>Ga0302322_100001149_pt1 | contig 21541 bp, 20 predicted proteins | sample Fen_T0_2_FD_203757 | JGI IMG/M metagenome (GOLD analysis project Ga0302322, IMG submission 203757) | Peat permafrost microbial communities from Stordalen Mire near Abisko, Sweden - Fen_T0_2 | ecosystem: Environmental > Terrestrial > Soil > Wetlands > Permafrost | place: Sweden: Abisko...
ATCTGGACCAAGAGCGCCCGAGACATCCTTCAGAAGGTCATCCGCGCAAATAGCCGCTTAAGTTCTAAACAGAATGAAACACTGCACTAGATATGCTGCCCTCGGCAGCGGGGATCGTGCCTTTCCAGCGCACGAATACGTCGTCGGCAGCCAGTACATGGGTCATGGAGCGGCCCCGGTGGACAAAGAGTTTCAATCAGTGGTTGCGACTGAGTCTGCGGATAACTCGGTGGGAACCGAGCGGTCGACGCCGATGACGGTGCCTTAGCCGATCCGCTTGTCACGCCGCAGCTCGGCGCCGATGCGTTGAATTTCGGCCTCCCCCTTTGCGAGGGCGGCCTTGCTGGTGTGCACCGAGTAGTAGCCCATCACCAGGTCGTGTGGATGCTTCACCGCCGAGCCGAGGACGAAAGACGTGCCGCCGTGGGCCACGCAGTCGATGACTTGTTCCGATTCCTCGAATACCGCGAGCTCACCGGGGCCGACCATCCCATTCACGTCGAGCCGTCCCGCGCTGATCGCCAACCAGGCCACGGTGTGGCCGGCGGGCGGCGTGTATCGCCAGCGTTCGCCGTCCTTCAAACTCACGGCAAGGTAGTTCATGCCCGAAGGCGCTGGAATCGGGCTCCGGGCTTTGCCGTACCTTCCGAGCAACACACGGGCCGGGCCATCGTGTGGGACATCTGAAGGTGCCAAGTAAACGCTTTCCGCGTGTGCGTTCTCTTCCGCGGCAGGCAACGCGACCCAGAGCTGAAAGCCCGACATCTGCAAGTCGCCGACGGGTGCACCGATGTGCCACACGCCGTTGCCGGAGCGCATCCACTCGACGCCGCCAGCGAGCAGCACGCCCTTCTTGCCGGTCGTGTCTTCGTAGCGAAGGTTGCCTGTCATCACGAAGGTCAACGTCGCGATGCCCGAGTGCGGATGCATCGCGAAGCCCTGGCTGCCATGGCCGGGGCTGAAACTGTTGAGGTCGAGGAACACGAATGGCTTCAGGAACTCGCCGAGGTCACTCGGGCTCACCAGCCGCGTGATCGGTCCATGGGTGCTGCCATGCGTGCGGTGGACGATGGCCCGCGCGCCGGCGCTCGATGCGTGATCAAGGTTCGGATTGCCAGGAATGGCTAGTGATGCGGTCATCGGTCGTCCTTGGAGTTGAAGTGAAGTGGGCTCGTCGAAGACATGACGTCTGGGCTGCTGCAGTCGACGTGTGAACGATAGGAGCGGTAGCATCGACTGACTAGCCGGTGCAATCGGAGCGCACCCGTCCAAATTTCAAAGCAAAAGGATTTCATGCTCGATCTGAACGACATCGCCTTGTTCGTGCAGGTCGTGCGCAGCGGCAGCTTTGCGGAAGCGGCGCGGCGCCTCGGCGTGCCATCGAACACTGTCAGCAGACGCGTCCAGGGGCTTGAGGAACATCTCGGCACCCGGCTGCTGCAACGCTCGACCCGCAAGCTCACCCTCACCAGCGCAGGCGAGGAGTTCAACGCACGTTGTGCCGGTGCGGTCGCCGGCCTGTTGGAAGCCGGGCAAGAGCTGAGCTCGGAAAGCCAGGAGCCGAGTGGGCTGGTCCGCATTGCCGCACCGGCCGACTTTCTCGATATGTTCGTGATGGAGTGGGTTGCCGAGTTCCTGACAACCTATCCCAGGGTTCGACTTGCCCTGGTGCTCAGCGATTCGAAGGCGGACCTGATCGCGGATCGCATCGACGTGGCTTTTCGTGGCGGTCCCCTCGAGGACTCGGAATACATCGGGCGGCAGGTTCTGTCCGCGGGCAACGACGGGCTGGTGGCCAGCCCGAGCTACCTTGCAGCGAGGGGCGCGCCCAGAACACTGCAGGACCTGCTGGAGCACGATTGCGTGACCTTTGCGCAGCCTGGCAGCAGTCATGTGACCTGGCAGATGGCCGGAACCGATGGCATAGATGAAGCCGTGCAGGTTGCCGCTCGCTTCAGCGCCAACACGGCGCAGGCCCTTCGCAAGGCCACGCTGGCTGGGTTGGGGATCACGCTGCTTCCGAGGGCCATCCTCATGAAGGACTTGCAGGCCGGACGCCTCGTTCCCGTGCTGCCCCAATACCAGCGTCCTGGCCACGGCCTCAATGTGCTCTACCCCAGCCGACGCCATCTCCCGCTGGCTGTGTCGGCGTTCATCGATCTCGTCGTCGAGAAAGTCGGCGAGCTGGATGCGACATTGGCGCCGCTGCGCCCATAGGTTGCACGGCCTGGCGCGGCAAAAGCGGATTCAGCAACTGCGTCGTGTGATCCGAGAGTTGGGCAAGCAGATTCCAGCCGCCAAACAATCGGATCCCGGCGTGGAGGAACTGGCCACATTCGGTTGCGGTGCGACCATGCATGTGCTCAGACTGCTCACCGCTCGTTGGCGGGCGAGAGTCACCACCAAGGACATCGACTTCACCGGCGGAGTGCGGGCTCGTTGGCAAGCGGGCTACGAAGACACGCTGGCGATGATCCAACGCGCTCCGTGGAACGAACCGATCGACCCCTCGCCGGCGTGGTGGAGCAGCCGTGCTCGAACGCTGAAGGGTCGGCATCCGTCCCGCCGCCGGACTGTGAGGTGCGCCGGTGAAGTCATGGCATGGCTCGACGTGGCACTGTCAGGGCCTCGATGCGTACCGCGGGAGGGCGCGTGCCTGACGCGCAAAGTCGATCTGTCCACGGCAGGAATCACGCGCTTGGCACGGCGGTCGGCCCGGCCGACTTCGTCGTCCGCTCCCATCGGCCTGCGCCGGCCTCCTCTGAGCCAACCACGCGCAACGCCGGAGCGTCGCGCAGCGCAGTCATTGCGTCGGGAGCGGTGTCGACTGAGCCGCTGCAGCCGAGCGAAGCGTGACAGCGCGCTCGGCCAACACGCTCTCGGCGAGCGCGCGATGGGCCTCTGCGCCCCGCGGTTCGACGTGTCGGTTCGGGGGCGAACGGCGTTGAAGCTTCAGGATGCAAACACCACAGGCCTACAACCGGTTCAGTGGAGTCAGAATTGATGCACAGAGGGCCGCGCCCGTTCGACGCGCAGGATCAAGCTGTGGCGAGGCGCCGGGCGTCGAGACTGACGCTGCCCGCTCCGAAGGCCGCAATCTGCAGCAAGCCGCCCGCGATGGCGATGTTCTTCAGGAAGTGGATCATCTGGTTCTGATCGCCGAAGCTGCGATGAAAGAACAGGGCTGTGACAACCGTGAAGGCCGCCAAGATTAGGCTGACGACGCGGGCGCGGTATCCGACCATGAGAAGAATCCCATCGCCCAGTTCGGCGACGATCGCGGCTAGATAGGCCAGCATCGGCACCGGCAGACCGACCGAGGCGATATAGCCTTGCTTTGCCTCCGGTGCGCCGATCTTGCTGAAACCGCTGAGGATGAAGAGGCTGGCCAGCAAGAGACGGCCGATGGCCGCAAAGTGCTTGTTCTGGGACATGTTGGATTCCTTGAAGTGTGAATGTGCTGGCGCGGCGCGTCCGTTGTCGTTAGTCCGAAGCACATCCCCAAGATGTGCCGTCAATTGCCTGTACGGCGTCTTTCTCCGGAACTTCGGAATGAACACTAAGTGGTACTTGGAGTCCCATTTCGTGTGACGTAGGCTTTCACTCCTGTCCATCCAGTTCTTCCTTTCGTGTGCTTGGCGGCTCACGATTGAAAGTTTCTGCGACGGACACCTACGTAAACGTCAAACTCCTACTGCACCCCGACAGAGCGGGGGGTCTCCCGACGACTAGGGCCTGTTAGCACAAGCGTAGCCCGTCGGCGATCAGCGCAAACTGATGAAGCCGACGAACAATTAGTGTGAACACGCCCTAATCGAGCGCATTGAAACCGCGCCCAACATCGCGCTGCTGCCGCACACCGAAATCACGCACCTGCATCGCGACCTGGCGGCAGGCCTCTCGGGCGTGACCTGGCGCGACCACCGCGGCGGGCGCGAAAGAGACAAGGCCATGCGCAACGTCTTCCTGTTTGTGGGCGTCGACCCTGAAACGCATTGGTTTTCAGGCTGCCAGGTGGCGGTGGGTGCGCAAGGCTTCGTGCGCACAGGTGCGGCGGCGCCGGGCCAGTCTGTCCAGCCGGCGTCGTTGGAAACCAGCGTGCCGGGTGTCTTTGCCGTCGGCGACGTGCGCTCGGGCTCGGTCAAGCGCGTCGGTGGCGCCATCGGTGAAGACGCAGTGGCGGTGGCGCAGGTCCACCAGTACCTGGCGGCTCAGCGATAGCGCTTCTGGTTCCACCGGTGGCCGAGCAGCGCCAGCACGATGATCAGGCCATTGAAGAATTGGACATAGAAGCCGCTCAGGCCCGAGGCCACGATGCCGGTCTGGATGAACGCCACCGTGAGAGCGCCCAGCACGCCTCCCGTGATCGTGCCGATGCCGCCCCAGGTCGGGGTGCCGCCAACGAACACCGAGGCAATCGCCGGCAAGAGGTAACCGTCCCCGGTGGTGGGCCACCAGGTGAAGTTCACGAGCGTGGTGAACACCCCGGCCAGGCCTGCGCCCAGGCCCATGAAGGCGAAGGTGGCCACGCGCACGCGACGGGTGTTGATGCCCATCTGCCCCGCGCTGTCGGGGTTGTCGCCCACGACGTGAACGCGCGCGCCAAACCGGTGGTAGTTGAACAAGAGCCCGGCGAGAACGACGAAGCCTAGCGCCCAGAGCATTTGCACGGGCAGGCCATACACCTCGCCGGTGAAGAGGCTCGCCGCGCCGCTGTCGCGCAGATCAAGCAGGGCGATGGACTTGCCTTCCGTGACGATGAGGATCAGCCCGCGCAACATGTAGTTCATCCCCAGCGTCGCGATCAGGGACGACAAGCTGGCATAAACCACCAGGGCGCCCACGGAAAGCCCGAGCAGCATGCCTGTGGCCAGCGCCGCGGCAATCGCGAAGAAGGGGTTGCCACCGGCCTGCACGATCAACGCAAAGATCCATGCCGAGAAACCCATGGTGGCCGGGAACGACAGGTCGATCTCACCCACGGTGACGACGAAGACCAGCGGCGCGGCAAGACAAAGCGCCACCGGCAGCGTCACCAGCACGGAGTGGTAGATGTCCCAACTCGTGAAGACGTCGGGGCTTGCAACCATGAAGACACCGATCATGACGACGAAAACCATGAGCGTGCCCATGGCGGCACGGTTGTCCATCAGGAACCGCCGCTTGGCGCTGTATTGCGCCTGCGCTGCAGGTGCTGGCGCAGTGGTTTCGGTTCTTTCGAGAATGCTGCTCATGCAGTGACTCCAGCAATGCCTTGCGGATGGGCGATGTGTTCCATGAACGCGATGAGCCTCTCGGCCGAGCCCACTTCGGCCTTGGTGGCCTGCAGCGCCACGCGCCCGCGGTCGATCACGACGAACCGATCGGCGATGTCGTACACATGGTGGATGTTGTGCCCGATGAAGAGGATCGAGCGCCCGCCCTCGCGCACCGTGCGCACGAAGCGAAACACCTTTTCCGTCTCGGTCAGCGACAAGGCCGTGGTCGGTTCGTCCATGACGATCAGGTCGGCCTTGTTGTAGATCGCGCGGGCCAGCGCCACGCCTTGCCGCTCGCCACCCGAGAGTTGGCCAACGATCGAGTCGGGCGCGAACACCTTCGACGTGAACCCGATCTCGCGCATCAGCCGCTCGGCTTCTTCGCGCTGCTTCCTGACGTTGAGGAAGCCGAGCCAGGTGGTGATCTCGCGCCCCATGAAGATGTTGCGCACGATCGACTGCTGAACGGCCAGCGCACGGTCCTGGAAAACCGTCTCGATGCCGGCGTCACGCGAGCACGATGCGTCCCAGTGCACGACGGGCACGCCGCGCACCAGGATTTCACCGCTGGTGGGCGGAATGGCGCCCGCCAGGATCTTGATCAGCGTCGACTTGCCGGCGCCGTTGTCTCCGAGCAGGCCCACCACCTCGCCACGGTCCAGGTGCAGGTTGATGCCACCGACGGCAAACACGCGGCCATAGGACTTGGTGACGTTCTTCAGTTCGATCAGTCTTTCGTTCACGGCAACTCCATGCACCAGCGTCTGCTCGAGCGGCCCGCTTTGGGCCGCCCTTGAGCCAAAGGGCTTGCGCTCAGCGAAGCCCCTTGGTCGCCAGATCGGCAACGGACGAGTAGTTGTCGGTCGTCACGAAGCCGGCGCCGGTGTCGACGTTGATCGGCGCGAGGCCGTACACCACCTGCTGGCACAGGCTGAGGATGGGCAGGTAGCCTTGCTGGAAGGGCTGCTGGTCGGCCGTCAACTGCACCCAGCCCTTCTTGAAGGCGTCGACGATCTGCGGGCTGGTGTCAAATCCCACGTTGACGATCTCGCCGGGCTTCTTTTTCGCCGCTTGCATGTACGTCGGGGCATTGCCGAGCAGCTGGCCGCCCGGGTACACGATGACCTTGGCCGTCGCGTTGGCGCGCAGGGCGGCAGTGATGACCGGGATGCCGAGATTGGGGTCGCTTGCCCACTCGGGTGGTGAGCTGAGCCGCACGACCTTCACGCCGGCTTTCTCAAGCGCCTTGGCGGTGCCTTCTTCGCGGGCGCCGCGATTGGAGTCGTCGAAGCTCCCGAGCACCACGGCCACATCGCCACCCTTGACGTTGAAGCGGCGCGCAATCTCTTCGCCCAGCGCACGGCCTTGCGGCTCCTGCTGCGCACCGATGTAGGCGCCGCCAACCTGCGCCACGGCGCTTGGCACGGGCACGTTCTGGTAGATCATTCGCGTGCCGTTCTTGGCGGCCTCCTTGGCCAGCGGCAGGATCGCAGCATCACCCGGGTGGCCCATCATCGCGATGCCGTTCGGCTTGGCGGCCACGGCTTCGCGCAGCTGCTGCACCATCTTCTCGTTCTGCCAGCCCGAGAACACGTAGTCGACCTTGGCGCCGGTATCGGCAGCCGCCTGTCGAGCACCGTTGTAGACGATGGTGCCGAAGGCATCACCCTCTGCGCCGCCCACGAAGAAGCGGATCTTCACGTTGCCGCACCACTTGTCGGTGGGTCCGGCAGCCTGGGCCGTGCCGGCCACGCCGAATGCCATGGCCGCCAGGGCGAGCGCGGTGAGGCGATGGCGTGTCGCCGGGGTGAATGCTGTGGTCATCTTTTGTCTCCATGTCTTAAGTTCTTGGCCGTTGCGCGGCCGGGCCGAAAACCCGAGGGCTTGCGCCCGCGGGGACAAGGTCACGCGGGGTTCGGGATGAAACGCGATCCCCCCCGGCAACGTTTGAGGTACTCGAGTGCGGCCACCTGGCCGGTCATCTCTAGCTCATCGCGGTAGACCGGGTCGTGCCAGCCTTCGATGTCGATCGAGCCCTGGTAGCCGACCAGGCGAAGCTCGCTGATGACGCGTGTCCAGTCGGTGTCGCCGAAGCCGGGCGTGCGCATCTGAACGCAGGGGTGGCGGCCATGCACGCCGTGTTCGCGCACCACATCCCAGCGCACCGTCGCGTCCTTGCCGTGCACGTGAAAGAACTTGTTGCCCCACTTGCGCACTTGCGGCAGCGGGTCGATCAGGTAGACAAGCTGGTGGCAGGGCTCCCATTCGAGCCCGACGTTGTCCATGGGAAGGGCGTTGAACATCAACTCCCAGGCGTCGGGGTTGTGCGCGATGTTCCAGTCGCCGCTCGCCCAGTTGCCGTCCATCGCGCAGTTCTCGAAGGCCAGGCGCACGCCCTTGTCGGCGGCGCGCCGGGCCAGCTCGCCCCAGACCTGGGTGAATCGCGGCAGGCTGTCTTCGATCGACTTGCCGCGCACACGGCCGGTGAAGCCGGAGACGGTGGTCGCGCCGAACAGATGGGCGTGGTCGATCAGGGCCTTCCAGCCGTCGAGCGTGGCGCGGTCGAGTTCGTCGCCCTCCAGCGGGTTGCCGAACATGCCCAGCGTACTCACCGTCACGTCGGCGTCGCCGATGGCCTCTTTCAGCTCGCCGGCCAGGCGGGGCAGGTCCTTGTTCACCGTCTGCCAGAAGAAGGGTTCGATGCTCTCGAAGCCAAGCGGCAGGATCTGCCTCACGGTGGCCGCGGGGTTGCTGTCGTTGGCACGCACCATGGTGCCGATACGGATCGTGTTGAGCGCGTTCATCTGAGGGTCGTTCGGTTTCGGTTTCGGTTTCGGTTTGGATGGAGGATTCGGATTGAGTTCAGATGACGATGTCGATCTGCCTGCCCGCGCGGGCACTCGCGATCGCGCCCAGGGTCATCGCCAGGCTCTGGATGTTGTCGGTGCCACGGGTCTCGGGCGCCGGGCCGCCACGCACCGCAGCAACGAAGTCCTGCAGCACGCCGAGGTGCCCGCCAATGCGGCCCGGCGCTTCGAGCTTGTCCAGCGGAGCGGCGACCAGATCGTCGAAGAGATCGGTGCGCTGCGACGTCGTGGTTTCGGCGCGCAGCTGGTCATGGCCGTCCCAGGTCAGTGTTCCGCGTGTGCCGACCAGCCGCCACGCGCACTCCCACGAGGTTCCTTCGCCGGCCGCGCACCAGCTGCCCCGGTAGGTGAACAGGGCACCGTTGCCGAGTTCGAAAATCGCGATCGCCGATGAGCCCTGGCGGTACCAGGAGTTCACCGGATCCCACTCCCGGCAGTAAACGTTGCGGGCCGGTTGGCGGGTCATGCAGCGCACCGCGTCGAAGGCGTGAATGGCCATGTCCATCAGCAGCACGTGCGGCATCTCCTCGCGAAAGCCGCCGAAATGCGGCGCGAGAAAGAAGTCGGCGTGCACGCTGGTGATGTCACCGATCACGCCTGAAGCAACGGCCGCTGCGATGCGCCGCACGCTCGGCAAGTAGCGCCGGTTCTGCACGACGGCGTGCAGGCGGCTCGCGGCTGCGGCGCGCGCATTCAGGTCACGTGCCTGATCAAGCGTTTCGGCCATCGGCTTTTCGCTGAGCACGTGGCAACCTGCCGCAAGGGCCGTGCTCACCACCGCGTGGCGGGCGGCAGGAACGACCAGATCGAAGACCATGTCGGGCCGCGTCCGATCGAGCAGTTCGCCCAGGTCAGAGGCGAAGATCACGTCGCTCAGGCCATGACGCGTTGCCACTGCTTGCGCACGCGACAAGTCGAGATCGGCCAGGCCCACGATGGCCAGGCCATCGATCTGCGCCACGGCGCCGAGCCAGGTTTGGCTCATGGCACCACAGCCAACAAGAACCGCCTTCATGGTCATCGGAGTCCTTTGAATCCTTGGCTTGTACGCAATGGAGAAGACAACACGGAGCGCCGCAGGAAAGTCCGCAAGGCGACATTTGATCGAGTGATCTAGTATTGCCGTGAACGTTTACGGTGAACCGCGGACTTTCACCTAGACCGCCGCCAGCCAAGCGCACCACCCGGCCACTACAGTGGGGCCTCACGTCTTCAGGAGCATGGACTTTGATCGGGATTCGCGACCTTGCGCAGCACCTCAACATTTCCATCGGCACGGTTTCGCGAGCGCTCAACGGCAAGGCCGACGTCAATGCCGACACGCGCCAGCGGGTGCTCGACGCGGCGGCTGCGCTGGGCTATTCGCCCAACCAGTCCGGTCGCAGCCTGCGCCACGGCAAGACCCGTCTGATCGGCGTGATGATCCCGACCAGCCGCGACAGGAAGCTGCTCGATTTCGGCTTCGCCGAAGTGCTCGACGGCATCCGCCGTGTGGTGGCCGCGCACAAGCACGACCTCGCCGTGTTCCTCTACTCCGACGACGACGACCCCTTCGCTCACCTTCGGCGCATCGCCGAACGGCGCCTGGCCGATGGCCTCGTCATCGCCGACACCCGGCGCAACGATCCGCGCATCGACTACGTCATCAACAACTCGATTCCTTTCGTGGCCTTCGGCCGCGACCGCTCCGGCGGCCAACACCAATGGGTCGACATCGACTTCCCCGGCGCTGTGAAACAGGCCGTCGATCGACTGGTCGGGCTTGGCCATCGCCGCATCGCTCTCGTGCTCACGCAACGCGAACTCAACTTCCTCGGCCTAGTGCGCGACGCATTCCGGCGCTCGCTTAAGTCTCACGGCCTGGCGTTCGAGAACGAATTGATCCAGCGCCACAGCCACGGTGAAGACAGCGGTTACCTGGGCGCCGAGGGCTTGCTCGGGCTGCCCGATCGACCGACCGCCATCGTGACCCAGAACGGCAATGTCGCCGTGGGCTTGTACCGGCGCCTGAATGAAGCCGGGCTGCGCCCTGGCACCGACGTGTCGGTGATCAGCCTGATCGGTGACGTGCAGTCGCAGTTCCTGTCACCCGCGCTGACCTCGTTCAACACCGACCTGTGGCAGATCGGCACCGAACTCGGGCAGGCGCTGATGGCCGAAGTGCAGCGGCCCCCAGAGGCCGCGCTGGCCACGCCGGTGCAATTGCTGATGCCCATGCTGATCAGCCCGGGTGAAAGCGACCTGCGTGCCCCGCGCCTGCCCGCCACCGGCAAGCGCGCTGTTAAATGAGTTCTCTAAGAGGAGCCGAGACCATGCGCATGACTTCGTTCGACGTGACGAGATTCCAGTTCGCGCGGGACCGCGTCGTTGGCGACAGCCAGGTGCGAGCCGATCAGGTCAACGTGGCAGCCATCGAGCTGATCGACGAAGCCGGCAACCGCGGGCTCGGCTTTGCGCAAACGCTCTTCCAGCCGCTGCCGGCTGTCGACGAAATTGCCCGTGTGTTCAAGGACGAGGTGTGGCCAGGCCTGGAAGGTCAGTTGCCGCTTGCGCTGGTGCACCGGGTCAACCGTCCGCGCGGGGGCAACCAGCGCGCTTACAGCCTGCCGTTTCACGAGGCGCTGCAGGTCGGCCTGTGGGACCTTGCGGCCAAGCAGGTGCAGTTGCCGTTGCACGAATTGCTGGGCAGCAGGCGAGGGCGCGTGCGGGCCTATGCGTCGGGGCTGGACTTTCATCTGAGCGACAACCAGTTCGTCGAGCTCTTCGGGCACGCCGACTCGCTTGGCTACCGCGCTTTCAAGATCAAGGTGGGCCACGCCGATTTCGCGTGGGACCTGCACCGCCTGGCCCTGCTGGCGAAAACCGTGCGCCCGGGTGCCCAGGTGATGATCGATGCCAACGAGGCCTGGGGCGCGAAGGAAGCGGTCGTCAAGCTTGAGGCCATTCGCCGCGCCGGCTTCGAGCTGCTGTGGGTCGAAGACCCGATCCTGCGCACCGACTTCGAGGGCCTGCGGCTCCTTCGCGAAAGCACACCCTGGACGCTCATCAATTCCGGTGAGTACCTTGATGCTGCCGGCAAGCGTGCGCTGATGCTGGCAGGCGGCACCGACATCCTCAACGTGCACGGCCAGGTCACCGATGTGATGCGCATCGGTTGGCTCGCCGCGGAACTCGGCATCCCGGTCTCGCTGGGCAACACCTTCCTCGAAGTCGGCGTGCACATGGCCTGTGCCTTGCCCGAGGTCGAGTGGCTTGAATATTCATTCCAGAACTTCGACCATCTCGTCGAACAACCCATCGTCATCGCTGACGGATGGGTTCACGCGCCGGACCGCCCAGGACACGGCCTGGTTTTGTCGGAGCCCGCGAGACGCGAGTGGTCGCGCCCGAGTGTGTTGCCAGACGATCAGATCGGGGCTGCACCGCTGAACCCGCGTGTCGCCAGTCCCGTGCCGGCCTGAAGTGTTCGAGAAGGCGGGTGAGCAAGCGAAGTGACGCGCTCATCAAGCAACGCCCGCGGAGCCGGCTTTGCCGGGCCGCCAGGCGGGCCTTGCAGGCCGCGTCGGGCCAGGAGGCCCGACTCTTCGCCAGGCACGAACAGTCCGCTGGACTGTTCATGTCCGGGCTCAGCCCCATGGAGGCAGGAGCGCCAGCGAATGGGGGGCTCCTCGCTGTTCAGCTCGTCGGTTCAGCCGCTTGCGGCACCTTGTCGGGGGCCCGTTCCTGCCCGCCGAGCCGGCTTCGGACCAGCGCGCGGCGCTTGCGGAACGCGGCATATTCCTGATCGGCCAGCACGCCGATCAGGATCACCGAGCCGCTCACCGCGAAATTCAGCGAAGACGGAATGCCGAGCAGGTTGACGAGGTTCTGCAGGATCTGCAGCAGGATCGTCCCCAGCACGACGCCGACGATCGAGCCTTCGCCGCCGCGCAGCGAGAAACCTCCGAGCACGGCGGCTGCGATCGCGTAGAGCTCGTAGAAGTTGCCGTGCGAACTCGGCAGGATCGAGCGGGTGTACATGGCCAGGAAGATGGCCGACAAGGCCGTCAACACGCCACAGATCACGTAGGCCGCGATGACGACACGGTCGGTACGGATGCCTGAGAACCGCGCCGCTTCCTCGTTCTTGCCCACGGCGTAGAGGTATCGACCGAACACGGAACGGTGCAGCACCATCCACATGATGGCGGCCAGCAGCAGCATCAGGAAGAACGAGTGAGGAAGCGATATCGACTTCATCGCGCCGCCGGTCAGCAGGGCCAGCAGGTCGGTTCGCCCGGTGGTGATGAATTCGAGGTCCTCGAAGCGCACACCGAATGGGAACCCTGCGGTGGCGTCTTCTGTGTAGAAGCGGGCAACGCCGCGGTAGATCAGGAGCCCGCACAGCGTCACGACAAACGGCTGCATGTGCTTCTTCGTGATGAGCAAGCCGTGCCCCAGGCCGAGCACGAACCCGATGGCGAGCACGAGCGGGGCGGCCAGCTGCCACGGCACGCCGAGGTTGGCGATGAGGTCGACGAAGATCACCCCGAGCAGCGCGATCATCGAGCCGACTGACAACTCGATGCCACCGGTGATGATCACAAAGGCCTGCGCGATCGCGAACATCCCGAACAGGCCGACGAGGTTGGCCGTGTTGGCAATGTTGATCGACGAGACGAAAAGCGGATTGATCAGCGCGACGACGGTGCCGACCACGATGATGAGAACGAAGAGCCCGGTGTCTTTCTTCAGATTCAGCATTGCATTTCACCTGTGAATTCGCGCTCAATGGTCTCCTCGGCGCCCATCGCCAGCTCCAGGATGTTGGCCTCGCTGCATTGCGCTCGCTCAAGCACGCGCGAGATCCACCCCAGGCGCATCACCGCCACGCGGTCGGAGACGCCGATCACCTCTTCCATGTCCGATGAAATCATCAGCACTGCCACGCCCTTGTCGGCGAGGCCACGCATCAAACGGTAGATCTCCGACTTGGCGCCGACGTCGATGCCGCGGGTCGGCTCGTCGAAGATGATGAAGCGAGGGTTCATCGCCAGCCATTTGGCGAGCACGACCTTCTGCTGGTTGCCACCGGAAAGCGAGCCGGCGCGTGCCGACACGTTCGGCGCGCGGATGCCGAGCTCGGCCCGGCTCTTCTCCGCCTGCTTGCGTTCGGCCTCTGGCGAGACGGCCATCATCGGCGCATAGGCGCCTAGATTGGGCAGCGTGATGTTTTCGCTGATCGAGAAGTCCAGCAGCAAGCCCATGGCCTTGCGGTCCTCGGGTACGAGGAACACGCCGGCCTTGACCGCGTCGGCCGCCGTGTTGAACCGCACCGGCTTTCCATCCAGCTTCAGGGCGCCGCCCTCGATGCGGTCGACACCGAAGATCGCGCGTGCCAGTTCGGTTCGACCGGCGCCCACGAGGCCTGCAAGCCCGAGGATCTCGCCACGGCGAAATTCGACGTTGACGCGCTGAAACGGGTAGCTTGCCGTGCGCAGATCATGCACCGACAGCACCACGTCACCAGGGCGATCCCTCGGCCCGACATACACGACCTTGAGATCACGCCCGACCATCAGCTTGACCATCGCGTCGTGCCTGATCGCTTCGCCGGCGAGCTGCCCGACAAGCCGGCCATCGCGCAGCACGATGACCCGATCGCATGCCTGCACCACTTCGTCCAGCCGATGCGAGACGAAGATGAAGGAGATGCCTTGCGCCTTGAGACCGGCAATCACCTGCAGCAGCTTGTTGGCTTCGGACAGCGGCAGGCTGGAGGTCGGTTCGTCGAGGATCACGAGCCTCGAGTTCAGGCTCAGCGCTTTCGCAATCTCGACCATCTGCTGCTGGGCGAGTGACAAGCCGGCTACCGCAGAGGAAGCCGAGAAGTTCGCGCCCAGCCGGTGCAGGTACGGCTGCACCATCGCATGCATCTTCTCGCTGTCGACAAGTTGCAGCAGCCCATACTTGCGCGGCTCACGCCCGATGAAGATGTTGGCGGCGACGTCCAGGTTGTCGAAGAGATTGAGCTCCTGGTGAACGAACGCAATGCCCGCACTCATCGAGTCGAATACCGTGAGCGAAGCACGCTGCACGCCGTCAATTTCAATGGTGCCGCGATCGGGGGAGATCACGCCCCCCAGAATCTTCATGAGCGTGGACTTGCCTGCGCCGTTCTCGCCGACGAGCCCGATCACCTCCCCGGGCCCGACCTCCATCGAATAGTCGTTCAGGGCCAACACACCGGGATAAGACTTGCCGATCCCGGTGAGCTTGAGAAACGCGGACGCCATGAACGGGAATCAGGACTTCAGCTTGGCCTGCAGATCGGCCTTGAACTTGTCCACATTGCCCTTGTTCACGATGATGCCGGGAATGATGATCAGCCCGTCGGCGGGGATCTTCGACTTGTCGCCCTTCACCACACTGGCCAGCAGCTTCATGCCCTGGTAACCCCACTCGTAGGGCTGCTGCACCACGGTCCCGGCAAACGCGCCTTCCTTGACGGCGCCCAGCGTGATCGGGTCTTCGTCGAATGCGATGACGCTGATCTTGCCGATCTTGCCAGCGTCACGCAGCGCCTCGTAGATGCGCGGCGGGTTGTACGAATAGAACCCGACCATGCAGTTGATTTCCGGGCGGGCGACAAGCACGTCGTCCACGTTGGCGCGCGCACGGGTCTGGTCGTGGTCGTCGGTTCTCACGTCGACCATCTGGATGTTGTGCTTGGAAGCGACTTCCTTGAAGCCTTCAATGCGCTCTCTCGCGTTATCGGAGCCGGTGTTGCCCACGAAGCCCATGCACTTGCCGCCGTTGGGCATCGCCTTGGCAGCGATCTCGCCGGCGTTGCGCCCGAGGTCGGTGTTCGACGAGCCGATGTACGCGAGCCGCTTGGAGCTTGGCGCGTCACTGTCGAAAGTGAGCAAGGGCACGCTCGTTCCGATCTTGTTGAGCATGTCGATCTGTGTCTTGGGGTCGAGCACCGACACGGCGACCGCTGCGGCGCCGGCGGCCATCAGGTCTTCCAGCAGGCGTTGCTGAATGGCCGCATCACCACGCTCGGGGTACTTGAATAACAGCTCGTAGCTCGGCAGCTCCCGCTGCGCCTTGCGAACACCGGCTTCGGCAAGCTTCCAGAAGTCGGACGGGCCGTTCACCACGAAGGCGAGTTTCGGCTTGTTCTGCGCCGAAGCCACGCCGCCGACCATGAGTGCGGCGGCTGCGGCCACGAGGGCGAAGGGTTTCAGATAGTTCATTTGATGTCTCCTCTTGTTGAAATGACGCGGCGCAGGACGCTGATGTGCAGTCCATCGGACGACCCTCGCCGCGAGCGCCTTGGTATCGACAGACTGAATTGACAGTCGCTGTCAAAGTGACTCGGCCATCGTGCGCATCTGCACTTGAATGACACGAGACCCTGCCGGCTGCGAACATGCAAACAGAACGGCCGCTGCGACGTCTTCGGCCTCCAGCATGTCGGACTGCTTGACGCTCGCCTCCGTGCGACCCTTGCCCAGCGCGAATTCGGTCTTCACGCCGCCTGGGCAGATCGTGCCCACCTTGATGCCGTAGGGCCGCAATTCCTTGTCCAGCCCCTCGGCGAAGCCGACCTGCGCAAACTTGGTGGCGCAGTAGACCGCCTCTCCGGCGAAACCGTAGACGCCAGCCATCGACGAGATGATCAGGACGAGGCCCTCGCCCTGCTTGATCATCACCGGCACCACGTGCCGCGAGAAGAGGAAGGTGGATCGCACGTTCACGTCCATCATCTCCACGTAGTCGTCCAGGCTGGTGTCGATCAGCTTCTTGTAGTTGCCAACACCCACGTTGTTGATGAGCATGTCGATGCAGCCGTACTTCGACATGGCAGCTTCGACCGTGCGAATGGCCGTCGCCTCATCCCGGGCGTCACCGATCACGGCGATGCCTTCGCCGCCGAGTGAACGCACCTCCTGGATAAGCGCGTCAAGGCGATCGCCGCGCCGCGCAGACAGCACGAGTCGAGCACCTTCGCGCGCCAACGCTCGTGCGCTGGCCTGCCCGATCCCGGCGCTGGCTCCAGTGATGATGGCAACCTTTCCCGCGAGCTTTCCCGCCATAATTTTCTCCAGTGACTCTTGCGTTGATCGTGGTGAGCGCTCATGCTCCATGGCGCTTTGCGTTGTGCGATGCGCATCGTCGTCGGGGGTTGTCGGCGCGTCCAATGGCCAATGAAGATCGACTTCATCTACCGTGTAGATAGAGGACTGAGGGTTTATGGAACTGCGCCATCTCCAGCACTTTCTGGCAGTCGCCGAGGAGCAGAGCTTCACTCGGGCGGCGCAGCGTGTTCACATCGTCCAGTCGGCGTTGTCCACGTCGGTCCGTGCGCTTGAAGACGAGTTGCGGGCGAAGCTCTTCGTTCGCGGAGCGAGACAGGTGCGGCTCACGCCGGCCGGCCGGGCGTTTCTCGCCACAGCGCGCGAGACGCTGCGCGTGATCGATGCCGGCCGCGAAACGATCGCCGACATCGAGGGGCTGCGTGCCGGCACCCTGTCGCTCGGCACGGTTCACAGCCTGCCGGCGTTTCTCGATCTGCCGTCGCTCATCGCGCGCTTTCACGCGCTCAACCCGGGCATTGAAGTTCGCCTGCGGCAGGGTGACGCGGCGAGCTTGCTGGAGCAGGTGCAGAACGGGCGGCTCGATCTCGCATTTCTGCCGCTGTTCGATCCACCCGATGAGGTCGTCACCGCAGTCATCGCCTGTGAAGACATGGTGGTCGCCACGACGCCGAATCACCCGCTTGCCAGTCGAGAGGACATTCCCCTGCGAGAGCTCCTCAGCTACCCCTTCGTCGACTTCGAAGTCGGCTGGGGCACGCGGCCACTCATTGACCGTGCGTTCGCGCAGGCCGGAATTCAGCGGCGAACTGCGTTCGACGTCACCGACATCGAGACGCTCATCGATCTGATCGGCCAAGGGGTCGGTATCGGCTTGCTGCCCAGGCCGCTTGCCGAGATGCGCGCCCCGAGGATCGCGATTGCAGGCTTGATCGAGCCCGAGATCTGCTGGGAACTCGTTGTCGCTCATCTGCGCTGCGAGAGCGTCGATCCGGTGAACGCTGCTGCGAGAGCGTTTCTGAATCTGCTGAACGTGCATTAGCGCGTCAATCCAATGACCGAGACGCTGACCAACTGGGCGGGGAATTTCAAGTTCTCTGCGCGCGAAGTGCTGCACCCCGTTTCGATCGACGAGCTTCGAGCGGCCGTGCGTGACCATGAGCACGTCAAGGTGCTGGGCACGGGGCATTCGTTCAACGGCATTGCCGACAGCGCCCAGACGATGCTCATGCTCGATGCGCTGCCCGCAGCGATCAGCCTCGACCCCGCAACCGCAACGGTTCGAGCTTCGGCGGCCATCACCTTCGGGCGGCTCGGCGCCTTTCTTCATGCGCGCGGTTTCAGCCTTCCGAACATGGCGTCACTGCCCCACATCTCGTTGGCGGGCGCCTTCGCAACGGGCACCCACGGATCGGGTGTGGCGAACCCCGTTCTCGCAGCGGGGGTCCTGGCCATCGAACTCGTGAAGGCCGATGGCGAACGGGTCACGCTCTCGCGCGCCGACGATGCCAACGTATTCGACGGGGTAGTCGTCGGCCTCGGCGCATTGGGCGTGGTCGTGTCGGTAACCCTCCAGGTCGTGCCGGCCTTCGAGGTGCGACAGGACGTCTACCTGGACCTCCCGTTCGACACGGCCCTGGCCAACTTCGACGAACTCATGGCCACGGCGTACAGCGTGAGCCTGTTTACGAACTGGCGGCAGGCGGCGTTCGACATGGTGTGGTGCAAGCGCCGCGTGGGCGACCTGGCACCCGACGATCCGCGAGCACCGCTGTTCGGAGCGCGGCCCGCCACCACGAACCAGCACCCGATCCCCGGGCTCGACGCCGTTCACTGCACCGACCAGCTTTCCCGGCCGGGCCCGGCACATGAACGGCTCGGGCATTTCCGGTTGGATTTCCTGCCGAGCCACGGCAACGAATTGCAGACCGAGTACCTGCTGCCCCGGCGCCATGCGGTCGCTGCATTTGCCGCGCTGTTACCGCTGCACAGCGAAATCGCCCGTCTGGTGTTGGTCAATGAGATTCGCACCGTCGCCCAGGACGCCCTGTGGATGAGCCCCGCCTATGGGCGAGACAGCGTGGCCTTCCACTTCACATGGAAGCCTGACTGGCCCGTGGTGCAGCAACTGCTTCAACGCATGGAAGCGGCACTGGCGCCATTCGAGGCCCGCCCGCATTGGGGCAAGCTGTTCACGATGACCCCGGCGGAGGTGCACAGGCACCGCCCGCGGCTGCCCGACTTTCGCAATCTCGCGCTTGCCTTCGACCCCGAAGGCAAGTTCCGCAACTGGTTCCTCGACACCTACGTTTTCGGGTGATCCGATGCACGGTCGTAACAGATCCGTGCGCAGATCGGTACACCAACCTCCCAGACGCAGACGAACGTCGTTGCGCCGGCCCGCCCCGCGGCCCGGCGCGTCTGCCTCACGACACCACTGCTGAGTAACGATTTGCGTCAGACAACCGACGGAACATGCGCATGAACGCGTACACCCACGCGTTCATGCGCTTCAATATCCGCCAATCTTCAATTTCTGACCCTGCTCAGGCTCAGGTAGCGTGGGAAGAGCAACCAAGCGTGACAGACACTGAAACCCGGACGCGGTGGATTACAAACGCGCGTGCTCTTTGCCTTGACAGGGCATTGCGACTCCCACACATTACGCCGCCTTCACCTCTGCATCTCATAGCTTCATGCCCACGACATCTCCTCTTCTGACATCCCGCCAGCAACAACTCTGGTCCAGCGTTCTGTGCGTGCTGCTGAGCGCGTGCGGCGGGGGAAGCGGTGGCGAGGCGGCCCCGCCCCCACCGGGCCTTGGCGCACCGGCCCCCGCTCCGGTGTCGGACGCCGCGGCACCCATGGTGTCCGCCAGCGTGAACGTGGGCAGCGATACTGTCACCTTCACCGCCACGGCCGCCGACAACGTGGGCGTGACCGAGGTCGTGTTCCTGATGGATGGCGATGCGCTGCAAGGCACCATCTCCACCAACCCCAACGAGGGCACGTTCTCGCTGCCGATCTCGATCAACGTCATCGCCGACGGTACGCACAGCGTGGTTGCGCGAGCCCGCGACGCGGCCGGCAACAGCAAGGATTCCAGCGCGGTCAGCTTCGTGGTCCAGCGCAGCACCACTCCCCCGGAGCCGCGAACCGTCACCGCCAGCGTGGACGGCAATTTCGGGCTGGTCCGGTTCTCCGCCGTCAAGAACATCGTCGACGTCCACCGAGTGGATTTCTTGGTGGATGGCCAATCCGTGGGCCTCTCTCGGGGCGCTGACGGCGACGTGCAATTCCTGGCCTTCGACGTGCGCGGGCTGGCCGACGGCCGCCACAGCGTGGTGGCCCGGGTGCGTACCCGCGACGCCAACGGGATTGACGAGAACGTCGACTCGGCTCCGGTGGCCTTCGACGTGGACTCGGGGGCAGGCATCGGCGAAGTCGAATCCAACGACGAACCGGGTCTGGCCATGGCGGTGGCCGACAATGTGCGGCAGATCGTGGGCCAGACCGAAGTCAGCGAGTCAGCCAGTGGGACCTTCCCCCTCCCGCACAGCGACTACTACAGGCTCAACCTGCCAGCTCAGACCAGCCTTCGGGTGGACATGCGCACCAACGGCTACCAGTTCATCGGCCTATCGCTGACGGATGCGGCCGGCAACAGCTTGGCCAACTCGACCCCGGCTGCGGTCCAGTCCGTGACCTACACCAGTGGCGACAGCCCGCAGGAGATCTATATCCGCGTCACGCCGGGCCCGGCGCGGCTGGATGACGTCGACAGCAAATACCTGCTGCTGTTGAGCCGTACTTGAACCGCGTCCGGCGCCGGACGCATACGGCCCTGCGCATATCCGAGGCGTTGGAACTGAAGGTCGACGATGTCGACTTGGCGCAGGCCGTGCTGACCATCCACGCGACGCAGGCGATGGCCCGCCTGGAACGTCGCGGGGAGACGCATCATGACCAGCCGGCCGAGCTTCGCCCCGCTGCTCGAAGGATTCTTCACGCAGCGATTGATACGGCAGCGCCACGCCAGCGCGCACACGATCGCCTCGTACCGCGACACGTTCCGGTCGCTGCTGCGGTTCATGCAACAGAGACTGCGCAAGGCACCTTCGGCGCTGATGCTGGATGACATCGACGCGCCCCTGGTCGTCGCCTTCCTCGACGATCTGGAGGCCAAGCGTGGGATCACGGCCAGAACGCGCAACCTGCGGCTGACTGCAATCCATTCGTTCTTCCGCTACGTGGCCTTCGAGGCGCCAGCACACGCCGCGCAGACGCTGCGCGTGCTGGCCATCCCGGCTGGCGGCGCCCGACCTGCGAACTTGGTCGGGACGGCGCCACGACGCACTGATTCTGCTGGCGGTGCAAACGGGGTCGCGGCTGCCGCCTCAGGCAGCAGGCACTGCGACCATGAGCACGCTGAGTGCGCAAAGGGATCGGTGCGCGGTGTGGATAGTCATGAAACCTCCCGAATATTTGAAGCCCCTTTTCAGGGGCAGAGTTAGCGAGTGCTGGTTACGCCTGTTCCGACTGGGCGAAAGGCAGCCGGCTCAAGGGGTCAGCACAAGCGTGCTGACGCTCATCGGTGGCATCGAGTACTGCAGGGCGTTTTTCTGGGTCAGGTTGATCTGTGCACCCCCTTGAGGCTGCGAGCTGGCCGCACTGAGCGTGTAGACCTTGGCCTTGCCTAGCGCCACGGTGTGCCAGATGCGAAGTGCCGCCGTGCGAGCACTCGAGGTGCGGTTGATCGCCACCACCACCACCCGGTTCGGCGTGGCGGCATCGACGCTCGCGTAGACGCTGGTCTGTGCAGCGTCCGAACTCGAAGCCTGGATGCTCGTGTCGCCGAAAGCGCCGCCCGCTGCGTCGAAGTTGCGAAACATCTCGAAGCCGCCCCAGGTGTAGTCGTTGTTGTCCGACAGGGCCCAGAAGTTCGCCGCAAACAGGCCCTCGCGGCCAAAGATGCCCAACACGTCGGCCTGCGCAATGCCGCCCGAGATGTGCTGGTTGCCACCGTAGTTGTATTCGGTGATGGACAGCTTGGTGCCTGGGTACTGAGCGTCGACCTTGCCCTGCAGGCGGCGCAGCAACTGCACCGCACCGGTGTTCGCACCGATCCAGCTCGGCTCGGTGAAGCTGCTGTCCCACAGCGAACGCGGCGCGTTCAAGCGGGCGGCGACGACGCCGTCGCTGGTGTCGGTGGTGGTGACGCGCACGCCGTTGCTGTTGTCTTCGGGATACCAATGCACATCCAGCACATCGAGCAGGCGTCGACCGGCGCTGGTTTCCTTGGCCTTCATCTGTGCGAGATAGAAGTGGAGGAAGT
>Ga0302322_100001153_pt1 | contig 21501 bp, 13 predicted proteins | sample Fen_T0_2_FD_203757 | JGI IMG/M metagenome (GOLD analysis project Ga0302322, IMG submission 203757) | Peat permafrost microbial communities from Stordalen Mire near Abisko, Sweden - Fen_T0_2 | ecosystem: Environmental > Terrestrial > Soil > Wetlands > Permafrost | place: Sweden: Abisko...
CAGGAATCTTGCCGTCACCAGAATGCTACATAACAAAATCTCTCGAAAAGTTACCGTGATATTGCATGAAATATGCGATCCGACTTCAGTCGTCTTTCCTTCGAGGCTGTTTGGCTCTATTTCAGGCGAAAAACGCGATTTTGGAGTTTTACAATACGCCGCTGCCGCATGGAGGCGCTTGATCGCCCGTCTCGGCGAATACCTGAATGTCGGTGCCGCATCTTAGACGAGCTTCGGGACTCCTAAGATTTAAACTTTTCAACGCGGAAAGGGCGTTGCACTTTGCGGAGGAGGACTTATCGGATCGGGCGCAGCGAGAAGCGCGGCCATGGTGTCCAATAATTGTCGGGGTGAAAATGGTTTGGCCAAAAAATTCACCCCTTTGATTCCTCTTTTTCCGCAACAGTCAGCCACTCGCTGTCCGTAGCCAGATACCAATAGTGCGGGTATACCTGGTTTTTTATCGCGCATGAACTCGATCACGTCGCACCCGTCGGAAGTCAAAAGTTTGAAATCTGAGATAACAGCGTCGAAATTATAATCCCCGAGGATCACTGTATCAGCCAGATCACGCGTGAGCACGACGTCGTAAGCACCGTTGGTAAGCATTTCCCGCACGACAGGCCCAACCATTACATCATCTTCGACTAATAATATTCGTTGCGGCATTGTTGGTGTCGAGAAGTTCGGCATCCTAACACCTATTGATGGGCGGAAAGAAAAGGACGGAGTGTCTCCTCTGCCGCACCGTAGGCTGGAACACCGGCGCTCGCGTAAGTTGTTACTAGAAAACGTAACATAAACCCATTAGATAACATGCCGCAACCACATATGCATTTTTTAACCCGCGAGACTTGGCAATAACAGCGATGCCTTCTTGCCTACACGTTGCATCGTCAATGAATTTACCAGGTCTCCTCAATCGGTTAACTTTTCGCCACGGGAAGAGCCACAGGCGATTGAACACGATCATCGATTCGCTCAAGACGCTTCTTCACAGCGCCTTTAACCAGAGTGCTCCAATCCCTGAGCCGGGAAGAAGCACACGTCAGCCGCGCTTGAATCGCCACGTCCTCCCTTCACGATGCAATGCCATGCGCTCACTTTTTTTGTTAGGTATTTCCTTTATCATCCTCGCAATTAGGCCCGCTCAAGCCTCACCCGACGATAAACCTGTGATCGCACCTACCTGGATCAGCCGTGCGCTCGGCAAACCGCTCGTGCTCACCCTCACCGAGCCAGCCAACTTTTCACACGAACACCCTACCTCGGTCGTCATTTACCTCAAAAACCTGGCCGCCCCACGCCTCGGCACAGAATCGGATGAGACCATTATTAAAGATTTTCTCGCTTCCGGCTATCTTGTCGTAGAGCTCGACTTCGCACATGCACCGCAAGCCCGTGTGCCCAAGATCAATCTCGACGCCGGAAAGCTGCGCGACGATATCCGCTCCCGACAACTTCTTCAGCAGTACAACGTCGACAACGCGCACGTTTACTTGGTCCCAGCCGGACATCGAATTTTGCGCGACGTGATTTACTACAAAGATGGTGGACGCGCCCTCGGCTTCGATCTGATTTACCCTTCCAAACCCGCACAGCCCGTCGGCACCGTACTGGAGTTTTCCTGCGACAATAAAGACCGCATGGGCAACACCTCGCTCTCGATTTGCAGCGATACGTTACTTGATGGCGAAGCGACCGAAGGTTACGCGGTCGCGCTGGCCGATCACCCGGTTGCAGCGCCCTACAAGGGCATCGACCCTATGCCTGATTGCGCACGGAAAATTAAAGCTGCTGCGCGCACTTTACGCGCGACCGCACACAAGCTTGGCCTGAGCGAGAAAATCGTGCCTGTCGGTTTCTCTCGCGGCAGCGGCATGGCGCTCATGTTGGTAACGACAGCGAGCCGTCCAGAGTTTGAAGGTTACGGCGAAACACTCGGTATCGACAGCGCGGTGCAAGGTGCGGTCGTCCTCTCCGGCCGCTTCTCCTATCTCGATCTGCTACCCAATGATCCCATGATTCCGCGCTACAATGCCGCGTGGGGCGAACGCGACAAGAATCTCGCTACCTGGAGGGAACACGGCGCGCTCGATTATCTAATCGCCCCGACTCGACCTCTTTTCCTCAGCATCAATTGCTCAGAAAGTCCCGACGCACTGCATCAAATGGAAGTGCTGCGCAAACGCCTCGCCGTGCTAGGAAATGACGAAACCTTCACGATGGAACGCGTTCCCCGCGGCCACAAGGTCCCTCTCGCACCCGAAATCCTCGATGCGATCAATCGATACCTAACCCAACAGTTACAACCAACTGCAAGCGTGAGTCCCAAATAAAACCCGTCACCTCGTTTATTCACTCAAGGAAGCCGGTTTCTGGGAAATTGGTATTTTGATATCTTCACTGCCGCTGATCTCGCACTTCTTGCCGTCCCGCCAGGCTTTCACCGGGGAGGACAGCACGATCAGTCCGTGCTTTCTCAGATATTTGGCTTTGTCTGACTCTGCGCGATCGACCTGGAGTTTTCCTCGTTTGAAATCCGTAATCACCACTCCACCGAAAACCAGCGCTTCTTCGATCGTCCAGCCTTGATTGCCACTTTGCTTTCGCACAACCGCCTCGGCGGTCTGGCCGACAATTTCTGCGTCCTCGAAATGGGCAATCACTTGAGATTTTAGCGTTAATATCTGCGTCTTGATATCATATCTAAATCCTACGCCTTCAATATCCCCTTGCTCTGAGGTGAACCGAATTCGACCATCTCCTTCCACAATTTCAGTTGCATGGTCGTAGGTTGCACCGTCGAACCTAAGCGTCGCGCCGGCTACAAATGCGCTTCCTATCGCTCTATAAAACTCGATGACACCTGACTTTAATGTAGGCCGTAGGATCGAACCGGAAGCGGATACAGATTTCAGTCGCTGCTCAAGTACTCCCGACTGGCTGTATATCGGCATATCAAGGTTTTTGATCGAAAAATCCTGCGCGCAAACCGGAGCAATCAGGGCAAAAAATAAGAATATATATATTTTCATTGGTTAGGTACGCGGAAACGTACCCGAAAAACTTGGCCAATCGCCGTAATAGGAAAGTTTGAAAGCCGGACACGTTGCAGAGCTGACAAGACCGCTTCATCAAACTCAGCCAAACCCGACGGGCCCAGCAGGCGCACCGCTCGCAAACTCCCGTCATTCGCGATAGAGAACTCCACCTGCGCAGCCAGTCCGGCGAAGATCGCTTGTTGACTAGAATAACTGCGCTTTAGCTCGCCGAGCAAACGCGTGGTGAAGTCATCACCGAAAACCTCCGAAGTCTCACCTGATTCTAGCAACGCATTATTCGGAACCTCTGCACCACGAAAGGCAAAGTCTGCGACGTTTATCGTGCGAACGGTAATTTTCTGCATTGACGCTGATTTGCTGTCTGCTCGGCGGTCGGAATTGCTATGCTGCTGCGGATATTGGCGGGGGGTTGTTTTTGCAGGACCACTCCGCACATTTGTCGGAGGGGTTGGCGTAGAGGTCGGGGATGGATCGATTTCTGCCTTCTGCTGAATTGGCTCCGAGATGTATTTCGGCAACGCAGGCATACGGACCATCGGAGGACTAACTAGTTTATTGCCCGGTGCCGTTACCGTTACTATCTCAGGACCGGGCACGATATCGATAATGCCGGACGGCGTTACCGTTGAAACAATGTCTCGTAACGGCTTGGCGAGCACTGCAACTAACGCTACTCCACACAACAGATGCAATGCGAACGAACAGGCAAAAGACTGTGCGGTGGTAGAATTCAAGAATATGCGTCGTTAATGCAAAAAACTTAACGTGGCAATCTCACTATACTAGCCGGCTATGCCTCACTGAAAAATCGACTTTAAATAGGCGGTGTTGGCGCCGAAGTTGCGCTTCACATTTTTCGGATCGTTCGCGTCGCGGGAGCGCTCCATCACGAGCCAGCCGGACCAATCAAGATCGTCGAGCGTCCGTTTCACCTTCGGCAGGTTGACCTTTGGATCATTCTGCAACCAAACGCCATCTTCATTCGTGCAATGGATTTGGCAGATCAGCTCTCGGCCTAACGTACGCAGCTCGTCGCAAATATCGCGTCCATTTTTAATCGCGTTGGAAAAATTAAAATAACTACGGATCGCCGGTGATCCAATCTCGGCAAAGAGCTTCACCTCATCGGCCGCACTCAAAGACGTTTCGACTCCGATCACGACGCCGGCCTTTTCGGCCTGCGGCACTAGTTTTTTTAGCCGCGCCACCACAGCAGGGCGCTGTTCAGGACGTTTAAGCAGGTCGCCTTTGATGCCGAGTGGCAAAAATGCGGTCTTAACCTTGAGCTGAACCAGCGTATCGATACAATCTTGCACGGTACGCTCAAACCCTTCGCGTTCTGGGAACGACTGGCTGAAGAATCCAGTCATTGCTAGAGAGCAAATCTCGATATCGAGCTCCGCTAGTTTTTCTAGATACTGCTGACGAACGGCGGGATCAGTGAGTTTATTATCGAAAGTAGGACGGTCCCCCAACCCGCCCATATCCACCTCGACCCCATCCATACCCAATTCGTGGGCCAGCGGCAACGCACCGAGCTTTTGACGTTTGAGCATCATAAGATCAGAGGCCGCAATTTTGTAACGCTGCTTTCTTTGGATCGGATGTGGCTCGATTTTTTCAGCCGCTGGACTAACTGTTTCGACCGCCCAAAGCGATCGTTGCGAAACGAACATGCCAGCCATCAAAGCCGTGCTCAAAAAGCGCCGACGCGTAAAAGCAGAGCTGTTGCCCCCTGGAATAGAAGTACTCATCAGCAAGATCGACTATTTAGCGGCACTCTCTTTCGGCTCAGCTTTGCTTTTATTTCCTTTGCCCTGGTTTACGCCCTGCTTGGAAAGATAATTGTTAATTCTCCCTTTGTAACGGTTAAAGATCGCCGACTTTTCGTCCATAGCACCAGCGTCGATTGCTTCTTCACGGGCTTCTTTGAGCAGATCGAGCACTTTTGCTTTTTGCTCTTCGGTGAGTGAAGGAATCTGTTGCAGGTAACCAGCGTAGGTGAACTGGACTTTACCGACAGTCATACCGTCTTTAACTCTTTCCACTAGCTCGGGTGTTAGTTCTTCAGCGAGCCGCGTGAGGTAGTTATCATGAATCGTTTTTAATGCCGACTTCGCTGACTCAATCTCTGCTTTGGCTGAGCAGGCCTTCTCTGCGTCTGAGCTGGCCGCTGCCTTGCCGAGTTCCTTCAATCGCGAATCATAGGTTTCGTGCCAGACGTTCAAGGTCTTATATTGCGCGACGATTAGCGCGTGGACACGGTTGGCTTTGGCCTGATCCTTCAACTCAAGCGCAGTGACAATTTTCGAGACACGATCTCCGAGCTTGCGCGCGTATTCAGTGTCTTTGGCTTCTGTCGCCGCCGGCGTGACAGACGGAGCGTCAACAGCGGCATAAGTCGAAGTGACCTGACAGAGCGTCAGCGCGATTGCGACGGTTCTCACGAGTTTAACGAACATAATAAGGTGTTTGTTTGGCGGATCTTACTAGTTATTTTGTCGGAGCAAAAGCAGCAACCGTAAGCGTGTTCGCGTTGCTCTGCGGACTCGACCAATCGATCTTTTTAGTCGGGTCCAGGCCAGCGAGATACTTCTCGATTACTGTGTAACCGTCTCCCTGTAAATCTTTCGATGCAAGATTGGCATCCTGCGTGTCGAGTTTGTATTTGTTTTTCCACCACAAGGGCAAACCGTCCGCTTCGACTTCGGCCATCGATTGCCCCTTATATTCGGGATAACCGCCGACCTGACTGATATCAGTGACGATACCCTTGCCGGCGGTGTAGGTCACTTTGCCGGTGCGTACCTGTTCGATTACGCGCACATCGACAGGATCGCGGCGTGGCAAGCTAGCGCCAACGTTTGCGAGGACCAGTTCGTACGCCTGTGCGGCGGGGTGTTGAGTAACAGCCGGAGCTGGAAAAGGTTTAGCGAGACGACCCTTAGCTAAGTAACTTTCGATATCTTTCTTTCGATCGCCCGTCCCAACCACAGTAGAGGCCGTGACTTTCAATGGCTTCTCGGCATCCAGTTGAACGCCACCAGCCCAGTTGTCGGCAGAGACCTCTTTGTTTCCTTCAACGATATTCTCGGCAACGTACCAAACTCCCTCGCGGTCGCCACCTTCTTTGAAGTTGCGGAAGGCTTCGGGCTTCGCGATGCGGTAACGCAGTTCTCCTTCAGTGACTGGACCCGGTTTGAAGTAGTTTGCCACAACGTTCACCCAAGACGTGGCATCGCCGCCGTCGATCGAGCGATGTCTCCAGTTGAAAAGAACATTGTTGCGAAAGTCGATTTGATCACCCCAACCGATGCTCGGATTTCGACCACTATTGCAGGCAAAAAGGTTGTGGTGAAACGAAACATACCGACCACCCCACGTGCCGCCAAAGCCATGCTCGAAGGTATTGAGCCCCTCGCTTGAAACTGTCCATTGGATCGTGATATGCACAGTCGGCAGCTTAAGATCCTTCGTGCCATCGCCCGGGGTGTACATATGGCGATACATCGAAAGATTCTCGTCGAAACCCCAGCTTGCTGAAACATGATCGAGGATAATGTTACCGATCGGGTTGCCGCCTAAAGAATCATCGCGATCGTACACGTCAGCCTGACCACGACGAAAACGCATGTAGCGAATGACAACGTCGTGCGTGTCGATTGTCGTAGTGGCATCCGCAATACAGATTCCGTCGCCAGGCGCTGTTTGGCCGGCGATCGTGATATAAGGAGCGCGGACGTGGACCGCACTTTTCAGGTGGATAATACCAGCAACATTGAAAACGACGATACGGGGACCGATTGCTTCGCAAGCTTCTCGGAAAGTGCCAGGGCCACTGTCCTCCAGACTTGTGACCACAAAAACTTTCCCGCCACGTCCGCCAAAACTGTGTGAGCCCGCGCCCTCAGCACCAGGGAACGCCGGTACGGTTGCCTGCGGCAGATCTACACCGGGCATCCCAGCATTAGGAATAAAAGGCTTTCCCTTCGCTGCCCACGCCTGCAATTCGGGCTGGATCTGTTTCCAGGTTTCGGCATCGCGATGCTTCGCTGCCTCGGCAGCACGTTTCACCTCGGGCGGAGGCTCTGGCCAGCTCTCTCGAGCTTTGCTCGAAAGACAAAAAGATCCAAAACTCAGCAGTATGGAAGCCGCTACGGAGGCAGTTTTACCTAGTTCAGAACGCCTGTTATATTTCATGAAATTAATAGAAGGTGTGATCGTTAAACCTAGACGTCAGCGATATCAGTCAGGTAACAATCATCTTCGTCATATCTTCAATTGGAAGTGAGTTTGCCATCGAACGTGTAACTTTTACTCGCCTCGGTATCGAATTTTATTTCATGAACGCCGTTCTTTAGAATGCATGGCTGTCCAAGTTTAGAACGTATGATGACGCGTGTGAGCACTCCCGCTCGCCAAGTCATATCCACTTCGAAACCAACACGTGCGCACAATCCCGTTACCGAACCATCTGGCCATGCCTTTGGTAACGCTGGGAGCAAATTTATTTCCTGCAACATTGACTCGCCCGCCGCTCCTACCCTACGGACGTGGCTCTGTAATAGCATTTCGGCGATGCCGGCCGTTGCGCCAAAGTTTCCGTCGATCTGAAATGGTCCACAAAGGTCAAAAAGATTCGATAACGTCCTCTTCGCGAGCAACAGATCCAGCTGCCGAAAAGCAAACTCGCCGTCACCCACTCGCGCCCACAGCGGAATTCTCCACGCAAAACTCCAGCCAGTGGAGCCATCGCCGCGCCACGCGAGAAGCTTTTTCGCTCCGGCAAAAACCTTTTCGTCGTTCGGTGTGATGTCGTTACCGGGATACAACGCCCAAAGGGGCGACATATGCCGGTGATTATTATTCGGTCTGTCTACGTCTTCGATCCACTCCTGCAATTGCCCGTGCTGGCCAATTTGGTTTGGCGGAAGCTGATCGCGCAACTGCGTAAGTTTTGCTGAAAAATCCGCATCCAACTTCAGGATACGTGCAGCTTCGATCGTGTAATTAAACAGCGCGCGAACAAGTTGATTGTCCATCGTCGGTCCGGCGCAAAGCCCTCCCTGCTCCGGCGAAAACGACGGCGTTGTCACGAGCCAGCCGGTTTTCTCGTCCTTCACTAAATATTCGGCGAAAAACTGTGACGCACCTTTCAACAAAGGATACGCACGTTTCGCCAGAAATTCCCTATCACCTGTAAACAAATAGTGCTCCCACAGATGATGGCACAACCAAGCGCCACCGGTAGGCCAAACACCGTCAATGTTATTGATCGGCGCTGTGCCACACCACAGGTCAGTGTTATGGTTCAATACCCATCCACCGCAATTATACTGAGCTTTCGCGGTACGCGCGCCACTGACCGCAACATCCGTCGTCAAATCGAAAAGCGGTCCATGACACTCACTTAAGTTTGTGACCTCAGCCGGCCAGTAATTCATCTCCGCATTAATATTCGTCGTCCACTTACTCTCCCACGGCGGGTTCAATTCTTCATTCCAAACTCCCTGTAAGTTAGCAGGCCGGCTACCGGGCCGACTACTGGCGATCAGCAAGTAGCGTCCGTATTGAAAATACAGTGACGCAAGCGCCGGATCGGCTGCGAGACCAGCAGCTTTGATTTGCGCCACACGTCGATCTGTCGGCTGATCGACGACCGAACTCTTTCCTAAATCTAACGTAACACGTCCAAATAGCGATCGAAAATCTGCCACGTGTTCTTTGAGCAAGTCTTCGTAGTGCCATCCTTGTAACCGCATCAGGTCAGCCACGCACCGCGAAGCAGGGTTTGCAGCGATGTTCTGGAAGTCCTGGAAACTTGTCGCCGCGACAAGTACGAGAGTGACCTCATCAGCGTTCTCCACGGTTACGCCAGTGTCATCGACGCTCACGCGCCCACCTGTCGCCAACACGCGCAACCGCGATTCAAAACGCAGTCCACCCTCCTCGACTTTTCCGAGCAACGCTACCGTATCGGACGAAACTGCCTTGATCTGCGAATTCTTATGCGGGCTGTCCATTTTCAGCGTGAATGAGACCGAGCCTTTCCGATCAGCGGCGATTCGCGTGATAATTGCCCGTGCAGGATAACTCGCAAAAACCTCACGCGTGTACGTTACGTCACCAACGCGATAGTTCACACGTGCCACGGCTCGTTCGAGATCAAGCTCACGACGATAATCGGAACATGTTTCGTGGCTGGAAAAATGCAGCCGCACGTCACCAAAAGGCTGATACGCCTTCTGCCGAAGCGGCACGCTCAGAAACTTTTCTCGGACGAGTTTTGCTGCCGCATCGCTCTGCCCGGCTGCAATCAAACGACGAATCTCCGACAAGTACGTGTGCGCATCGGGCCGCGCATAATCACGAGGATGCCCCGTCCAAAGCGTGTCTTCATTAAACTGAATACGTTCATCAGAAACCCCACCAAAGACCATCGCTCCCATCCGTCCATTGCCAATGGGTAACGCTTCGTTCCATTTCGCCGCAGGCTGCGCATACCACAAGTTAAGAGAGGACGTTATCGAACCTCTATCATCCGCTAGGCCTATCTTCGCCGTCAGAAGAAACAGACTAACCATTAACAAGAAATATTTTTTCATAGAGCGTACGCCCAGCCAGGAATCCGTCGAAAATTAGTGTTTCTCCAAACTTCCCAGGCGCTTAAGATTTTCGCGAAACAGGTTATTCTCCGGCTGCAGACGCAACGCGTACTCCAGATGTACGCGAGCCTCCACGAGACGCCCCAATTCCATATAGGCACATCCTAGTTCCCCTTGCGCTTCGGCAAATGACGGTTCCGCCGCAACAATCAATTCGTAATGACTAACGGACTCGGAAGCCGCTCCCGTTCGAAGAAGAAAATTAGCGAGCAGATAACGCAGTCGTGGATTATCGGGGTTCAGCGCCACTGCCTGCTCGTAGTGGGTTTTCGCCCGATCAAGCTGCCCCATTTTTTGCCTCTCGTCACCAGCGGTCACATTCAATGCCCTGGCCATTTCCTTGTTCAACCCGTCCGGCACGGCAAGCGCGGTCTCGAATTCTGCGCACGCCTCTTCACTCTGACCCAAACCGAGGAGTGCCAGACCCAAATCTGCATGCGCCTTTGCATCGTTCGGTTCGATCTGAACAGCGACCTTGAGTTGCTTAATCGCTTCATCGGTTCGACCTAGTGCCATAAATGCGAGCCCAAGGGTTCGGTGCAATTCATGATCCTGCGGCGCAAACGTGAGTCCGTCTTGAAGAACTTTCACTGCCTCTTGCGGACGGTTAAGATCTAAAAGCGCGCTGCCCAGATTGTTTCTAGCATCTGAAGCTTTGGGCTCGCGCTTTACAATTCCCTCGAACTCCGCGACAGCATCTTCAATCCGTTTCACCGCAACATAGGCTTTGCCCAAATTGTAATGTGCGACGTTTTCATTTGGCCGAACTTTGATTGCAATTTCGAAATGGGGTATTGATTCCTCCGTTCGCCCTTTCTCCATCATCAGCACGCCGAGATTGTAATTTCCGTCATAAGAATTGGGATCGATTTTGATAGCCTTGCGGTAAAAAGTCTCCGCTTCCGCAGTCTTCCCAAGTCTCGAGAGGATGTTCGCATAGGCAGAAAAAACCTCTGGATCATTTGGCCGAATGCGAAGCGCAGACTCCATCGCCCCCTTCGCTTTTTCGTCATCGCCCGCTAGAGAGTACGTCATCGACAGCGAATTCCAGCCGCGAATATTATACGCGCAATCTTCAGTCACCGATTTCCAGATCGTCAGCGCGGTTCTATAATCCAGGTTGCGGATATAGGTTCGGACCCCCAGTGCCATAGCCGCCGCGCACCATAGTAAAATCATGCGTCCGCCGAACAACCCGGCGCTACCGATTACCAACAATATAACCAACGGCACGGTCGGCAAGTACACGCGATGCTCCGCCACCGTCTGCGTTAGAACAGGCACGATGCTCGACGTCGGAGCGAGTATAACGAAAAAAGAAACTAGGAAAAAACCGATCCGTTGCTTTTTGAAGAACAAGTACACGCTTCCCGAAAGCAGAAGCAGAAGCAGCGAACCCCGCCAAGCCACGTCTGACAACTTTTCGGCCAAGGGACCGCCGTAATCCAAAACCAACTTATTGGGCCATAAGAATAGCTTTAAGTAATGGATGATCGCGTAGCCCTGGGTCATCGCATATTTCCAGGCATTCACCTCTTGGTTGAAACCCACCGTCGATCCGCGTTTGCCCGTAGAAACGATGCAAATAGCCAGCAACAGCCAGGTGGTCATAAGTCCCAGATACAAAGAGCGCCGGGCTTTCCATGCGCCGGCAAATGAACCCGTAATAAACGTTCGATCGAGCATCAGCAGCACAACGGGAGCTGTCACCATCACTTCCTTGCTCCCCATACCGAACATACAGGCGATAACACATGCAATTCTCCATAAAAGCCGGTTCGGTTCTTCCACACAGCGGATAAAGAAATAAGCCGTGATAAGGTAGAAAAGGCCCACGAGAGATTCAGCCCGTTGTATAATATAGGTCACCGACTCTGTCTGAATGGGATGCAATCCCCAAACCGCAGCCACAGCGGTTGCTAAATAAATAGCCCGCGATCCGTATTTTTCCCGAAGCATCGGCAGCAGCAAAGCTCGTCGCACTATACCGAACAGCGCCAGCGTGGAACCCAGATGAATCAAAAAATTCATGACGTGGTATCCCACAACCTTATCGCCGCCCAATGCCCAGTTTATCGCTATCGACAAATTGACGATAGGCCGGCCGCTGACCGTAAGCCCACTATCGCCCGGCGGGAACAGGGCTGTCCGCCAGCTTTTCACCGTAGGATTTTCGGCTATCGAAGATGAATCATCGAAGATGAAAGGCCCGTGAAAAGACCGGGCGTACGCGGCCAGAAGAACGATTCCCAAAAGCAACAAGCCAACCCAAATAGCGGGCTGACGTTGTGGGCGGACGGTTGGATTTGCTTCAGACATGGTGAATCTTCATGGGGTGTTGCGTATCGCACCCACATTAATGCTCCAATTCAAGGAGGCTTTTCTTTGCGATTTCATTCGACGGATCGAGTGTAAGCGCCCGTTCAAATTGAATCCGGGCATCAGAGCGCCGGCCTAGTTGTTGATAAGCCATCCCCAACTTGACGCATAAAACCGGAGCTTCCGTATTATGTGACAAAAGCTGTTCATATATTTGCGCCGCCTCCGTCGCCTGTCCGGAGCGTAACAAAGCATTTGCCAAAGTATTTCGAATCTCCAGGTCATCCGGTGCGGCTTCCGATGCTTTTCGATAACGAACCAGAGCCTCCTCGATCCTTCCTTGCGCGAGAAGCGATCCAGCAGAAACCGCCAAAAGAAGCGCATCTGCCCCACCCGCTTCGATGGCAGCGTCATAGTGCGCAGATGCACTACGTTCATCCCCTTGGGCAGAAACCAACAGCCCCAACTTAACGTGGGCCGGACCGTACCGCGGATCTATTATCAAGGCCTCCTCAAATCTCTTGCGAGCTTCGGCAGTCCGGGTCGCGCTCAATAATGCATTTCCCAGAGTCGTCAGCAGTTCTGGTGACGTCGTGTGCAGTTCGACTCCTTTTTCCAGGATTCGTATAGCCTCATCAATTCGTCCCATTTTGAGCAAAGCGTCGCCCAAATTCGAGCGACACTGAATCGCCTCGGGATGACCGGCTAGAGCCGCAGTGTATTGTTCCGCCGCCTCCTCGAGGCGCCCCTGAGCAACAAACGCATTTCCGAGGGCAAACCGGGCATCTTCGGCCTCAGGCTTGAGCTTAATCGCAACTGTGAGGTAAGAAATTGCTTCCTCTCTTTTTTCGATCGATCCCAGCATCACCCCGAGATTTGTGTAGGCTTCATAAGCCTCCGGAAATTCTTTCTCGTTCTGCTCGGCCAGCGTTTGCTTCAACGATTCAATAGCGGCCTTCGTGTTACCAGTGCGATGCAGGGCAATAGCATATTGAACCTTCAACGCACGATCTGTGGGATTAAGTTCGATGGCCTGCTCATATACTTCCTTCGCCTTCATATACATTTTCAATTTGACCAGCACGGCTCCATAAGAAAGCCACGCTCTATAATTTTGCGGCCTGTTATCAGCAGTATGCTTCCAAATGCCCAATTCGGAGCGGTAATCAGTGTTCCGGTGAAACGTTACAGCGCCGAAAGCTAAGGCCACGATCGCAAAAAACACCCAGGCACGTTTTCCAAAAAAATAATTAAGCGCAACCACCGCGCCGACCACCACTGCGGCCAGGGGAAGATACATCCGATGCTCCGCTATCGTCTGGGTCGCCACCGGGACCACACTGGATGAGGGCGCGAGTATTGCGAAGAACACCGCCCCTAAAAATCCCACCTTAGGCCACCGCTTCAGGGCGACAGCCACCGCAATGCCGAGAATCACAAACCCGAGCACGTAGCCCCATACCTCACCAAGACCCGCAGCGAGCGACCCGCCGTAATCTAGCACCAGCAAATCCGGCCAAAACACGAGTCTGAGATAATGAAGGATGGCATAACATTGCGTCAGTGCATAGCGCCACGGCGTCACGTCGGTTTGGAAACCGACTGTCGAGCCGCGATTTCCTGTCGAAACGATACAAACCGCCAAAAATAACCATGTTACCCCCAGGCCGATGTAAGTATTACGTCTCGCCTGCCAAGCCGCACGAAACGTCCCGGAAACAAACGTGCGATCAAGAAGCAACAACACCAAAGGTGCCGACGCCATCACCTCTTTACTCCCCATCCCTAACAAACAGGTTATCACGGCTCCCCACGACCAACAGGCGCGGAACGGCTGCTCCACCGACCGGATGAAGAGGTAAATGGTCGCAAGGTAAAAAAGCCCAACCAACGACTCCGCACGTTGTATCACATAAGTGACAGATTCCGTTTGCAGGGGATGTAAGGCCCAAATAGCAGCTACCGCGAGAGCCAGCCACGAAGAGTTCCCTCGCAAAGATGCAGGAATAGAGGGCAAAAGCAGAGTTCTGCGGATCACTCCAAAAAGAAGGAACGTGGCACAAATATGTATGCCGAGGTTCGTAAGGTGATAACCAACCACACTATCTTTCCCCAGCGCGTAGTTGACGGCAATCGAGAGATTCAGCACCGGTCGGCCGCTCACGGTCAAACCGCTGTTGCCAGGTGGGAACAGGGCGGTACGAAAACTCCGTACTGACGGGTTGTCCAAAATCGAAGAGGCATCATCGAAAATGAAAGGTCCTTGAAACGAATTCGCATAAGCGCCCAGCAACGCAAACCCAAGGATCAGGAGTGCCGTACCCGGCTTGATGGGGTTGGATACAACTGCCGGTTCTGCAGAGGTGCCTTGGCTGGATTTGTTTTTACTCAACGCAAAAGATAAAGAATTAACTACGCCGTGCTGGAGCACAAGCCACGCTAAACCGAGCCCGCAAATTGATCAAAAAAGCCCGGTCGTGTAGACCGGGCTTTGAAAGCTCGCCAAACCTGCTCAATCTACCGAAAAGTACTTGCGGCAGATTGATGACAGGGATCAGAACTGGGCGTTCAAACCAACGTTGATGGTCCGGCCGAAATCGTAATTGGTGCTTACCCGCGCATATTCTGGAGTAATCTTCAAGGCATCGCGCTTGTAGCTAGTCCGCCTGGTATTCGTTACGTTACTAGCACTCGCGAAGAACGTGAGGTACTTGTTGATCTGATATGAGAAGTCGATCTTCACATCGAAAGCTGCGGGGGTAACGCTATAGATCTGGATCTGGTCGGGACCATAACCAACGGCGGCATTCCCGGTCTTATCCCAGGTTTCATTCTGGTGCACCACCTTGACGGTGAATGAGGCATTATAAGCACTCACGTTGAAGCCGCCAGCATAGGAATTGTCTGCCATCGTGGGCATCGCTATAACACCCACTTTGGTCGTCTGCCGAACATCCTTGTGACTATAGTTGGCGAACACGTTGAAATATTGGCCGATCGGACCTAGGAAACCGAAGTTTTCGCGGGCCTCGAACTCATAACCAGAGGCATGTGACTTTGCAAAACTGTTGTCGGTTGTAGTGAGTGTCCAATTGTTATAAGTTCCTAGATCGAAGCCGTTCTCGGTCATGAGCCGGACGAAATCCGGGGATTCATAAGTGTAATCGGACGTGATCCACTCGTTATGAATAATCTTATAGTAATAGTTGGCACCCAGTTTTCCGTACTTGTTGTACCACGCTAATTGGAAGTTGAAGGAGTCCACTGTCTTCGGCTGCAGACCAGCGTTGGAAATAGTGATTTTACCACTGCCGCCCGCACCAACGAGCGGTGTTTCATTCTCGTCGATTTTGACGCCGCCGATCAGGCCACCGGTACCACCGTTACCACCGTCTAGATCTGGCTTTGAAACCTCGCGACTCCATGAGGGTTTGAACACGATATCATCCGTGATGTTGTAGGAAGTGATAATCGAGGGCGTAATCGGGTTGGTACGGGAACGATCGACGCGGCTAATGAACAGGTAGCGCTGCACAGCTTCAACACTGTTGCCGGTGGTGCCGGTGACCAATGTGGTGGCGGTGCCGTTTCTGCCCAAGACCAAATGATCCGGGTAGCTGGTGATTCCAGCAGCAGCGAGGCGGGTCTTGAGGGCGGTGTCCTCTGTCGCGCTGCCTACGGTAACCCAGTCTCTAATAGTAGAACCGTCGGCGCGCGTAGTGTTGCTTCCGTCGAACTTCACGCCCGATGTATAGATGCTGTCGCGATAGATTGTGCCATCAGGGTTCTTAACAAAGTTCCACTTCGTGTCAGTGTAGGGCTGGTAACCCGTGACCTTGCTCTTGCTCTGGCGAGCGCCGGCAACAACCGTCAGGCGTTTGCTAAAAAAGGTACCCGTCAACATGCCGTAATAGGAGTCAGTGACTTCGCGAACCGATTTATTCTGGCCCACCACTGAGCGATAGTTACTCGTGGAGTAGCTAGTATCGTAGTCGGCATCAAACTGTTCGGGATGCGCGACGTAGCGATCATACATCTTGTAAGTATCGGCCCATTGCTGGTTGACCGCGAACCCCAAGCCCGACGTACGGGTGAAGTTATAATCCGTGATAGCCGTGAGAAAGTCCACCGCTGGATCCGGATTAGTATAACGCATCTTATAACCGGTGCCCAAGCCGCTCTTGGCGGTCTTGTTGACGGTCTCCACACCGCCGACCTTAACCGAGGCAGGGAACGGCAGGAAGTCGAGTTCGCGACCCAAGTCCATCTTGTATTCTTCGACGCGGGAAGATTCTTTCGACTTTGCCGTATAGGCATCGGCACCGTCAACGGTCCATTTGGTTAGATCGTGATAATCAAAAGCGGCGGCATTGCGGTCGTATACCTCAATGGTCGAAGGCGCTCCGTCCTTGATGCCGCGGAAGATAACCTGGCCGACGTCCGCCTTTAAGACGACTTTATACATATGACCATTCTTCAAGTCATCCAAGTCCATGGCGGTCGTTGATTGGCTGGCGCTGGCGTTGAGCGACCAAGGCCCACGAAGGTACGTCATTTTGACGTAGCCTGTATGTGTAATACCCGATTTATCGAGTGAAGTGACTTCTTGCGCCAACGCGTTTTTAGTATCAAAGGAACCACGAACGCCAGTAATAGCGAGTTCGTACGGGCGGCCAATGACGTAATCCGAACCCCAAGCCATTGGGCCGTTCGCCGAAATCTGAAGGCGGCGGTCAACGTTAATTCCTTCGTAGCTTGAACCCGTATAGGCAGCCGTGACGGTCATTCCTTTAATAGGCTTCCAGTCCAGTTTCAGACTGGCAGAGTTCCTGGTTTCACTCCAAGGATTCTGTTGATCAGTCGCAGTTTTAAGGAAGGGATTGTCGAGACTGGAAAACCGTCCGTTGTCATCCATGTTGGCCACATTATAATATACAGAGGCGCGGTAAGTGACCGTTGTTCCGTTCGTCGCAGCCGTCGAGGTGAATGTCGCTGTCGTGAAAAGAGTGGCATTATAAGGGGAAGCGAGCGGCGCACGGGTGCCCGTAGTAGTAAAGATGTTTGCTGCGTTGAGAGCTGCCGTCGAACTCCCCGTGGCCGTGGCTGTCCTGGAACCGTACGCCGTGCTCACGGTATTCTGCCAGTTGGCCTGTATCTTATAGTTCGAGCTATAATTGAAATTGCGCGAAACGTTCACGGAGAAGCCGAAGTCCTTCGTCACCGGCACCGCGACGCCAATACTCACGGAGGGAAGCGTGTGATAGGTCTTCTCATTTGCAGGCCCAGACTGTTTATGCCAGCTGAGGGGATCGCCTGAATTATAGTTTCCCGAAACACTGACTGTATAGGTGGGCTTTGCATATTCGAAAGCGCTCTTCGAAACGAGATTGATGGTACCGCCAGCGGAAGGCTCCATATCGGGCGTTGGTACTTTAATTACTTCTACACGCGAAGCATTGTTGATCGACATCATGTCCAAACCAATCGCACGGGTAAGCGATGCAGGGCCAACGCCCGACATTGCCATTCCGTCGATAGTAACAGCGGTTTGAGCTGCACCAAAGCCACGGATCGAGACCTGGGACGCGGCTGCGGGATTGAGGCCACCGATGCCGGCGCCGCCAAAAGCGTCTGCACTGCCGTATTCGGTCTGTACGCCAGGGATATATTTCACAAATTCACCGATGTTGCCGTTGGGAATAAAGCCGAGTGAATCGGCTGCAACGACGTCCTTGACGTTGGCGGAACGGCGCTCTTCGTTGATCGCGATTTCCTGCGCGTTTTTGTAACGCTGTGCGGCGACAATATATTGGTCCAAAACAAGTGTTCCATCGTCGAGGACAGCTTTCGCTCTATTGAGGCCGAAATCCTGATTCACCGATTTACCCGCCTCTACCAAAACATTGTTGGTCTTGGGATCCTGACCAGTGAACGAGACAGTGATCTTGGCTGTGCCAACGGGAACGTTCCGCAAGATGAACTCGCCATATTCATTGGTCAGCCCGGTGATATTCGTGCCTTCAACTTCCACCAGCGCATTGGGGAGGTACTGGCCATTTGAAAGATTAAGCACACGGCCTTCGACCGTGCCGGTGGCAGCATCAGCTGCGCTGGCAAGCTGAGTGGCAAAACCAAGGGTTATCGCTATAAGGATAGAGAGAAAGACTCGGATTAGGGGTAGACAACTAGCTCCAGGTAGAGAGCGGGTTCGGTGTGGATTTTGGTAGCTCATGTATATCGACTGTTGGTGTTGGACGTTAGTTAGCAGAAACAAACCACGTATGCAGACGACTGGGATTGTCGCGTGTACGCATCAGGGAGGGGATTAGGGCGAGGGGCTAAAAAAACAGTTAAAGCAGATCTTACGTATGATATGCCTATCTTTAGCGTTATTCTTCCTGATTTATACTGGAAAGCTGCGGAATCCTAAGATCTGGCAAGAAGGTTTGCTACCTATTTCATAAGACGTTGCGACCACAATTATTCCAAGCGAATTTCGCGAAAAGAAGGCTCTAAACCCGCTGCTTTCCTAATTTCCTCGGAAACCTGAGGCCCATTGTTTTCCCAAACGTTTCCGGGGCCATTCGCGTTTTGTAAGAACTTCGCATGGAAGCACCAGTTGTCGCGTACCGTGATAAAAGAAGATCCTTCATCGGTGTAGAGATAAAACCAGTGATCAGGGCGATCGACGTAGGGGCTCATCTTTATTTCCGAAATAACATTTTCATATATGCTAGAGCCTGGTTGAGCGGAAAGTGTATAGATCGCTGCGTCGTCACACATACGAGTCGCGATCCGATCAAAGCGGTTCGCGTGAATCCGATTTCGTCGCATGACGTTCGGCGAACGTGTCCACCCCCAGCCGACGCTGATCCCAGTATACGATGTCTCGGAGATCTCGTTGTGCTCGATCGTTGTGTCGCGCACATAACCAGCGATTATCGCTACCCCACCCCAGTCTTCGTTGGCGCAATCGTTGAGGATGTTGTTTGAAATCCGCGCACGAGCGCAGATTTCGCGTTCGTCGACCGGATTGTACGGAAGATGACTTTCAACGCCGTTGTCCTGAAATGAGCCGAGCTGAACGCCGTTGTTGCCGATGTCGCGAAAAACACAGCCTTCTACGACTTCGTCCTGAGTACCAGTGGCAAAATCGAGACCTGACATTGCCATATGCTCGATGCGACACCGCTCGAAACGGACGTGCGTGGCACCTTTCACCACTACTCCCGCTGGAGGGCGACCGGTCCAAGTTTGGTTATCTAGGCTGCGCCAGTCAGGAGTACCTTTCGGGCGGAGTTTGTAGGACTCGGTGATGAATAATCCGGCCTGTAATGGGACGTGGCCAGCTGAAGATGGTCGTAGCCAAGTCGTATTTTGAAATTGAATACCGCGGACTTGGACATGCGAAACCGGACGATCAAGCGTTCCGGTTATCTCAAGTAAGGTTTCCAGCGCTGGAACGATTACGTCGGCGTGCTCCAAGTTTTCTCCATCACGCGGCCAATAGTATACACGCCTATTCTGTAGGTCGTGAAACCATTCACCCGGTGCGTCGAGAAATTCGATCGCGTTCGCTAGGAAAAACGCGCCGCTGCCGCCTTCTGACGCGAGAATAGGCTGTGGCCACGGATGCTCAAATTCTATGCGGCTTTCCGGTTGGTGGAATGTTATCAACGTCTGTGCACCGTCGGTCCGAAAGTCGCGCAGGCGTAAAAACGCGATCGCCCACTGCTGCGCCAGCACCATTTCAATTCCGGACGCACTCGGCAATCCAGTGACCAGCGTCGCCGGAATTCCGGCTGTTTCCTTTTCGCGATCCCACGAAACGAGGCGCTCCATAAGCGGCGCGTTCGGCGTGCGCGCCCGAATCGCTTTATGCCCGTCGACCCAGAGCTGCCGGAATTCAAGAAGCTGACCATTGAAGGAAGGCGAATCTGCGACCCAGACATGCCCTACCGCCGAAGCGGGAAGTCCGGAAATGTTACCTTCAACCTTGCGCCAATTTGTGAGAGGAATTCCGCCGCTGATAATCGGTTTTTCACCCGGCGCGGCTTCGATCATTGTCGGGCTCGCCTCGGTGCCCGAATCTTCAGGGCGGATAACTAATGTGCTACCCAAGCGATAGGTGCCGGTGCGCAACAAAATATGTAGGCCATTCTCTGGCGCGGTCGGCGAAAGCCGCCGCAACTCGCGAGCCCTGCGGAGTGCAATCGCAGGTGATGCCAGTGGACTTTCCTTGGATCCTGTATTCGTATCCCGACCATCAGGAGACACCCAAAACTCTGAGGCGTTCAATGCACCTGAGAGCGAGAAGACGAGAACTAATACGTGAGCAACGAGGCAGTTTCTCATGATATAAAGTGGCCGTGACTTGCTATCGCCGTGCAACCCTGCAAGTGCAACGCACTTTTTATTCTTCGGCTCCGAAAGATTTGTTTCTCGAGGATTTGTGGGGTTCGGGAATTCGTTGACGTGCCTCTGATGACGTCGTGGCAGAGCTTGATCGTTATAATGTTCATAAACTCGCGGTCGTTGATGCCGAGACTGCCGCGATATCCATCGGTGGAGTTTCCCGTGCCAATAATATCAACGCGTTCGTAGGTTTGCTCGATGCCGGCTTCAACATTCGAGCCAAATCGAACGGTAAACTGATTATATTGCAGCGGGCGCGTTGACGCGGGCGAATCGCGGGCGCAATAATAGCACGCGTCGACGTTTAAAAAATGTAGCGGAACGCGTCCAGCCATCCGTCTTAGTAGCGACCCCAAACATCAACCCTACTTGTACACAAAGAAATGAGTACTCCAGTACTTACTAGGTTTCGCATAGCCATATCACGTCTGTTCCTCGCGGCTGCGTTAGCATTTGCATTCACGACCGCAGGGTATGCTGACTCGAGCGTTAAGAAAAACTTCAATCTACCCGCCGGTGATGCTGTCTCGACACTCAAGGTCTTCACCGATCAATCCGGCGACCAAATCCTCTATCCGGCCGAACAAGTGCGCGGTGTACAGACCAATCCGGTACATGGCGAACTTACCAACCGAGATGCGCTTGACGCGATGTTGGCAAATACCGACCTCGTGGTTGTACAGGACAAGGAAACAGGCGCTCTCGTTGTGCGAAAAATAGCCCACCAGAAAAAAGCAGCCCAACCACGCCAATCGAAAAAACGTCAGTCGCCCCGATCAAACCCGAACTTCTCACTGACTCCAAATTGGCTGACGACGGAGAAACGATCGTACTTTCACCCTTTGAAGTGCAGGGCGACACCAAAGGCTATTTCGCCTCCAGCTCGCTTTCCGGCACCCGCATAAACTCGAAGCTCGAAGACCTGGCCGCTCCCATTTCAGTCATCACTAAACAGCAACTCATAGACACTGGTTCATTGGATATCAACGACGTCTTCAAATATGAAGCTAACACCGAAGGAATGTCCCAGTATACTG
>Ga0302322_100001154_pt1 | contig 21494 bp, 22 predicted proteins | sample Fen_T0_2_FD_203757 | JGI IMG/M metagenome (GOLD analysis project Ga0302322, IMG submission 203757) | Peat permafrost microbial communities from Stordalen Mire near Abisko, Sweden - Fen_T0_2 | ecosystem: Environmental > Terrestrial > Soil > Wetlands > Permafrost | place: Sweden: Abisko...
ACGGGCAGCCGAGCGTGTCGCCCAGCTTGCGCTGCCGCGCGGCGGCGTCGTGCACGACCTTGTTGTCGTAGCCGAGGACCATGGGCCCGTAGGCGCACATGTAGTCGATGAAGTCGTTGCCGTCGGCGTCGGTGAAGTGCGCGCCCTTGCCGCTCTCGGCGAAGAACGGATACGCGGTGGGCGGAACCAGCGGCGCCGGGCTGAAGTGGCCGGGGATGCCGCAGGGGATGACCTTGGCGGCGCGGACGAAGAGCTCCTGGGAGCGGGCGAAGGAATACGTGTCCATGGCGTTCGCGCTCTCCTTCAGCCTGCGGCTGCGGTCGCGGCGGCCGGGGCGGCTTCGCCCGGCGTCAGGTACTTGCCGACCCTGTCGAGCACCAGCGCCAGCGTGTCGACCATGGCGACCCTGCCCCACAGCTGGACGTCGCCGGTGACGGCGGCGACGAACGTGTCGAGCTTGCCGGCGAGGAAGTCGTTGGCCGTCTGCAGGTCCTTGAGCAGGACGAGCGCGCTGGGGTGCGTGAGCTCGCCCTTGACCGGCAGGACGCCCGAGCCCCCGCAGACGAGGCTGACGGCGGGGCCGTCCGGCAGCACCTTGAGCACGATGGTGCCGTGCGAGAGCCCGTGCCGCAGCGGCACGCACTCGGGGTCGTGGCCGAGCAACACGGGCACGGCGAAGGCCGCCGTGTTCAGCGTGAGCAGCGTGTTCATCCTGAGATAGCCGGGATGAGAGAGCAGCTCGTCGGTCGGCGCGAGGTAGTACGCCATCCGGTCGGTGAGCTCCGTGAACTGCTTACTGAGGAACCCGAGGTGGTTGAAGCCCCAGAGAGGGATGGGCTGTGACGCGCCGTCGAACATCTTGTTGAGGTGGCTCGAGGAGGTGCAGGCGAGGCGCACGGTGGGGCCGGACCCGCCGGCGCCTGCGGCGCCGGGCCCTCCGGCCTCGTCGCGCCTCGACTGCGGCCCGACGGTACACGCGCCGCCGGCGAACCGCACCGTCGTGCTCGGCCCGCCGGCGACGGCGAACCGCACGCTGACGCGGGCGTTCGCCACGAGCGCGCGCATCTCCGGGTCCTCGCGCACCACGTCCTCCAGGTTGGGCAGGACGGCGAACAGGTTGAGGCGTGCGCGGACGTCCTCGAAGCTCATGTGGGTCCCCCAGTGTGGCTGATGGCGCTGCCCTCCCTTCAGACCCCGCAGGCGACCCCCCGTCGCCGGCCGCGAGCCGCTTCCATCGTAGGACTTCGTGCGCGCCCCGTCCACGCGGGGGCTTCGCTGCCCCATGACTGGGTACAAGTGGGGGACGTGAGGCCACCCAGAGACGACGGAGACCCCCGATGACCCCTCCCACCCGCACCATCGTCGTGACCGGCGACGTCACCATCGACTGGCTGCTTCTCTCGCACGCCCCGCGGAGGGACGCCGCCCTCGACTTCATCTGGATGTGGGGCGGCGAGTATGCGTGTCGCGCCCTCGCGAGCGCCGGCGGGGCGGCGTCTCACGCCGATATCCTGCGGCGCACGGTCAAGGTCAGCGGCCTCGACCACGTCAGCATCCTGGGCGCGCGAGTGCCGCGCGCCGCGCTGGCCTCGCCACGGCATCCGAGCTACGCGCACACCTTCGCGGACATCGAGCAGTTTCCGCGAGAAGTGGGCGGCCGATACGGCACGGCGTGGCGCATCGCCGAGTTCAAGGGGACGGACCGTGCGAGGCGGCGGCCGGCCGCTGCGGCGCCGCCGCCCGAGGTCGACACGGTGCTGATCGTCGACCACGCCATCGGCTACCGCGACGACTTCGCCGATCTCCCCGACCTGCTGGCAGCCTCGCCGTCCGCCGTGGTCTGGCAGACCGGCGCCCCGCTGGCGGCTTCACCGCTCGCCCGCCTGCTGCTCGCCGAGCACGCCGACCGGCTGACGGTCCTGACCTCGTCCGACGAGCTCCGCAAGGCCGGTCTGCAGGTGGGGTATCCGCTCTCGTGGGAGCGGCTCACGGACGAGATCATCGCCGCGGTGCGCTCCCACCCGCTGGCCCAGGCGCGCCGGGTCATCGTCATCGTCGGCGCCGCGGGAGCCGTGATCGTGGAGCGCGACGGAGACAACGTGCTCGTGTTCGACCCGCGCGTGCAGGAGGGAGACTGGGGCGTCCGCTACCCCGGCGTGGGCGCCGGCTACGGACGCTGCCTGGACGCCGCCGTGACCCTCGAGCTGACGGCGGGCCGCGAGGACGGCCTCGTGGAGGCAGTCAAGCGCGGCCTCGCGGCCGCCCGCGCCGCCCACGTGGCCGGCTTCCAGGTCGACGGCGATCGCGACCGGCCGCAGAGCCCGTTCCCACTCGGCGCCGTGGCCGCCGCCCTCACCGGCGACGGCGAGGAGTTCGCCAGCATCGTCTACCGGCCCGACCGGGGCGGCTCGATCCTGGCGCAGACGTATGCGGACACGTCCATGGGGCACGTCGCCGCGACCGCCGCGGTGCATGGGTCCGGCTCACTCCCCTTCGGCATCCCGGTCGAGACGGTGGGCGCCTGGTCGTCGGTGGACCGCACGGAGATCGAGAGCCTGCGCAGCGTGCGCAACATCCTCGACGAGTACGTGCAGCAGGAGCTGCGCGGCGTGCACGGCGGGGTGCCGCTGCCCATCGCGGTGTTCGGACCTCCCGGGGCGGGCAAGACGTTCGCCGTGCGCCAGCTGGCAACGGTGCTCCTCCCGGGGCGCATCGCGAGGCTGGAGTACGACCTCTCGCAGATGCGCTCGGTCGACGCGCAGCACGCGGCGTTCCATGAGATCCGCGACGTCGCGCTGCGCGGCGACCTCGCGCTCGTCTTCTGGGACGAGTTCGACACGCCCCTTGACGGCGAGCCGCTCGGGTGGCTGCGCCACTTCCTCTCGCCCATGGCGGAGGGGCGCTTCCACGACGGTGCCGGCTTCCACCCTCTGGGCCCGGCGATCTTCGTCTTCGCCGGCGGGACCGCGGTGAGCTTCGACGACTTCATCGGCTTCGGCGACGAGCGTGCCGAGCGCGCCGCGAAGAAGCCGGACTTCGTGAGCCGCCTGCGCGGCTACATCAACGTCACCGGCCCGAACCGGCAGGGGCCACACGACGTGGCGTCGGCGCTGAGACGCGCCCTCATGCTGCGCTCGCTCATCTCCTCACGGGCGCCGCAGATGCTGGTGCGCGACGAGGCTCACCACGAGCCGCGACTGCAGATCGACGAGGGCGTCCTGCGCGCGTTCCTCGAGATCGGCGAGTACATCCACGGGGCACGCTCGATGGAGGCCATCGTGCAGATGAGCTCGCTGGCCGGCAAGCCCCGCTTTGAGCGGTCCAGCCTGCCGGCCCGGCAGCAGCTCGCAGTCCACGTCGACGCCGACGAGTTCCTCGGACTCGTTCAAGGCTGAGGCCCGCGCGCGGGGCCGAACCACGTCGCTGCCCGACAGCAGACGCAATCGGGCGGCGGGCGCGTCTGGCGCGCACCCGCCGCCCGATCATCGGGAAGGCAGCGGGAAAGGGGCCGCTGCCTCCCAGATCCCTGGAGCCGCCCCAGCGGCTCCGGAGTCCCGTGCTGGTGCCGGTGGGCCGGGCGGCTAGGCCGCGCGGCGCTCCCGGTCACTCACCTCTGAGATACCCGAGGGACGTTCTTGCGTCTCGGTGATCGTCGTCTCGGAGCGGTAGGTCGCACCGGAACGAGCGGCGCTCTCACGCACGCCGTACACGGCGAGGCCGTACACCGCCAGCACGTACACGCTCATGATCATGAGCGACCAGAGAGGATACGCCTGCGCGGTGAGCAGCTGGCCTATCGCGCCCAGACCGGCGATGCCGATGCCGATCCAGCGGGCCCATTCACGACCGCTGAAGACGGCGAGGCCCGAGAGGACGGCCAGCGCGCCGAGACCGAAGGTGATCCAGCCCCACGTCCTCAGGTCGCTGAAGGCGAAGACCGCGTTCCCGACAAAGAACGTCGACTTGTACACGGCCATGAGGCCGTCGATCACGGCGAAGATGCCGCCCAAGGCGAGCACGAGGCCGGAGAAGGTCCGCCAGCCGGCGCCGCGGGTTTCACGAGTGTCCATGAGACAGCTCCTTGGATTCGCTGATGGACAGGAAGATGAGTCGGTTGGATGACACAGACGTTTTGTGCCCAAACGACGACTAAACATGCCCCGCATCGTACGGGGCGTCCGACGGATGAGTCCTACAGCGCGATGCCGAGGGCGACGAGCAGCGTCCAGGCCATGAGGAGCCCGACGAAGACACGCTGATAGAGGCCGGCGTAGCTGGCCAGGTCGTAGAGCAGGCCCGCCGAGCCGCCGGGCCTGTCGGGCCTCGGCAGGGAGACGGCCGGAGCGGTGGCGGCCGGGGCGGCCGGGGCGGTGGCAGCCGGAGCGGCGCCGAGTTGCGGCGGCACGCCGGCGGCCAGCGGCGCCGGGGCCGGCGGCGCCACGACGACCGAGGCCGGCATGGTCGCCGCGGGAGCGGGCATCGCGGCGGGGGCGCCGGCCCGGACGGCGCCAGGGACCGAGGCTCCCGCCGCCGAGCGCGCCTCGCGCGCCTGGGCGCCGAAGGCGACGAACTGCACGACGAGAGCGGCGGCTGCCGTGATGGAGACGGGCAGCGCCCAGACGGCCAGCCCGGACAGCCCGGCCGGGTGCAGCATCGCCGCCGAGAGGATGATCGCGCCGGCCGCGCCGGCGACGTACGCCACGAGGGCGATGATCGCGTGCGCCGCGCCGGTGGAGGTCGGGGGCTCGCCGGGCATGTCGGTGTCGGCGACTGCGAGCACCGCGGATCCCAGCCCCCACACCCAGAGGAGCACCGCGGCCACGAGGTACAGGACCTCCCCGCGCAGCTCCCCCGGCATCGATGCGACGAGCACGAGTGCGGAGAGGCCACGGACGATGAACGACGACTTCATGACCCACGGGGATCTGCCTCTCGCGAGTCCGCTCATGCCCATGGACAGCGGGCTCTGATCGGGATTCTGCAGCTGGGCCGTGATCACGAGCGCCGCCCACGCGACCACGAGCGCGGCGGCGATGTAGGCGAAGCCGGACATGGGACAACCCTACAGGACCGGCCCACACGCGACTACGGCTCGCCGCGAGCGGAATCGGAGTCGCTTACACTGGACCCGCCGCGGCCGCGCCCCTATCATCCCGGCTATGGACGTCAGGGCTGACTGGTACGACCTCATCGGCAAACGCATCTCGCGCCGCCGTTTCGACGGGCGCAGCGTGCCGGCGGAGCTTCGCGAACAGCTCGAGGTGTTCTGCGACGGCGCCGGCGCGCCGGCAGGAGCGCCGGGCTCCGACTCCGTCGCACCCGGCGCAGTCCCGGCGCCGGCCCGGGTCTGCCTCGTCGACGACCCGGCGCAGCAGCTGTTCACCGGGCTCATCGGCGGGTACGGCAAGGTCACCGGCACGCCGCTCTCCGCCGCCTTCGTCGGGCGTTCGTCCAGCGAGGGCCCCCTGCCGGAGGACGTGCAGGCTGCCGCCGGTTACGTCGGCGAGGGGTTCATCCTGGAGGCCACCCGCCTCGGACTCGGCACCTGCTGGATCGCCGGCTCGTTCGACCACGCCGGGGCCGGCGAGCTCGTGGAGCTGGCCGCCGGCGAGCAGGTGGCGGCGGTCACGCCGCTCGGCTACCCGACGCAGCAGCAGGCCGGCGGCGAGCGCCTGCTGCGCACGATGGTCAAGGCCTCGGCGCGGCTCAGCGTGGAGAAGCTCGCGCCGGGCATCCTCGACGGTAGCTGGCCGCGGTGGGCCGTCGCCGCCGTGCAGGCCGCCCGGCTCGCGCCGTCGGGAGCGAACCGCCAGCCCTGGCGCTTCCGCATGGAGGACGGCGCGCTCGTGATGGCGCGCGCGGAGAAGCTCTACTGGACCGCGCCCATAGACTTCGGCATCGCCCGCCTGCACGTCGAGCTGGGCGCGCAGCACGAAGGTATGACGGGCTCGTGGACGATGCTCCCCGAGCCCGACGTCGCCCGGTTCACACCGGCGTCCTGACCGCATCTTCGCTCCGCCCGCCTGACCGCGTCCTCACTCGGCCCGCCTGACCCCCGGCCTCGCTCCGCCCGCCTGGCCGCGTCCTCACTCCGCCCGCCTGACCCCCGGCCTCTCCGCCTGCTGCATGACTCCGGCACTCGCGCCCGCTGCCTGACGCCGGCGTCCTCAGCCCCTCAGTCGTACAATTCCGGCCGCCGCGCGCCGAGGTAGTCCCCCACGCCCCGCGACTCTTCCGCCACCGCAAGGTCGAGATCGGCCCACACCACGGTCTCGTCGCGGCCGGCGTCGCAGAGCACCCGGCCCAGCGGGTCGACGAAGCAACTCCCGCCCTCGAACACGTAGCCCGACGCCGCTCCCACGGCGTTGGCGTAGGCGACGAACGCATGGTTCTCGAGCGCGCGCGAGCGCGCGTAGGCGCGGTGGTGGGCGCCCCACGGCTCCATGTTGGCGCTCGGGACGAGCAGGCACTGGGCGCCGCGCAGGGCGAGCGTGCGCGCCGGCTCGGGGAACTCGATGTCGAAGCAGCAGAGGACGCCGAAGCGGACGCCGCCCCAGGCGAACGGCGGCTCGAGCGCGGCGCCCGGCGTGAAGACCGTCCGCTCACGGTCGAAGAGATGCGTCTTGTCGTAGGCGGTGAGCAGCTCACCGTCCGGCGCGAGGACGACGGTGGTGTCGTAGATCGGTGTGCAGTCATCGGCGGCGTCACTGGTAGCGTCACTGGTGGCGTCATTGGTGGCGTCACTGGTGGCGTCATTGGTGGCGTCACTGGTGGCGTCATTGGTGGCGTCATGGATGGCGCCAGCAGCTGCGGCATCATGCTCGATGTCAGCGCTCACGCACAGGCGCGGCAGGCCCGCGACGAGGCAGACGCCATGCTCGCCGGCCAGCCGGCGGAACGCGGCGAGGCTCGGCCCGTCGAGCGGCTCCGCGAGCTCGCGCATCCGGTCCGCCGGGAAGCCCGTCAGCACGTACTCGGGCAGAACGACCATGCGCGCGCCCGCGTTCGCGGCCGCCGCGACGGCTTCGCCGGCGGCGGCCAGGTTCCGCGCCTTGTCCCCGTCCACGGGACGCGACTGGACGAGCGCGACGCGCAGGACGGGTGAGTCTGCGGCGGTGGCCATGGCACCATCCTACCGCCGCCGATGACGCGCCGGCCGCCGACCGGCGCCCTCGCTCAGCCGAGTGGGGGCGGCGGGGCCGGTCGGGGGCTCGTCATCCCGATGAGGTGGACACCCGCGATCCCGCGTCGATCAACTCGTTTGGCCCGCAGGCGCGCGGGAACCTCATCTCAAAGGGCCGCGGTCGCAGCGCGCCTCCTGCGCGCTGATGACGATCGTCGCCACGAGCCCTCGAGAGGGGCTGGCCACGATGAGAGATGACCACGACGTGGACGCCGAGTACTACCTGGGCGCTCCCAAGAACGAGCGCGAGAGAGAACGCTCGGCCCACGATCCAACCATCCACGACCCCGACTCCATCGGAGGCCAGGAGGACGACGTAGCCGTGCCCTCGACCGGCAGCCCCGTGCAGTCGGCGAAGTCCACAGACGCGAGCCTGCGCTACGGCATCGTCGAAGAGGCCGACGAGACCCTGGACAAGGCCGATACGGGCGGCGCGCCGCCTGACGCGACCTGACGTCAGCGGCGCGCCGCCTGACGCGACCTGACGTCAGCAGTGCGCCCGGCGATAGAATCGGCGCCAGCGATGGACGGAGCGCCCAGATGCACGCAGACAGCGGTACCAGCGCGGGCGGCCGGGCGGGCGGGCGACAGACGGCCACAGGGGTAAGCGGCGCGGTAGCCGTGATCGGAGCCGGCCTGACCGGAGCCAGCTGGGCCGGCCTCTACGCGGCCGCCGGGCTCGAGGTGCGCCTGCAGGACGTGGACGGCGAGCGGCTCGAGGCCGCCGTGGAGCGTGCTGCCGCGGCGGCCGGCTTTCTCGCCGGCAGCGGTCTGGCGAGCATGCCGACCGCCGAACGCGGCGTCGAGCTGCTCACCGGGACCGCCGATCTCGCGGAGGCGGTCGCAGGGGTCATCCACGTCCAGGAGTGCGTGCGCGAGGATGTGGCGCTCAAGCGCGAGGTGTTCGCCGCCGTCAGCGCCGCGGCACCGGCCGACGCCCTCATCTGCACGAGCTCGTCCGGTCTCTCGATCAGCGACATCCAGACGGCGGCGGCACACCCGGAGCGCTGCCTCGCCGCCCACCCGTACAACCCGCCGCACCTGGTGCCGCTGGTGGAGCTCGCGCCCGGCGCGCTGACCTCGCCGGAGGCGATGGAGCGCGCCGTGGCCTTCTACGCCGGCGTCGGCAAGGAGCCCGTCCGCCTGACGCGCGACCTGCCGGGCTACCTCGCCAACCGGCTCTCCGCCGCGCTCTGGCGCGAGGCCGTGGACCTCGTGCTGCGCGGCGTCGCCACCGTCGAAGATGTCGACAAGGCCGTCAGCTACGGCCCCGGCCTGCGCTGGGCCGCCATGGGGCCGCACCTCCTCTACGACCTGGGCGGCGGCGAGGAGGGCATCATCGGCCACGTGGAGCACCTCGCGGGCGTCAAGGAGGGCATGCTCCGCGACCTCGCCACCTGGACCACCTTCCCGCCGGAGACCGGCGAGGTCCTGGACGCCGGGCTGACGCAGGAGAAGGCCGCGCGCAGCTACGACGAGCTGGTCGCGGAACGCGACGCCTTGCTCGTCGCCTACCTGCGCGCTCGCCGCGAGCAGGGTTGAGCGCGGCCAAGGCCGAGTCGCGCGCGGCGCGGCCGGCCTCGACCGCAGTCGCGGCTCTCCTCAGACGGTGAGCTCGGCGCGGACGTCCTTGCTGGCCAGGACGACCAGCCGGTGCAGCGCGCGGGTGCAGCCCACGTAGAACAGCGACCGCATGTCCGGCATGTCGACGTCGTCAACGTCGGTGATCACCACGGCCGGCGCCTCGAGGCCTTTGAAGCGGTAGATCGAGGAGTACTTGCTCGCGCCCGAGCGCAGGTCGACTGCGTCGAGGTCGCTGGGAATGCAGGCGGCCATCCAGTCGCCCAGCTCCTCGTCCTCCTCCCCCTCCCTCGGCTCCTTGACGAGCGGCGCGAGGCGGTCTCGCCACGGCTGTTCGGTGAGCTGGGCAGCGGCGCAGCGCTCGTTGCCGCGAGGGCTGAGGATCGCAACGCGCGGGCCGGCGAAGCCGGCATCGCGGAGCTCGGTGAGGACGGCTCGGAGCTGCTCGAGCTGCTCCCTCTCGCTACCATACCAGCGCAGGTCGGGCTCGACGGCGTCGTCTGGTCGGCGCACGCGTCGGTAGCCGGGCGAGACGTGGCCGGCGGCGCAGGCGAGCCAGGCCACCCGCGGCGTGTTGCGGCAGTTGATGCGCAGCTCGCAGCGGCTGGCAGAGACCGGCACGGCTCCGGCCGCGCGCTCGTCCGCCGGCGGGTCGAGGAATTCGTCCACGGTCAGCGCGGCGGCGTCGTAGATGCGCTGCCAGGTGAAGTCGCCGAAGAAGCGCCAGTGGCCGTGCTCGAGGCCGCCGCGCAGGCTCAGGTCGAGAGCGTCGAGGTAGCTGCGGCGGAGCACGTCCTGGGCCTCGTCGAGGACGATCTCGTCGTACTGGCCACGGTCGCCCTCGCGCCCGAGCAGCGCCTCGATGGCCAGGGCCGGCAGCTCGTCCTGCCAGAACTCGGTGCGGCAGCGCTGCTCGCGCGAGGGCGCGATCCCCGCCAGCAGGCGCAGGTGCTCGTGCAGGGTGCGCGCGGTGATGCCGCGGCCCATCCCGGCCGTCTCCTCCTGGAGCCAGCGGCCGAGAGGCCGGTTGAAGCATAGGAGCAGCACGCGGCGGCCGCGCGAGACGGCGCGGCGCGCGGCCTCGATGGCGAGCAGCGTCTTGCCCGTGCCCGCCGGCCCGTCGAAGACGATGCGCGGGTTGGAGTCGATGGTGTCCAGCGCCTCGAACTGCTCCTCCGTGTAGTGACGGACCTCCTCGTCCAGTCGCAGAAGGCGGGACTTGGGACTCTCGAAGAAGTCGAAGTCGGGGCGCAGCAGGCCGACCAGTGCGTCGCACTGGTGCGGCGTCGGCTCGCCCTTCTCCGGATGGAACCAGCCGGCGTGGTGCTCGAGCAAGTGCTTGCGCGCCTGGTTGAGCACGCCCTCCATGAGCCGCTCGATGGGCTGCGCCTGCAGCGCGCGGCGGTCGATGACCTGCCAGGTGTGCCACTCCGGCGAGCTCTCGGTGAAGTCGATGAACGGGAAGCACACCGCCGACCAGAACGGGACGCGGGCGAGCTCGGGATGCAACGCGGCCAGCCGCTCGCGCAGGCTGTGCATGGCGTCGGCGGCCTGCCGGAAGGGGCCGCGGTGGTCCGGCTCGGCACTGCGGCCGTAGTACCAGTCGCCGCCGTGGCGGCCGAGCTCGTGACAACCCTTGACTTCCACGACGAGCACGCCCTTGCCGGGCACGACGCAGAGGAAGTCGATCTCGCCGGCGAGCTGCCGCCGGTGGTCGGCGATGTCGAAGGAGTGCAGGACCGTCCAGCCGGACGTGTCTGGGCCGGTGGCTGCGCTCGATGCCACCTTGCCGACGGCACCCGAGGCGGCCCGCCCGGTGGCGGCTGCGCCCGCCGGTCCCTTCCGAGGCCGGCCTGCCGTGGCGAGCGCCTCGAAGACGGCGCGCTCGCCGCCGCTCTGCGTGGTCTCGCTGATGATCGGAGGGATGAGGCGCATGGTCACCTGGGTCGGCCCGGACGGTCATGCCATCCTAACGCGTGCGAAGGCGGCCACGGCGGGCCGCGCTGCTCCCGCGGCGCAGGCCGTTGACGCAGGTCGTTAACGCAGGCCGTCGGTCACAGGGCCGCTTCGGTGACATACTGGTCGCGACCCCCTGACGCCAGATCAGGGCCGGGACAGGCCGCGGAGCGTCAGGATCACCATGGGCTGGTTCAGTTCAGACAAAGAGAAGTACGAAACACTCGCCTCGGCGTGGGTCCTGCCTGAACCCAAACGCTGCGTCCAGTGCGGCGTCTGCTCGTTCAATTGCCCCATGGCGATCGACGTGCGACGCCACGTCTGGCTGCGCGAACCGGTCATCGACAGCCGCTGCCTGACCTGCGGTGAGTGCGTGAAGCGCTGCCCGCGAGGCTTGCTGCGCTTCGAGCCGATCGTGGACACCACGTCGGCGAACCGCGCGAAGGAAGCGCGCTGACGTGCCACGCCGCCACCTTCTGATCGGCCTCGGCCCGGGGGCCATCGCCGCAGCCGAGGTGATCCGCGGCGCCGACAGCGCCGCAGAGATCGTCGTCGTCGGCGCCGACCCGCACGGCTACTACTCGCGACCCGGCCTCGCCTACTACCTGGCCAATGAGGTGCCGGAGGAGTGGCTCCGGCCGTTCACGGCCGCCGAGTTCGCTCGCCTCCGCCTCACGATCGTCGGCGAGCGGGCCGCGGCGATCGACCCCGGCGGCCACCGGGTCACCCTTGAGAGCGGCCGCGAGATCGGCTACGACCGCCTACTCCTCGCCACCGGCTCCACGGCGATCCCAACCAGGGTGCCCGGCGCTGAGCTGGACGGAGTGGTCAAGCTGGACGACCTGGACGACGCGCGCGACCTCATTCGCAGGAGCCGCGGCGCCAAGGCCGCGGTCGTCGTCGGCGGCGGCATCACGGCGCTCGAGATCGTCGAGGGCCTGCACGCGCACGGCGTGCACGTGGACTACTTCATGCGCCAGGACCGCTACTGGCGCAATGTGCTGTCGGAGACCGAGTCGCAGGTCGTCGAGCAAGGGCTGCGCGACGGCGGCGTGACGGTCCACAACTTCACCGAACTCGCCGGCATCCTCGGCCGCGACGGCCGTGTGGCCGGCGTCGAGACCGGCGAGGGCAAACGCATTGCGTGCGACCTGGTGGCCGTCGCGATCGGAGTGCGGCCGCGCATCGAGCTTGCGCAGGCGGCCGGGCTCGACTGCGCGCGCGGCATCCTGGTCGACGACTACCTGCAGTCGAGCGCCGAGGACGTGTACGCGGCCGGCGACGTGGCGGAGGCTGCGAACCACGTCACCGGCCGGCGCACGATGGAGGTGCTCTGGAACTCGGCGGTGATCAAGGGCCGCACGGCCGGGCTCAACATGGCCACCGAGCCGCACAGCGTCTACGAGACCGGCGTACCCCTCAACGTCACGAGGCTGGCCGGCCTGCACACGACCATCATCGGCACCGTCGGCAGCGGCAAGGACGCGGACCTCGAGGGCCTCTCGCGCGGCGACAGTGACACCTGGTCCGAGCTGGGCCAGGCCGTGATCGTCGAGACGCAGGCCGCGGGCGCCCGGGTGCGGCTCGCCTTGGGAGAGCACAGCCTGGACGGAGCGGTCGTGATGGGCGACCAGGCCCTGTCCTTCCCGCTGCAGGAGCTCATCGAGGCGCGCGCCGACGTGGCTGCCATCGCGTCGAGCCTGAAGGCGGCCGGGGCCGCGATAGCCGAGGTCGTCGAGGGCTTCTGGCGCGAGTGGAGGGAACAGCTTGTCTAGGCGCGCCCGCAGACTGCCGGCCACAGCGCCCGCAGCGGCCTCGCCGGCGCCGGACGCGTCGTCCGCGCCGGTCGCACGCGAGCGGCTGCGCGTGCTCGGGCACCTGCCGGAGCTGGCCTATGCGCTCGTCGCGATCGTCGCGGTCACGGCGCTCTACGGCGTCGCCTACTCGCAGGCGAGCACGTTCCCCACCGCGTCCAGCCTCGTCGGCCACGGCATCGGCATCGCCGGCTTCATCCTCATGCTGATGACCGCGACCCTGTACTCCCTCCGCAAGCTGCGCACGGACGCGCGTTGGGGGAGCACCGCCGGCTGGCTGAAGTTCCACATGGTCACCGGCCTGGTCGGACCGTACATGGTGCTGCTGCACACGGCCATGAAGTTCAACGGGCTCGCCGGGCTGACAATGCTGCTGACGATCGTCGTCGTCGTCAGCGGGCTCGTGGGCCGCTACCTCTACACGAGGGTGCCGCGAGCCGCCCAGGGCACGTCGGCCGGCGACGCCGGCCAGGAAGCCCGCAGCCGGCTGCTGAGGCGGCGCAAACGGCTGGCCACCTGGCACACGCTGCACGTGCCGCTCACGTGGGTGCTCTTCCTCGCCGCCTTCATCCACGTGGTGGCGGCGCTCTACTACGCGACGCTTCAGCGCTAGGTCGAGGCGGATGCAATGACGAAGAACGGACGCCCAGGGTTCTTCTCCCCCACCGGGATCGCGGCGGCCGTGGTGCTCGTGCTCGTCGTGGTGGCTTTCACCCTGGTCCTCGGGCCCGTGCTCTTCAGCCCCGGGTCGCTGAACGCACAGGCGAAGACGGCGCCGCTCGGCGGCGTCGCCAGCCACGCACAGCTCGGCAACCACTGCGGCGCCTGCCACACGGCGCCGTGGAGTTCCCAGACCATGGCCGGCAAGTGCATGGCGTGCCACAAGGACATCGGAACCGAGATCAGCGGCAAGACGGGGCTGCACGGCGCTCTGCTCAGCACGGTCAAGCCGACCTGCGGCGGCTGCCACCCGGACCACCGCGGACCCAACGCCACCCTGACCCAGCTGACCGGGAGCTTCTCGGCCAGCATGCACGACTCGTTCGCGTTCAAACTGACCGGCAAGCACGCCACGATCCAGTGCAGCGCCTGCCACGCGAACGCGAAGTCGCTCCAGGACTTCCAGAAGACCCCGCAGGACTGCAACTCGTGCCACGGCAAGAGCGACCCGCACAAGGGCTCGTTCGGGACGCAGTGCGGCTCCTGCCACAACACCTCCGGCTGGGGCGGCGCCAGCTTCAACCACGACATCTTCCCGGTGAGCCACGGCACCGACAAGCAGGCGTCCACGTGCCAGACGTGCCATCCGAACGGGACCAGCAGCTACACGTGTTTCGGTTGTCACCAGCACACCCAGTCGAACGTGGTGGGCCAGCACGAGGGGAAGTCCCTCTCCCAGCTGACGAACTGCATCCAGTGCCACAAGGGCGGAAGCGGCGGAGGCGGCTGAGATGCTCTACGACCTCGAGCACCGACAGGTGGCGCTCCTCGTGATCGACGTGCAGGGCGAGTACTTCGACGAGGACGGCCCAGCCTACGTGGAGCATGCGCTCGACATCGTGGGCAACGTGAACCGGCTGATCGACGCGTTCCGCGCCGGCGATCTGCCCGTCGTCTTCGTGAGGCATGCACACCGCGCCGACGGCAGCGACGCCGGCCGCATGGGCGACTTCTCCGCCGCCGACGAGGAGGACTCGTTCGTGGAGGGGACGCCGCGCGCCGAGCTCGTCCCGGAACTGCACGCGGAGCCGGGCGACGTGGTCGTGACCAAGCGCCGCTATAGCGCCTTCCTGGGCACCGATCTCGAGGCCGTGCTGCACACCGTCCGCACGCGGGCGGTCGTGATCTGCGGCCTCATGACGAGCTTCTGCTGCGAGACAACGGCGCGCGACGCGCACGGCCGCGACTACGAAGTGCTCTTCGCGGCCGACGCCGTGGAGGGCCCGGACCTCGAGGACGCCGAGGGCCGCGAGGTCCTGCACGACGCCGTGCTCGCCAACACGGTGACGGCGCTCGGCGCCGGCTTCGCCGAGATCGTGACCACCGAGGACGTCATCGCCCGCCTGGGCTGACGGCCGCCCGCTTGGTCTGAGGGCCGCCGGCATGGCTGTTGGCGGCCCGCCCGTCACGGCCGACGGCGAGCCGGCACGAAGTCGCCCGCGTCACACCCAGTTCGCGACGAGCAGCCCCTCGATCCTGTGGAGGTGACGCACGTCGTTGCTCACCAGCGTCGCGCCGCGGCTGCGTGCGTGGGCGGCGATCATGAGGTCCATGGCGCCGAGCGGTTTGCCGTGCTTCTCGATCTCCGCGCGGATGTCCCCGTAGTGCTCGGCGGCGGCCTCGTCCCACGGCAGGACGGCGAGGCGCGAGACGAAGTCGCCGATCTCGCGCCGGATCGCGGCGCCGGCCGGGTGCCGCGCGGCGCCGAACAGCAGCTCGGCCAGCACCACGGCAGAGACGGCCAGCCCGTCAGGGCCGGCCTCGTCGAAGCGGGCCTTGACCGAGGCCGGCCGGCTCCTGAGCACGCAGCTGCAGATGTTGGTGTCCAGCATGTAGCGCATCAGAACAGCTCGCGGTCTTCGGGCACGCGGTCTTCGCGGTCCGCGAGGAAGTCCTCCGGCACCTCAGAAGGTCGCGCGAAGAAGTCGTCCCACCCCTCGGGCTTGGACCGCAGCACGACGGCGTCTCCCTGGCGCTCGATGAGGACCTCGTGCCCTGAGAACCGGAACTCCGCCGGCAGCCTCACCGCCTGGCTACGGCCGTTCATGAAGAGCTTGGCGGTCTGAACCATCGCGCACCCCCGTGATATATACCATTGATATATACCACAGACGGCGCGTTCCATGCGTGGATCGTGAGGCCCATCCCGTCGCGAGACCAGAGTGGCGATGCCGCGAAGGCGTGGACGTTGCGACCTGGTCCGTACGTGGCGGAGCACCGGCCGGGAGGTCGCTTGCGCGCCGCCCGGCCGGTGCTCCGTCGGAAGAGCTCGACCTACTTCTTGTTGCCCTTCGTCTTTTTCTTGTCCGTCTTCTTGTCCTTCTTCTTGCTCATCGCTCGCTCCCTGCCGTTGAGTGATGCCAATCGTAGGCCCGTCCTACCCACCGAGGTGAGAAACGTCACTCACGCGCACGTCGGAGCCGCACCACCCACGCCGCCGAGTGGAGCGAAGAGCGCTGTGGGTAGAACCCGAAGACGGAGCCAACGGAGGGAGGGACCATGTGCACGAGGGTGACGTATCTGGGGCCGGACGACCTGGTGATCACGGCACGGTCCATGGACTGGTTCGAGGACATGCAGACCGACCTGTGGGCGTTCCCGCGGGGGATGGAGCGCGACGGCGCAGCCGGCTCGCGCTCGGTGCGCTGGACCAGCAAGTACGGCAGCGTCATCGCCGCCGGCTACAACATCGGGACGACCGACGGGCTGAACGTGGCCGGCCTCGTCGCCAACATGCTCTACCTGGTCGAGGCCGAGTATCCCGAAGATGATGGCAAGAGCCCGACGCTCTGCATCGCCGCCTGGCCGCAGTACGCGCTGGACAACTTCGCCTCGGTGGCGGAGACGGTGCAGGCGCTCGCCGCGGATCCCTTCATCCCGCTCGCGCCCGACCTCCCCAACGGCAAGGCCATGGCGCTCCACCTGGCGGTGAGCGACGCGAGCGGCGACTCCGCGATCTTCGAGTACGTCGGCGGCTCGCTGCGGGTCCACCACGGCCGCGAGTACCAGACGATGACCAACTCGCCGGTCTACGACGAGCAGTTGGCGATCGACCGCTACTGGCAGACGATCGGCGGCACGACGATGCTGCCGGGCACCAACCGCGCGGCCGACCGGTACGTGCGCGCCAGCTTCTACGTCAAGGCGATCCCGCAGACCGGCAACGCGAGGAGCGCGCTGGCGAGCGTGCTCGGCGTGATCCGCAACGCCTCGGTGCCGCTGGGCATCAGCACTCCCGGCCAGCCCAACATCTCGTCGACGCTGTGGCGGACGATGAGCGACCACAAGGACCGCACCTACTTCTTCGACGCGGCGACCAGCCCCAACGCGTTCTGGACGCCGCTCGCCGACCTGGACCTCGCGGAGGGCGCGCCGGTGAAGAAGCTGCCGCTCGCCGGCGGCGAGACGTACTCGGGAAACGCCGCGGGGGACTTCGTCGCCGCGGCCCCGTTCGCGTTCTTCGCGGCGCCGGCCGACTGACATCCGCTCGCCGGCGCGTCAGCTCGCTGACTTGGGCGCCGCGCCGAACCTGCCCGCCGGAGTCGTGCAGGGGCGCGCGGCCCGAGCCGCGCGCCCCTCTCGCCACGGCTCAGCTGATCTTGAACCTGAGCGCGGCGCTGTACGTCCCGGCGCCGGTAGTGTTGACCCCGCGCACCTTCCACGTCAGGTTGACCTTGCGCGGCAGCGCCTTGCTGGCCTTCCAGGACAGCGTCGTCACCCCGGTCTTCTTGAGCAGCAGCGTGCTGCCCTTGTAGACACGCACCTCGTAGGTCTTCGCGGTGCTGAGCTTCTTCCACTTGAACGTGGGGCGAGTCGTGGCGACCGTGCCCTTCGGTGAGATGCCGGCGGCCTTGGACGGTTGCGCCAGGCGGCCGTACAGGATGTCGTGGGTCGACCACGCGCTGTTGGTGAGCCGGTACTTCCAGTATCCGGACGGCCACAGGCTGCCATCGCCGGCGCCGAGTACGGCGAACGTCGCGCTCGAGAGGCCGGTGACCGCGGCGATGTCCACGTAGCCCTGCACCTGGGTCGGGTCGGCGATGCCCATCGCGGTGAGGAACGACGGCGGGAAGATGCCGTCGAAGGTGGCCTCGACACCGTTCTCACCGTGCGCGCTGAGGCCGGCGAGACCGGTCGCGCTGAAGGTCGGCGGGTCGATGTCGAGCCAGTGCAGGTTCGTCACGAAGAGGCTGCCTTGGAAGTCGCGCGCGGCGGCGTCGGAGCAGTCGACGATCAGGCCGAACGCCGCGCCCACATTGCCGCTGTACGACGCGACCGGGTCGGTCACCGTGGCACGCACGGTGAACTGGGTCGCAGCGGTGAGCGCCGCCGGATCCGACGGCTCGACGGAGACCAGCGCGTCGGGCCGGCCGAGGATCGCGACGGAGTCGACGCGCCGGCCCGCGTCCTTGGCGAACACGAGCTTCAGCGGGACGCCGTAGTAGAGCGGGGTCAGGCTCAGTTCCGTCTCCGACAGTGTGGGCAGGCCAGGGCTCATCGGTACGTCGTTGACGAATCCCATGGCGTAGACCTGGGTGGCGGCATCCCAGAAACCGGCCCCGTAGGCGGCGTCCGGCGCCATCAGCGACGTCGCACCGGTGCCGGCCGGCGCCGGCGCCGGGAGGGCCACGAACGGCGTCTCGGACACGCCGTAGGTCGACGCCGCCGGCGACCAGGTGATCGGGCCGGAGCCCGCGAAGGCCAAGGCCGCCGCCGGCGCCGCCAGCAGCGTCACTAGGAACACGCCGCAGAGCAGCGGCAGCAGCCGCAGGCAGCGCTCAGTGGAGATGCATCGGACCATGATCCGCCCCCCTCGTCGGTTGTGACCCCCTGGGTCGACCGGCACGGAACGTGTCCCGACCCCGGGACGCGCGACCGCTCGGCGCAGAGGGCATCGCGAGGAGATTCGGCGGCGCGGGCGCCACCTCCTGTCCCCGCGACCCACCAGGCGGATGGCGATCGTCGGCCCCAGGCCGCCACTTCGCACGCAGGCGGGTCACCGGGCCGCAAAGCGGTCACGGCTTCAAGTGCCGGTGCCAGGTCCGTGTCGCTGGAGAACAGAATGCCGACGTCGCACTAGCTCAAGGCTGACGATCGCCGCTCACGGTGGACGTTGCGCGACGAGCACGGATTCGCGCCTCGTGGCGTCGCTGCACCCGCGCAAGGGATGCTGTGACCGTGCGACAACCCCTTGCGGAAGCTAGCGAGGGGAAGCCCAGCGCGGACAGGACAGAGACTCAGGCCTCGCCCGTGGTGAGCAGCCCCGGCAGCTCGGCGTCGATGCCGGCGAGCTGGTCCTGGCCGTCGGCTGCGGTGCGGCGCAGGACGCCGCAGAGGGCGCCGGCGGCGGCGAGCGCCTGCTTGGCCTCCTGGGCGTCGACGAAGTCGTCGCTGAGGCAGGTGACGACGGGGGAGTCGTTCAGATGAGCGGCGAGGGCGCCCGCGCCTTCGGCGAGGCACCCCAACTCGAGCACGAGCGCGCGAAGGCACGCGAGATCGGCCTGCGCCCGCTCGCGCGCTCGCGAGGGCGCGTCAGCCTCGCACTCGCGCTCGTCCGCGAAGTGCGCGATGAGCCGCGCGAGACGGCCGGCGAGCGCCTCCGGCACGCCGGCCTCCACCAGATCCTCGGCCTCCAGCTCCCCGGCCGCCAGCTCCGGACAGCCGGGGCTCACGCAGATCCAGCCGCAGCCGTCGTCGTCCAGCGTGCTCACGTTGGGGACCATCGGCTCGCCACACGAGTCGCAGGTGACGGCAAGGAGCTCGCCCATGAGGACCTCCCGGGGTCGCGGCTTCGGATCAGCAGGGCAAGTGTGCCACGATCAAAATAGGATCGTCGACCATGATCGACACAAAGACATCATGGCGCGCCCGGCTTGATCCGCCGCGAGTCACCACCGCAGTGCGTCACCCGTGAGCGATCTCTCGGCTAATCAGAGCTCACATGCGCGTGCTTGTGCCAGTACTCCCACCGCCACTCCACGGCATCCGGATGTGGCTTCTTGCCCAGGCCGGCCAGGTCGGATACCACGATGCCAAGTCGGCGAGCGTCCGGGCCCTTCGCGGCAAAGCGAATCCGTAGGGAATCGGGCTCAATCCCGAAGAGATGAGAGTCGAAGGCTCGATGGTGAGTGGCGCACATCACGAGACCATTGCGTGGGTCATTGGTCCCTCTGGCGGCGACGGGCACAACGTGCGGCGTGTCCAGCACCTGAGGAACGTTTAGAGGACACACTGCGCATCTTGGGCCGTATCGCATGAACACGCCGAAGTGGAACTGCGCCTGACCTGCACGTCTGGCAGTCAAAGTGAGTCGCTTGGACTGTGCCTCGATGGTGGAGAACGGCTCGTCTTCGTCGGGCGCGACATCGACCTGCCGTGGCTCCTCTCCGAACATGACGAGGAACTGCTCAGTTCGATCATCCCACTCGGCAACCCACCCCAGTCTCACCCGTCGCAGGGACGACGACTCGGCCGATGTGGCGATCACAAAGACGGGAATGCCCATCCGGCTCGCGGCCTTCGTGGCCGCGATCTCGTTCTTGTCGCGCCCAGGCATCCCAGTGCGCGGATAGCGGTAGATGATTCCCTCATCGGAAAGGTCGTCGTCGTAGACAGTCCCAGTGTGGGCAAGGCTGACAGTCACGCCGACGCCATCATCCGTGACGTCCGCGGTCCTCTCCTTATTGACCCAAATCCCCCGTTGACCCTTGTAGAGGCCCAGGCGCTGCAGGGTTGAGGGAGCCACGGCACTGGTCCCAGGATCCGCCTGCAACTCCCCCCAAATCGCGAATCGCAGAAGTCGCTCGTCATCCACTGTGCGAGCACTCATCAGCCCTCCCCCTATCAGCGCCAACGATGGTCTTCAGTGGGTCGACTCTATCAAGGTGTGAAGACGGCTCGGAGGTGGCTCGGACGTTGCGTTCGGAAAGAGTACCGTGCTGTCTTGACTTCCTTGCTTCTCCCACAAGCCGAGCAAGAAGGCCGGCGGCGGCCTCCACTCCTGCGTCATCCCCTGCCTCACCGGCAACCTGGTCTTCAGCCTCGTCCGCTTCGGCATGCTGGACGACCCGCGCGTGCAGCGGGCCGTCGACTGGATCACCACCTACCAGCGCTTCGACGACGCCGAGGGAGACGCGCCCACCGGCTGGCCCTACGACAGGCTCGAGATGTGCTGGGGCCGCCACACCTGCAGCATGGGAGCGATCAAGGCGCTCGGGGAGATCCCGCCCGAGCGCCGCACGCCGGCGATGCACGCCACCATCAGGGCCGGCGCCGAGTTCTTCCTGCGCCACCACGTCCACCGGCGCAGCCACGACCTCACCCGCGACGCCAAGCCCGGCTGGCGCCGCTTCGGCTTCCCGCTCATGTACCAGACGGACGCGCTCGAGATCCTGCTCGTGCTCACGCGCCTGGGCTACCGCGACGAGCGCATGCGCGAAGCCCTGGACCTCGTCGCCTCCCGCGCCGACGCCCAAGGCCGCTGGAGGCTCCAGCAGACCTTCAACGACCGCTTCGTCGTCCCCATCGAGACCAAGGGCGAGCCCAGCCGCTGGGTGACGCTGCGGGCGCTCGCGGTGCTGAAGAACGCGTCGTCCACGCCGGAGGCGCCGTCGCGCTGACCGAGCCCTGATCATCGGTCGTCCGCAGGCATTGTCACTCTGTGCGGAGCCTGGGCGCCCATCCACGATGGGTCGATGAAGACTCTCTTCCTGGACGAATCCGGCGACCACAATGCCCAAGAGACTCAACCGGGGCTCATCGTGGCCGAACGCCGCGACAAGGCGCTCGACTCCGCGCTACTCGCATCGTGGCGCAATCTGCGGGAGAGCGGTACGTCATACCTGCGGCCGGCGGCGATCCGTGATCGAGTGGCGCACCTTCGGCTCGAGAGCAAGGGAACCGGAATCGCTGGGCTCGAACTGGCAGATCTCGTCGTCTCGCCCATCGGCCGCTTCGTGGCCGGCAAGCCGCCCCGTGAGGACTGGGCGATCGTCGAATCCAGGCTGAGGCGACGCGAGGGCGCGTACCTTGGCGCCGGGCTGGTCATTCTGCCCAAAGAGTAAGGCCGGGACCCGCTACGCAGTTCCCGACCTCTCCTCTGAGTATCGGCACGAGCAAGCGGAGTGTCAAGAGTGACGATTGGCTGCGCGAAGCGCCGGAACGGGTGGGCGGCGACGCAATGCCGCAGTAACGTCAACCGGCCCTCCGCAGAAGCGTGTGCCGCGCCTCGGTCTCGATTG
>Ga0302322_100001155_pt1 | contig 21485 bp, 21 predicted proteins | sample Fen_T0_2_FD_203757 | JGI IMG/M metagenome (GOLD analysis project Ga0302322, IMG submission 203757) | Peat permafrost microbial communities from Stordalen Mire near Abisko, Sweden - Fen_T0_2 | ecosystem: Environmental > Terrestrial > Soil > Wetlands > Permafrost | place: Sweden: Abisko...
GATCCTGCCCTTCCTGGTCGCGAACGACGCCAGGCTCGTCGACGGCAAGGTGGTCGGCGATCCCACCGAGGGTGCGCTGCTCGTCCTCGGGCACAAGGCGAAGCTCGACGTCGAGGGGACTCAGGCCGCCTACCCGCGGCTCGCGACCCTGCCCTTCGATCCCACCTACAAGCTGATGGCGGTCTTCGCCGATGCGAAGGACGAGTCCGGGAAGGCCGTCGTCCGGGCGTTCGTCAAGGGAGCCGGACCGGCTGTGATCGGGCGCGCCGCGTCGGCCCTGGCGAACGGTGAGACCGTTCCCTGGGGCGACGAGCAGAACGCTCGATCCTCTCAGGAGATGGAGCGTCTCGGTGGCCAGGGTCTGCGCATCATGGTCGCGGCCACCCGTGACCTGGATCCCGCGGACTTCGATCCCGACGGCGACCTGCTCTCCCTGGTCACGGGCCTGCAGATGACGGCGATGGTCGGAATGATCGATCCGCCCCGGGCCGAGTCCAAGGACGCCGTCCGCAACGCCCAGAGCGCCAACATCCGTGTGCGAATGGTGACGGGTGACGACGTCGTCACGGGCGAGGCGATTGCCACGCAGCTCGGCATCCCGGGAGAGGCGATCCTTGGCGCGGACTTTGCAGCACTGTCCGAAGAGGAGCGGCTATCGCGGATCGACGACATCGGTGTCGTGGGCCGGGTGGCACCCGAGCATAAGGTGCTGATGGTGGAGACCCTGCGCAAGAAGGGCGACGTCGTCGCCATGACCGGGGACGGCGTCAACGACGCTCCCGCGATCAAGGCCGCCGACATCGGCATCGCGATGGGAACCGGCACCGAGGTCGCCAAGAACGCCGCCAAGATGATCCTCACCGACGACAACTTCGCCACGATCGTCAAGGCCGTCTCCGAGGGCCGGAAGCTCTACGACAACATGCTCAAGTACATCCGCTTCATGATGGTGGCTCTCGTTACCTACGTCGTGACCTTCCTGCTCGCGAGCCTGCTCAACATCGCCGGCGGGCAACCCTTCTCCGCCGTCCAGATCCTGTGGATCAACTTCCTGATCACGGCTCCCGTCGGCATCGCGCTCGGCCTCGACAAGGAGACCCCAGGGCTGATGAAGCGCAGGCCCCGGCCTCGGGAGGACTCGATCATGTCCCGCTCCGTCGTCCTGACGGTGGGCCTGGCCGGCCTGTTCATGTCCGCTGCGATAGACCTCCTGATCGTCTTCGGGAAGGACCACTACGACAGCGTCGGGATCGGCAGCACGATCGGGCTGATCGCGTTCTCCCTCATGCTCGTCGTCGCAGCCCTCGAATGCCGCGACCAGACGGCCACGACCCTGCGTGAGGAGACGCTCAACAACAACACCGTGAACCTCACGATCCTGGTCGAGGTAGCCCTCGCGCTCCTGATCGGCCGGGGCGGTGCGCTGACGTCACTGCTCGGCACCGAGCCTCTCACCGGCCGGCAGTGGCTGGTCGGTGCCCTTCCCGCCCTGGTGCTGTTCATCCTGTGGGAGATCGGCAAGCTGATCGCGCGTCGCGGTGAAGAGCGTGCGCCGGTGGCGATACCCACCGAGGCCACCGCCGAGGGTGCCGCATGACGCGGGCTCGGACGCTCCGGCCGGCCGGGCTCGCGGTCACGACGTAGGCTGCGGCGGATGCGTACGCTTCGCTACGTCGTCGTCGACGTCTTCACCGATACCGCTCTCGCCGGCAATCAGCTCGCCGTCTTCACCGATGCGCGCGGCCTCGACGACGAGATGATGGAGGCGCTCGCGCTCGAGATCGGGTTCAGCGAGACCGTCTTCGTGCTCGCGCCGGAGCACGGCGGCAACGTCCGGATCCGGATCTTCACGCCGGCGTTCGAGCTGCCCTTCGCCGGGCATCCGACGCTCGGCACCGCCTTCGTGCTCGGCGCGCCGCTGCAGCTCGGGGTGATCACGCTCGAGACCGGCCGGGGGAACGTGCCCGTCGTGCTCGAGCGAGACGAGTCGGGCCGCATCGTGTTCGGCCGGATGGAGCAGCCGGTACCGACGATCGAACCGTTCGCCGATCCCGAGGCGGTATTCCGTGCGGTCGGCGTCGCTGGCTCGGAGCTGCCGGTGGAGCTCTACGACAACGGGGCGACGCATCTCTTCGTCGCCCTCGGCTCCGAGGCGGAAGTGGTGGCGCTGCGGCCCGACGCCGTTGCCGTCCGCGCGATCGGGGTCACGGGCGTGAGCTGCTTCGCGGGCTCGGGTGCGGCCTGGACGTTGCGGATGTTCTGGGAGCGCGGCGAGGATGCGGCGACGGGCTCGGCGGCCGGCCCGCTCGCGTGCCACCTCGCCCGCCACGGCCGCATCGCCTGGGGCGACGAGATCACGATCTCGCAGGGCGCCTCGATCGGCCGTCCCTCGACGTTGTACGCCCGTGCCGAGGGCGGTGCCGGGCTGATCGATCGCGTCGAGGTGGGCGGTCAGGCCGTCACGGTCGCCCGCGGCGAGTTCCGGCTGTAGTCGCCGGTGACCGGCTTCAGCCGGTCGCCTGGGCTTCGCCCCCGAGGTGCTCGAGCGCCGAGTTCAGGTCCTTTGCCGGCGGCAGCTTCCCGTCGGGCGAGACCTTGTCGACCACCGCCGGCAGCACCTGCGCGACCGCCGCCGCAGCGTCGTCCTCCGAGACCCCGAGCTCGCCCGCGATCTTCGAGAGCTGAGCGTCCCCGACCACCTTGCGGACGTCGGCCGCGCTGATCGGCTGGTTCTGGCCGGTGCCGATCCAGGAGGCCGCCAGGGTCGACAGCCCGTTCGCCTGGAGGCTCGCGAGAACCTTCTGCAGGCCTCCCCCGGAGAGCATCCCGCCGAGCATCGGCACCAGGCCCGTGAGGAGGCCGCCCATTCCACCGCCCTTGGCGCTGCCGCCTGCGAGCCCGCCGAGGATGTCCTCGAGCCCCGCGCCGGCGCTGCCGCCGGCGAGGCCGCCGAGGAGGTCGCCGAGGCCACCACCCTTCCCGCCCTTGATCAGATCGTCGAGCCCGCTCATGTCTCCGCTCCCTTCACCGTTGAGCCACAAGACTATGAGAACGCCAGAGCGGTGATCCCGATCAGCTCCGGCGGCAGGCTGCGCCAGAACCGCCCGCCGTCCTCGGAGAGGAAGAGGCGGGACTCCGACGCGAAGAGCAGCAGGTCGGGATCGTCCGCGTGGATCGTGATCGCGGTGCCGCGGGGGAGACCGCCGCCGGCCTCGCGCCAGGTCTGGCCCGCGTCGTCCGAGAGCAGCACCGGCGGCCGCCTGTCGACGACGACCGCGATGCGGGCGCCGACCCGGGTGGCGGCGAGGACGAGCGGCAGGGAGACCTCTTCGGTATCGGGCGCCGGGGGCTCGTCGTCGACGAGCCCGGCGTCGCCGCTCTCGAGGTCGACCAGCACGCAGCCGAGCGCCGTCGCGACGCGCGCCTCCATCAGCGCGCGATGATCGTCGACACGAACCGGCTTGCGATCAACCCTGCCTCGTGCGGGCCGACGCCACGCTCGCGGGCGGCCGCATACGAGAGGAGAAACGAGTCTCCCGCCCCGGTCGGGTCGACCGGCCCGTCGATCGGCACCGCGTCGACGTGCGTGGTGACCTCCCCGGAGATGATGACGGCCCCTTCGGAGCCGAGCGTGAGCACGATCTCGGGAATCCCGAGCGATCGCAGCGACGCCTCGTCCGTGCCGCCGCAGAGCTGCTCGGCCTCCTCGTCGTTCAGCTTGAGCGCCGTGATGTGGCCGAGCACCGCCCGGTCGACCCCGCCGTCACTCACGAGCGGGCCGACCCGGCCGTGGCGGACGAGCCCCTGGGCGTCGGCGACGAGCCGATGGCCGCGTGCGGTGAGAGCGGTCAACGTCTCGAGCGGGAAGTCGGCACGCGTGAGGGCGCCTACGATGACCCAGCGGGCGTCCCCGATGGCCGCGCCGACCCAACCGCGGATATCCGCAGGCGTCCAGGGCTCGGCGAGAGAGTCGATCTGCATGATCCGCCGCTCGCCCTCGTAGTGGAACGAGAATCGCGTCGTCCGCTCGGCGGGCTGCCAGCAGACCGGGAACCCGAGCTCCTCGAGTTGTGGCACGAGCAGGTCGCGATCCTTCGCGCCGGAGCTGCAGACGAGGACGACGTCGGCAGCGGGGTCGATCTGGCTCAGCGCGCGGGCGCAGTACCACACCATGCCGCCGGGCCGCTCCGGCCCCCCGGCGACGACGTCCAGCACGAGGTTCCCGACGATGGCCGCGCGAGGCATGAGACGATGCTATGCGGTCGGCGCGAACGCTCGCGGCCGCCGGCGCGAGGCCGCTGCCGCCACGAGGCCGACGACGAGCGAGGCGACGAAGCTCGGCAGGGTCGCCCCGATCCCCCAGGCCGGCGGATCGAGCCGCTGGACCTGGTCGACCCACCACGCGGGGCCCGTGGGGGAGAGATACTGGTACGTGCCAAATCCGACGATCCAGGCGAGGATCATCCCGATCCGCCAGGCCGGGGCGCCGAACACGTCGTCGGCGTCGTAGGACAGCCCCGAGAGCAGCCAGTCGGCGAGCAGCACGGCGAACAGCGGCACGAAGAACGACCCGAGGAGGAACAGGAACGACTGGAAGCTCGTCAGCTCGAGGGCGAGCGCGCCGATCGTCCCGACCGTCGTCGTGGCCGCGATCAGAACCTTCTGCGGTGCAGCCGGGAACAGGTTCTGGAGCGAGACGGCACCCGAGTAGGCGTTCGCGAAGGCCTCGTCGGTCTCGCCGACCGTGAGCACGAAGAGCGCCAACAGCGCAACGGCCCCGCCGCCGGCCACGGCGGCAGGAAGCGCCGACGCATCGCCGACATCGCGGGTCAGCAGGATCACGGCCCCGAGCGCGAGGAGCAGGGCGTCGGGGAGCAGGTAGCCGATCCCGGTGCCCCAGAACGCCACCCGCGGCGTCCGGGCGAAGCGCGTGTAGTCGGCGGCGAGCGGCACCCAGGAGACCGTCACGCCGATGACGATGTCGACGGCCTGCCACACCGAGAGGCCACCCTCACCCGGCCGGTTCCAGGCCTCCGCGAGGCCGCCGCCGGTCATTGCCCACCAGACGAGGTAGGCGATGGCAACGGGCATCACCCAGATCGCCACGCGGCGCAGCAGGGTGCGGACGACGCCGATCGGGCCGAGCAGGCCCATCGCCAGCGCCGCGCCGCCGAAGACGAGCGTCCAGGCCCACTGTGCTCTCACCCCGAGAATCTCGCCGGAGAGCGCGGCAGCCGCGGTTGCGATCACGAGCAGCTCGAACACCGTCCAGCCCAGGCACTGGACGACGTTGATCGCCGTCGGTAGGAACGAGCCACGCGACCCGAGCGGTGCGCGCATCAACGTCATCGCCGGCACGCGGGCCTGGGCGCCGATCAGTCCTGCGACGGCGAGCATGAGGTTCCCGACGAGGCAGCCGACGACGATCGCGACGACGGCAGCGGGGAGGGAAAGCGCCGGCACCAGGATCGCCCCCGCAACGATGACGAGGAGCGAGACGCCGAGATTTCCCCAGAGGAGGCCGAGGTCGAACCCGCCGAGCACGCGTAGGCGCTCCGGTACGGGATCGATGCCCCAGGAGGTGTCGTTGTCGTCCAAGCCCGGTTCGCTACTCGGCGAGCAGGCGCCGCAGCACGTACGGGAGGATCCCGCCGTGGCGGACGTACTCGCGCTCGCGCGGCGTGTCGAGACGCAGGATCGCACCGAAGGCTTTGCCGTCGGCGGTGACGGTGACCTGGCGTGCCTCGCCGTTCTCGACGCCGGTGACCGAGAACTCCTCGCGGCCGCTGAGGCCGAGCGACTCGCGGCTCTCGCCGGGGAGGTACTGCAGCGGCAGGATCCCCATCATCAAGAGGTTGGAGCGGTGGATCCGCTCGTAGCTCTCCGCGATCACGGCCTTCACGCCGAGGAGCTTCGGCCCCTTGGCGGCCCAGTCACGGGACGAGCCGGAGCCGTACTCCTTCCCGGCCAGCACGATCGTCGGCGTTCCCTCGGTCAGATACCGCTCGGCGGCGGCGAAGATCGTCATCTCCTCGCCGTCCGGAAGGTGGGCGGTCCAGGTGCCTTCGGAGCCGGGGACGAGCTGATTGCGGAGCCGCACGTTCGCGAACGTTCCCCGCACCATCACCTCGTGGTTCCCGCGCCGCGAGCCGTACGAGTTGAAGTCGCCCCGCTCGACGCCTTGGCCGGTGAGGTACGCCCCCGCGGGGGAGTCGAGCTTGATCGAGCCTGCCGGCGAGATGTGGTCGGTCGTGACGGAGTCGCCGATGGAGACGAGACAGCGGGCGCCGCCGATGTCGCCGATCGTCCCGGCGGCGGGGGCCATGCCGTCGAAGTACGGCGGCCGGCGCACGTAGGTCGACGTTTCCTCCCAGGTGAACAGCTCGCCGGTCGGTACGGGCAGCTCGCGCCACGCGTCCTCACCCTCGTAGACGTTCGCGTAGGTGTCGAGGAACATCTCCCGCCCGATCGCGGCCTCCATCGTCTCTCGTACCTCGGCAGGGGAGGGCCACACGTCGGCGAGGGTCACGGGCTCGCCGTCCGCGTCGTGGCCGAGCGGCTCGGTCGTGATGTCGATGTCCATCCGCCCCGCGAGCGCATAGGCGACGACGAGCGGCGGGGAGGCGAGGTAGTTCGCCTTCACCTCGGGATGGATGCGGGCCTCGAAGTTGCGGTTGCCGGAGAGCACGGCGCAGGCCACGAGGTCACCGCTCGTGACGGCCTCCGAAACCGCCTCGGGCAGGGGCCCGGAGTTCCCGATGCACGTCGTGCATCCGTAGCCGACGGTGTTAAAGCCGAGCGCCTCGAGATACGGGGTCAGGCCGGCCTTCTCGTAGTACTCGGTGACGACCTTCGAGCCGGGCGCGAGGCTCGTCTTCACCCACGGCCTGCGCGTGAGCCCGAGCTCGACCGCTTTCCTCGCGAGCAGGCCGGCGCCGATCATCACGGCCGGGTTCGAGGTGTTCGTGCAGGACGTGATCGCGGCGATCACGACGGCGCCGTGGTCGATCTCGACCGTCTCGCCGTCGATTTCCAGCTCGACGGCCGAGCGCTCGGCCGTCGCGGTCAGCGCCGGCGCATCACTCGCGTCCATCGACTCCAGCTCCGCCTCGTCGACGGAGCCATTGCCCTCGCCGACGCCGAAGGACGGCAGCGCGGCCGAGAACGCATTGCGCGCCTCGCTGAGCGGAATCCGGTCCTGCGGCCGCCGGGGCCCGGCGATCGAAGGCTCGACCGTCGAGAGGTCGAGCTCGACGACCTGGGAGTACGTCGGCTGCTCGTCGGGGTCGTGCCAGAGCCCGTTCTCGCGGCAGTACGCCTCGACGAGCGCGACCCGGTCCTCGCTGCGGCCCGTGAGGCGCAGGTAGCGGAGGGTCTCGTCGTCGACCGGGAAGAACCCACACGTCGCGCCGTACTCCGGTGACATGTTCCCGATCGTCGCGCGGTCGGCGAGCGGTAGGCCCGCGAGCCCGTGCCCAAAGTACTCGACGAACTTCCCGACGACGCCGGTCTGGCGCAGGATCTGGGTGACCGTGAGCACGAGGTCCGTCGCCGTCGCGCCCTCGGGGAGCGCACCGTGGAGGCGGAACCCGACGACCTGCGGCACGAGCATCGAGATCGCCTCGCCGAGCATCGCAGCCTCGGCCTCGATCCCGCCGACGCCCCAGCCGAGCACGCCCAGGCCGTTGACCATCGTCGTGTGCGAGTCGGTGCCGACGACCGTGTCCGGGTAGGCCTGGCCGTCGCGCTCCTCGATCACGCGGGCGAGGAACTCGAGGTTGACCTGGTGGCAGATGCCCGTGTTCGGCGGCACCGCCTTGAAGTTCGCGAAGGCGCCCTGGCCCCAGCGCAGGAACGCATAGCGCTCGCGGTTGCGCGCGAACTCGAGCGCGGAGTTCCGCTCGATCGAGAAGCGCGTCGCGAAGTCGTCGACCTGAACGGAGTGGTCGATCACGAGCTCGACCGGGATCAGCGGGTTGATCTTCTGCGGGTCGCCGCCGAGGTCGGCCATCGCGGCGCGCATCGCGGCCAGGTCGACGACTGCCGGCACCCCGGTGAAGTCCTGCAGCAGGACCCGGGCCGGGTTGTAGTTGATCTCCCGGGACGGCTCGGCGGCGGCGTCCCAGCCGGCGACCGCCTCGACGTCGCGGGCCGTGACGGTGACGCCGTCCTCGCGGCGCAACACGTTCTCGAGCAGGACGCGCAGCGTGTACGGGAGCCTCGCGACGTCGTTCCGCGCCTGCAGCGCCCCGATGCGGAAGATCTCGAGCTCCCGGCCGCCTACGGAGAGGCTAGAGCGGGCGCCGAAGGAGTCGGGGTGGGCCATTGCCCTCGATTGTAGGGATGCCGCGAAGCAGACCGCCGGTCCTGCCGGCGCACCGAGCCAACGGTCACGGGTTCCGCCACAGGGGGCTCTGCATCGGCGCACGGAGGAACGTTTCCGGGCCGCAGGTGCCGGCTGGACGAACGCAAGTGGCGGAAAGTCACAAGGTGACGGCTCGAGCCCTTCGGGTCCGATTCGGCACGGATCGGGCACGGAGTCGGCACTGACATGTGACTCGATGGCCATCAGGCTGGCGACATGACGTCTTCCGCTCCTCGCTTCCACCCCCGGCTCGTCCGGGCGATCCACCGGCTCGACGACGAATCCGTGCCGATCGCGGAGGTGTGGCGGCGCGTGGGCGCCTGGGCCGAACGTCGCGGGATGCCGCGGCCCGGGTATGACAACGTCCGTCGAATCATCCTCGCCGAGCGCGACCGGAGGGCCGAGCTGCGTCAGATCCGCAACGACGTCGCGGGCACCCTTCTGACGGGGCGGACGCCCGACCCAGTCGATGCACTCGACCGTCTGGCGACGGTGAAGGCGCGGGACAGGCACCGCCCGGGACGGTCATGACGAGTCTCGTAACTCCTCGTCACGGTGGCCGTCTCCGCGGCGGAACGCGTGTCGACCTGCGGTATGAATGGCCATATGCTCAGATGCTGCGCGGTTTGCGACTGCGCGGTTTGCGACTGCGCGGTTTGCGACTGCGCGGTCTCGGACTGCACGGTCTCCGACACCTTGTGACTGTCCGTCACAAAGAACTTCCGTGTAGCGACGATCACGGTCGGCTTGTGACGGTTCGTCACAAGGGCATGTGAGGCCGCGCACGATTTGGCCCACCTCGGGCTTGCCGGGTGTCTTGCGACGTGCTTTGGTCCGGATCGGGGATCGGGGATCGGGGATCGGGGATCGGGGATCGGGGATCGGGGTTGGAGCGGGGTGCGTGGCGCCGTGTTGGCCCGGGTCGGAGCGTGCCGCGTGGTCGGGAGTGACGAGTCGACGGACGGGCCTCAGCCGTGCACCGCGACCACGCCGCACCAGTCACGGAGGCGCGCTCGCTCGCCACGATCGAGGCAGAGCGCGTCGGCGAGGCCGTCGAAGCGGGCGCGGCGTCCGGGGCGGCCCGTGCCGTGAATCCAGTAGGCGGCGTCGTAGAGCGGGTCGCCTGCGCAGGCGAGCGGATCGATCGCGCAGATCCCGCGTCGCGCGCAAAGGAGGATGTTCCGCTCGTCGAAGTCGCCGTGGACGAGCACCGCCGGCGTTGGCTCGACCTCGAGCCGTTCGAGCGCCTCGCGGGCCCACGCGAGCCGCTTCGGCGACGAGCGGCCCTCCGACTCGGCGGTCGCGATTCGTCGCATGACGATCTCTCCGAGCACGGGCGCTCCGTCGTACGGATGGGCGCGTAGCAGGTGGAGCAAGTTCGCGACCGCCTCGGCCCCGAGGTCGTCGGCTCTGTCTCCTGGCCGGACCCGCTCGATCAGGAGCGCGCCCAGCTCCTCGTCGTCGGAGAGCAGCTCCGGCGTACCGCGCCCCTCCCACCAACGCAGGGCACGCACCTCGTCCGCACCCCGAGCCCAGGGCGAGGGCAGCTTGAGGACGGCGTCCTTGCCGTCGGCCGTCGTCGCCGCGACGACGCAGGCGAGGAGGCCGCCGGGAAGCTCGGGCCCGAGCTCGAGCCCCCACAGCGACGCTGCCGCGGCGAGCCGGTCGGGGACGGTCGCGATCCAGGCCCGTCCCTGCTCACCGCCGATTCGCGCCACGAAGGCGCGGAAGCCGGGATGGACTACCTCGCCCACGGCGGCTAATCGAGGTGGTTGAAGTAGTGCTGCGCGGCGCGGCCATGCCCCCGCAGGTCAGCGCTCTCGAGCGTCACCCGCGCAAGCGCCTGCATCGCCTCACGTTCCCGGCTCCCGCTCCAGAGCGCGAGTGCGAGGAAGACCTGGAGCGCGGCATCGTCGGGATACTCGGCCACCGCGTCGCGCAGCAGCGCGATCGCATCGACGTGACGCAGCACGTTGCGATACGACGAGCCGAGCCCGAGAAGTGCCTGCCGCCGCCGGACGTCGGGCAGGCCGAGCGAGAGCGCCTCCTCGTAGCAGAGAATCGCCTCGGCTTCCCGCCCGGCGCGATCGTGGGCGCAGGCCTCGTCGTAGCGTTGCCGGGCGAGGTCCTTCACCCCATCGCCTCCAGCTGGGCGCTCGGGACCACGCGCTGGATGTCCTCGAAGAGCACGCGTTCCTCGAGCCGAACGTGATCGTGCAGGAGCGTTCCGAGCGCCTCGAGCGTGGCCGGCTCGACCGCGCCGACCGCCACCTGTGCGCGCAGCTCGCGTGCGAGGCCGTTCAGCTCCATGTGCTCGTGCAGGATCCGCGCCACGAGCTGGGTCGCTCCCGCATGGCGCGCATAGACGGGGAAGACGACCTCCTCCTCGTGACGGAAGTGGTCGGCGGTCGGGCCGAAGAACTGTGCGACGTATCCCGAGGCGACCTCGAGCCGCTGCTCCGCCGGCTCCGAGGCGGCGCGACGGAGCCCGCGGGCGAGCGACAGCTCGTGATGGTGCTCGCGCGAGAGCTCCGCCAGGGCGGGATGACGCTTCATCGCTCGCGTGTCAGCCTGTCGAGCCCGCGCTCGGTCAGGCTCGCCTGCGCAGGGTCGAAGTGCCGGGCCACGGCCGACCCGTACGGGCGAGCGACGCGCGCCGCGTAGGCCCCGAATCCTTCGTCCCGCAGCGGTTTCAGATCCTCGTTGTACGGATCGAGCACGTGCTGTCGGCCGACGTGCCGGGCCGAGTTGAAGAAGGCGATCCCGACACCGGTCGAGACGTCGAGGAGGCTGCGGCGCTCACGAACGGCCTCCGTGCGAAGCCCGTCGAAGAGCGCGGCCATCTCCGCCGGGGACGGAAGCGCGCTCGCGTCCACACGCAGGTCGGAGAGCGAGCGGCGGAGGGCGGCCAGCTCGAGCGGGGGAATGTCGATCAGCCTGGCCGTCGTGCCGGTCCCACCCTCGAGCGCGGCCAGGAGATCGTCGACGGTTCGCAGATGCGCCTCCTCGGCCAGGACGCCCGCCATCTTCAGCTCTCGCACGAATGCGTCGAGGTAGACCCGCGTGCCGTGGGTGACGTCGGCTCCGGCGGCGAGCAGCCAGAGTGGTGAGAAGCCGAACGCCGCGATGGAGCCGAGCTCGACGACGTTGCCGGCCGTCTTCCGGATCGCGAGGCGGCTCGCGCTCGGCTCGTACTCGTCTGCCGCTCCGGGAGCCGCCTCGACGCCGCCGACGAGCTCGATCGACACGCGCAGGAGGTTCCTGGCCGTCGCCTCGTACAGGCGCGAGCGGCGGACGAGACGCGGCAAGACGAGCTCCGCCGTCTCGTGGACGCCGCCGCCCACGAGCGCGAAGACGCCGCGCACGGCGCGCTCGGGAAGGGAGAGCAGGAAGGCGAGACGGCCGGCCATCGTTAGCATCATTGCCGATGGCAGCGAACGCGATCCGTGAGCTTCTCGACCAGGCCTTCCCCGGAGGCGAGGTCGAGGTGGAGGACCGCACGGGCGGCGGCGACCACTTTCAGGTCACCGTCGTCTCCGCTGCGTTCAACGGGTTGCCGTTGATCCAGCAGCACAAGCTGGTCAACGCGGCGCTGGCTGCGCCGCTCGCCGACGGCACCATCCACGAGCTCCGCATCCGAACGAAGGGAACGGCATGAGCACACTCCACGACCAGATCAAGCAGGTGATCGACACCGAGCCCGTCGTCGTCTTCATGAAGGGGACGCCCGATGCACCCGCGTGCGGGAACTCGATGCGGGCACTGCAGGCGCTCTGGCGGGCCGGCGCGCCGATCACGGGTGTCGACGTCCTTCCCGACCCCCGCATCCGGCAGGAGCTCACGGCTCTGAGCGAGTGGCCGACGATCCCGCAGGTGTTCGTCAAGGGCGAGCTAATCGGCGGCGCCGACATCACCGAGGAGCTCTTCGCCTCCGGCGAGCTGAAGGACAAGATCGACGAGGCCCTCGGCGCCGAGCATCCTCAGACGGTGAGCACGGTCGCGATCGCGCTCGACTGACCGGACCCGGCCAGCACGTCCATCTCGTGTGGCAGGCGTCGTCGATCGTCGGCGGGACAGTCGGTTCGAACATCGCCCGCGAGGTGTGGCTAGTCTGCTGAGCGCGGTCACTCCACAGCGCCGAGCCCGTGCGCGTCAGTCCGGTGGGCCCTCGGGACGCGGCGACCAGTGTCGCACCGCGCTCTCGACGTGTGCGCCCATCAGGTGGGCGGCGCGCACTCCGTCTCCGGCCTCGATCGCGGCGACGATCGCACGGTGCTCGTCGACGTCGTGGTCCTGCCAGTTCTCGGCGCGGCGCCGCTGCGCGAGGAGCTGCCGGCCGATGTCGGCGATCCACAATCCGTCGAGGAGCCTGGTGAACGCGTGGTTGCCGGTCGCCGCGGCGACCGCGAAGTGGAATGCGCGGCTCGCGTCGTGGACATCGTCGGACGTCTCCGCCGCCGCCTCGGCGACGATCGTCTCCTTCATCACCTCGAGGTCGGACACGCTGCGCCGCTCCGCCGCGAGCCTGGCGATCCCGGGCTCGAGCGCGAGCCGCGCCTCGAGGCGATCCCGTACGTCGTCGAGCCCCGCCTCGGCGACGAAGAACCCGCGGTTGACCTCGAAGTCGACGAGGCCGTCGCCCGCGAGGCGGCGAAGCGCCTCGCGAACGGAGCCGCGCGAGATCCCAAGCCGGTCGGCAAGCTCGCCCTGTCCGAGTCGTGAGCCGGGAGCGAGCGCTCCGGAGACGATCAGCGCGCGGATCTCGTCGTAGGCGAGGCCGACGACCGAGCGGACGCGCAGCGGGCGGGCCGGGGAGGCGTCCGGGAGTGGATCAGGGATGGTTGACATTCGATGTTCGAATGTTTTAACGTGTTGGCGACCCGGGCGCAAGTGGACCGTGCGTCCGACCGACACGGGAGGGATCGCAATGAGCCAGGCTGCTGAGGGCGACGCCGCGACCGGCACGCTCGGCAAGAAGAACCTCACGACGATGCACGCGGTCGCCCAGGCGCTCGCGATCGGGCCGATGTTCTCCGTCGCGCTCATCCTCGGCGGCGTGTCCCGCCCGGACATCGGGGCCGGCTGGAACGCGGCCCTCGCCGTCCTCCTCGCCGGGCTCGGCGTGCTCGCGATCGCCTACACGATCTCGCTCTACGCGCGAAAGTACGCGGGCGCCGGTGCCGTTTACGAGTACCTCACCCATGGCGCGCATCCCTGGGTCGGCGTGTTCACAGCCGGGTTCTTCTTCGTGGGCGCGCTCTTCCTCGGCGGCGGCGGCATCTACCTGGGCCTGGGCATTCTCACCGACGGATTCTGGAAGACGCACATCTCCCACAGCGGCCCGGCCTGGTGGATCTGGGGCATGATTGCGCTTGCGATCGTCCTCGTCCTGAACTACTTCGGCGTGCGCCTCGCGATTCGGGCCATGCTGACGTTCGCAGCGGTCTCGTTCATTCCGATGGTGATCCTCGCGCTGGTGATCATCGCCAAGGGCGGTCACAGCGGGAACACGCTGACGATGTTCAACCCCGGCGAGACCTCGCTGTTCGGCATCACGGGCGGCGGCGTGCTCGGGGGCATCCTGCTCGGGATCCTGCTCTTCGTCGGCTTCGAGGCGGCGGCGTCGATCGGGGAAGAGTCGGAGGATCCGCACCGGTCGATCCCGCGCGCGCTGATCGGCACGGTGGCGGTCGCGGCAGCCTTCTTCGTGCTCATGGCCTACGCCTTCTCGATCGGCTATGGCAAGGCAGCCGTCAGCGCGGGAAAGTGGGCCGCCTCGCCGAGCGCCGTCAGCGAGATGGCGACGATCTACGTCGGAAAGTGGTTCGCCACCATCCTCGAGCTCGTCGTGATCCTCGACGCGATGGCTCTTGCCCTCGCGATCTGCGTCGTCATCGGGCGCGGCTTCTTCGCTCTCGGCCGGGACGGGCTTCTGCCTTCCTTCTTCGCCAAGACGTCGCGTCGCGACACGCCGTGGGTCGGAAACCTGATGGTCGCAGTCGGCGGCATCGGTCTCGTGCTGCTCGCCACCTTCCAGAACTACGGTACGCAGTTCGGCTTCGGTGGGGACGACCCGTTCGCGACGTTCATCCTCTCCGCGACGATCGGCTCCTTCGCGATCGAGCTCGTCTACCTCGTCCTCGCCGTGGCGGCACTCGGTCTCGTGCGCTCGAGTGGCAACAAGCCGTGGCAGTACCTGATCGTTGTGGTCGCCATCGCCACGCCTGTCCTCGGCTTCTACGGCGCGCTCAACCCGAAGCCGCACAACAGCTCGAACTTCAACTGGGTTGCTGCCGAGTGGACGATCGGGCTCCTGATCCTCGCCGCGATCTGGTTCCTGATCGTCGTCCTGACGCGCCGCGACAGGGTCGACAACGCTGCCGCCCATGCGGCCGAGCATCATGGCGTCGCCCCGCTCGACGAGACGCTCGCCTACGAGCCCGCCGGCGAGACGACGCCGCTCTAGGAAGGAGCCGGACGATGAGCGAGCTCACCTGGCACGGGGTCGGCACGGCCGAGGAGCAGGACGTCGGCTTCCTCCGCCGGGTCGACGTCGAGGGTGCGGCCGTCTGCCTTGGCAGGACGGCGGACGGCTGGGTCGCGTTCCAGGACACGTGCACGCACGAGGAGTGCTCGCTCTCCGACGGCGAGCTCGAGGGCGGCGTGATCGTCTGCCCCTGCCATGCCTCCGAGTTCGACCTGCGCACGGGCGACGTCCTCTGCCCGCCGGCGCTCGAGCCGCTCCCGATCTACGAGGCACGCATCGAGGCAGGCGAGCTGCAGGTGCGCCTCGCGCCGCCTCCGGCCGCAGCCGAGGCGGTGCACGAACGGGAGGATCACGTCTCCGAAGCGGTGGCGCGGGCGGCGACGACGGCCGGGCCGTCACTCGAAGGACTGGTGCTCGACGACGTCGACCTCAGCGATCTCGGTGTCTGGGAGCAGGGGGTTCCGTACGAGTGGCTCACCCTGCTGCGCCGGGAGGCGCCCCTCTTCTGGCAACCCGAGGAGGACGGCCGCGGGTTCTGGGTGTTCACCCGCTACGACGACATCGTGCAGATGTCGAAGGACTGGGAGACGTACTCCTCGGAGGTGGGCGGGACCTCGCTCGAGGATCTGACCCCGGAGGAGGTCGAGGCGCGCAAGTCGATGCTCGACACCGACCCACCGGCGCACACGCGCCTCCGCGCGCTCGTCAACAAGGGCTTCACGCCGAGGGTCGTCAACACCTACGAGGAGCGCATCCGTGGCCTTGCAGCCGGCATCCTCGCGCAGGCATTCGAGCGCGACAGCTTCGACTGGGTCGAGGACGTTGCCTCCGAGATCCCGATGTGGGTCTTCTCCGAGATCATGGGCCTGCCGGTCGACGACCGGCGCCTCCTGATCGAGCTCGGCGACAAGCTGCTCGGCAACACCGATCCGGAGGTCGTCGGCGAGGAGAACGTCCGCGACCTGACGGCGGCCGACCCGTCGATCCGCCTGTTGCCGTTCTCGAGCCCGTTCGCCACCGAGCTGATCGACTACGGCTGTCGGCTCGGCGCGGCGCGCCGGGTGGATCCCCGTGACGACGTCACGACCCGCCTCGTCGAGGCGGAGATCGACGGCTCGCGCCTGTCCGAGCACGAGTTCGGGCTCTTCTTCATCCTGCTCACGACGGCCGGAAACGAGACGACGCGACATACCATCAGCCTGGGCCTGCTCGACCTGCTGGCGAACCCCGAGGAGACGGCACGGCTCGTCGCCGACCCGTCGCTCGCGGGCACGGCGGCCGACGAGATCCTCCGCCGCGCCCACCCCGTCCACCACTTCCGGCGCACGGCAACCCGCGACGTGACGATCCACGGCCGCCGGATCAGGGCCGGCGATAAGGTGACGATGTGGTACGCCTCCGGCAACTACGACGAGGAGAAGTTCGCCGACCCGTTTCGCCTCGATCTCGGCCGTCAGCCCAACCGGCACCTCACGTTCGGCCTCGGCGGCCCGCACTTCTGTCTCGGGGCGCACCTGGCGAAGCTGGAGGTGAGGATCTGGCTCGAGGAGATGGTTCCGTACCTCGATCGCATCGAGCTCGCAGGCACGCCGACGCGGCTGCGCTCGAACTTCTTCAACGGGATCAAGCGCCTGCCCGTGCAGGTTCGCTCCTGATCGACAAGGAGGCGGGAAGTTGAGTCACCACCAGGAGGCAGAGGCTGCCGTCCGGACCATGAGTGGTCTCGGTGTGCGCGCCGTCAGGCTGCTCTACACGGACCTGCACGGCGTCGCCCGCGGCAAGGACATCCCGATCGGGCACTTCGGCGGCATGTGCGAGGAGGGAGTGGCATTCTGCGCCGCCGTGATGGGTACCGACCTGCGCCACACCCCTGTCGTCGGCGGCGAGGTCGGCTACGTCGACTTCGCGATCAAGCCGAACCTCGACACCCTCCGCTCCGTGCCGTGGCAGCCCGAGGTGGCGTGGTGCCTCGGTGAGGCCTGGACGCTCGACGGCACCGAGCACTGGCCGTCGTGCCCGCGGGCGCTCCTGCAGCGGGTGATCGACGCGTACGAGGCACGGGGGCTGACGCCGATCGTGGCGCCCGAGCTCGAGTTCTTCCTCGCCGAGCGCGATCCATCGGCCGTGAACGGCCTGCGCCGTTACGTCGACGAGATGTCCCGCGTGTACACGGTCGGGGCCGTCTCCGACCCGCGCGAGATCGTGCTCCGGATGCTGCTCTGGTGCGACGATCTCGGCCTGCAGGCATTCGCCGCGAACCACGAGTTCATGAACTCGCAGTACGAGATCAACGTGAAGCACTCGGGCGCGCTCGACGCCGCCGACCGCGCGTTCATGCTGAAGGCGGCGGTGAAGGAGATCGCCGCACGCGAGGGGATGGTCGCCACGTTCATGGGCCGCCCATTTGCCGACCAGGGCGGTTCCGGCTTCCACCTGCACCTCTCGCTCGCGGGCGCGGACGGCCACAATGCGTTCGCCGACGAGGGTGGCCCGGAGAGGCTCAGCCCGCTCGCAGCCCACTTCATCGCCGGCGTGATCGAGCACGCGCAGGGCCTGCAGGCGCTGCTCGGGCCGACGATCAACGCCTACAAGCGGATCCTCCCGGACAGCCTCGCGCCGACCCACGCGAACTGGGGGCACGACAACCGCACTGCGTTCTGCCGGGTCCCGAACGAGCGAGGCGCCCGCGCCCGCGTCGAGATCCGCACCGCCGACGGCGCAGCGTGCCCGCACCTGATCACCGCTGCGCTCCTGCTCGCGGGACTCGACGGCATCGAGCGCGAGCTCACGCCTCCCGACCCGGTCGTCGGCGACTCCTACCGACTCGACGACGCCCATGCCGGCTCGACGCTGCCCTCCGACCTGGGCTCCGCGCTCGACGCGCTCGAGGCCGACACGGTGCTGACGGAGAAGCTCGGCGCGCAGCTCGTCTCCACGTTCGTGGCCATGAAGCGCTTCGAGGCCGAGCGGTTCGCGGAGGCCGTCGGCGAGCTCGATGTCGAGGTCGTGTCCCAGTGGGAGATCGAGGAATATGCGTCCCATCTGTAAGCCGGAGGGGCGTTGCGTCCGGGTCGAGGTCGACGGCGAGAACCGCTGGGGAAGCCACGTCGGCGACGAGATCGTGCTCTCCGACGGTGGGCGGATTCCCGAGGCGACGGCGACATACCTCGCGCCGGCAACGCCGTCCAAGATTCTCGCCGTCCACCTCACCTACGGCAGTCGCGTGCGCGAGTACGACGCCCGCACCCCACCCGAACCGTCCTACTTTATGAAGCCGCCCACGACGCTGAACGGGCATCGGCGGCCCGTGCTGATGGCCCGCGGTGCCCGCTTCCTCAACTACGAGGGCGAGCTCGCGGTCGTCGTCGGCGAGCGCATGAAGGGCGTGCCGATCGACCGGGTGCTCGACTACGTCGGCGCCTACACGTGCGCCAACGACGTCGGGATGCACGACTTCCGCCACGCCGACCGAGGCGCGATGCTCCGGGTGAAGGGCCACGACGGGTTCCTTCCGCTCGGGCCGGAGCTCGTTCCCGCGGCCGAGTTCGATTCCACCGACTACACGCTGCGCACTTACCTGAACGGCGAGGTGGTGCAGGAGGCGACAGCCGGCGACCTGCTCTTCCCGGTCGCCTACCAGCTGGCCGATCTCTGCCGGCTGATCACGCTCGAGCCGGGTGACGTCGTCCTCACGGGCACGCCCGCGAACTCGCGCCCGATGAAGCCGGGCGACGTCGTCGAGGTGGAGATCACCGGCATCGGTCGCCTCACGAACGCGATCGAGGAATGGGACGTCGACCTCGCCGGGCCCGGCGAGCAGATGCAGGTGTCGGCCCAGACGCTGCACGTGGCGCTCGCGATCCCCGAGGAGGAGGCGGAGCGGATGGTGGCCGAGGGTCGGGAGCCGTGATCAGGCTGCACCGGATCGACCACGTCTGCCTGCGCGTGGCCGACCTCGATGAGGCCTCGGCCCGCTGGCAGATCCAGTTCGCGCTCGTCGAGCGCTCGCGTGAGGGGAGGCGGGCGTTGCTCGCCTGCAACGACGAGCCGTACTGCCTCGAGCTCGTCGAGGGCGCGAGCCCCGGCCACGACCACTTCGCTTTCGAGCTCGCGGCCGACTGTCCCCTCGACGATGCCCAGGCCCACTTCGAGGAGCACGGTGTCTCGTGGGAGGAGCGCGAGGGCTCGCTCTTCGTGGACGACCCGGACGGCCGGCCGGTGCAGGTGATGCCGTACCGGGCGCCGGAGACCGATACGGACCGCTGGCCCCAGCACGCTCGCCCCTCGACCAGCGTTCACCTGGGTGGTGCCCGCAAGCTCGGCCACGTCAACTGCCTCACGGGCGACATCCGGGCCGGATTCCGCTTCTACACCGAGGTGCTCGGCATGCGCCTCTCGGACTGGCTCGACGAGGCGGGCGTCTGGTTCCACATCAACTCCGACCATCACGTGATGGCTCTCGTCGACCTCGGCTATGCGCACTTTCACCACCTCGCCTTCGAGACGGTCGACATCGGCAAGATGCGCGACATGCTCGACCACGTCGCCCGGCACGGGCGCTGGCTCGGGTGGGGGCCGACCAGGCACGGCATCGCCGGAAACATCGCGAGCTACGTGCGCATCGTCGAGGAGGAGTGCTTCGTCGAGCTCTACTGCGACATGGAGCAACTGCAGGAGGACCACGTGGCGCGCGTCTACCCGGACGACCGTTACTCGTCGAACACGTGGGGGCCGCTACCGCCGCGCTCGTACTTCCGCTTCGACCCCGTCGCGATCGAGTACGAGCGGGAGAGCCTCGAGACCCGGGGCCACAACCTGCCGCCGCTGGAGACCCGGTAGTGCCGCTGACCGGGTACACGATCCCGCGCTCCCCGACAGGGCGATCCTCCATCGTCCCGTATCCGCCCTGGCACTACGTCGGGGACTTCCTCGTCGTCGAGTACTGGGCCGACCCGCAGCAGGCCGTCTCCGTCCTGCCAGAGGGGCTCGACCCGCACCCGGATCCCGGCCGCTGCGCGCTCGTCTTCGCCGACTGGCAGTCGTGCTCCTCCGGAGGGCGCGAGCTGCTCGATCCTTCCCGCTCCCAGTACAAGGAATGCTTCGTCGTCGTCAACGCGCTGCTCGACGGCGAAGAGGTGACGTCGTGCCCGTTCATCTGGGTCGACCGCGACTTCGCTCTCACCCGTGGGTGGCTGCAGGGCTTCCCGAAGAAGCTGGGCTCGATCTGGGTCACGCGCACGTTCGGCCTCGACAGCTCCGCGGATCCGGGTGTGAAAGCGGGTGCGACCTTCGGCGGCACCTGCGCCGCCTACGAGCGGCGCGTGGCGGAGGCAACCGTGACGCTGGAGCGGCTCTCGGAGGCCGGGCCGACCCACAACGACCCGCCGATCGTCAACGTGCGGCACTTCCCCCGGCTCGAGGCCGGGCGCCACGACGACCCCGCCGTTCACGAGCTCGCGCGCTCGCGCAGCCGCGATCGCGTGGTCTCACCCGTCTGGGAAGGCAGCGCCACGCTCGAGCTGTTCGGGGCCGAGCACGAGGAGCACGACCTCCTCGCCCCGGTTCGCGTCGGCAAGGGCTTCCGCTTCACCTTCGGCTACACGGTCGACGACCAGGAGATCGTCAAGGACATCCGCGGGTGAGCCGGGTCGCGCTCGTCACGGGCGGCGGCACCGGCATCGGCGCCGCGATCGCACGGCGGCTCTCGACCGACGGCTACAAGGTCTGCGTGACGGGTCGGCGGCCCGGGCCGATCCGTGCCGTCGCAGTCGAGGTCGGCGGTCTCGCGATCGTCGCCGACACCGGTGTCGAGGAGGACGCCGAGCGTGCCGTCGTCGAGGCGGTCGATCACTTCGGCGGGCTCGACGCGCTCGTCCTCAACGCAGGCATCGGCGGGGAGGGCTCGCTGCTCGATCTCGCGCCGCGGACATTCGAGGACGTCTTCCGCGTCAACGTGACAGGCGCCTTCCTGACGGCCCGCGCCGCTATCTCGCACCTGCACGGGCGGCGCGGTGCGATCGTCAGCGTCGCCTCCGCGGCCGCCCTGCGCGCCGCGCCCTCGAGCCTCGCCTACTGCGCCTCCAAGGCCGCGCTCGCGATGCTGACGCAGTGCATCGCGCTCGACCACGGCGCCGACGGCGTGCGCGCCAACTGCGTCTGCCCCGGCTGGGTGCGGACACCGATGGCCGACGACGAGGTGGACGCACTGGGCCTGCCCTCGCGCGAGGCTGCGTACGCCACGGTGACGCAGGACGTGCCGCTGCGGCGACCGTGCACGCCGGAGGAGATCGCGGGAACCGTGGCCTGGCTGCTGTCGGACGATGCCTCGTACGTGAACGGTGCCGTGATCCCCGTGGACGGCGGGCATACGATGGTCGACGTGGGCACGCTGGCGTTCGGGAGGATGACGTGAGCGACCGCATCACCGTCGACGGTGTCGAGGTTTCGCCGGACCACTTCATCGGCGGCGAGCGCGTCTCGAGCGAGAGCACGTTCACGGATATCTCGCCGATCGACGAGCAACCGCTCGGCGAGATCGCACGCGGTGGGCAGCGGGAGGCCGACCTCGCGGTCGCCGCCGCGACGGACGCCTTCCCGGCCTGGGCCGCCCTCGGCGCCGCCGGTAGGGCCGAG
>Ga0302322_100001157_pt1 | contig 21442 bp, 21 predicted proteins | sample Fen_T0_2_FD_203757 | JGI IMG/M metagenome (GOLD analysis project Ga0302322, IMG submission 203757) | Peat permafrost microbial communities from Stordalen Mire near Abisko, Sweden - Fen_T0_2 | ecosystem: Environmental > Terrestrial > Soil > Wetlands > Permafrost | place: Sweden: Abisko...
CACACCGGCCAGGACGGCCGTCGACCTCGCCCGGTACGCGATGCCAGGCGACGGGCTCGGGGCGCTGGACGCGATGGCCCGCGCCGGACTGGTCGACCCGGGCGAGTTGCTGATCATGGTCGAGCGGTGGCGCGGCGAGCGCTTCGTCGCGCGGGCCCGGCAGCTCATCAGCTGGTGCGACCCGCTCGCCGAGTCGTTCGGGGAGTCCTGCCTGCGGCTGCGACTGCTGGACGCCGGGTTCCCGCGGCCGGAGCTGCAGATCCGCTGGCCGACCGGGACGGCGTCCTGACCTACCGGCTGGACCTGGGGTATTCGCAGGTGAGGGCCGCGTACGAGTACGACGGGGAGGAGTTCCACAGCGGCGCCGAGGCGGAGGCCGCCGACCGCCGGCGGCGCGCCGACATCGAGCGCCGGTGGGGCTGGACGGCGGTGGGCGTCGGGACGGCGCTGGTGCTCGGTCCGTCGATGGCGCTCGAGCGGGCGGTGGGCGAGGCGCTGTCGCTCGAGCCGATGATCCGGCGACGGCGCTGGTGAGCCGCCGCGCCGAATTCCATGATCACGGTGAAGTCCATGATCACGGGGCGAGGAGGGTGCGGAGCGTCGTGCGGCCGTGGTTGATCCTCGACTTGACCGTGCCGAGGGGTACCTGGAGGCGCTCGGCGATCTCCGCGTAGTCCAGGCCCATCAGGTCCCGCAGGACGACCGCCTCGACGACGTGGGGCTGCTCGGCCCGCAGCCGCTCCAGTGCCTCGACGACGTCCAGCCGGGTGCCGGCGAGCACGCTGACCCGGCGCGGGTCGGCCTGCTCGGGCGCGGCGTCCAGGCCCGAGTCCTGCGCGGTGCGGCGCAGCCGTCGATAGGTGGCGAAGGCGCTGTTCGCGACGACCGGGTACAGCCAGGTGCTGAACCGGCTGCGCCCCTCGAAGCCGCGGATGCCGCGCGCGACGGCGATCAGCGCCTCCTGGCAGGCGTCCTCGGCGTCGCCGGAGTAGGGCAGCACCCGGGCGCAACGGCGCAGGACGTCGGGCCGGACGGCGGTGAGCAGCGCGTCCAGCGCCGCGGCGTCCCCGGCGGCGGCAGCGGCGGCGAGCTCCTCGACGTCGGTCACGCGGTCATCCTCGCGCATGGGCAGCGAGCTGAAGTCCATGATCACGGCGAGGTCCATGATCACGGGGAGGGGGCTGGGTAGGGCATGATGTGCGCGTGTTCGTACCGTCCGCGATGGGACGCCTCCGCGTGGTCCGCCGGCTGGGGGCGGGCGGCTTCGCGACGGTGTGGCTCGCCCACGACCCGGATCTCGACGCCCCGGTCGCCGTGAAGCTCCTCGCCGACAACTGGGCGACCGATGCCGACGTCCGGCGGCGGTTCAGCGACGAGGCGCGGTTGCTGCGCCGGGTCGACAGCGACCATCTGGTGCGCGTCTACGACGTGGGCGAACTGCCGGACGGGCGGCCGTACTTCGTCATGACGTACGCGGACGCCGGGAACCTCGCCGAGCGGCTCGACCGGCAGCCGCCGCCCTGGCCGGCGGCGGAGGTGCTCCGGGTGGTGGACGCGATCGCCGCGGGGCTCGCCGTCCTGCACGAGCACGGGGTGGTGCACCGGGACCTCAAGCCGCGCAACATCCTGCTCCGGAGCACGCCGGACGGGCCACCGCGCGTCCTGCTCGGCGACCTCGGCATCGCCAAGGACCTGCAGTGGGCGTCGGGGATCACCATGCCCGCCGGTTCCGACGGGTACATGGCGCCCGAGCAACGCGGGTTCTCCGCGCAGATCGGGCCGGCGACCGACGTCCACGCGCTCGCCGTGACGGCGGCGCAACTCCTCGGGCTGCCCGGCCCGCCGTGGCCGCCGACCGGGGTGGGTCAGGTCGTCGCCGCGGCGACGGCCCACGACCCGGACGCGCGGACGGCGTCGCCGACCGCCTTCGCCCAGCAGTTGCGGCTGGCCCTCGCGGCGCCGCCGCCCGGCCCGTACCCGGCGCCACCCGGTCCGTACCCCCCACTGCCGGGCCCGTACCCCCCGCCGACGAACGCCTACCCGCCGGCCGCCCCGCCGCCGCCCACCTCGGTGTCGCCACCCTTCCCGCCGCCGACGGACCGCGGCACGGTCGTCGTGCCGCGCGAGGAGCAGACCAGACTGGACGGCGCGGCCACCACCGCTGCCGGCACCACCGCTGTCGGCACCACCGCGGCGGCGCGGGCGACCGGCCGGCGCCGCCTGCTGCTCGTCGGTGGCGTCGTGGTGCTGGGCCTCGTCCTGGTGGCCGGCCTGGTCGGCCGCGCCTACCTGACCCGGGACCGGACGCTGGCCTCGCCGGACGGCCGGGTGCGCGTCGGCATCCCGCACGACTGGACGGCCGGCGACCCCATACCCTTCCCCGGCGGCGCCGACCTCACGGCGGGCGCCCGTTCCGCCGACGGCAACCGCGCGGTGAGCGTCGCCTTCGCCGCGGGCACCCGCCAGGCGGCCGAGGTGATCAACGGGGTCGCGCCGACCGGCTGCACACCGGGATCGGTCGACGACACGACGGTCGGCTCGTGGACGGGCGTGCGGGTGCGCTACACGGGCTGCCCGGACGGCGCGACCGTCGACGAGGTGGTGCTGACGCCCCGCTCCGGCGGCGCCTGGACGGTGTGGCTCGAGGTCCGATCGGTGGCGGCGAGCCCCGACGTGGCGGCCGTGCTGGCGTCGCTCGAGGTCGCGCCGGGCCGAGAAGCCCGCTGAAGTCCATGATCACGCTGAAGTCCAGGATCACGGCGGAGTGGGTCCGGGGACGACGCTGCGCCCCCCGTGGGCGCAGCGTCGTGACCGGAGAACAGAGAGTAACACATGCAGAGTGCTCTGCATGTGTAAAATGACAGTGACTCTCAGCACCTTCCGTCGTGGTCCGCCGTCATACTCGACCGGTGCCACCCCAGCCGTCCGCCAAGGCCGCCGCGAAGGCGGCCACGCGCGAGGCGCTCCTGGCAGCCGCGACCGAGATGCTGCTCGAGACGCCGGCGGATCCGATCGGCTCGCTGCGACCGCTCGAGGTGGCCCGCCGGGCCCGCCCGCCGCGCAGCAACGGCGCCTTCTACAACATCTGGCCCACGCGTCAGAGCTTCGCGCAGGATCTGCTGCGCCACATCCTGTCGGCCGACCGGGTGCGGACGCGGCGACCGACCCGCGACGCCGGGCTGGACGGCGTCCGGCAGCGGTCGTTCTCGCTCACCCGGACCGTTCACGCCCTCGCCGACCTCAACTTCGGCGGTCTGCGCGACGACCCGGGCCTGCGGCTCAAGCAGGCCCTCTGGAGCCGGCACACCGTCGACCCGCAGGTCTGCGAGCTCATCGCCCGCCTCTACGCCGACGGCACCGCGACGCTGGCGCCGACCTACCTGGCCGTCATCGAGCGCGGCGGTCGCCGGATGCGGCCGCCGTACACCGTCGAGGAGCTGGCCGTGACCCTGACCGCCCTGGCCGAGGGCCTGCACCTGCGCCGGTCGGTCCAGCCCGAGGCCGTGCCGGACGATCTCGGACCGGGCGCCGTCCCGGCCGATGCGGACGGCGACGCCTGGAGCCTGTTCGCCGCGACCGCCCACCTGATCGTGCACGGGATGACCGAACCGGCCGAACCGGCCGAACCAGGCGCACCGGCCGCTACCCCCGAACCAGGCCGTAGCAGCGGTCCACGGTGAGCGTCAGGACCAGCCGGCGGTCCGCGACCATGGCGGCGCGGTAATCGGCCCAGTCCGGGTGCTCGCCCGAGACGGCGCGGTAGTAGGCGACGAGGGCCTCGACCGTGGGGTCGTCGGGCGCGGCCGCCACGGGCGACAGCGTGGCGGTGGCCTCGGCGACGACGTAGCTCCAGCCGTCCGCCGTCGCCACGTGCAGGCTCGCCCGCGGGTCGCGGCGGAGGTTCGCCGTCTTCGCCCGGCCGTCCGTGATGGAGACGGTCGCCTGCCCGGTGGCCGGCGTGTAGTGGTAGGTGATGCTCGACAGCTGCGGGCGCCCGTCCCGCTTGAGCGTGGCGAGCACCCCCGACCGGCCGCCGGCGAGCAGCTCCTGGAACGCGGGGTCGAGCCCCGGCGTCCCGGACGTGGTCGGGTCGGTCGTGGTCATGCGCCGCTCCTTCTCCTGGCGGGGCCGGACGCCGCGACCGGCCCCTACCGGCGCAAGGCCGGCCGGGCCCGCGATCATTCCCGAGGACCGGCACGACGACGGCGCGCCACCCGAGGAGGGTGACGCGCCGTCGTGGCAGTGCTGCCGTGCCGAGAGGATGCGGCGGCCGAGGTCAGCCGGCGGCGATGCGCTCCAGGGAACGGACGCCCTCGGCCATCCGGTCGGCCTCGGTCGCGGTCGAGCCGACGCTCTCGGCGATCTGCTGGACCACGGCCGACTGCTCCTCGATGGCGGAGGCCAGGGTGCCGTTCTGCCGGTTCAGCTCGTCCATGCTGACGGAGATCTCCGCCACCCGGGACACCGCGGCGTCCACCTGGGACCGCACCTCGGCCAGCGTGCGGGTGATCGTGTCGGCGTTGTCGCCGGACTGCCGGGCGAGGTCCTTGACCTCGTTCGCCACGACGGCGAAGCCGCGGCCAGCCTCGCCGGCACGGGCCGACTCGATTGTGGCGTTGAGGGCCAGCAGGTTGGTCTGCTCGGCGATCCCCTGGATGACGTCGGACGCCGCCATGATCTGCGCGCTGGACTCGGCCAGTGCCGCCATCACCTCGCTGGCCTCGCGGGCCTTCGCGGCGACGGTCTCGGAGATCCGGTCGGAGACCTGGGCGGTGCGGGTGAGCTCCTGCAGGGCGTGGGACATCTCGTCGACGGCGGCCGAGACCGCGCCGGCCTGGCTGCTGACCCCGGACGCCGCGCCGGCGAGCGTGGCGACCTGCGCCGCGACCTGCTGCTGCAGCTGCGAGCGCTTGTCGAGCTCGGCCCGCGAGAGGGCGGCGCGGTCGACCTCCTGCTGCTCCCGGGAGCGCTCGGCGGCCAGGGCCGCGTCGGCGACACCCTGCTGGGCACTCGCCGCCCGGTCCATCGCCACGTCGTACTGGGCGCGCAGCCAGCGGATCGAGGCCCCGAACCCGATGAGCAGCACGGACGCCGACGCGGCCTGCGGAACCGCCGCGCCGGGCCCGACGTGGTGCCACATCGAGGCCGTCAGCACGCCGGTGAGGAGGACGCTGACGGCGACCAGGTCGCCGAGCTCGAGGGCGAGCCCCGTCCAGACCACCGTCAGGGCGAAGCAGAGCGTCATCGGCATCATCGCGTCGAGGGACGCCAGACCCAGCAGCCCGGTGAGGGCCACGGCGAGCAGGGGCAGCGCGCGGGCGACCGCCGACGGCACGTTCTCCCAGGTGACCCGCGAGCCGATCCCGGCGATCGCCAGCGCGGCCACCCCGGCGACGAGCTCGAGGAGCTTCCCCTCGCGGACGAACGCCCCGTGGAGCACGAGACCGGTCCCGCCCGTCAGGTAGAGCCGCGGGAAGAGGCGCCCGGAGAGCGTCAGGTCGTCCGAAGGGCGGCGCCTGGCGACGCCAGGGCCACTTCGGGCCGGGGTCATCGTGGTCACGGGTGCGCCGTCCTCTCGTCCGCTGCTGGAGCTTTCCCGTGGCATTCATCGGCAGCGGCCCCGCCCGGCTTCACCCCCGGCCGGTAGTTTCCGGCGGGCGTGGAGCCGGGCGCGGCGAGGTGGTCAGGCGTTCCAGGCCTCCCGCCAGGGCGTGCGGCCCGCCGTCCGGAGCACGTTGCGCTCGTAGAGCCGGGCAGCGACGCCGACCAGCGCCGCGGCGGTCGCCAGGACGATCGCCGCCGAGAGCAGCGCCTCCCACCAGGCCGCGTCGCCGAGGGCCAGCCGCTGCGGCATCGACAGCGGCGCGGTGAACGGCACGTAGGACAGCACGCGCATGAGCGGGCCGGGCTCGCGCACCCACAGGGCGGCGAAGAAGGGGATGTACACGAGCATCTGCAGCGGGACCGTGGTCGCGTTCAGGTCCTCGAGCCGGCTGGCGATCGCGCCGGCCGCCGCCCACAGGGTGGCGAGCATGGTGAACCCGAGCACGAAGAACAGCAGGAACCAGCCCGCCGTCCGCAGGATGAGGCCGATGACGTCGCCCTGGCCGGCGAGCCCGGCCGCGGCCATCCCGACGCCGGCCAGCAGCACGGTCTGCCCCAGCGCCAGCACGGTGTTGGCCGCCACCTTGCCCGCCAGCAGGGCCCGGACGGGGACGGCGGCGACGAGGATCTCCACGACGCGGCTCTGCTTCTCCTCCACGACGCTCTGCGCGATGGAGAGCCCGAAGAGGAAGCTCGCCAGGAAGAACACGAACGCGAAGGCCGCCGACAGGCCGAAGGCGACGTTGCGGTCGTGGGCCGGCGGGTCGAGGAGCCGTTCGGCAGGTGCCGACGACGACGCCGTCGCCAGGGCCCGGGTCGCGTCGGCCGGGGAGAGCCCGGCCCCCTGCAGCGCGCCGGTCAGGGCCCGGGTGCGGGCGGCCGCGGTCACCAGCGGGGTCAGCTCCGCGGGAACCTTGCTGCCGCCGACCAGCTCCAGGCCGGCGCCCGCCGTGCCCGCGCCCGATCCTGTGCCGGAGGCCGGCACGATCGCGGCGTCGATGCTGCCCGCCCGGACGGCAGCCTCCGCGGCGGCGACGTCGGGGAAGGTGCGGGACTCGACCCGAGCGGCGTCCAGACCGGCGGCCGCGCTGTCATCGACGGCTGCGGCGTTCCCGAGCCGGGCGGCGTCGCCCGCGACGGCCGCCGCGGCGGGCCCGACCGTCCCGACCTTGAGGGTGGGGTTCCCCTGGTCGAGGAGCGCGGGCACCGCGATCGACAGGGCGACCATCACCAGCAGGAAGATCGTCGAGAAGATGAAGGTCTTGTCGCGGAGCTTGACGAGCAGCTCCCGTTGGGCGACCACCCCGACGAGGGACGCCAGGGTCGGCGCCGGAGAGCGGTCGGCGGGGTCGGCTTCGGTCCCGCCGGACGGCAGGTCGGTCGCGGGGGCGATGCTCATCGGGTCACCTCACGGAAGATCTCGGACAGGGTCGGGACGACGGGCGCGAACGCGACGACCGCGCCGCGGTCCAGCGCGGCGGCGAGCAGCGCGCGCCCGTCGGTGCCGGGGAGGAGCTCGACGAGCGCCCGGGGCCCCTCGACGTCCAGCACCCGGACGTCGGACCGCTCCCGCAGCCAGCCGGCGTCCGCGTCCAGCTCGATCCGGAACCGCCGCTGCGCATGGGTCGCGCGCAGCTCCTCGGCGGACCCGGCGGCCACCACCCGGCCGGCGTTGATGAGGACGACGTCGTCGCACAGCCGGTCGACGAGGTCGAGCTGGTGGCTGGAGAACAGCACCGGGACGCCGGTGGCCGCGCGGCGCCGCAGCATCGCGGCCATCGTGTCGACCGCGAGCGGGTCGAGGCCGCTGAACGGCTCGTCGAGGACGAGCAGCTCCGGCTCGTGCACCAGCGCGGCAGCCACCTGGGCCCGCTGGGCGTTGCCGAGGGACAGCTTCTCCAGCCGGTCACCGCCGCGCTCCGCCAGCCCCAGCTCCGTCAGCAGCTCGTCGACCCGCCGCCGCGCCGCCGTCGCCGTCAGGCCGTGCAGCCGGGCGAAGAAGGTGAGCTGGTCGGCGACGGGCATCTTCGGGTAGAGGCCGCGCTCCTCCGGCATGTAGCCGAACCGGCGGCGGTCGTCGGCGGTGACGTGCGCACCCTTCCAGCGCACGTCACCGCCGTGCGACCCGAGCACGCCGAGCACGATCCGCATGGTCGTGGTCTTGCCTGCGCCGTTGGCCCCGATGAAGCCCGTCAGGCGCCCCGGCCGGACGGTGAAGCTGATGTCGTCCAGGGCGATCGTGGAGCCGAAGCTGCGCCGGACGTCGATGAGTTCGAGCATGGTCCGACGCTACGAGCCGAGCGGTCCCGGCGTCGTCCCTCGCAGGTCGCGTCCCGCGTCATCCGGAAGGCGCGTGCCGGGGCGCCCGGGTCAGTCGCCCGGCGCGACGATCCCGGTCCGGTAGGCGTGCACGACGGCCTGCACCCGGTCCCGCAGGTGGAGCTTGGTGAGCAGCCGCGACACGTGCGTCTTCACGGTGGCCTCGGCCAGATGGAGCCGGTCGCCGATCTCGGCGTTGCTCAGGCCCTGCGCCAGCAGCCGGAACACCTCCTGCTCCCGGTCGGTGAGCTGCGCGAGCCCGGCAGCGGCTGCGGCGTCCACCGGCCGGCTCACCGGACGCCGGCCCGCGGCCGCCTCCAGCACCCGCCGGGTCACCGCGGGCGCGAGCAGCGCGTCGCCCCGGGCGACCACCCGGACGGCCTCCACCAGGTCCTCCGGGGAGGCGTTCTTCAGCAGGAACCCGCTGGCCCCCGCCTCGAGCGACTCGAACAGGTAGTCGTCGCGGTCGAAGGTGGTGAGGATCACGACGTGCGCACCGGTGCGAGCGACCACCTCGCGGGTGGCGGCGAGGCCGTCCATGCGCGGCATCTGGACGTCCATCAGGACGACGTCCGGGTGCCCGCCCAGCGCCAGCCGCACGGCCTCCGCGCCGTCCGCGGCCTCGCCGACGATCTCGACGTCCGGCTGGAGCTGAAGGATCATCCGGAACCCGGCGCGGACCATCTGCTGGTCGTCCACCAGGAGGACGCGGATCGTCACCGGCCGACCTCGACCGAGGACGCGGCGCCGGCCGGAGCGGGCGCGGACGGCGCCGTCCCGGCCGGGAGCGGAAAGCGCACCCGGACGCGGTAGCCGCCGGCGGGGCGCGGGCCGGTCTCCAGCCGGCCCTCGTGCAGGGCGGCGCGCTCGCGCATCCCGACCAGGCCCAGACCGCGTCCGGGGCCGCGGGAGGTGGCGGTGAACCCGGCGCCGTCGACCGGCGCCCGGCCGTCGTCCACGATCTCGGCCTCCACGGCGGGCCCGGGCTCGGTGAGGTAGCGCAGCCGGACGTCGACGCTCGCGGCGCCGGCGTGCCGGACGGTGTTCGTGAGCGCCTCCTGCACGATCCGGTACACCGAGACCCCCAGGCCCGGCGGCACCGGGAGCGGGTCGCCCACGACGGTGTACCGGGCACGCAGGCCCGCGGACCCGGTGGCCGTGACCAGCGCCGGGAGGTCGTCCAGGGCCGGGGCGGGCGGGAGCGGCGCGGCCGGCCCGTCGCCGTCGGTGCCCTCGGCGTCGGTGCCGGTCAGCGGCATCGGGCCCCGCAGGACGCCGAGCAGCCGGCGCATCTCCTCCACGGCCTGGCGCGCGGAGTGCTCGATCCCGCCGAGCGCGGTGCGGGCCGCGCCCGGGTCGGCGTCCAGGACGACGCGGGCCGCGCCCGCCTGCACGCCCATGACGCTGACGTGGTGCGCGACGACGTCGTGCAGCTCGCGCGCGATCCGGATCCGTTCGTCGAGGACGGCGCGGCGGGCGTTCTCGTCGCGCTCGCGGGCCAGCTCGACGTTGCGCTCCTGGAGCAGCGCCCGCTGGGAGGCGGAACGCCAGGCGAGGTCACCCCCGGCCCAGGCCCCGCCGAAGTACAGCACGTTGATCAGGCCGTAGAGCAGCGACACCGCCAGGACCGCGGGCAGCGGGCCGTCCGGCTTCTTCGTCGAGAGGTAGCCGTCCCAGGCATAGGTGGACAGCGACCAGACGAGCCAGCCGAACATGACGGCGACGACGAGCCCGCGCGTCCACCGGGCGAGCACCCGGTCGCGGCCCCAGGCCCCGACCGTGTACATCGCGATGAGCAGGCTGAGCTGCGACGCCACGCTCTCGCCGACGCCGCGCGCCTGGAGGCCGATGAACGCGATCCCCACGACCACGAGCACGGACTGCGGGTGGCGCCGGCGCAGGCCGAGCGGGAGGGCCACCGCGAGCGTCCAGGCCAGCTCCTCGCCGACGGCCGGCCGGTGGTCCGTCAGGATGCCGGCCGCCCGGCCGAGGACGACGGTGGACATCCCGGTGACCGCCAGCAGGAGCGCCAGCCCGACGTCGCGCCGCATCTGCTCGCGATCGGGCACCGGGCGCACCCAGCCGGGCGGCCCCGCCTCCCGGGTGGCCTCGGCCACCGCCGTCCGGATCCGACCCGCCACGCCCCCGCTGACCATGCGCCCAGGGTAACCACGCCGTCCACGGACCGGCCCGCCCGTCAGCCCAGCCGTCACCTGCGTCGGAGCGACGCCGGGCCCCGGGCCGGTTACCGTTGCGATCGTGCCGCAACCGATGGACCGGGCGCTCTCCTGGGGGCGGGCGACGCTGTCGCGCCCCGGGCTGCCCGCCGTCGCCGCCACCACGGCCGCGGGCGCGCTGGCCCGCAGCGGTCAGCGCCTGCGGCACCTGGTCCAGCACCGGTACCCGACCGTGGCGGTCACCGGGATGACCGGGGTCGGCAAGACCGTCCTCGTCGACCGGCTGTGCCACCGGACGTCGGCCGCCGGACCGGTCGAGGCGGGTTCGGCCGTGATGGAGTTCCGGACCCAGCGCGGCGGCAACCTCAAGGGCTTCCGCTTCCGGGTCGTGCCCGGCGAGAACGCCGCGACCCGGCTCGGCGCCCTCGACCAGGTCTTCCACGACGACCCGGTGGACGGCGTCCTGCACCTGGTCTCCGACGGGCGCGCCACCGGGCGCCGGGTCGCCGGCACGAGCGGGGTCGCCGCGGTCACGCGCGAGGAGCAGCTGGCCCGCGAGTTCGAGGACTGGACCATCACGGCCCACCGGATCGCCGCGATGGCCGTGCGCCGGCAGTACCCGACCTGGCTGATCGTCGTCGTCACCAAGGCGGACCTGTTCGCGGACGACGTCGACGCGGTGGTCCGGCGCTACTCGCCCGGCAGCGGCACGCCGTTCGCGGACCGGCTGGACGACCTGCGCGGCCTCGCCGGCGCCGCGAACCTCGCGGTCGACGTCCTGCCCGCGTGCGGCCTGCCCGACGCCGGGCAGGTCGACGCCGGGCAGGTCGACGGCTGGGTGGCGGCCCTGGAGTCGAGGATGGCCCAGTTCGCCGGACACGTCTGAGGGGTCGGCCGCGGGATCAGCGGACGTCGCGCACCCGGATGAAGCCCGAGACGAACTCCTGGATGCGCCCGCACCGCAGGCAGGCGACGCCGTCGCTGTCGGCGTTGGCCCAGTCGAACCCGAGGAAGGTCGCGCCCGTCGTGTTGAGCTTGATCGAACGGTGCGCGAACGTCTGACCGGCGCACACCGGGCACGACAGCAACGCGTCGTTGCCCAGGACCACCTCGTACTCGCCCCGGAACCCCGGTAGCCGTGCCATCCCGCGCCTCCTCGCTCGTCCCCCCACCGTCCGGGCCGGCCGCCGGCCGACCTGCGGTGTCACGCCCGTCCGGACGTCGCCGGGCGCCCCGGGGTTCCGTCGCCGCAGGCGCTGCAGGCGCTACGGGCCAGCAGGGCGCGGTTGTAGCGCTGCAGGAGCACCGGGTAGCCGTTGACCAGGACGTCGAACAGCAGGACCCAGGCCGCCCACCCCCACCAGCCGTGCAGGGCGGCGCCGAGGGCCAGGAGCGCCGTCGCGGCGAGCATGATCGCATGGGCGGCCTCCGCGTCGCGCATCCGCCCGTCCAGCCGGGCGAGCGCAGCCGGGGTGCGCTCGGCGGGCAGGTGCAGGTCCGGGTTGAAGACGGCGAGCGGACCGCGCCGCAGCAGGCGCTTGACCACCCGGACACCGAGCAGCTCGTGGACACGCCCGTCACGCTCGACGGCGCGCAGCTCGTGCCAGGCCGCCGGCAGCCGCGGGCGCACGAACCGGCTCACCGACCCCATCCAGGTCATCGGGAGCCAAACGACGGCGACGGCGAACCCGACGCTGCGCGTCCCGAGCCACGCCCGTGCCACGAGCAGCGCGACGACGGTGACGGCAGTGATCGCCGGCACCGCGACGGCGGCCGGTCCGGCCGAGCGTGGGGGCATGCGCCCGAGCGTAGGCGCGCGCCGCCGTCCCGGGCCGGGGCGGACGTCCAGCTGCGGTGGCCGGTGAGCCGGCAGGGCTGTGCTCGGTGAACAGCGCGATTCACGACGCCCCGCATCTCACCCCGACCAGGCACCGGAGGCACCAGCCGACTCATCGGCGCAGTTCGCGACCGCGCGCCGGTCGCGAACCGCGCCGGTACCGCGACCGGAAGGGCCGATGAACTCGACGGTGAAGCGCAACGGTGGTGCGGGCAGCCGGAACTGTTCAACGACGTGTTCATCCTCGCCGTCACGAACGACCGGGCACGTTCAACCGTGCATGATCACGATCGGCGGGGTTCGGCGCGGTACCCCCGGGCCTCGACGTCGAGCGTGCCGACGACGGTGCCGCCCGCGAGGACGGTCACCGTGTCGGCGAGGTTGAGCACCGGGCAGACGTGGCTCGGGACGACGAGCAGGACGTCGCCCACGGCGGGCGCACGGCCGCCCGGGTCGACCGTGAGGACGCCGTGCTCCTCGCTGAGGAAGGCCGGGTGGAGGTCGGGTCGACCGAGCACGCGGATCCAGTCCGGGGTGCCGACGCCGTCGCTGCTCAGGGCCTTGCTGCCGGCGTCGATCACGCAGCGGTCGGGCGCCGGGCGGGAGACGACCGTGGCGGCGACGGTGACGGCGCAGGTCTCCTCGGTGGCGACGCCGGCCCGGATCATGGCGGCGTCGTTGAAGGCGTAGGTGCCGGGGCGCGCCTCGGTCACGCCGGGGACGGCGAGCGCCGCCCGCACCGACGGCGTCGAGCCGATGCTCACGGCGGGGGCCGGGACGCCGTCCTGCTCGAGCAGCGCGGCGGTCTCCCGGAGCGCCTCCACCTCCGCCCGCGCGCAGGCCGCGAGGTCGGCGGGGCCGCGGGCGGCGTAGGCGTGGCCGGCATGGCTGGACACCCCGATGACGCGCACGCCCGCGACCGCCTGGACGGCGCGCGCGAGGTCGCGGGTGGGGGCGCCCGGCGCGCGCCCCAGCCGGTGGTGGCCGGTGTCGACATCCAGGAGGACCTCGATCGGGTCGGCCGGCGACGCGATCGTGGCCAGCCCGCGGGCCACCTCGACCGAGTCGATCACGAGCCGGACGCGCGCCCGGTCGCGCAGCGCGGCCAACCGGCGCAGCTTGGCCGCCCCGACGACCGGGTAGTGCAGCAGGACGTCGTCGAGGCCGGCGCCGGTCATGACCTCGGCCTCGCGCAGGGTGGCGCAGGTGATCCCGACGGCGCCTAGCTCGAGCTGCCGGTGCGCGATCCACGGGATCTTGTGCGTCTTGACGTGCGGGCGCATGGCCACGCCCGCGGACGCCGTCGCCGCGGCCAGCTCGCGGAGGTTGACCTCGAGCCGGTCGAGGTCGACCAGGACCGCGGGCGTGTCCAGCCCGGCCACGGCGTCGGCGACGGTACCCGCGCGGGCGGCGGCGACGCCGTCCACGTGCGGCACCCTCAGCAGTCCAGCGTGGCGCTGACCTGCACCGCGTTGGACCCGCGCCCCACCCGTGCCCCGTTCAGGGTCAGGCTCTTGTCGCCCAGGCTGACGAAGCCGCTGTCGCCCACCCAGTTGCCCGAGTAGGTGTTGCCGCCGGTCGAGAGCGACAGGCGCAGGACGCCCGTCCCGACGGCGTCGATGCCGAGCCGGCCGCCCCCGGACAGGTCGACGACGGCGTGCCGGACGGTGCCCTGACGCTGGCAGGTGCCCTTCGCCGGGCCCTTCCACTGCACCGCGCCGGCCAGGGTGACCTGCCCGGACGTCGGTACGGGCGGCACGTCCCCGGTGACGACGTTCCCGTTACCGTTGATCACCACGGAGCCGCCCCCCGTCGTCCCCGAGGTGCTCACGATCTTGCCGTCGACGATGACGATCCCGTTGACGACGGCCGTCCCGTGGCTGCCGACGCACGCCTGGCTGCCGGTGTTCTTGTCCCGGACGCAGACCGTCGAGCCCTGCGTGCTGACGACGATGTTCGGCGGCGTCGCGACGGGCGAGGCCGGCGTCGCGGCGTCCGCGGAGGTCGTCGGCGCGGCGCCCGAGCCGTCCGCCGGTTGGACGACGGCAGACGAGTTCGCCGCCGGGGTGAAGGTCACCTCCTTGCCCCCGCACCCCGTGACCAGCAGGACGCCGCCCACGGCGCCCGCCGTCAGGACCCATCGCAGTACCCGGTTCGCGCTCATCCGACTCGACTCCATCCGATCCCCCGGCTCCCTCCCCAGGAGCGCTGTACGGAGTATGAGTGCGGTACCCCTGCGCCTGGTTCACGAATGCGGGGAGAACTTTTACCAGAGCAGCGCGGTGGCGGGATCGGTGAGCACGGCGGCGACGTCGGCGAGGAACCGGCTGCCCAGGTCGCCGTCGACGAGGCGGTGGTCGAAGCTCAGGGACAGCGTCGTCACCTTCCGCGGCCGAACCTTGCCGCGGTGCACCCAGGGCAGCTCCCGGACCTGCCCGAGCGCGAGGATTCCGGCCTCGCCCGGCGGCAGGATCGGGGTGCCGCCGTCCACGCCGAAGACGCCCACGTTGGTGATCGTGAAGGTGCCGCTGGCCTGGTCGGCCGGGGTGGTGCGACCGGCACGGGCGGTCGCGCCCAGCTCGGTGAGCGCGCGGGCGAGGTCGGGCAGCGCAAGCCGGTCGGCGTCCTTGACGTTCGGGACGACGAGGCCGCGCGGGGTCGACACCGCGATCCCGAGGGTGACGCCGTGATGGACGACGATCTCCCCGGCGGGCTCGTCCCAGGAGGCGTTGAGGCCCGGGTGGCGGCGCAGCGCGAGCAGCACCGCCTTCGCGACGAGCAGGAGCGGCGACACCTTGAGCCCCTCGAACGCCGGGTCGGCCCGCAACCGGTCGACGAGCCTGACGGTGCGCGTCACGTCGACCTGGACCCACTCGGTGACGTGCGGCGCGGTGAACGCGCTCGCGACCATCGCGGCCGCGGTCGCGCGGCGCACCCCGCGGACCGGGATCCGGGTCTCGCCACCGCGCTGCCCGGCGTCCACCGCCGATGCTGAGGCCGGCTCCGGGCGGGCGGGCAGGTTCGGGCGGGCGGGCAGGTCCGGGTGGGCGGCGCGCTCGACGTCGGCGCGGGTGACCACGCCGTCCGGACCCGACGGGGGCACGAGCCGCAGGTCCACGCCGAGGTCGCGGGCGAGCTTGCGCACGGGCGGCTTGGCCAGCGGGCGCGCCGGCTCGCCGGAGGCCGGGCCGCTGGCCGCGCGCACGACGCGGCCGGGGGCGGGGGCGGCAACGGCGGTCCGGCGGGGGCGGCGCGTGGTGCTGGCGGCCCGCGGACCGTAGCCCACGAGGACGGCGGTCCGCGTCGGACCGGGCGCGGGGTCGGCCACCGGGACGGCCGGGACCGCCTCCGGTACGAGGACGGCGGCGGCGCCCGCGACGGCGACCGCGATGATCGGCTCGCCGACCCGCACCGTGGCTCCCTCGGGCACCAGCAGCTCGGTGACGGTGCCCGCGAACGGGCACGGCAGCTCGACCAGCGACTTCGCCGTCTCGATCTCGACCACGGTATCGTTGACGGCGACGACGTCCCCCGGGCGCACCCGCCACGACACGATGTCGGCCTCGGTCAGGCCCTCGCCCGCGTCGGGGAGGCGGAACACCTCGATCCGGGTGCCCGGTCCGGTGCTCTGGTCGGTGCTCGGTCCCATGCTCACCGCGGCCTCCTCAGAACGCCAGGGCGCGGTCGACGGCGTCGAGCACGCGGTCGAGGTCCGGCAGGTAGTGGTCCTCCAGCCGGGCGGGCGGGTACGGGGTGTGGAAGCCGCCGACCCGCAGGACCGGCGCCTCCAGCGAGTGGAAGCATCGCTCGGTGACCGCGGCGGCGATCTCCGCGCCCATCCCCAGGAACGTCGTCGCCTCGTGGACGACGACGAGCCGCCCGGTGCGCCGCACGGACGCCGTCAGGGTGTCCAGGTCGAGCGGCGAGAGAGTGCGCAGGTCGACGACCTCCAGGCTGCGGCCCTCGCCCGCCGCGACGTCCGCCGCCGCGAGCGCGGTGGCGACCGTGGGGCCGTAGGCGGCGACGGTGACGTCGGTGCCCGGGCGCAGCACGCGCGCGACGTACAGGGCCGGGGCCCGGCCGGCGGCGATCGAGGAGCCGTCGACGACGTCGTCCGGCACCTCGCCCTTGTCCCAGTAGCGGCGCTTGGGCTCGAAGAACATCACCGGCTCGTCGCCGCGGACCGCCTGCTGGATCATCGCGCAGGCGTCCGCCGGGTTCGAGCACGCCACCACGCGCAGGCCGGCGGTGTGCGCGAAGTACGCCTCCGGGCTCTCGCTGTGGTGCTCGACCGCACCGATGCCGCCGCCGAACGGCACCCGGACGACGACGGGCATCCGCAACCGCCCGCCGGACCGGTAGTGCAGCTTCGCCAGCTGCGACACGAGCTGGTCGTACGCGGGATAGATGAAGCCGTCGAACTGGATCTCGCAGACCGGCCGGTACCCGCGCAGCGCCAGGCCGATCGCCGTCCCGATGATCCCGGACTCGGCCAGCGGGGTGTCGACGACCCGGTCGTCGCCGAAGTCCTTGGCGAGCCCGTCCGTCACCCGGAAGACGCCGCCGAGCCGGCCGACGTCCTCGCCCATGACGAGCACCTTCGGGTCGGACTCCAGCGCGCGGCGCAGGCCGGTGTTCAGGGCCTTGGCCAGGGTCAACGTGGTGGCCATCAGTGCGCCTCCTCGCTCGCGAAGCTCGCCTGGTACGTCTCGAACCAGGCCCGCTCGGCCTCCACCTGGGCGTGCGGCGTGGCGTAGACGTGGTCGAAGAGGGTCGCCGGCGCCGGGTCGGGCAGGGCACGGAGGTCGGCCCGCAGCCGCTCGGCGAAGGCCTCGGCCTCGGCGTCCAGGTCGGCGAGGAACGCCGCGTCGACGGCGCCCGCGCGCTCCAGGTAGCGGCGCACGCGCACGAGCGGGTCCCGGTGGCGCCACTGCTCGACGTCCGCCTGGGTGCGGTAGCGGGAGGGGTCGTCGGAGGTGGTGTGCGCGCCCATCCGGTAGGTGAAGGCCTCGACGAGCATCGGGCCCTCGCCGCGCCGGGCCCGGTCCAGCGCGGCCGACGTCACCGCGTGCACCGCGACGACGTCGTTCCCGTCGACCCGGACGCCGGGGAACCCGAACCCGTCGGCCCGCCGGTACAGCGGCACCCGGCTCTGCCGGTCGGGAGGGGCGCTGATGGCGAACTGGTTGTTCTGGCAGAAGAAGACGACAGGCGCGTTCATCACGCCGGCGAAGGTGAAGGCCTCGCTGACGTCCCCCTGCGCGCTCGCGCCGTCCCCGAAGCAGGCGAGGACGGCAGCGTCGCGGGAGGGGTCGCCGGTGCCGACCGCGCCGTCCCGCTGGACGCCCATCGCGTAGCCGGTCGCGTGGAGGACCTGGTCGCCGATGACGATCGTGTAGAGGTGGAGGCGGTGCTCGGCCGGGTCCCAGGAGCCCTGGTCGCAGCCGCGGAAGAGGGAGAGCAGCTGCAACGGGTCCACCCCCAGGACCCAGGCGAGGCCGTGCTCGCGGTACGTGGGGAAGGCGTGGTCCTGCCGGGCCATCGCCCGGCCCGCCCCGACCTGCGCGGCCTCCTGGCCGAGCAGCGGCGCCCACAGGCCCAGCTCGCCCTGGCGCTGCAGGGCGGTGGCCTCGACGTCCAGGCGCCGGACGAGGACGAGGTCGCGGTAGGTCGCGCGGAGCGTGTCGTCGTCGAGCAGCCAGTCGTGCTCGGGGTGGGTGAGCCGCTCGCCCTCGGGGCTGAGCAGGCTGATCATGGGCCCGGGGCCCGCAGCGAACGCATCGGTCACGTGCACTCCTTCGTCAGGCCGGCGTCCGTGTGGTGGCCGGGGCCGGCGCGGCGGTCAAGCTGCCCCGCGTCGGCCTCGTGAGCGTGACGGGACGGCGAAGCTGTGCTCGTGGTCACAGCTTGCTAGCAACTTACCGACTGGAGCGCAGCGTGCGAACCCGCCGGACGGGGCGATTCGTCCGGGTCAGCACGCGGTGGTCACCCGGACGGGCGACGCGATCACTCAGCGCGCGAGCGGGACGCCGGTCGCGGTGCCGGCGGAGGTCCCGGTCGGGGTGCCGGTGAGTGTCGCCATGGCCGTCGCGGTCGCGGTCGCTGTCGCTGCCGGGCTCGCCGTCGGCGTGCCGCCGACGGGCGGGGTCGGGGTGGGCGTCGGCGTGGCCGCGGGGGTGGGGCCGTAGCCGAGGAACTCGACGCTCGGGTCCGCGGCCGCCCGCACCGCGCCGCCGGGGGCGTCGAACCCGGGACCGTGGACCGCGATGGAGTACTGGACGGCAGTCGGGGCCAGGCCGGCCGCGGGCTCCGTGACCGGCTCCGTGACCGGCTCGGCGGCGGGCTCGGCGGCCGTCGTGGGCGCCTGGGTGGTCGCAGGCCCGACGGTGGCGGCGCCCGGCGTTCCGGCGTCCGGCGGGGTCGTGCCCGGCGGGGTGGCCCCGGGCGTGGCGCCGGTCCCCGGTGGCGGCGACGCCGGGACGGGCGCGGTGGCCGGATCGGCGACGCTCAGCGGGTCGAGCCGGGAGACGCTGACCGTGGGGGGCACGCCGGAGTCGAGCGCGAGCGCCCCGGTGGCTGCGATCGCGAAGACCGAGCCGCCGCAGACCAGCGCCGCCACCGCCGTCGGCACGGCCAGACCCGGGCCCCGCCCGCCCCGCCGGACGACGGCGTGCCGTCCGCTGCTGCTCATCGGGTCCCCGTTCCAGCGACGTCGGATGCCGTCCCACGCTGCTACCCCATGGAGTTCTATGTTCACAGCATGTGACGTGTGCACTGTACGCAGTCGGTCTGTGACAGAGCTGGCGACGCGCCGGGATGACCTTCAGGGCGCGCCGTCGCGATCAACGTCACGCCGTCCACAGCACTGCCGGCGGGGGTACGGTCGGGACGTGACCACAGGTGAACACGCACCAGAGGCACGGGGGGACGAAGTGCCACCCCGGTCACCGTCCGTCAGCCCACCGGCGATGGCTCTGACCGGCCTCTGGAAACGCTTCGGCGACAAGATCGCCGTCGCCGGCCTCGACCTCACCGTCCCGACCGGCTCCTTCTTCGGCATGGTCGGCCCGAACGGCGCCGGCAAGACGACGTCGCTGTCGATGGCCACCGGGCTGCTGCGGCCGGACGCCGGGCAGGTGCACCTCCTCGGCCACGACCTGTGGGCGGACCCGGCGGCGGCCAAGCGCCTCATCGGCGTCCTGCCGGACGGCGTCAAGCTGTTCGACCGGCTCAGCGGGCGCGAGCTGATCACGTACAACGGGCTGCTGCGCGGCCTGGACCGGCCCACGGTCGCCGACCGCGCCGAGCGCCTGCTCGCCGCCCTCGGCCTCGCCGACGCCGGTGACACCCTCGTGGTCGACTACTCCGCCGGCATGACGAAGAAGGTCGCGCTGGCCTGCGCACTGGTGCACGGCCCGAAGCTGCTGCTGCTCGACGAGCCGTTCGAGGCGGTCGACCCGGTCAGCGCGACGACGATCCGGGCGATCCTGCACGAGGTGGTCGACGGCGGGGGCACCGTCGTCATGTCCAGCCACGTGATGGAACTGGTCGAGCGGCTGTGCGACCACGTCGCCATCGTGCACGCCGGCCGCGTCGTGGCGGCCGGGGCGCTGGACGACGTCCGGGCCGGTTCCACCCTGGAGCAGCGCTTCGTCGAAGCGGTGGGCGCCCCCACCGGCACCGTGGACCTGTCGTGGCTCCACACCTGACCCGGCTGCTGGTCGGCCTCAAGCTCAGCCTGCTGCGCAACGGCTGGCGTACGAGCCTCGGCCAGCGCATCGGCATGGTCGTGGGCGCGTTGTTCGGGGCCGGGACGGCGCTGTTCGGCGTCATCGCGGTGCTCGCCCTGCGGGCCGCCGACCCCGGCTGGGCCGCGTTCGGCGTCCTCGTCGGAGGCAGCGTGCTCGTGCTCGGCTGGGCGCTGGTCCCGGTGCTCGTCTCGGGCGTCGACGAGACGCTCGACCCGGCGCGCTTCGCGCTGCTCCCGCTGAGGGCGCGGCGGCTGGCGCCAGGCCTGCTCGTGGCCGGGCTCATCGGCGTCCCGGGGGTCGTGACGTCCCTGCTGGCCCTGGCGACGATCGTCACCTGGAGCCGGGGCGTCGCGCCGGTGCTGCTCGCCGTCCCGGCCGCCGTCGTCGGCGTCCTGACCTGCGTCATGGTCTCCCGGCTGCTGACGACGGCCGCCGCGCGCCTGCTCGCGGCCCGCCGCTCCCGCGAGGTGGGCACGATCATCACCGTGCTGCTGCTGAGCACGCTGGGCCTGTGGCCCACCCTGCTGTCGAGCCGGTCCTGGTCGGTGACGGAGGCGGACCAGATCACCGAGATCCTCGGCTGGACCCCGCTCGGCCTGCCGTGGGCCGCCCCGGCGGACGCCGCCACCGGCCACCTCGCGCGCGGCCTGCTGCGGCTCGTCCTCGCGACGGCGCTGCTGGTGGCCGAGGGCCTGCTCTGGAGCGTGCTGCTGGACCGGGCGCTGGTGGAGCAGACGGACGGCGGGGGCACCCGCGCCGAGGTTGGCCGTCGCTCGGCGCTCGACCGGCTCCCGGCGACCCCGGTCTGGGCGGTCGCCGGGCGCTCGCTGCGCTACTGGCGGCGCGACCCGCGGTACTTCGTCGCCGTGATCGGGATCATGGTCAGCGGCATCGTGCCCGTCGTCCTCATCCAGGTGCAGTCCACCGGGACGCACGCCGTGCTGCTGGCCGCCGGGCCGTTCGTCGGCTCGCTGCTCGGGATCACCACCGCGAACGACCTCGGCACGGACGGCAGCGCCTTCGCGACGCACCTGCTCGTCGGGGTCCCCGGCCGGGTGGACCGTCTCGGCCGGGCGCTGGCCGTGCTCTGCTGGGGCGTGCCGCTGATCACCGTGATCGCGGTGGCCGGTGCTGTCCTCGGCGGCCGGGGCGAGCTGTGGGCAGGCGCCCTCGGCGCCGCGCTCGGCGGCCTGTTCGGGGGCCTGGGCGCGTCGAGCGTCTCGGCGGCCCTGGTGCCGTTCCCGGTCGCGGCGGCGGGCGGCAATCCCTTCCGCAGCAACTCGGGCGGGAGCGCGCGGGCGGCCCTCGGGCAGTTCGCGGTCATGGGCGTCACCAGCGGGGCGGCGTTGCCGGGCGTGGTCCTCCTCCTGGTCGCCGCGCTCGCCTGGCCGCCGGCGGCCTACGTCGGGCTCGTCGTCGGGCCGGCCGTCGGCCTCGCGGTGCTGGCGGCCGGGATCGTGCTGGGCGGCAGGACCCTCGACGCGCGCGGCCCGGAGATCCTCGCCATCGTCCGCAAGCCGATCTGAGCGCGGTCGGCTGCCTCCTCGGTTCGCGCCCGTTGCGTCCCTCCTCGTCGGTTCTGTCGTACCCCTCCCCTACGGTTCCTCCCTGGCGGGGGCGCCGACGCGGTGGAGCGGTGGAGGGGTGCATGACGCGGGGGCCTGTGTACGACAACGCGGTACGGCTGCTTGCTAGCACCGACCTGGTGGCCCTGTGCCACTGGCTCGGCATCGACGCCACGGCCGAGAGCATCC
>Ga0302322_100001158_pt1 | contig 21442 bp, 20 predicted proteins | sample Fen_T0_2_FD_203757 | JGI IMG/M metagenome (GOLD analysis project Ga0302322, IMG submission 203757) | Peat permafrost microbial communities from Stordalen Mire near Abisko, Sweden - Fen_T0_2 | ecosystem: Environmental > Terrestrial > Soil > Wetlands > Permafrost | place: Sweden: Abisko...
GCTGGTGACCGTCCTGTCCGACGTCCGGCCGGTGCCGCTGCCCGACGGATCGGCCGCGCCGGGGCTGCACGTGCTGCGGCTGGTCTTCCGGGCCGTCGTGCCCGGCGACCGGGACGCCGTCCCGGTCGAGGTGCCGCTCCCGGACCCCGAACTCCTCCGCGACCCCGCCCCCGCCGCGGGTGCCGAGCGGCCGCGCGGGGCGCCCCCCCGCGTCCAGCGTCCGGCCGCGTACGCCGTCGTGGTCCAGGACGGCGAGGTGCTGCTCACCCGGGTGACCGGCCTCGGCGTCTGGACCCTGCCCGGCGGCGGTATCGACCACGGCGAGCACCCGGACGACGCGGTCCGCCGGGAGACCGTCGAGGAGACCGGGCTCGAACTGCGCAGCGCGCACCTGGTCGACGTCGACAGCCGGCACTTCACCGGCCGCGGCCCCGACCAGGTCGTGGAGGACTTCCACGGCGTGCGGATCCTCTACCGCGGCCAGGTGGTGGAACGCCGGCCGCCCGTCGTCCAGGAGGTGGGCGGCAGCACGGACGCCGCCGGCTGGTTCCCGCTGGAGCAGGTGCCCCGGCTGCGCCTGGCGGACGTCGTCCGCACCGCGCTGCAGCTCGAGCGATGACCTCCTCCGGGCGCGTTCCGGCCGCCCACCCGCAGGCGGTCGAGGCGGTCCGGGGTGCGGCGGTCACGGTGCGGGCGGAGGGCCGGGTCGCCCCGGACGGCGACCCGCAGCTCTGGCGGGACCTGGCCGTCGCCACGGCAGCCGAGCGTGCCCTGGCCGACGGCCACCTCGATCTCGTCGAGCGGATCGCGGCCGGTTACGGGGCCCTGCTGACCTGCGTCGTCGGCGAGCGGGACGGGGTGGTCCGGCTCGAGCCGGCCTCGATCGCCGAGCGCCGCCGCCGGGGCGCCTTCGCCACACCGCCGGCGCTCGCGGCCACGCTGGCGCGGCACGCGTTGCCGGAGCCCGGAGCCGGTTCGGCGTCCGGTTCGGCGTCGGGTTCGGCGCCGGGCGCCGCGCCGGCCTCGGCGGCTCCCGGCGCGGTGCCGACGGTCGTCGATCCCGCGTGCGGGCCGGGGGCGCTGCTGCTGGCCGCGCTGGACCGGCTCGTCGCCCTGGGACACCCGCCGTCAGCGGCGCTGGCCGCGCTGTCGGGGGTGGACGCCGACCCGGCGGCGGTCGCGGTGTGCCGGGCGCGGCTCGCGGCCCGGGCGCGCCGGCTCGGGCTGCCCGGCGACCTCGCCGACGTCGCCGTCCGGGTGGTGACGGGCGACGCGCTGCTCGGGCCGACGTCGACCTGCCCGGGGGAGGGGCTCGCCTGGCACGAGGTGTTCGCCGACGTCCTCGACCGGCCGGACGCGGCTCCCGAGCCGGTGACCGGGTGGCGCGGCGGGTTCGACGCCGTCCTGGCGAACCCGCCGTGGGAACGGATGAAGGTGACGCGCCGCGACTGGGCCGGGCTGCCGCCGCCGAAGCTGCGGGCGCACCGTGCGGCGGAGGCGCGGTCCTTGCGCGACGCCGGCCGGCACCCGCTCACCGGTGCGGGCGAGCTCAACGCCTACCTGCCGTTCGTCGAGACCTGCTGGCGCCTGCTCGCGCCCGCCGGCCGGGCCGCCCTGGTCGTGCCCGCGGGGGTCGCCTCGGACCGGTCCGCGGCCGCGCTGCTGCGAGCGGCACTGGCGGCGGGGGCGCTCGACGTCCTCCACCTGCTCGATCCGCCCGAGGCGCTCTTCGACGGCGTGAGCCGCCGGGTCGGCGTGGCGGTCGTCGTGCTGGGGGCCGGGCCGCACCCGCACGCCGTCCGGCCCGGTCACGCCGCGACGGTCACGGTGGGGGTCGCCGACCCGGACGCGCCGGCGCCGGGACGCGCCTGGAGCCTGGACGTCGCGACGGTCCGCCGGGTGAACCCGAACTCGGCGACCCTGCCGCTCTTCGGCACGGCCCTGGACGCCGAGATCGTCACCGGGATCCACGAGCGGTTGCCGGTCCTGCGACGACGGGACGCCGACGGCGTCGTGGTCGACGACCCGTGGCAGGCGCGGCTGGTGACGCCCTTGCACATGACCCGGGACGCGCGGTGGTTCGCCCGTTCCGCGGCCCCCGGCACCCTGCCGCTGTGGGAGGCCAAGCACGCCGGGCTCCTCGACCACCGCGGCGGCGGCACCCGGGCGCACCGCTACTGGGTGCCCGAAACCCTGGTCGCGGACCGGTTCGGCGAGCTGGCGGCGCGGGGCTGGCTCGCCGGGTACCGCAACGTGACGACGTCCGACTCCCCGCGCACGCTGCTGCCGACCGCGCTGCCCGTGGCCGGCGTGGGCAACTCGCTGCCGCTGCTCACCGCGCCCCGGCTGCCGCTCCTGCTGGCCGCGCTGGCGAGCCTGCCCGCCGACTACGTGGCACGGCAGAAGCACGCCGGCGCCAACCTCAACTTCTTCAAGCTGGAGCAGGTGCCGCTGCCACCGCCCGCGGCCTACGACGTGCCGGCGCCCTGGGAGCCGGGGGTGACGATCGCGACGTGGGTGCTGCGCCGGTTCGTGGCGGCCTGCCGCTGGGACGCGTCGATGGGGGCGCTCGCGGCCGAGCTGCGGGCGGCCGGGATCGAGGTGCCGGACGTGCCGGTGTCGCTGCCCGAGCTGCCCGACCCGCCCGACCCGCCTGACCCGCCTGATCCGGCGGAGCCGCCTCGCCTGCCCGGGCCGGCGGAGCAGCCTGACCCGGCGGAGCAGCCTGAGCTGCCGGGCCGGGCCGCGGCGCTGGCCGAGCTGGACGCCGTCCACGCGGTGCTGTTCGGGCTGACCCGCGCCGACCTGGAGCACGTGCTGACCACGTTCCCGGCCCTGCGCGCCCGCGAACAGCGCCGGCACGACCACTTCCGCACCGGGGCGTTGACGCTGGAGGCCTACGACGTCCTGACGGCGCAGGAGCCGGCGGCGTCCCGGGAACCGGCCGCCGGCCGTGGAGTGTCGCCGGTCGGCCGACGGCCGTAAGGTCGGCGCCATGGGTGCGCAGCCGAGAGCACAGTTCGTGGCGGAGCGGGGTACCGGCGGGGAGTTCGTCCGCCAGGGCAACCGGTTCGTCGGGCGCATCACCGCCGATTCGACGTCCGCGCCCGGCGCCGGTCCGGACGCCGAGGGGCGCTGGCCGCTGGAGCCCGGCCGGTACCGGCTCGTGGTGTCGCTGGCGTGCCCGTGGGCGCACCGCGCCGTCATCGTCCGCCGGCTGCTCGGCCTGCAGGACGCGCTCTCGCTCGCCGTCGTCGACCCGCTGCGCGACGAGAGCGGCTGGCGCTTCTGGCTGGACGACGGCCACCGTGACCCGGTGCTCGGGATCGAGTACTTGTCCGAGGCCTACCTGCGCAGCGACCCGGACTACACCGGTCGGGTCACGGTGCCCGCGATCGTCGACACCGTCACCGGCCTCGTCGTCACGAACGACTACCCGCAGATCACGCTCGACCTGTCCACCGAGTGGACGGCGCACCACGCTCCTGGCGCGCCCGCCCTGCTGCCGGCCGACCCGGCCGCCCGGGCCGAGCACGACGCCCTCGTGGCGGACATCTTCCGCGACGTCAACAACGGGGTGTACCGCGCCGGGTTCGCCACGAGCCAGGCGGCGTACGAGCACGCCTACGACGCGCTGTTCGCCCGGCTCGACGCGCTCTCCGCGCGCCTGCGGACCCGGCGCTACCTGATGGGACCGGCGATCAGCGAGGTCGACGTCCGGCTGTTCACCACGCTGGTCCGGTTCGACGCCGCGTACCACGGCCACTTCAAGTGCAACCGCAACAAGCTCACCGAGGACGACGTCCTGTGGGCCTACGCCCGGGACCTGTTCGCGCTGCCCGGCTTCGGGGAGACCGTGGACTTCGACCACATCAAGCGGCACTACTACGGCACGCACGAGTCGATCAACCCGACCCGCATCGTGCCCAAGGGGCCGGACCCGGCCGGCTGGACGACGCCGCACCGCCGGGAGGCCCTCGCGCAGGACCGTCCCGGCGGCTGATCCACGACGCGGATCCGCGCGGGCAGCGTCAGCTGTAGCGCGTCCCGCCGTGCCGGACGTCGTTGATCGCGGCGGACAGCCCGCCCAGCAGCAGGGCCGCGCCGGCCCCGACGAGCAGCGCCAGCCCGACGATGCCGCCGTCGACGTGCACCTTGGTCAGCAGCGCGACGAGGGACGCCCCGCTGATGACGAGCATGACCACGCCGAACACCATGGTCCGCACCCGGATCCCGCGCCGGACCCGGACGGGCCGGTCGACCGTGGCGGCCGGCGGGCCCGTCGCGGCGGTGGGTGCCGGAACCCGGGTCTCCTCGGACGGCGCGCCCACCGGCGGCTGGCTCACCGGAGGCTCGCTAACCGGAGGTGGCGTGGAGGGTACCGGCAGGGTGGGAGGTGCGGTCGCGCCGAAGAAGTCGATGGTGTCCGGGCCGTCGCGCTCCTCCGGCCGGGCGGTCCCGGCGGGTTCGATCCGGTCGGCGGGTTCGATCTGGTCGGCGGGTTCGATCCGTGCGGCGGGTTCGATCTGTTCGGTGCGCTCGTCGTCCGGAGCGTTCGGGTTCAACTCGTTCACTGGTCCACCTTCGTTCCCTGACGCACGATCCAGATCCTGCCGACCCCGATCTTGGCCTCGACCACGACCGCCGGGGTGCCGGTGCCGTGGCGGACCGTCTCGTTCAGGCCGGCGCCGTCCCGGTCGACGGCACCGGCGCGGTCGACGTCGTCCGTGACGTTGCCCAGGCCCACCGAGGCGTCCACCTCGACCGCCGTCCCGGGCGGGACGACGACCACGAGCTCGCCCGCACCCAGCGACGCCGTCACGGTCACCGGCGAGGCGCCGGTCGCCGTCATGGCCAGCGCGGGATCGGTCAGGTCGAGCACGGCCCGGCCCGCACCGAGCTGGTACGGGGAGGCCGGAGCGGCCGGCGGCCGCCAGGTGCGCCTGCCGTCGACCCCGCCGGCGGCGTCGTGCCAGACCGCACCGTTGGCCGCGGCGATCGCGAGCAGGACGGCGATCGGTGCCAGGCCACCGGCCCGCCGGCCGAGGGCGCCGGACACGATGATCCCCAGCGCGACCACGCCCAGGGCCACGGCCACCGCCACGACCGGCGCGGTCCGGATGCCGCCGCCCACGCGGTCCGCCACGACGATGCCGCCGGCGGCGAGCATGGCCGCGCCGAGGGTCGTCAGGGTGAGGCTGTGCAGGGGCCGGAGGAGGTCGACCTTGGGTGCCTTGAGCAGCGGGGACGTGACGGTGGCGGGGCCGTGGCCGCCGTGGCTGTGGCTGTGCCCGCCGGGGGTGTAGCTGTCGGTCGGGCCGTAGCCGGTCGGGCCGTAGCCGCCGGGGCTGTAGCCGCCGGGGCCGTAGCCCGCCGGTCCGGGTTCGGGCGTTCCGTAGGCCGGGGACGAGGACGCCGTGCCGGGGAAGTCCGTGCCCGAAGGCGCCGCGGCGCCGTGGCCCGGGGTGTCCGGGCCGGGAGCGCGGCCCGGGCCGCCGAAGCCACCACCGGGGCCGCCGGGCTTGTTGCGGTTGACGAGCCACCAGACGCCCAGGCCGATCACGGCGAGGAAGGCCAGGCCCCCGAAGGGATGCAAGCCCCACCCCCCGCCGAACGCCCAGTGGCTGCTCAGCGGGAAGTCGATGAGGACGAAGAGCACCGAGCCGACGAAGCCTCCGGTGACCGTGCCCCGGAGGACCTGCTGGGCGTGGATCCGCCCGTCCGGGTGCGGCAGGAACAGCCAGAGCAGGCCGTACACCCCGAGCCCGATCCCGGTGACGATCCCGCCGACGACGAAGAGGCCGCGCACCAGCAGCGGGTCCAGGCCCCAGCGGCGCGCCAGGCCGGCGCAGACGCCGGCGGCCCAGCGGTGCTCGTCCGGGCGGGCGACACCGAAGGCACGGATGCGGTCGAAGAACTCGGCGGCCGGCTCGCCCGGCCTGCCCGCGCCGCCCGGGGCGGCGTCCGGCCCGGGACCCGACGGAGGGCGCGATTCCTGCGTGTTCATACCGAGGACTCTCCCGGAACCGCGGGCACCCGACATCGGGTGCCGTCCCTGAGCGGACCCTGAGAACCCGGGTCGGGGTCGGGGTCGGCTCGGGGTCGTCCCCGGATCCGGGCGGCGTCCCCGCGCGTCATGATGGTTCCCGTGACGTCCTTCCCGCAGCCTGCCCCCGTGCGGCCGCCGCTCGTGCGGCCGCACACCGGGCGGATGATCGGCGGGGTCGCCACCGGGCTCGCCGCCCACCTCGACTGGCCGGTGCGGCGGGTGCGGGTCGTGCTGGTGGTCCTCACGGTCACCTCCGGCGCCGGTCTGCTCCTGTACGCCTGGCTCTGGGCGCTGCTCCCCTCCGGTGACGTCCCGCCGGTCGCGGCCGGCCCGGGCAGGACCAGCAGCCCGGCCGGTAACGGCGCGGGGCCCGCCGGGCTGTCGGCCGGCCCCGCCGCGGGCATCTCCCGGCCACCCGCCGGCGCTGGCGCCTCTGCCGGTCTTCCCGGCGCGGACCGCCCGGACGCCGCCGGACGCCGCGCGCCCGGCGGCCCGACCACAAGCCACCCGGTCACGGGCCATCTGGGCGACATCGGCCTGGGCGCCGTCTTCCTGCTCGCGGCGGCCTCGCTCGTCGGAGCCCGGTTCGGCTGGGCGCCCGCGCCCGGCGTCGTCCTGCCGGTGCTCGTGGTGGGGATCGGCGCCGTCCTGGCGTACAGCCAGCTCGACGAGGTCGAGCGCTCGGCGTGGGCCGTGCGGACCGGCGTCGGCACCCGCGGGGCGGTCCTGCGGGTCGTCGCCGGGCTGGTGATCGTGCTGGTCGGGGTACTGATCGTCGTCGTCCAGCGGACGGACCTCGCCTCGGCGGGGCGCGCGCTGACCGCCGCCGCCGCCGTTCTGGCCGGGACCGCGCTGGTCCTGGCACCGTGGGGCGTGCGCCTGTGGCGCGACCTGGACTCCGAGCGGGCCGCCCGGGTGCGCGACGCCGAGCGCGCCGAGATCGCCGCCCACCTGCACGACTCCGTCCTGCAGACGCTGGCGCTCATCCAGCGCAGCAGCGGTGACGCCGCCCAGGTCGCCCGGCTCGCCCGGGCGCAGGAGCGCGACCTGCGCGACTGGCTGTACGGGCCACGGCCCACCGCCGTCGCGACGATCGCCGGCGCCGTGCGCGAGGCGGGTGCCGAGGTCGAGGACCGGCACGGGGTGGCGCTCGAGCTGGTCGTCGTCGGGGACACCCCGATGGACTCCGGCGCGGGGGCGCTCGTCTCCGCCCTGCGCGAGGCGATGCTCAATGCCGTCCGGCACGCCGGCGCGCCGGTGTCGGTGTACGTCGAGGTGGGCCCGGACGGCGTCGAGGCGTTCGTCCGGGACCGTGGGCCGGGCTTCGACCAGGCCACGGTGCCGCCCGACCGGCTCGGCGTCCGGGAGTCGATCATCGGCCGGATGGAGCGCCACGGCGGGTCGGCCCAGGTGCGCAGCGACGCCGACGGGACCGAGGTCCGGCTGCGGCTCCCCCTCGACCAGCACCATGGTGACCAGCGGCAACGCACACGTGAGGTGGCGTCGTGACAGTGCGCATCGTCCTGGTGGACGATCACATGATGTTCCGGAGCGGGGTCCGGTCGGAGCTTGCGACCGACCCGCGGATCGAGGTCGTCGGCGAGGCTGCCGACGTCGAGGAGGCGGTGGCGGTCGTGCACGACCGGCGCCCGGACGTCGTCCTGCTCGACGTCCACCTGCCCGGCGGCCTGTCGCGCCCCGGCGGCCGGGAGGTGCTGCAGCGCTGCGTCGATCTGGTCGCCGCGACCCCGCCCGTGCGGTTCCTGGCGCTGTCGGTGTCGGACGCCGCCGAGGACGTCATCGCCGTCATCCGGGCGGGCGCGCGCGGCTACGTCACGAAGACGATCTCGGGGAAGGACCTGTCGGGGGCGATCCACCGGGTGGCCGACGGTGACGCCGTCTTCTCGCCGCGGCTCGCGGGCTTCGTCCTGGACGCGTTCGGCACGGGGGCCGGGGAGGTCGCGACGGTCGACGAGGAGCTGGACCGGCTCTCGGCCCGGGAGCGGGAGGTGATGCGGCTCATCGCGCGCGGTTACGCCTACAAGGAGGTGGCCAAGGAGCTGTTCATCTCGGTGAAGACGGTCGAGACGCACGTGTCGGCCGTGCTGCGCAAGCTGCAGCTCTCCAGCCGCAACGAGCTGACCCGCTGGGCCGCGGACCGCCGCCTGCTGTGAATCCCGAGGTGGACGAGGCCGTGAATCAGGTCGCGGCGGCTCGGCGGTGGTTGCTTGACTGGCCGCATGCTTCCCTGGGACAGCGAGCTCGCCGGGCGCCTCGACCGCGCCGTCATCACGTCCGAGCTGCTCCGTGGCAACCCGCTCGGTGACCCGCACGAGCGCCCGCTGTGGGTCTACACCCCGCCCGGCTACGACGACGACCCCGGCGCCCGCTGTCCCGCGATCTACGTGATCCAGGGCTACACCGGGCACCTGACGATGTGGGACAACCGACGGGCCTTCCGGCGGACGTTCCCCGAGACCGCCGACGAGGTCTTCGCCTCGGGGCGCGCGCCGGGGTGCGTCGTCGTCTACGTCGACGCGTGGACGGCGTACGGCGGCTCCCAGTTCGTCGACTCCCCGGGCACCGGCCGCTACCACTCCTACCTCTGCGACGAGGTCGTGCCGTGGGTCGACGCCCGCTACCGGACCATTCCCGACCGGCGGTCCCGAGCGATCACCGGCAAGTCGTCGGGCGGCTTCGGTGCGATGATCACCCCGATGCTCCGCCCCGACCTGTTCGGCGCGCTCGCCACCCACGCCGGCGACGCGCTGTACGAGCTGTGCTACGTGCCCGAGTTCGGGCCGGCGGTGCGGTTCCTGCGGGACCACGACCACGACGTCCTCGCCTGGTGGTCGGACTTCCGGTCGCGGACGTCGTTCACCGCGCCCGCCGACGACCTGTTGCTCGGCCTGCTGGGCGTCGCGGCATGCTTCTCCGCCGATGACGACGGGACGCCGCGGCTCCCCTTCGACCCGCGGACGGGCGAGCTGGTGCCCGAGCTGTGGGAGCGCTGGCTCCGCTGGGACCCGGTGCGCATGGTCGACCGGTACGCCGACGCCGTCCGCTCGTGGGAGGCCGTCTGGATCGACGCCGGCACGCGCGACGAGTGGTTCCTGGACGTCGGGGCGCAGGCGTTCCGCGCCGGGCTGGAGCGCGTCGGCGTGCCGGCGGACCGCATCGCGTTCGAGCTGTTCGACGCCGGCCACGGCGGCATCGACTACCGCTACCCGCTGGCCCTGGAGTGGCTGGCGCACCGCCTCGCCCGCTGACGCCGGCCGCCCGCGCGTCTCGCAGGTCCCGTTCCGGAGCGGGCCGGCTGCTGTCACGCTGGAGCCATGATGGGGCGGGGTCGCGTCGGCGGCGCGCTGCGGTCGGGGGCGCGCGTGGTCGCGGGGCCGGCCGTGCGCCGGGCCCGCCGGGAGCTGCAGTGGCGCCGGGTGGGCGGCCGGCGGCTGCGGCTGGGTCGGGCGCCGGCCGCGGGCTTTCCGCACCGGGTCGCCGAGCACGCCACCCCCTTGATGCGCCGCCTGGCCGGGCTCGAGGAACGACTGCAGCGCAACAAGGCGGTGAACCTGCGGCTCGCCGTGCAGCGGATCGACGGGCTCGTCCTGCGGCCGGGGGAGCGGTTCTCGTTCTGGTGGCACGTGGGTGCGCCCACGGCTCGCCGCGGGTATCTGCCCGGGTTGGTGCTGGCCGACGGCCGGCTCACGGAGGGTGTGGGCGGCGGGCTGTGCCAGTTGACCAACCTGCTCTACTGGCTGACGTTGCACACCCCGCTCACCGTGGTCGAGCGCTGGCGGCACACCCACGACGTCTTCCCCAACGCCGGGCGCACCCAGCCGTTCGGCAGCGGCGCCACCTGCGCCTGGCCGGTTCTCGACCTGCAGGTCGAGAACCGGACGACGACGGCGTTCCGGCTCTGTGTCGCGGTGACCGACACGCACCTGACCGGTGCCTGGACGGCCGCCGACGCCGTCCCGACCTGCTACGAGATCTACGAGGCCGCGCACCTGATCACGAACGACCTGCCCGGCGTGTTCGTCCGGCACAACGTCATCCGTCGCCGGGTGCTGGATCCGGACGGCGCGACCGTGGACGACGAACTGGTCGCCGTCAACGACGCCCTGATGCGGTACGCGCCCGTGCTGGAGTCTGCGCCGCCCGAGGCTGATCCGCCGACCTCGGGCTGATCTCCCGACGCGTCGGCCCGGGTCCTCGCGCCGAGGGCGGGGATCACCGGAAGGCGGTGGGCGAAACGTCAGTAGGCTTCGCCGCATGTCCATCGTGTACGAGCTGCTGGTCGTCCTGCACCTGCTCGGGATGGCGGCCGTCGTCGGCGCCTTCTTCGTCGTCCTGCGCCGGCCGCGGTACGTGGGGGCCTTCCTCTACGGCGCCGTCGCCCAGCTGGTGACCGGCCTGGCCCTGCTGGGCATCCGGGAGGCGAAGATCCTGGACGACGAGGACCCGGTGAACCACCCCGCGATCGGCGTGAAGCTGGTGATCGCCCTGATCGTGGCCGGGCTGGCGTGGGTGGCTCGGGGCCGGCGCGAGGCCGTCTCCACGGGGCTGATCCACGCGATCGGCGGGCTCGCCGTCATCAACGTCCTGGTCGCCGTCCTCTGGCTGAACGGCTGACGGCCCGGAACAGCTGCCGCGGCTGACCTGACGGCCTTGCCCGGCTCTGCGGCTTGACCCGCACCCGGCGCCCTTCGGTAGCGTCGCCCGGGCACGGGCGGCTGGGGCTCAGGGGGAGCGCATGGACGGTCCGGATCCGGACGGCGGCAACGCCGCGCTCGCGGGCGCCGAACGCTGGCTCGCCGAGTGGACGTCGTCCGCGAACGCGCGGGCGGACGCCACGCGGCAGCTCGCGGAACGGGTGCGCGAGCTGACCGGCGAGGCCTCCGCGCTCGACGGGGCGGTCCGGGTGACGGTGGCCGGCGACGGGCGAGTCGTGGACCTGCAGCTGGCCGAGCGCGCCGGGCGGCACCCGATGGCCGACGTCGGGCGCGCCGTCCTGGTCGCGATGCGTGCCGCCCAGGCCACCCTGCTCGACCAGGTGCGCGCCGCCGCCGAGGACACCGTCGGCGTGGACTCGGCGGAGGGGCAGGCGGTCACCGCGTCCTTCGCCCGCCGCTTCCCGCGGGCCGACCTGCCGGCGGACGGGCGGTGACGGCGGACCTGCCGACGGGAGCCGGCGGGTACGACGTCCAGCCGCCGCTCCTCGACCGGCACGCCACGGCGTTGGACGACGTCGCGCAGGCCCTCGTGACCGCCGCCGACGCCGCCCGCACCGTGACCTTCGACAGCGACGCCTACGGCGTCTTCTGCCGGGCGATCCCGCTCATGCTCCAGCCGCTGCAGCAGCAGATCAGCGACGCGGTCATCTCGCGCGCGGAGCAGGTGGGCGCCACGGCCGGCGGGGTGCGGGACACGGCGTCCACGTACCGGGACGTCGACGACGCCGCCGCCGCGGACTTCCGACAGCTCGGCGCGCCCCTCGAGCCGGGGGGCTGAGCGGTGTCGGTCGGCGTCAACCCGCTCGTCGTCGCGCGCACCGACGGCAACGCCGGGGCGTGGAGCGGCATCTACCTCGCCGAGGACATCCAGCTGCTGCACCAGGGCGTCGTCGACGGTTCGTGGGTCGACGGGACGCTCGGCGGCGTCGGCGTGGCCCTGGACGCGCTCGGGCTCATCACCGACCCGCTGGGGACGCTCACCGCGTGGGGCGTCGCCTGGCTGATGGAGCACGTCCGGCCGCTCTCCGAGGCGCTGGACGCGCTCGCCGGCGACCCGGCGCAGATCGCGGCGAACGCGCAGACCTGGACGGCGGTGTCCGCCCAGCTGGCGAGCGCGGCCCAGGGCTACGCCGACAGCGCCGGCGCGGACCTGGCGGGCTGGTCCGGAGCGGCCCGGCAGGCCTACCAGCAGCACGTCGACGAGCACGTGGGCGGCCTCGACGCGCTCTCCCGGGCCGCCGCCACGATGGCGAGCATCGTCGAGGGCTCGGGCCAGCTGGTGGCGCTGGTCCGGACGCTGGTGCGCGACGCGATCGCCGAGTTCGTGAGCATCCTCGCCGTCCGGCTGTGGGAGTGGCTCGCCGAGGAGGCCGGCACCCTCGGCATCGGCACCCCCTGGGTGATCGCGCAGGTGTCGGCGCTGGTCGCGAAGTGGGTCGACAAGATCGCGCACTTCTTCCGCGGGCTGGTCAACAGCCTGCGGCAGCTCGGCGGGGTGCTCGCCAAGCTGGCGCACCTGATCGAGAACCTGGCCCGCCGCGGCGTCATCCTGACCCGCGTCGGCAAGGACCACCTGCTGGGCCGCACCGCCAAGGACCTGGACGGTCTGATCAGTCCCGAACGGTTGCGGCACATCCTCAGCGGTGAGGGCGACCCGAAGAACCTCGCCCGGCCGAACCCGGGCGGAGGCCACACGTGGCCCGGCCTGAGCGGCACGAACAAGACCCCGTTCCCCCGGCGCTGGAGCGTGGCTGACGTCAAGCGGTACGTCACCGACATCGTGACCGACCCGTCGTCGCACGTCTTCGGCGGGGGAGCGGGCGGTGGCCCGCTCACCCACGCCGGCAACCCGGCCCGCTACCGGATCTACGGCACCCGGGACGGCGTGCAGCTCCGGATCATCTGGGAGCCTCGCGGCGAGGGTGTCATCTCGGCCTTCCCCGACCCAGGAGTCCCGCATTGACGAACTGGTTGCGACCCGATCCGCTGGAGGACCTCGGCCGGAGCCTGCACGGCACCGTCCCGGCACCCGTCGCCGAGCTGTTCGACGACTTCGTCGGGCACGGTGAGGGCACCCTGGCGCTGGAGCAGCTCTTCGACGACCTGGACGACCAGGCGGTCCGCATCCCGGAGTGGTTGGCGACGAAGATCGTCGCTGCCGCGCAGGAGTACGGCGTCACCCGGTTCAGCCCGGAGCAGGTGTACGCCCTCGTCGACGGCTGAGCCGACCGCCCGACGGCTGAGCCGACCGCCCGACGGCTGAGCCGACCGCCCGGCGTCGCCGGGCCGGGCCGTCGCCGACGAGCGCCGTCACGCCGTCGGGACGACCTGGAACACCTCGGCGAGCCGGCCGTCGGGCATGCCCGCGGCCTGCGCCGTCCGCTCGCCCCAGGTGCGCAGCATGCCCTCCAGGTCCTCCACGTGGCTGATCTGGCTGCGGTGGGACCGCAGCGCCTCCAGCTTGCGCTCGAACGTGTCGGTGATGTCGACGGCGTGGGCGGCGCCCGGGTGCGCCATGACCCAGGTCTCCCGCACGGTCCACGGCTCCAGGCCCTCGGTGGACAGCAGTTCGGGGTAGGAGAACGGGTTGCGCGCCGCCGGGTAGATCGCCCGGATGGCGGCCTCGCCCGCCGCCAGGTGGTCGGGGTGGCTCGCCTGGATCCGCTCCCAGTTGCGCTCGGCCGACGGGATGAGCATGCGGTCCGGCCGCACCTGCCGGATCACCCGGACGATCTCGCGCTGGAGCTCGTGCGTCGGGTCCAGCCAGCCGTCGCGGAACCCGTCGAGGAACCGGACGTCGGTCACGCCGACCGCCTTGGCGGCCGCCCGCTGCTCGGACTCCCGGATCGCCGGCATCTCCTCGCGCGGGGTGTCGTCGAACCCGCCCTGGTCGCCCCGGGTGCAGATCAGGTATGTGACCTGCGTGCCGGCCGCCGTCCAGGTCGCGACGGTCCCGGCGGCGCCGAAGTCCAGGTCGTCGGGGTGCGCGGCCACGGCCAGGACACGTCTCACCTGAGAGTCATCGAGGGGCATGGGCACCGATCGTAGGCTGAGCGGCCCCGCCGGTCGCGTCGGAGGGGCCCTCGACCGGCCCGGACGGCGTGGCGAACTGGGTGCGGTACAGCTCCGCGTACCGGCCGTCGGCGGCGAGCAGCTCGTCGTGGCGCCCCCGCTCGATCACCCGGCCGCCCTCCAGGACGAGGATCTGGTGCGCGGCCCGGACCGTCGACAGCCGGTGCGCGATGACCACCGCCGTCCGGCCCGCCAGCGCCTCGGCGAGCGCCGCCTGCACGGCCGCCTCGGACGTCGAGTCCAGGTGCGCCGTCGCCTCGTCCAGGATGACGACCCGCTGGTTGGCCAGCAGCAGCCGGGCGATGGTCAGCCGTTGCCGCTCACCGCCCGAGAGCCGGTAGCCGCGCTCGCCGACGACGGTCTCCAGCTGGTCCGGCAGGGCCGCGACGACGCCGTCCAGCCGGGAGCGGCGCAGCGCGTCCCAGATCTGCTCGTCGCTCGCGTCGGGCGCGGCGAGCAGCAGGTTCGCCCGGACCGTCTCGTGGAAGAGGTGCCCGTCCTGCGTGACCAGGCCGACCGTGCGCCGGATCGAGTCCGCCGTCAGGTCGCGGACGTCGATCCCGCCCAGCCGGACGGCGCCCGCGTCGACGTCGTACAGCCGCGGCAGCAGCTGCGCGATCGTGGACTTGCCCGCACCCGACGACCCGACGAGCGCCACCATCTGCCCCGGCTCCGCCCGGAACGAGACGCCGTGGAGCACCTCGACGCCGCCGCGGGTGTCGAGGGTGGCGACGTCCTCGAGGGAGGCCAGCGACACCTTGTCGGCCGCCGGGTAGCTGAACCGGACGTCGTCCAGCTCGACGGCGACGCCGCCGCCGACGGGGAGCGCGCGGGCGTCGGGGCGGTCGGCGATCAGCGGTTCCAGGTCGAGGACCTCGAAGACCCGGTCGAAGCTGACGAGCGCGCTCATCACCTCGACCCGGGCGCTGGCCAGCGCCGTCAGGGGCGCGTAGAGGCGGGTCAGGAGCAGGGCCAGCGCGACGACGTCGCCCGCGGCCAGCGTGCCGCGCAGCGCGTAGAACCCGCCCACCCCGTAGACCAGCGCCAGCGCCAGCGCCGAGACCAGTGTCAGCGCGCTGATGAACACCCACTGGACCAGGGCGCTGCGCACCCCGATGTCCCGCACCCGCGCCGCCCGCCGGGTGAACTCGGCGGACTCGTGGTCCGGGCGGCCGAAGAGCTTGATCAGGGTCGCGCCGGGAGCCGAGAACCGCTCGGTCATCTGGGTGCTCATCGCGGCGTTGTGGTCGGCCGCCTCCCGCTGGAGCCGGGCGAGCAGGCCGCCCATCCTGCGGGCCGGGACGACGAACACCGGCAGCAGGAGCAGGGCCAGCAGGGTGACCTGCCACGACAGCCGCACCATGACCACGAGCGTCAGGGCGAGCATCACCAGGTTGCCGACGACGCCGGACAGGGTGTCGCTGAAGGCGCGCTGGGCGCCGATGACGTCGCTGTTGAGGCGGCTGACGAGGGCGCCGGTGCGGGTCCGGGTGAAGAACGCCACGGGCATCCGCTGCACGTGGTCGAAGACGGCGGTGCGCAGCTGCAGGATCAGGCCCTCGCCGATGCTGGCCGACAGCCACCGGGTGACCAGGCCGCCGCCGGTCTCCAGGACCGCGATCCCGGCGATCAGGAGGGCGAGCCGGACGACGACCCCCTGCGGGCGGCCGGACACGATCGCGTCGACCACCTGCCCCGCCAGCACCGGCGTCGCCACGGCGAGCACCGCCCCGATGACGCTGGACGCGAGGAAGAAGCCCAGCCGCCGCCGATGGGGGCGGGCGAAGGCGACGATGCGGCGCAGCGTCGCCGCCGAGAACCCGCGCCGCTCCTGCCGGGCCGTCATGGCCCTGTGGAGCGATGTCCAGGCGGTGACCTCCATGCTCATGCCCGAGACGCTACGACCTGGAGCGCACTTGAACACAACCCGTGCGGGGTACGGGCTGGGTAGGGGTGACCCCAGGGGCGGCTCAGGGGCTCCCCGGATGGGCGGCGCCCCCCGTTCGGGCGGAGGATCTTCTCAGCGCGGTCGATCGCCGACCGCAGGCCGGGGGACCGGCGGGCAGCGAGGAGCGGTGCGATGAACAGCATCCAGCAGGCGTTCGCGGGACAGGGTCTGATCCGGCCTCGGCGCACCCGGGTGTTCGGTGGCGTGTGCGCGGGACTGGGACGGCGGTTCGGGCTCGACCCGTGGCTCGCCCGCCTGCTCTTCGTCGTCGTCCTGATGGTCCTGCCGGGCAGCCAGATCCTGGTCTACCCCATCCTCTGGATCCTCATGCCGTCGGAGTGAGCGGCCGGCCCGGGGCGCACGGCCCCGGGCCGGGGCGGGCTCAGCGCAGCAGGGCGAGCCCGATCCCGGCGCACGCCGCGGCCCAGAGCGCGCTGGCGAACGTGCCGATGATGAACCGCTCGGCCACGCCCGACTGGTCGGCCTGCCCGGCGCCGCGCAGCTCGGGGTAGCGGCCGAGGCCCTTGACGACGAGCACGAGCGCCAGCCCCTCCGGCCAGCGGGCCAGGAGCGTCGTGGTGACGGCGACCCGCTCGAGGGCGCCGATCCAGGCGCCGCCGGTGAGGACCGTCGTCCGGGCGGGGCCCTGCGGGGCGGCCAGGGTGCCCCGGTCCGCGAGCCGCAGGAGCGCCTTGGCCACCGGGCCGCCGGCGGCCACCGCCGTCAGGACGGCGAGGGCTGCCGCGAGCCGCCGCTCCACCGTGCCGTGGCCCTCGCCCGCGACCGCGAACCATGCCGTCAGCCCGAGGACCAGCAGCGACAGCGCCAGCACGGCGCCCGCCCGGAGCCGGAACCGGTTGACGACAGGCAGTTCCCGCCAGAACGGCACTGACGACAGGCTCAGCGCGCCCAGCAGGATCAGGGCGGCCGACGTCACGCCGTCACGCGGTGGGTGACCTCGCCCAGGACCTCGCCCGGGACCTCGCCGGTGACCTCACCGGACGGCGCCGTCGACAGTTCGTCGGCGCGGGCCAGCAGCCGGCGCAGCACCGGCCGGGCGGCCTGCTCCTCCCGCCAGTGCGCGGCGGTGAGCCGCTGCCCGACGGCCTGGCGGGTGATGCCGAGCTTCGCCGCGACCTCCGCCTGCGGTCGGCCGGGTTCGACCAGGTCGATCGCCTGCCACGCCTGCGGGGTGCGCGCGCGCATGAGTGCCGCGAGGAGGTGGAGGACGGCCTGCGCCTCCGCCCCCGCCCCGGCGTCGGTGGCGCGCACGGCGATCCGTTGCGGGGCCCGCTTGGCGGCCTCGACCGCCTCCCGGGCCAGGACGAAGGCGTCCCCGCGACCCGCGCGGGTGCTGGTCGGCAAGGGCAGCTCCACGCCGCCGATGCCCACCCCGATGCTCCAGTGACCGTCCCGCACGAGGTCGAGGACGGCATCGACCGCCGACAGGGGGTCCTCGAAGACGCCTTGGAACTCGTCCCCGGCGGTCCGCTCGAACGCGCGGGTCGCGGGGTACTGGGACAGTCGTTCCAGCGCGCCGTCGACGAGGTCGGGGCCTCGACGGCTGTTCTGCTGGTCGACGGTCAGGACGATGGGCACGAGACAAGTCTTGAACCTTGCTTTGCACCTGTCAAGCCGTTGAGCTTTCATCATGTCAAGGGGCATATGTCCCGAGTTCAACCATTGAGTGTTGTCCCAGCAAATGTACCGTTCCGGGCGTTCGAACCGCCGGGACCGTCCGGGACGTGGCTGTCGGTGCCCCCGCGTAGGCTGGCCGGACCATGAGCACTCTGTTCGACGATGTCTCCCTGCCCGGCGTCGAGGCTTCCCCCGGCGCCGCACCGGCCGTCGTGCCCGACGGCGGCCGGGTCGCCGCCGTCCGTGGTGCGCATCCTCTGCCGGGCCTGCCCGGCGCGGCCGCGGCGCCCCCGGACGACGCCTCCCGGGCTCCCCGGATCGACGTCGACTCGTTGCTGTCCGGGCTCAACCCGCAGCAGCGCGCGGCCGTCGTCCACGAAGGCGGCCCGCTGCTGCTTGTGGCCGGGGCGGGGTCCGGCAAGACGCGGGTGCTCACCCACCGCATCGCCTACCTGCTCGCCGCGCGCGGCGTCCGGCCGGGTCAGGTGCTGGCCATCACGTTCACCAACAAGGCCGCGGCCGAGATGCGCGAGCGGGTGGAGTCCCTGATCGGGCCCCGCGCGACGACGATGTGGGTGTCGACGTTCCACTCCGCCTGCGTGCGGATCCTGCGGCGCGAGGCCACCCACGTCGGCCTGCGCTCCAGCTTCTCCATCTACGACGCGGCAGACTCCCAGCGGCTGATGGCCCTGGTCTGCCGCGAGCTCGACCTCGACCCGAAGAAGTACCCGCCGCGCGTGTTCAGCACGCAGGTCTCCAACCTGAAGAACGAGCTCGTCGACGAGGAGACCTACGCCTCGACCGCCGCCGAGGGCACCCACACCGAGCGGATGCTCGCCGACTGCTACCGCATCTACCAGCGGCGGCTGCGCGAGGCCAACGCGATGGACTTCGACGACCTGATCATGACGACGGTCAACATCCTGCAGGCCTTCCCCGAGGTCGCGGCGTACTATCGGCGGCGGTTCCGGCACGTCCTCGTCGACGAGTACCAGGACACCAACCATGCCCAGTACGTGCTCGTGCGCGAGCTCGTGGGCGGCTCGCTCGCCGACGTCGTCAAGGCGGGGGAGCGGGCCGAGCGGCGCGCCGTCGACGGGTCGCTGGTGCGGCCGGCGGCGCCCGGGTCGGGCGGGTCGGGCGGGGAGGTGCCGCCGGCCGAGCTGACCGTCGTCGGGGACGCCGACCAGTCGATCTACGCGTTCCGTGGCGCCACGATCCGCAACATCATCGAGTTCGAGACCGACTACCCCGACGCGACGACGATCCTGCTGGAGCAGAACTACCGCTCCACCCAGACGATCCTGACGGCGGCCAACTCCGTCATCGAGCGCAACCCGGACCGGCGGCCCAAGCGCCTCTGGACGGACGCCGGGCACGGCGCCAAGATCATCGGCTACGTCGCGGACAACGAGCACGACGAGGGCGCGTTCATCGCGGAGGAGCTGCGGCGCCTGCACCAGCGCGAGGGTGTGCGCCACGGCGACGTCGCGGTGTTCTACCGGACCAACGCGCAGTCCCGCGCGCTGGAGGAGGTGTTCGTCCGGGCGGGCGTGCCCTACAAGGTCGTCGGCGGCACCCGGTTCTACGAGCGCCGCGAGGTCAAGGACGCGCTGGCCTACTTGCGGGTGCTCGCCAACCCCGCCGACACGGTGAACCTGCGCCGCGTCCTCAACGTGCCCAAGCGGGGCATCGGCGACCGGGCCGAGGCGTGCGTGGCGGCCCTGGCCGAGCGCGAGCGGATCGGCTTCAACGCCGCGCTGCTGCGCTGCGACGAGGCGCCCGGCATCGCGACCCGCTCGGTGACCGCCGTCCAGGGCTTCGTCGGCCTGCTCGACGAGCTGCGGACGCTCGTCGAGGGCGGGTCGGGGGTGTCCACCGTGCTCGAGGCCGTGCTGGAGCAGACCGGCTACCTCGCCGAGCTGCGCGCCAGCCACGACCCGCAGGACGAGTCCCGGGTGGAGAACCTGGCCGAGCTGGTCGGCGTCGCGGCGGAGTACGACGACGCCAACCCGTCGGGCTCCCTGTCGGACTTCCTGGAGCAGGTGTCTCTCGTCGCCGACACCGACGAGGTCCCCGACGAGGCCGTCGCCGGCGCGCAGGAGGGGGCACCCCCCGTGGACGACGGCGTCGTCACCCTGATGACGCTGCACACCGCGAAGGGCCTGGAGTTCCCGGTGGTCTTCCTGACCGGCCTGGAGGACGGCACGTTCCCGCATCTGCGCTCCCTGGGCGACAACACCGAGCTGGCCGAGGAGCGCCGGCTCGCGTACGTCGGCATCACCCGGGCGCGCGAGCGGCTCTACGTGTCCCGGGCCGCCGTCCGCAGCGCCTGGGGGCAGCCGTCGTACAACCCGCCGAGCCGCTTCCTCGCCGAGATCCCCGCCGACCTGATGGACTGGCGGCGCGCGGAGTCGACGACGGTGCGCTCGTCGTCCACGCCGGCGGTCGCGAGGCTCGCCCAGCGGCCCGGCGTGATGTCCCCCGGCAACCGCGAGATCGTCCACCTCGACCCCGGCGACCGGGTCACCCACGACACCTTCGGGCTCGGCACCGTCGTCGAGGTCAACGGTTCGGGCGACAAGGCGGTCGCCACGGTGGACTTCCGCGGCGAGGGCCAGAAGCGGCTCCTGCTGCGGTACGCGCCGGTGACCAAGCTCTGAGCGGTCGGCGGTGGCGCCGGTACCCGTGCCGCGGGCGCGGGCACTGTGGCCGGATCTGACCGGGACCCGTCCTTGCCGCCATGACCCGTCGCCTCGACCCTGGTGAGGTGACAGCGCGCATCGTCGTCGTCCTGGCCCCGCCCCAGGTGGAGCTGCTCGACGTGACCGGCCCGCTCCAGGTCTTCTCGACGGCCACCCGGCTGCTCGGCGGCCGGCCCGGCTACCGGACGCTGGTCGCCGGCGCGGACGCCGGTCCCGTCACCTGCGCCGGCGGGACCCGCCTGGTCGCAGACCTGGCATGGCCCGACCTCGCCCGGCCGGTCGACACGCTCCTCGTGCCCGGTGCCACCGCGCCGGGTCCGGGCGGCCTGGCGGTGCTGGTGGATCCTGACCTGGTCGCCTGGTCGCCTGGCTGCGCGGGCGAGGACTGGTGGACCGGCGGACCGCCTCGGTCTGCACCGGCGCGCACGTGCTGGCCGCCGCGGGGCTGCTCGACGGGCGGCGCGCGACCACCCACTGGGCGACGGCCGACAGGCTGGCCGCCGCGCACCCTGCCGTCCGGGTGGACGCCGACGCCGTCCATGTCCGGGACGGCGACGTCTGGACCTCGGCCGGGGTGAGCGCAGGGATCGACCTCGCCCTCGCCCTGGTCGCCGAGGACCACGGCGACGAGCTGGCCCGGGACGTCGCCCGGTGGCTCGTCGTCCATCTGGCCCGGCCGGGCGGGCAGAGCCAGTTCAGCGTCGCGCTGGCCGTCGGCCCGGCCCGCCGACCGGCGATCCGGCGGCTCCAGGAGTGGCTGCCCGACCATCTCGACGCCGACCTGTCCGTGGCCGCCCTGGCCGACCGGGCCGGGATGAGCGTGCGTCACTTCGCCCGGCGCTTCGCGGCCGAGACGGGCCGGACGCCGGCCGAGCACGTCGAGGCGCTGCGGGTGGAGGCCGCATGCCGTCGCCTCCTCGAGCTCGACGAGGCGCTCCCCACCGTGGCCGCCGCCTGTGGCTTCGGGGCCGTCGAGGCGCTGCACCGGGCGTTCCGGACCCGCCTCGGCGTGACGCCGGCCGCCTACCGGGACAGGTTCCGCCGCCCGATCCACCCCCGCCGCCCGCTCCACCCCCTCCGCCCGACCCCCTGACCACGAGGAGACCCGATTGTGGCCCCCACCCTCCCGGACACCCCCCTGGCCCCCGCCGCCCAGGCGCACGCCCATGCGACGGCCCCGCCCTGGGTGGTGGCCCACAGTCGGCGCACGTACCGCTTCGGCCTGGAGCTCCTGCTCCGGGCGGGCCGGACGCCTGACCCCGAGGTCCTGTACGTGGCCGCGATGCTCCACGAC
>Ga0302322_100001159_pt1 | contig 21436 bp, 12 predicted proteins | sample Fen_T0_2_FD_203757 | JGI IMG/M metagenome (GOLD analysis project Ga0302322, IMG submission 203757) | Peat permafrost microbial communities from Stordalen Mire near Abisko, Sweden - Fen_T0_2 | ecosystem: Environmental > Terrestrial > Soil > Wetlands > Permafrost | place: Sweden: Abisko...
TCACAAAACTGCCTGGGCCAGTGCCATCAGAAGTTTTGGTAGTCAGAGCAATTGTTGGTGTTGGCGAAGTGCTCCAGCAGATTCCCCGGGCTGTTACAGGTGTGCCATTTTCACTTGTAATATTCCCTCCCGATACTAAACTGGTCTGAGTAAGGGATGTTATGGCCGTAGTAGTTAAGGTGGGAATAGCAGACATAGCTGTGGTAAAAGTAACTTCATTCCCATAGCTTGTACCTGCAGAATTTGTTGCATAGGCTCTAAGATAATAAGTAGTATTCTGAGTCAGCTGGGTAAGATTGCTTGTAAATACTCCCGGACCAGTCCCGTCTGCGGTTTTTGTGGTAAGAGAGGTTGTTGGTCCGGTTAGAGTGCTCCAGCACACTCCACGAACTGTGACTGACGCACCATGGTCTTTTGTAATATTTCCACCAGAAACTGCACTTACAGGAGTAACTAAACTGGCTACCGTAGTTGTCAATTCGGGAATGGCTATATTGTTAGTAGTAAAAATAACTTCATTGCCATAACCGGTACCTGAAGAATTGATTGCATAGGCTTTTATGAAGTATTTAGTATTGGGGAGCAATGGTTTAATGCTACTTGAAAAGATACCCTTGCCGGGGCCATCATCTGTTTTGGGACACAGCTCGATTGTAGGACCGGTAGTTATACTCCAGCAAACTCCACGGGCAGTCACCGGGTCACCGTTATCATTGGTTATATTCCCGCCTGAGACGGCGCTTGTCTCGTCAAATGTGGATATTGATGTTGTGGTTAAAATAGGAGGAACACTTTGTATTGTGCTGAATGACACTTCGTTTCCGTAACTGGTACCGGTGGCGTTGATTGCAAAGGCTCTCAGATAGTACTTTGATTTTGGAGATAAATCTGAGATCTCAACAACAAAGGATCCAAAACCGTTTGTTAAGGCATTCTTTTTGTTCTCGTTTATGGTAGGTTTGCCCAAAGTGTTCCAACAGACACCTCTGCTGCCAATTGGAGATCCCCCTTCGTCAGTCACAGCTCCTCCTGTTACGGCAGATGTATATGAAACAGCAGATGTCGGGATGGTTACCACAACAGGAGGTGTCTTTTCTTCAGTACAGGTATTTAACAGTACCATTACTGCTGTTAATACTGTAAGCGCTAAGAGACTTGGTGCATTTTTCATGGGTTTTTGAATTAACCAGTGTTACTTATATGAATAGGTCTTTTTAAGCAGTATATAATGTAAGCGGATAAAAAGAGTAATTAGATATTAAATTCATTCTCTGATATACTCTGGGAGTTGAAGGAATTTTTAGTATCACTCTGAATTATATCTAGTTCCAATCTGAAGCTTGGGATAGTATATTTGGTATTTGTATATTTAATATAGAAATCCAATATATCTTCTCCTTTTTTATAGATAGCACTCTCCATGAATTTTCCTACACATTTACCCTGCTCATCTTTTGAAGCCCATTTCTTTCCATAAGCAATTTTAAGATAGTATTTACCCTCAGGTATATTAGTAATACGGTATGTTGATCCCCGATTTACGAAGACAAAACGATTACACCTTTCAGTTCGCTGGTTCATGACTTTTATACAAACGTCGGAGTTGCCGCCAACTGAAACCTCCAGATAGTTATCAATATCGCCGGTAAATGCATTAAGACTATAACAATCTGGCAGTTGTCCATTCTCAATTGTTTGGTCTTTCCATTCATTTGAGTCCGGTATTTCTTTTTCCTGATGTAATTGATTCAGCGTTGGAATGGCCTTTATTGAATCGTTGTCAGTTAAAGGTTTTTGCCACCTGCTTTTTTCCGAAGTTTCATCACCGGCGTTATGGGAGGATTTCGGGAAAAGGCAGCTGGTAAGACAAACAGATCCGGATAGTAAAAAGAATAAAACACTTTTCATTGCAAACTATTTTTCATTTTACTGGTTCAAACTTTTTTGTTTTATTTTCTCGATATTAATTGCATCAGAGGTTTATGCCATAACCGGAGCATGTTATTAGATTTACTCATAGTGCTGTTAAATGTTATGCCTATCGATCCTACATTTATGCTTTCATGAATGTTGAAACTATTCTTGTAGTAATCGTTATTAGTCAAATCCCAGTAATTTACTTTCCCTATATTTATCTGTCTTCCATATCTGAAACTGATATTGAAGTAAGGCAATCGGGTAGATATTTCAATTCCATAAAAGTAGTTCTGCATAGTGACGTCATCTAATCCGGGAATCTTAAAGGATAAAATTTTAAGTCCGGGTGTATATTTTGCCCTTCCTAAAAAATTGACATCAAGCTGACGAAGTATTGATCCGCCAACCCGCCAATCCCAGTTCATAAAGAAAATATATGGTGCAACTGTTTTAAATTTGTAGTCAATCGAATATCTGCCCGAATCAATTTTAACAGTTGATAACTTATAGTCAACATTAAATATGGATGTTGATAATCCCGCTTTCGGGAAAACGCAAATGCGTCCAAATGAACCTTCAAAATTGTCCTTGTTTACAAAATTAGCGGTAAGGATATGAAACGATGTTGCGGCATATACCGGCAGTATCCTGGTTTTAAGATCCGGCGAATGTGTAATAAAGCTTTTATAAACAGTTCTATTGTCCTTTATCAGGTAAACCTTGTACTCGCCATAAGGAAGCTGGAAAATTGCAGGTGTCTTCATGGTGCTGTCAATTTCAATATTTTTCTGACTGCCGGTCCCAAATAGTTTTACCTGCACACCCTCTTCCTCGCTTCTCACTGTCAGTGGATTAATTGTCTGAAGCTTTAACAGCATTGTATCCTCAGCAGGTGATTTGTCATCAATCAGTTTGGTAAACTTTTCACTTGCAAAACCATTTTTACGGACAATAATTTGATGATTCCCGGCACTCATCATAAAGGGAAAAGGAGTAAAACCTATTCTTTCGCCATCCATAAACACATCGGAATTATTCGGGTCACTTTCAAAAAATATTTTTTTTGCAACGATCATCGAAACGTTGAAATCTGTATTCTGGCCTTCAGTAACTGTAACTGAGTATTCTTCCTTCACTGGAATAAATCCCTTTTTCTCCAATCTGATTTTGTGGGTTCCAACCCTTATTTTCATTTTAAACAATGGGATTTTACCAATTTCCTGATTGTCAAAATAGACTGTTGCTCCTTCACTGAACTGAGTGTCGATAAAAGTTATATATCCATATATGGGCTCAAGACTTACTGACAGATTAGCAATTTTACCGTTCTGAACATCAATTGATGTCTTATAAGGATTATAGCTCTCAGCTTCTACCTTTACAATATAATGACCTTCTTTAAGAGGTATAATATCTCCTTCATAAAATTTGAGGAATTCCACATCATCAAAAAAACGTCGCAAATTGGTGCCTGCTTTAACGTATGAATCAAGATCAATTTTTACCGAATCAATCCAGATTACAGGTGTTTTGAGGAATGGCATTTTATCGTCGGTGGTCAGATTAAGCTTGATGCGTGCAAATTGCGGAACCAGATCAATATTATAGGTTTTCTCGGCATCATTTGGTATAATTACCACAGTGTCGACATTTTGATAAAGAGGTTTGAAAATCTTTACCTTGAACTTTCCGCTTACCATCCTTATGGGCTGATTTGTAGAATAAGCCTGATCGTTGAATTCAGGAAATATAACTGTGGAGTTTCTGGGATTTGTAAGGATGTTTACCTGACCTTTTGCAATATTTGCTGATATCCGGTAAGCCTGTGGTTTTTCCAGATCGAATATATTTATTTCTTCAGATTGGAGATTTGGTCCTGATACAGTTAATTTGAATTTGATTTTCTGATGGCAGATAATATATTGATTTGTCTCAGGATAATAGGTAACAATAAATTCAGAATCAGGCAACATGTTTGATTCAAATTTAAGATCCTTGATTGAGCTGTTTATAACCACTATTAAATCTTCCGGAGAGCACGTTTCAGGAATTACAATTGAAACATTTTCCATCTTTTCAATTAGTATATTCTCTAGATTCTGAGCTGATAAACTAAATGGTAGAATCCACAACAAGAGCCCAATTAATATTTGTATCTGGAGTATCTTTTTCATAGCTGGAACTATTAAATTGTATCAGGGAAAAGGTTAAGTTATTTTGAAATTTGTCCTCCCTGTCTGATTACGAAATTATGTAATCCAAAAACACTGTCAGAAGGAGTGTCTTTTACATCCTGCCACGTTCTGACCCATATGAGAGGCTCCTCGTTTTCTTTAAACTGAACCAGCAAAAATAACCAACCCTTATCAGTATAAGTCGAAGATTTCCAGGACTGCTGAAGTAGAACTCCGTAAAAATTAGGATACTTGCGATGTTTAATTACGTCAATATGGTCAAAATCAAGGAGAAGATATTTTGTGCTGTTGAAAACGCTTTGTAATCTGGAAATGTATTCACCTTTAGTTAATACTATGTAATTGACCTGATTCTGGGTGAAATTATTCTGAACCTGATCCATCTTGACATTTACAGGTTCAAGTATTTTTCCGATTATGATTAGAGCCTTGTCACTGTATAGCTTTTTAATGTTTTCAATATCCTTTTTTATATAATATGTACGTAGATTCTCAATGAAATTTAGAATGATCTGACGTCGGGTCTGGTCGATAACGCTGTTAACATCCATGACTCTCTTGTACTGATAAGCACTCAGACCAATGAATAAATTATTTACCTTACCATCTGTTGCATAGTCAATTACAACATCAACTGAATCAGTCTTTTCTAATATAACAGGTATATTTCGTACCTGATAATAGCCATCTTTAAGCACAATTGTTTCCGAAATTTTACTGGCGTAACAATAGAAATGTCCATCACCCCATAATTCGTTAATGGCTTTTATTCCCTCCTGAGATATGATTTTGGGATCTAACTGCAGGATATCCGATCCTTTTTGATATGTTTCATTTAAATTCTGAAATAATTTAACTGTGTTCATTTCGATTGTCTGCTTCAGCCTTCCATTTTCAATACCTGATGTAATTGAAAAAGTAATCTTATTTCCCTGAGAATAAGAGATAAACGGATAAAAAACAAGGAGAAATAGTAGAAGTTTCTTCATAGTCTAGTATGTTGAATTAATTGATATTTTTTTCAGGTTTTCTTTTGGAATATATGCGTAAAAAAGAGCTTTAATTTCACCGGTTTTATCGAAAATAGTTTTCGAACTTGGGTATATTACTAGCAAATGGTTGAAATTGAATATAGTATTGCATATAATAATGCTTGCCTTCATGTTCTCTCTTTCAACATTCTGCCACCCGAAGTATATGAGATAATCGCCTGCGAAAGTGCTGTAAAAACTGTTCAGATTAATTTTGAATTTTTCTTTATTACCCCCATAAAGCTTTTGTGTTATATCGAGTATTTTGTGTGTTGAAATCATATTGAGAAATAAATCGCAAATAGATTCCTGAAAATATAATCTGTTGAATACGGGGTATATCGAATCGTTTACCATAAAAAACCGGTTTGAAGATAATTCCGGTGTGGTAGCAAAAATCTCCCCTGTGAGAAGGAAAATATCTGTACCATAAGGTTTAAGCTGGTCCTTACGGGGCCGGGCTGTAATAATATTACTGGTTTTCTGGAATTTTATTTTTCGGAGAAGGTCAAGTTCGAGTTCATCTTTGGTTTTTTCAGTAATCAGAGAATAATTGTTGGGAATCTTTACTCCGAATTTATTTGAGAATTTCAGGTCCCATTCTATCATGAAGAAATCCGGATCATACCTTACCCGGAAAGGAGTGTTCTGATCAATAGATATTCTGGAGACATTGAAAAGCTTTTGTTCATTTTTTAAAGTTCTTCCATTATAAACCAGCTCAATTTTTTCATTTTTCGATTCAGTTGTCAAAGGATATTGGTCGCCCAGGAGTGCCGAAACCAGGAATTCTCTTTCGAGATAATCAAAGACCTCCCTAATAGGCGGAAGATTAAGGCTATCCTTTATCAGATATAATCCCAGATGATCGAGTTCATTAAAATTATTTATCCTGAATATTAGTTTGTATTTAGATCCATTGATATCACTGTCGATAAAATAAGTCCCCTGCCCGGATGAGCTCCTTTCCTGGATATTTTTCCTGCATTCATCTTTGAGCGAACCGTAAATCTGCTTTAGTTTTTCAGAATTAAACAGGATCTTGTTATCCTGACCGAAAGAACTTAAAAAGAGCCACAACAGGAAAAAAACTACTTTTTTCAATAAGCCCTCACTGTGATATTTTTTGCAGAAAAGTCGCATATTAAGATGATTCCGTTTGCCCCCTCATTATATATTTTACCTTGGTTTTATTATTGTCAAAAAGATTTCCTTTAAAGAACTCGTCTTTCTTCCATGTACCTTCCAGATAATAGCCTTTCTCAACCTTTGTTTCGTCAGGTTCGCCTTTGAATAAGATATAAGTTGCCGTAAAAGTAAGTTTACCCTTTCCATCCATCTTTCCCTCTTTTAGTGCTCCGTCATAAAATCCGTAACTAAAATCCTTATTATGATCAGAAACAGGCACTAATTTCTTTTGATCACTCTCAGAAGAAGAGTTTGTCTGGATCTTCTTTCCTTCAACTACAGGGAGGGTTGTTTCTTTTTGATTTTCAACTTTTGGCTGAAGGGTTCTTGTCTGTGAAGTATCCGCTGTGTTAACTTTATTGGCAGTACCTTTATCCTTAATTTCCGAATTGTTGGTTTCTGTAATTCTTTTCGTCTTGTGGGGAGCTGACCGTAAGTTCATTATTATGAATATTACAGCGATGGCTGATACAGATAAACCCGCAACAATTAAAGCATGTTTATATTTTTTAATTATACCAGTTGAGGGCTTAATTGGTTTCTCAGGAATAAAGACAGGATCAGGTTTTTTCAGTTCTTCATTTTTCTTCCTGACTCTGTCAGACTCTGATTTCCTCCTTGCTTCCTCTTCTTCTATACGCCTTTGTGCAATTTGAGTTAACTGAGATTTCACAGACCTGTCATCCGGATATTTCTCAAGGACACTCAGGTATAATTTTTCAGCTTCATTCCAGTTTCCACTTATGAAAAACTGAAAAGCCTGCTCTATGTCTGAATTGTACTCTCTTTCTCTTTCAGCTTTTGCTAGTTCTTCCGCCCTGATTCTCTCTTCTTCCTTCTTAATAGAATCTTCAATAAATGCCAATTGTTTCAGACAGTGGCTGTCGTTTTGTTTTAAAACCAAAGCCTTATTGTACATCATTAAGGCTTTGTCCCACTCCTTAGTTGCTACGAATTCTGAAGCCTGGTCAATATTGTTTCTGTATTCTTTTTCCTTTTCGGCAAGTCTCAGTTCTCTGTTTTTTCTTTTTTCTTCTTCCCTATTACGTGCCAGGGCGATGTTGGATAACTGTATCAGACAATGCTTATCATCTTTTTTTATCAGAAGAGCCTTCCTGTAAGATTTTTCAGCATTATCGTATTCTTCTTTTGCGAGCAAGGAATCTGCCAGTTCCTGTGCTTGCTTGAATGCCTTCTCATTTTCATTCTGAATTATCCGGGTCTGAGTAATTTTATCCAGGAGTGCCAGACAACGTTCATCGTCCGTCCGTCTTTTCATAGCTTCCCTGCAAAAAGCTTCGGCCTTATCTGTCTGCCCTTCATTCAAAAAAATTTCTGCTTCATCTGTCAGTTGATTCAGCTCTGTAGTCTGTATTTTAATTAAGGCTTCAACTTCAGCCCGTTTTTTCGATAAATTAGGGTTATTAATACTTATTTCAGACGCTTTATCCAGTATCATCAAAGCTTCTGATAATTTATTGGATTGAATGAGTCTGTTAGCTTCTTCCAGGTAACCCTGAATTAATTTCTTATTATAGTCAGATTCTTTCCGGTTTTTCCGTTCTTCAAGTTCCGCATAAATGTTTTCAATTGATTCCCTGATTTTTCCCGTATTATTAATTTTCTGAGCCAGTTTATACTTACTCAGGGCTTCAATTAGCTCATCTTTCAGTAAATGATCTTCAGCTTCTTTCAGATACAGTGCATATCTTTCAGCTTGTACATCGATGTCTTCTTTTTCCTTTATTAGATCGTCATATAATTTTCGAATCTCAGTATTTGAAGGATCCAGTGAGTTAGCTTTTTCTGCTTTTGTAATAGCCTCATCGAGTTTTCCGGCTTCTTTAAGTTGCTTTGCTTTTCCGAAATTTTCTTTGGCAATCTGTCTGTTTGCTATCTCCTGTTGTTTCTTTTCCTGTTCTTCCTGTTCTCTTTTTTTCTTTTTCAGGTATTCCTCTTCCTGAGATTTAGATTCATCAGTGGCTTTCTTGATTATTTTATCACGTTCTTTTTCATCTGCGTACTTTTTTAAATCAATTTCAGGATAGACGGCCTGGATTTCATTCAGCTTCGATAACGGAGTTATAATCAGTTTGTCTTTCAGCAGAAGTGAAAACTTATCCCTGATAAGGTTATTGTTGAAACATTCACCAAGAAGAATTACAGAGGAAATTAATTCTTTATCCTCAACCTGTTTATCTTCGAATGTCCTGTAGATATTAATTAAATCGTTTATGAAATAACCAGTATCTTCTTCAATATGTTCTTTTCTGACCAGGACATTTCTTTGAATGCTTTGAGCAGGACTAAGCCAGATTCCCTGAATATTTACAGGTGAATTTTCTCCTGCTGCATCGACTCTTTTAAGCCACTGTTCTGCATTTGCTTCAAATCGTGCACATTCCTTATCAATTTCGTCCCTGTTTAAAAGACCAGTAGATTTATTTACTTCATTGACAACAAAGTTTATAATAGCTTTTTTTCGCGGATCATATCCTTTTCCTGTATATGTTTCAATGGAGCTTTTATCTGTAAAAAAATGTCCGGCGATATAGTTCAGCTTAATCAGATGCAATGTGGAATTTGTTGCTTCCAGAAACAGGACAATCTTGCTTTTATTAACAGAAAGTTTGGTTTCCTTCAGGTAATATTGACTTGTCAATTCGGCAAAAGGGATCGGAGGAGATTCAATTTTGAAATTCTTAGATTCAAAGTATTCAACTAATTTCTTTTTTGCCAAATCCTTTAAAGTGGATGAAAAAGTGATTAAAGTTGGAATTGATTCTGTTTGAGCAAATGGGGCCCTCTCCTTAAATTTTTCCGAGAATAACCTGAGCATGCCTGAATTTTCGAGCAGTTCGATTACCGGCTTTTGTATACCATTTCTGGTAAATTTCTCATTTTCATCAAGTATCTGATTACAGAAATCTCCATGGTAATTGACTTCAAGATTATGGAAATGCTGTTTGTTAGCTTTCCCATAAGTAATCCTGTTCAGATTGGGATCATTAAAAAAGTACAACCATAATAATTCTTCATTCAGATTCTTTATTGAAAAATGACTTCCGTTGCTTTTACAAATTGCAGCGGCAATAAATTCCAAATCAATATGAAGTACTAAGTAAGTGTCCATTACAGGTTAAGATTTAAAAATTTCCGGGATAAGTACCTTCTCCAGATAACACAACCCCTCTGCAATAAAAATCGGGAAACGGTATTCAAACCTGCTGGTTATCAGCTTATCTTTTCCTGCTTTTATGTATTCGGGATCGTTTTGTATAAATGAACCGAGAAGCTCAGTCAATTCCTTGCTTCGGTTTTCAAGTGAGGTTATATTCCTCACCAATCCAGTTTTATGACCAATAAAATCAATGAAGATGCGCAGAAACTTTTCAAAATTTTCAACACGGTCAGGAAAAACAAATTTCCTTACATTCTCAAAATACTCATTGGAGACAATGTCATTTTCATTGAAATCAATATACTGGCCATCCTGAAGGTACTTTATATTTTTTTCAGCGAAAATGTCCGATTCAAACCGTATTTTACTGTCATAAATAAGTTTATTTTCAACGGCAAGTCCTTTGGATACTTCTGACTTATTGTCTGTCATTATATCATTACGGTATCTGAAAGAATAGGCTTCGGCGCCTTCTCCGAAACCGGCCCGGAAGCAGGTCTCGAAATAGAGATTTGTCATTGAACTTCCCGGAAATGTCTGCAGCCAATGGAAAAGACGTCCGCCTTTTCCAAAAGGCAACAGATGTATTTCCCTTATAGTCGACAGGTTATAGTCCTTTATCGTTTTTGCAATCAGTTTACCGCCGTAAAAGAGCAATAATCCAGTCACGTAAGCAGGCAGTGCGAAAACAAAAGAAGCCTCCTTGCCAATATAAGTATAGAAGAGAGCAAAATCGTCTTCCTTAAGCTGATCAAAAACATTATTAAGGTAGAAAGGCGCTTTATGACCGGCAGATTGGATTTCTCTTATATTTTCAACTTTTATTCTTTTTTGTTGCTGATGATAGTCAAATATGGCTTTGCGGAATGAAGGGGAATTTGTAATTGCATCAAAAAAGACACCGGCAGCTATTCTGACAGAACTTTGTTTGAATAATTTTGCCTCATTTTCATTATTGATGTCCTGGGCAAGTATCAGGATATCGCTGGTGCTGCCTCCTACGTCTATGCCGAAGAAGAGGTTATTGCTGTTAAGACCGTAGTTTTGGCTTAAAGCGAATTTACACACTGCTTCCGCTTCTGTTTGCTCTGCAATATTTTTTGGTTTAATTCTTGTTTTTGGATATGTCTGCGGATTGAGGATAGGAGTAGTCTCAGGAAGCTGAAAATTATATATGGTTGTATACTGCGTGCAATCTGTAGATGACATGGAACCAGGGAAAGACCATCTCAGCTCAACCGGTATGCATTTTTCTGCGTACAGATCAGCACAAACACAAAGCCATAATGCTTTCAGGTATGCTGTTTTCTTTGAGAGGCCTAAGCTGTCTGACAGCCATTTCATATTATAATGAAGGATTCCGGCCTGCGTCGTTATAGTAAGTTTGTCCATTTCCTTGACAAGGATATTCTTCTCGTTAACCGGTACCCCACCTGCTATCTCCTTATCCTTATTAGGTCCGACATAATTCCAGTCATGTTCGTGGAGCCATGATTTCACCTGGCCGTTTGTGGTAGATTCATTGGAAAAGAACAGTAACTCATCTCTTTCGGCTATTCCATTGTTTTCATTATCAATACCCACTAAAGCAAGCCTTCTGTTTTTAAACAGGATTGGTTTCACTCCGCCATTTCCTGTTTTATAATGAACACATGAGTTATTGCTTCCAAAGTCAATACCGACAATTGCCTGGTTTGTAATATTCTCAGCTGTAAGGTCGACTATCATCCTCTTTCCCATTGTATCATCATTTGGATTCTTTACAATAAGATATCCAAGTATTTGAGTGGTTCCTGAGCTTTCATCTCTTATTTCCAGTCCGGCAATCGGTTTATTTGATTTAATTATCTCATATTTATGAGCATCCTGAGATACATGGCCTACCGGATAAGTGATTAACTCTGTTATCAATAATCCGGAGTCTGCTTTGTCCTGTTCATCACTGTTTGAAAAAATTGTACTTTCTTTTATCCCTTTGCCGATATTTCGTTTGAGTGTTATAAAACTTTGAGTGTCGATAAGTGTACCGGTCTCATCTTTTTTCTGACATTCCTTAAAAAACGGAACATATTTCACACCTTGTACATTGGAGGGAAACTCAGAATAGAGATAATATGCGTCCCAGTTATCCGACACAAAATCGGGCCACATTATCACTTTATTGTTTTGTGTGACCCACTCAATTTTATATTCTTTGGAATTTAGTTTCTGAGGTCTTCCATCAATTTCGATTGTCAGATCCACAATGAGATTTCTGTGTTCATTAATTCTGCCTGAAATATTGAAATTACGATTCTTTTGACTGAGCAGAGTTCCCAGGTCCTTATTCAGCATTCTTATTCCATACATGCTAAGAGGAAGGGCAAAATACTTGAACTGGTCTTCCTCATTCGGCTCTGCCGAATCAATTACCCTTAATAAATAAACAGCGGCTTTTGACAATGGGTTGTTTCTGTTTCCGGATTCGCACCAGCCAAGGATTTTTTTATCATCCTTGAGCAATGTTTGCAGATCATTGATTTCTACTTTAAGTTCCGACCCTGCTGGTCTTATGAATGTAAGAGTGCCGTCTTTCCTCTGATAAACTTTCTGTTCAGAAGCAAGCAGAGCTTTATAGGGCATATTCAGGTTGACATATTTTGCTACTGTGCCATTTTCCTCCAGACCGGTTTCACTGGATTCAATATCGTGCTGCCATCCTCTGAGGAAATTCTTCAGACCGCTTAAATTAACTTTATTATTTTCCCTTTCGATGTTAAGACTGTTTTCGAACTCAAAGAAGTTTTCATTGACATTCTTCAGAAAAAGATAGAGTTTCTGAAATTTATCCCTGTCGAGGTAAGAAGTAGGATCTTCAAATTTTCCTTCACGATACCAGCTTATATCCCCTGCATCTTTTAAGTTTGCATAGTCAACTCCTGTAAATACTATAGTAAAAGGAGAAGTACCCCCGATTACCTGGTTGTTATATCTCAGAAGCTGTATGAACGGTTTTTCATCAGGGTTTGATTGTTTCCCCTGCTGATTTGTCCATAAATCAGTGTCTTCCATTAACATACGGCCAAAAGCACTTGACAGTTCGAACGTCTTTTTGCTCAACGGATTCATGTATACAGGCTCGGAGAATGAGACGCGGTCGGGGTATAAAGCTATTAATGCAATTAATCCTTTCCACTCCTTGACCATGACTTTATAGAAATCAATCAGTCCTGAAGTCTGAATATTTGCATCCTGCCGCTGCAGATAGTCAAAGGCAAACCAGAATAATTTAGGCCGGGCCCAGGGTGTAGGAACGCTTGAAATTAATGCGCTTGAGACCTGTGACATATCGATTTTTCCTGTTTCAATTCCCAGTATGAATGGTTTTATCTGATTGTGAATATGCCATTTACCAGCAGGATTGGATGAACGTCCAATATTGCTTCTAATTAATTTTGCAATAGCCATAAATCAAAAATTAGAATTTGTATATTTTACATAAAGTATCGTAGGTTCTTTTGATAAGCTTTTCACACTTATTTGTTATATCAGGTTCAGGTGTTTTAATGAATTCAGAAAAAAATTCGTTATACAAACTTCCCATACCCAGCACTCCTGTTCTGAATTTTTTTGTTTCAAAATCACTGTTTTTCTGATATATGGAATCATTAAATTCAAACTTTTCGAGTTCCTTTACTGACTTGGCGCTAAATAATGTCGGACTAAACAGGAACTTGTCTCCATCACCAGCTGAGTGATGAACCTGTCTTAACCACCCATCTTTTATAATACCATTTCGAAAATAGAAATGATACAGGCCCATGTAGATTTTAAGGTTTTTTACCTCTTCAAGGTCGATATCTTCATACCCATCAATCTTCACCTTTTTTAAATCGCCGTTCTGTGCCTGACCAAAGAGGTCATATTTATCTAATAGAGTCAGGTAACTCATCGCTGTAAAAAGCCCGAATTTCTTTGCCAGTTCCTCTTTTTTCTCACTTCCGACCAGATCAATAAAGTTTATTTTCCCATTATCATCGAATGTACGATAGAGATATTCAAGTTTTTTTTCGTCCTTAAGCCGTTTAAGTTCAAGTTCATTAACATTGAAAAAATCATAGGCAGCAAAAGCAGCGAGAAGCTCTATATAATGCGAATCGTTTTCCTGATCTTCTCCTCCGGTTATTGTTTTATCCTTGAACTTACTTGGTTGCCATTCAAGTGTCTCTGTTCCCATCATATAAAACTTCTGATAAGTCTGTTTAACTGTATCATCTGCTTCATAAAACATCATTGCCGCCTGTGAATTCAATGAAAATTTATCTGACGTTGCAATCAGCTTCTGCTTTGCTTTTTCATCGTCACTTGGAAGTACAAAAGAGAAATAACTTGTCAGGATAGTTGATCCGAAGAATGCGTTTTGCTCTATATCAGTCGCATTAGAGATAAGAGATGCAGCTTTTCTGATTGCCTTTGGAATGATAGGTATTGAAGAAGCTCCTGTGCCTCCGAATACCGATCCTAAAATAAATATCCTTGGTCGTCCTGCAGTGGAAGCGGTTATCAGTTCCTGAACAAATCTTTTCAAATCGCCTCTCTCATTTATTAAAACATCATTAATTATAGAATGATACATCAGCATGCTGCCAAGATGAGTCTGAGCCCTGTATCCGTGTTTCAGGTCAAATTTTTTTGCAGCTTTTGTCAAAAGTAAATCGGCTATTGCAGTTTCATCCGGATTCCTGTATTTGGTGCTTTCATAGTCAAAAATTGCATCAAATGTGGAGATATTTGAATAATCGGGACTAAACTGATAATAAAGCAAATTGGCTGAAAAGAATGTTTCCTTCAGAGCAGAGTGATTTTTATTAACCCCTTTTGTTTTCAGATATGCCTCTTTAAGATCCTTCAGGCGGGTAAAGTTCCCATTTTCCTTATCAGTATCCAGTGCCAGCATGTGAACATTGGTATCATCACACATTCCCATTGCACATAGGTGGATAAACGATTCAATGCAGCGCATTCCGGTCCCACCAATCCCTATAATAAAAACTTGTTGTGGCATAAATGAATATTTAATCAGTTATTACTTTTAAACACTGAAATACTTCCCCATTTGGATCTTCGGAATATCAGCATTGTAATTCCTCCCAGAATGATATATATACCAAGAATACTTAATGTGGCAATAATATTCGAAATCCTGAATTTATCCTCAAGCGGATCTTTGGTAATTTTGTCACTGACTACCATTATATTATACAGGAAGAAATATATAGCAGCAAACAATCCTATGCCAATAAACCATATACGTCTCTTTAGCGGAGAACTGTCGTTTTTGCCTCCTTTCCATTTAATTAATCTTGCAATCACATATGCCACCGCGAGCGCAATAATTGCTACGAACACAGCATATAGATAAGTTTCCCCTATCAGTGTATCAACTTGCTTAATTGATTCATAAACCTCTCTTTTCATAAATCTTATTGTTTAAGTGACTAAATAGAATTAGTTTTTAAATAGATAGTGTATAATGGATTATTAGTTACTGCCGGATCAATCAATGCATTATCAATTGTTTGTAAAATGCTTTCAAAGACAGAGCTGTTGACCTCATTTTTTGACATTGATTTCCATTCAAAATCTTCTCTGTTAATCTTCTTCCCTGTATTTTTTGCATAAATATCAATCCTGAAAAGGTTTTCACTTTCTTCAGATAAGGAATTGTAATAATCTCCTGAGATCTTAATCCCGATTTCGCCGGTTTTTTTATAGAGCTCTTCATCGAGCACAAACATATTCTTAACCTCACAGCTGCTTAAATCCGTTTTTGCATTATTTAAGAAGCTCTGTGAAACATTATAGACAGTTATGCCCAACTCAGAATAGTTGTAGGTTGAATTCTCGTCCGAAGCCATTTTAAGTCCACGCAGTAAATATGTTCCTCCCGCAATTGGAGTTCCGTCCTCCGAATTTTTAGCATTCAATACATACTCATCCATGCTTTTCCAATCGCTCATAATTTCAAAAGCGGTGAAGCCTTTATCTGTAATCAGTTTTGAATCGAGATCGGGGAAGACAGCCAGTTTATCACCGACAAGGATATCGGAATTAGATAATTTAACAAGTCTGAGATCTGTCCCTAAAGGAGATACATTGAAAGCTTTGTTAAGTTCCCTGAAAATATTGCTTGATAACCTGTCATCGGTAAACAGAAAATAGAAACGCTTTTTAGAGTAATTCTTACCAAAGTAGTTTTCTTCATACCCCTCAATATAAATATAGATATCAAATCCCCTGGCGAGCCATTTAATAAAAGGATCTTTCAAATATGCGAGATCAGTACGTTCACCTATTCCTTCTGTCCAGTACTCACCATCAGTTATAAGAATTGCCTGGTTGTTTCCGTCACAGATAATCTTGCTTGCAGTCTCAAGATCTGCATAAGGAATTTCATTTACCTCGCTCAGTTCCTGGTTGATAATATCTTTGTCGGCACTAATGGAATCAATTTTACTTCCTCTGATTCCATAAAGTATTGGATTTAAGCCAGTAATGCGGGGTCTTATCTGACGGAAAAAATCTGAGGAGTTTACAGCCTGAGCTACACATGTTGAGTAATCAATGAACAGCTTAACTTCCGGATTCAGCTCATTTGCAGACTGTAAGTTCATAAGATGGAAATCCGTAATAGATTTTTCATCAATCTGAACAACTGTCGGAGATTTGCATGATTCTAAACCAGACATAAGATAGATAAACAATATCCATAACAAATCTCTGCATCTCTGTACTTTAAATCTTATTTTCATTTCTTTTTATATCAGGTTAAAATTGAGAAACATACGTAAAGTATTATTGCCCACATGGGTTTTTTGCTGTCTTCTGAATCTTTCTAAATTATTTGAAAATGGTATAACTATTGCCTTATGAATAATTGTTTCACACTAAGTGATCAATACATCTTTTTCAATTTCTTAGTGTATGAATAATAGAGTTTCACTTATTCACTATTGAGGAGAGACAGGCAAACTGATGGGATTATTGTTTTTAAAACGATTAAATACCAGGTTAGTTTTTGCCACAAATGCTGCTGGCGTGAACACAGAGGATTCTTTTCTTTCCATAATTAAGAGAATGTAGGTAGTTATCAGAGGGTATTATATTATTGTTCAGGTTTTTTATTCATTTCAGAATGCTTGAATCAATTGTCTTAATCAGACCCTCCGTAAACCCTTTTGCCTTATTTCCCAGGTCTGTCATTTCACCTTTTATATTATTTATAAACTTTCGGGATTTATAGCCTGTTTTGATTCCTGTGTACTTACCAATCAGGCTGTTATATTCTGAGCGTTCTTCCTCAGACAGACGCTCAAGCTCAATATTGTTAAAAAAAGACTTATATTCATTAATTGTGCTGTCTGCAGAGATCCAGTCTTTATCAGTATAAGATTTCCACCCTGATTCTACCTCTGTAACAAAAGAGTTTAAATACTCAAGGTGGTTTTTAGCTTTTTGAGCAGGATCACAAGAAATTAATATGACAAATAAGAAAATATACCTCTTCATCTTTTCTTGTTTAAACAATCTTTGACTTAAAACCGGATACCTAAAAGTTTAGAACAATTGATTACTCAAATGATCAATTTAACTTCTTTTGATGCAGATATTACAGTTTTTGCTTAATCAGGTTAAAACGTGCTTACAAGATAATAAAAAATTAGATTACAATTAGTATTACTAAATGGTAAATAAATATTTATTTTTTAGTGAAAACTAAATGCTAAATATTGTTTATTGATAGCATTAGTAAATAGAGTATCTCTTAAACAATACATGACAGACACGTATGTACCTATTGAATTTATAGCCGGATTAGTGGCTTCAGACTGCATGCCAACTCAAAAATCCCTGATAGTTCCGATCATCATGTTAATTCAATATTATTACCATACATAAGTGCCCACAGCTCCCGGTTTCAGTTCAATTCTGGCAAACGCTCCATTGTACTGAACCTTAAATGAATTAACAGACCATGTATCGTTGGCTACAATTAATACTATCCTGCCATCCGGAGTTTTGAATGCAACATTAGGTAATACCTGTGTATTTTCAACCATCGTCGCACGCATTATTCCCGGATGCTCCTCATCCTCGGTAAGGCTGATAGTATTATCTCCGTTATTGGTTGATGCAATCCTTGCTGATCCCGGTCTTACAAATTTAGAAGCATGGGCTATAGTATAGAATGCAATATTGCGTATGACTTTATTACCATCAATAGTTATCGCTCCCTGACACATGGAACAACCTCCGTTGTCTGTATGCGGATCGTTCAGAGGATCTGCAGCCAGATTCCATAGAATTACGTTCCTGCTCCAATTCCTGGTCGCTCCGATAATCAGACGTTTAACCTGGGCAGATATGTTAATAGTGGAACTTCCGGGCTTTTCTGTAACCATTTGCTCAGTAAAATAAAGGTTTTTGTCAGGCCGAGCCTGATGAACCATGCTCATAGCGCTTAGATCTCCGCCATAATGGTGGAATCCCGATCCGTCAACATATTGTGCCAGTTCCGGATCACTTAAAAGTGCCAGCGGATAATCGGGTCGGTCGCAATTGTGGTCAAAAAGAATAATCTTGGTTGTCAGACCCGCTTTTTTGAAAGCCGGACCGAGATGTTCCCTGATGAAGGAAGCTTGTTCGGATACTAACCATGGCATACTCGGTGTATTTCTGGAATTCAACGGCTCATTCTGAACGGTGACAGCATCAATGGTAATGCCCTCCTTTTTCATAGCCAGAATATATTTCACAAAGTAATTTGCATATACCTCATAACATTCCTTACGGAGAGAGCCACCCCTTATATTATTGTTTATTTTCATCCATTTGGGAGCTGACCATGGGGACCCGAGTATTTTGACAGCTGGATTTATGGCCAGAATTTCCTTCATAACCGGAACCACATCATTAAGATCCTGTGCCAGGGTGAATTTTTTTAGTTCAAAATCTGCCTCTCCTTCGGGAAGGTCGTCGTACGAAAAAACGAAGTCATTAAGGTCCGAAGCTCCAATACTGAGACGGATATAACTGATGCCCGCACCATTCCCATTTTCTGAAAAAAGCTCCTGTAACAATGTGTTGCGACTGGCAGGGCTCATTTTCATTATAAGGCCGGCACTTCCCCCTGTTAGTGCAAATCCGAACCCATCAATACCCTGCAATTGCTCTCGTTCATCAATGATAATTGTGGTCCCTCCACTAGGGTTGTTGTTACTAAAATACAGACTATCTTTTTGTTCCTGGAATAAGGCCGAGCGGTCAGGATTGGTTATCCAGGCATCGATTTTAACAGGGTTCCCTTTCTGACAATAAAGATATTGCGGAGCAAAAGAAAATATAGCAATTAACAGGCCTTCACAAAAAGCAATAATCCGGATACTCATGGCTGACATAGTTTTATTCAAATATCGGATAAATATTGCAGTTTAATGCCCCAAAAAACATGTTCATCGGCAATCGAACAAAAATACATTACATCCGAAATCAATATGGAATTACTATTTTTGTATGGTATATGACAGTCCTTTAATATGGCTGAGACAGAACATAAAATCACTTCTCGTTCCCTGATCAAAGGTCAAAGGTCCAATCCCCTTCATAAATCTGTAAAAGAATTATTTAACTTCAAATTACTTTTGTTGTTTCTGTGCCTTTGTTCGATCATCCTGCTTAATTCATTTCTTGACCCGAACGGATATCTTAGTTTTGATTCAACAAATTATCTGAGACTCTCCAAGAATCTTTTGTTGAATGAAGGGTTTAAGGTCGCAGATTACCAATCATCTGATGGAAAGTCATTTTTCGCCATCTGGCCGGTTGGATACCCGGTATTGATTTTTATGGTATCAAAGCTTACCGGTCTTGGTGTTGTATGGGCATCTAAAGTTTTAAGCCTCATATTGATTGGAGCCATATTGCTTCTTTTTAATTATATTTTTAAGGAAACTGCACATTGGGCAGGATTGATATTTTTCATAGATGCTAACATATTAATATTCTCGTTCACCTGGTCAGAGGGACCTTTCATTTTCTTTCTACTGTGTACCTCTGTTTTTCTATATAAATGTGTGGAAACAAACGGCAGGATTCTTTGGCTTGCAGGACTATTCCTTTCCGGAATTTCTTTGTTCATGATGAGATATATTGGATTGATTTCCGTAGGGATTATTGGTTTGATAGCTTTAGTTAATTTTTTCAGACGCAGGTGGCTTTTTTCAATTAAGCTGCTTGCTATAGCAACATTGCAATTAATATGCGCTGTATTGTATTTATATCATAATAAAATATCAACAGGCTATTTAACAGGTATGCCAAGGGATCCGTCCCGGGAGTCAAACCATGAGTTGCTAAATCAATTATTGTCAGCCTTAAAAGAAGAATTCATTCTTATCAAGTGTGGGATTCCGGTATTATTAAGTCTGGGTTTACTCCTGTTGCTTGGATTGTATTTATACCTGGCGAGGAAAAAGAGTCACTGCGAAGAAAAATTTAATGGTTTATGGAAGTATTTTTTATTGACAGGGGTTCTATACCTCGCAGCAATTATAGCAGTCAGATGGTTTAACAATTTGGACCCTATAGATTTCAGGTTTTTAGCACCAGGAACTTTTCTAATTATTTTGTCACTGGCAAAATATCTCCAGGGTAAACCAAGAGTAAAAATTATGGGTTACCCGTTGCTTTATCTGGTAATACTGGTGACCTTAAGTATTCATTATATTCCATCCACAACCGCTATATTTAAGTATATAACCACAGGAAAAAATTATTTCCGAAATCCAAATTATGTCGAAAATACCAGGGAGATCTTAGAAAAATATAAAGAAGTTGAGCCATTCAGTATTGTAATATTCGGATCAGATCATTTGAGATATCTGAGAGAAAATATAATTCCAACTGAAATCTATGAAAAGTTCTCTTTGGAGGATTATATGAACCACTTCACACAAAAAAAAGACTGGAATGTTTATGTTGATATCACCGGTGATTTGAATCCGGAATCTATCCATGAAAGTTTTATCCGCTTAAAGCAATCTAATGAAGGTAAAGTACGATAGGACCGGACCACTTTGAGTTCTAGCCTGCTAAGCGATTAATTTTTGTCACAGATTCTTGAACAGTCTCAGGTTCCTTTAAATATTTTTCGAATTTGTAAGCCTTGTATTTATCTGTAAAAGCGATATGAAGTAGAAGGAAGCCCAGGTAGATGCAGATTTGCCTGGGTATTTATATTTCATTTGCAAAAATCTTAAAAAGTCTATCCCTGGTTCCCCGTATAATTCTTAACTTTATTATGATTGTGAAAGGATTAGTTAGGTAGTGAGTTGTGGGTCAGAGAGTTGATTATTATTACTTATGTAATGCGTACTTTCTGTTTACATATAGGTACTCAGAATTCATTGGAAAAAGAAAAAAACGGACAGATATAAATTGACTATTAAATTTGATAATTATGAAAAAGAAAAACAGGATTTGTATTTACTCATTAATAGTAATGGGAATTATATTAATTCTTATCACTGGTTGTAAGAAAGATAAATCATCATCAATGCATACCCCGGTAATTACCTGGGCAAAACCAGCAGCGATTCACTACGGAGTAAATTTAAGCCAAACTCAACTAAATGCCTCTGCCGATGTACCCGGCACTTTTGTTTATACCCCGGAGATCAACACAAAACTTGATCTTGGTTATAATCAGGATTTGAAAGTGGTTTTTACCCCAACAGATGCAATACATTATGAAACAATAAGTAAAACAGTACAGATTGATGTAATAATAGCCATCGGCGATAGTTATAAAGGGGGCAAGGTGGCTTATATCTTTGTCAGGGGTGACCCTGGTATGGTATCTGAAGAAATACACGGTTTAATTGCAG
>Ga0302322_100001160_pt1 | contig 21433 bp, 16 predicted proteins | sample Fen_T0_2_FD_203757 | JGI IMG/M metagenome (GOLD analysis project Ga0302322, IMG submission 203757) | Peat permafrost microbial communities from Stordalen Mire near Abisko, Sweden - Fen_T0_2 | ecosystem: Environmental > Terrestrial > Soil > Wetlands > Permafrost | place: Sweden: Abisko...
GGCTGCGGAATTGGTGATTAGCGAATAGGTCACTGACGAGCCCGCGCTGAAATCGAGCTTGCCGCAAGCACAAAATGTCGCGGTCGGCAATGAAGTCACGGAAGCAGCCATGCTGTCGCTCATAATGCTCGGATCCGCGTTGCAGCCACCTTGAGCAAAACCAAGGCCGTTCGGCGTCGGGTAAGTCAAAGTTCCAGGACCGGTGCCGTATTGAAATCCAAGGATTAGGTTCAAATCACTTGTGTCAACCGCCCATTGCGGAAAATAATTGGCGGCGCCGCCGGGAAAAGTTTGGCCGGCATAGTTGATAATGATGTTATTCACTGCCGCCGGCGTGCTGGCGACTATCAGCGGAGCACCTGTGCTATATGACGGGGCGGCAGTGCCATCGGCTGAATTTGTGGCTTTCAACATATAGGTGGCTGAATCCGATACTTGCACGTTATTAAGCGTAAGCGTCGAGATCACCACACCGTCATTGGTCACAGTTACCACCCCGGCGTTGATGTTGTTTGTGGTCGGGCCACTGGTTATTTTTTGCCATTGCACGCTGGCCGGCGGCGTATTTGAGTAGGCTGCCACGAAAAGAATCTGTTCGCCCGTGAAAGAAGTTTCAGCGGAATTTGGCGTGGTGTCCTGAACCAAAACAGGTGACGGACCGACGGGCGGGGCGCCAGAATTGGTGCCTTGCACAATTATTTCGGAATACCCCTGCCAGCCATTATTAAATCTGTTTGCTTCCGGCGGACTGGCAAAGTCGAACTTTATCCTGGCAACGTTTTGTGCCAATGCCGCCCCGGTTGACGTATTTACAGCCACCCGGCATGCCGGAGCGCCGTTGGTGGGCGGAAGGTAGTAAACCGTGGTGAGTGGAATGAAGACCGAAGGGGCGGATACCGTGGAATATGATAGAACGTAATATTGACCGCATCGACCTGTGTCGCCCCATCCGCTATACACAACGATGTTGGTTACATCTGATCCATTTGCAGAATTGTTGAGCTCATAAACCAGGAGGTTGCCACCCCCGGCTCCGCAAGAAGCCATGGTTGATTTGTCACCAGATATCCCAATGCCACCATCCGTCAATGCGGATGTACCAGCGCAACTTTCATTGTTGAAATTGCCGACGGCCGTGATCGCAGCCTGAAGAGCAATCAAACTGGGTGTTTCGGCCGGCCAGGTGGGCGTGAACGGGTTTGAACCGCTCTCGACGGATCCCGTTATCGATATCGGCAACGGCGAGGCCGTGCCCGGCGCAACGGTTCCCTCCACGGTAATCGCTCCCATTCCCACCCATCCGTTTTCCACCCCCGGATTGCCAAAATCAAACAGCAAGGCGTAAACGTTTGCGGCAATCGTGGCCGTCCCATTCACCGAGTCATTGATCGTTACTCGATTGCAAGATGGCTGGCTTATCGAAGGTCCATCATTCCTGAAACTGGCGCCGCCCAAAGGAAGCCAAATTCCTGGGGCGGCTGCGGTGGAATAATAAACCGTATAACCTTGGCCGTCACGGCCTCCGTCGCCCCATCCACTATACGTCGTAATGTTGGTAATGTTATATCCGTTGGCGGAAGCTGGCAGCGTGTAAACAAGCAAATTACCCTGTTGGCCGCCACAGGCCGCCGAATAACCCGAGGGAACTGTAAGGCTGTGGATGGTGGTCAGCGGCGCAAGGTCTCCAGAACAGGTTTCATGCGCGAAACTGCCCTGAGCCAGGCTGGGAGTCAGGCCGGCAATCAAACTGTCCGCAGCCGGAGTCCACGTCGGCGCGAACGAAGCAGGGCCGTTTTGATTGGTGAGGGTAATGGTCACCGTCGCGATGGCGGAACTTGTGAACGTCAACAGAGCCAAGCTAACCAGGCTTGCTGCGATCTTCCTTTTGAAGTGGTGTGCTTTTTTCATACTCCTGGTGTTTTTATTATTCTGGGTTGGGCTTTTCTAATGTAGTTTGCTGGCCGTTAATCGGCGGCCAACATTCAGTTTTTTGGTTCTGGTCCATGCAAATTCCAACCACACAAAAACAGCATCAATTCTGATAGTGAAGCTTTTTGGTTGTTATGTGTCGTAATATGAAACTTTACTCCGACAGTGTCCATACCCCCAAATTAGGGTATTCAAGCCGGCAGTTTTGCCTGCAATGACGCTTATCATCCATAGGTAATTGATCTAATGTGCTTTTAGACCAAACCGTAAGACGCCGACAATTTGCACAAGGATGACAAGGCCAACAAACATCACATTAGCGCTCGTCGAATCGGAAAAGGACCTGGCGGAAAGTTTTTGAAACGGCGGAGAGAGATGGCTTAGCCAAGAAAATTGCTCCGAGAATTTCTTCCGGCAACATTAATTGCTGATGCTATCCGCTGAGGCATATACAGAAGCCCTTCCAAGGACCTGCCGCTCTCCGGACGGAAATCTTGATTGGACAAAATCCATATTTTGGTTAAAGTAATTGCATGTCATGAGCTTCCTTCTACGTTTAACGAGATTGTCGTGGATCGTAATCTGGATGACTCTTGGTGTTTCCGTGCGTGCAGGTACAATTTCAGCCTTTTCCCTGCCAAGCACCGGAACCGATCTTGCTTCTGGAATAGACTCCAGCAATACATATTTGTGTACATTGAGTTTCGGAAGCAGTAATAAGCCACTTTTCATCAACGGAGTTCCCTTCCAGCAAGTTCACTTGCATGAAAATGGCAATCGTTCTGACGAACGCCATCAATTCTTCTGCGGAAGCGACACCCATCATGGCGGAACGTGGTCTGTTTCGGTAACGCTTCCCGCAGGAGACGGTTTTGCTGGAGACGATTCCGCCGTCGGGAATCTTGTCGGAGCTGACGTTCAGGCAGATGGCGCGATGTTATCATTGCTGAATCACATGTGCTTTTTGATGACCGAGCCGTTAAACCTCACCAATGGCACGACAATCAAAATGAATTTCGGCGGGTTGCGAGCGGGAATGAAATATTCACTACGATATTATTATCGCCAGTGGAGCAAAGACCGGTATATAAACTTCAGCTTTTGCGGTGAGGGGGCCGAGGAGCAATATGCCGGCAACCCGCTGGATATGGATGCTGGCGGGGCAGCCTTCATTGAATATGATTTTGTGGCGGCTACAAATGACGTCACGATGCTGATGAGGGTGGTGTTGCCCGGATGCGGGCCGCACATTTATGGGATGACATTGCAGCCATTGCTTGCTGGAATGGGAAATCATGGCGGGCCCAAGTTGCCTATCGGGGCTTCGAGCGCTTTTCCGCTTGTCACCTCGACCACTTTGCCTTCCCATTCCGGGGTCGGTTCGTGGATTTGGGCCTCCGCGACGTACGATCGGCAGGCCTGTCGTTTTTGGAAATCATTTGTGGTTCCAAATTCATCTCCTGTACGTTCGGCAACCCTGCTTATTTCTGGTGATGACTATTATCACGTCCTCCTGGATGGAAATGATTTGGGACGCGGGTCAGACTGGAGAATTTTGACGGCATACGACTTGAGTCCGCTATTGGGAAAATCCGGACCTCATGTGCTTGCCATTGAAGGGGCAAATGATTTTGGCGCCGCAGGAATTATTCTCGGTCTCGACATACAGCTAAAAGACGGGCAATTGATCTCTATCGGCTCCGACGCAAGTTGGCGGGTAGTGCCAAACAACGAGCGTGGCTGGGAGACAAAACAAAACGCTTCCCCTTTATGGCCGAAGGCAAAAATCGTTGGCTCGGCAGGCGTCTCGCCCTGGAAGTTGGACACCTGGGAATGGGGTACAAAAGTCCTTAATGCGCCGACTCCGACCCCGGTTGTCGTATCTTTCTGGCAACAACTCTGGTTTGAGTCCGTATTGTTGACGTTCTTTGTTATCTCAATCGCGACCGGCATTTATCTCATGGGCCGGCTTATATTGAATTCAAAAGAGCATTCAGTGATTCGGAGAGAGCGCGCCCGGATCGCCCGAGACCTCCATGACGGGCTCGCAGCCGGCCTGACCCAACTTGTCGTCTGTGGAGAGTCCGCAAAAAGCGACCTGCGTTCCTGCCCCGAGGCTCAACCAGGACTCGATGAGATTTGCCTGAAGGCGCGGGGGTTGCTGAATTCGTTGAAAGAAACCATATGGATTGTCAATTCTCAACGTGACTCGCTGCGTGATCTGATCTTGCATCTATGCGATTATACTGAAACCTTCCTTAAGCCGACAACCATCCGGTGTCGTTTTGACGTTGCGGCGGATTTGCCAACGTTGCCCTGTGATGTTGGCATCCGCCGGAACCTGATGCTGGCGGTTAACGAAGCGCTTTGCAATGCCATCAAATATTCCGGGGCCAGTGAAATCCAACTGCGGATTCATTGGCATGACAACAAGATCGTCGTCCGGGTGGAAGATAATGGAAAAGGCTTTGACCCGATGAAAGCAAGCAGGGAACGAAATGGATTGACTAATATGGAGCAGCGAGCGAACGATGCGGGTGGTCGGTGCACGGTCGTCAGCCAACCGGGTGCCGGGTGCCAGGTGGAAATTAGCGTGCCGCTTCGCCGCTTGCGTCGCTTTTCTCTCTGGCAAAAAGGCCAGCCTGAAGTTCACAACGATCAACTAACGTTTCCTGCCTCTGGTTCCGAAGCGACTGAATCTTCCCAATCCAAATCTGCATGAGCATTTCAACTTCCGACCCGGCGACCAAACTACAAGCCGACTCAGTTTATACCTTTGCCCTGGTGGATGATGAAAAAACGACTCGTGAGCATTGGATCAAGCTGCTGGAATCGTTTCACAATTTCAAATGCGTTGCCGCATGTCCGACCGGCGAAGACGCCCTGCAAGTAATACCGGCAGCCAAGCCGAAAGTCATATTGATGGATATTTTCATGCCGGGCATTTCCGGCATTGCCTGCACCGCGCAGCTAAAAATCGCCCTGCCGCAAACTCAGATTCTGATATTCACCGCTTCTGACGACCCGGAATTGATTTTCCCGGCGCTTGAGGCTGGCGCGGACGGTTATCTCATCAAACAAGCCCAGCCCTCCGAGGTGCATAAGGCCCTGCTCGGAGTTTTAAATGGTGAAGTACCAATGACGAGCGGGATTGCCCGGCGGGTGGCGGAACATTTCCGAAAAGGATCAAATCTGCCTCATCAGGAAATGCGCTTGAGCAACCGGGAACGTGAGATCTTGGTGATGCTGTCCAAAGGCTACTCCAACAAAGAAATCGCAGCAGAACTTAAATTAAGCATTGCAACCATCCACAGCTACCTGAAAAATGTATATGAAAAAATGCATGTACACTCCCGAACCCAGGCAGTGGCAAAATATTTGTCAATCAAAAGTAGTTAGACATATATTTGGTCGGGCAACGGCTGCGCCATGCTCATGGTCGGCTCGCGATTAACACAATCTCGTCGTCTGGAAGTTTCACAGGCATCCCAAACCAAGACGCGCAAATCCCAAAGCCTGCGGTCCGCAGATTTGAGCATGGTCGGAATGTGGCAAGCTTCCTCTGGGCGCCTGGGAATCCCTAGCCTTGCACTTTCACCTCCGTGCTAAATGACACCAGGCCCTTCGTAAAAAAATCCGGCACTCACTGCGCGAGCGGCGGGATTGTCCCGATGGATGTAATCGAAGACGGCTGCGTGTTGAACAGTCTCGGGGAACGCGACGGCGTGTTCGCGGCCCTGCCAGAAAAGCAGGATATATTTGGCGAGTTGCGTAACACCCGCCAAGTGTCACCCTGGACGCAAAAGCCCAACCGACGAGGTTCGAGGAGCGGCGCTGTTCGCCAACGGCGGACGGTGAACCGCTGCGGTATTTATGAAAATGCGTTCGCGAACGCCAACTCCGACCACCATTGCTGCGAGGCCGCTGCTAAAAACTCTCCAACGGCAGCGCCCGCAGCCGAAGCGCCGCACACCATCTTCTACACTCACCCAGCCAAGGTGCAGGGTTTCAGTGCAGCGTTTTTTCCACCCGGGATAAAAGGCGTCAAAAAAAATCCTGCACCGCTGCCGCGTTCACCGGCTGGCTCCGCCCGCCGTTAAAATTGTCACACAATCGTTACATCACAATAAATAATGGACCGGATTACGCACCGCGCAACGGCCCGTTGACACGAAAATAAAAACTCCGCCGCACGTTTGCACGAATGGTCCAGCCATCGCTCCACCGCCGGCGTCCCAACGGATTCTTCTCCGGCCTGCAAGATTTTTATGACTAATGCTAATCAGTCGCAGAGTTTATTACCAGAACGTGCCGCGCTGGCACAAAATTGGCTTCGCCTCCCCATCTATAGGCTGCCAAGAGGCCTATTCAGTAGCCGAGACCACTAACAAAAAAACACCCTCAATGATCAAATCAACCTCTAAGACCAAAACCATGTCCCGACGGCTCTGTGCCGGGGGCATTTTCCTCAGCGGAGCCACCATGGTGCTGGCGCAAGATGCCGACAGCATGGCGAAGGAAAACCAAGACCTGAAGGCACGCGTTACCGCCTTGGAACAACTCGCCCAAAAGGAGGGCCTGCTGCCCAGCGGCTCCCCCTCCCCCCGGATCGTTACGGCCATGACGGATTTGACGGTCAGCGGGTTTGTCCAAGCCTCGTATTTCTATAATACGCGGCGCCCGTCGTCCGGTTACTCCGACAGCTATCTGTGGAACACCAAGGACAATTCCTTTTCCATTAATAAGTTCAAGGTCACGCTGGCCAGCAAGCCCGTGGCGACCGATAAATGGGATGCCGGTTTCAAGGCTTCGCTGATGTTTGGCGATGATGCGCCGGCCCTCAATATTCCTGGCAGCAACGGCACCGGTGCGGGCAGCGCCAACACTACCTTCAATGATTTGCGGGAAGCTTATATCGAACTAAACGTGCCGGTCGGTACCGGTCTGAACATCAAGGCCGGCCAGCTTATTTCGCTCTTGAACTACGAGTCCGGCGACGGTGGTGCCGCCAACGTGAACTTCTCGGAAGGCAACCAATGGTGGTACACCGGCAACGGCCCCTCCGCCGGTATCCAGGCGACCTATAATTTCACCGACAAAGTGGGTTTCACCGCCCGCGTGGACAATGGCCTGTTCCAAGGGCCGGTGGATAACAATCAAGGCAAAGCCGTCAGCGGCAGCCTGAACCTGAAGCCGCTCAAAGATCTCTGGATCAACTTCATCGGCTGGTACGACGACCAGCCGAACAATGTCAAGGTGGCGGGTGGATCGTCCATTGGTGGCTATCAAGTCACTGAAAAACTGGGCACTGGATATGAAGTGGATTATTTCAACAACAAAACCCCCAGCACTTCCAGCGATCTCTGGTCTGTTGGTGGCTGGATCTGGTACGACTTCACTGCCAAGGTGGGCCTGGCCCTGCGCGCCGACTTTATCGGCAGCCCCGATGGCGTGCTGGGAACAGTGCGTCCCGGCACCGGCACCTTCACGCCGGACACCTCTGGCAATCTTGGCAGCGTAACGCTCACCTTGAATTTCAAGCCCACGCCCGCGCTCAAAATTCAGCCGGAAATCCGCTATGACTACACGACCTACGACTCCTACTTGAACGGCAAGAAAGATCGCATCATCGTTGGCTGCGGTGCCACCTACATGTTCTAACCCTGACCACCTTATAATTTTATAAAGCACGTTGCACTCAGTCTCAGAATCTTACCAATCACTATGAAAAAAACTCTCCTGACCGGTCTGGCCGCGCTGGCTGCCCTGGCTCTGACTGTCCGCGCCTCCGCCGAAGACATCGTCAAAGTCGGCATCCTCCACTCGCTCTCCGGCACCATGGCCATCAGCGAAACCTCGCTCCGCGACGTCCTGTTGTATGCCTTTGACGAGATCAACACCGCCGGCGGCATCAAGGTCGGCGACAAATCCTATAAAATCGAGCCGGTCATTGTGGACGGCGCCTCCAACTGGCCGCTGTTTGCGGAAAAAGCCAAGCAGCTCCTCGAAGAGGACAAGGTAGCCGTCACCTTCGGCTGCTGGACTTCTGTAAGCCGCAAGTCAGTGCTCCCCGTGTTTGAAAAGGATAACGGCATGCTGTTCTATCCCGTGCAGTATGAAGGTGAGGAATTGTCCAAGAACATTTTCTACACCGCCGAAGCCGTGAACCAGCAGGCCACGCCGGCCGTGGATTTCCTCCTCAAGGCGGGCAAGAAAAAGTTCTACCTGCTGGGCACCGACTACGTCTATCCCCAGACCACCGACCTGATCCTTTATAAATATCTGCTGCTCCATGGCATCCCCGCGGAAAACATCGGCGGCGGCTTCCGCAAGGATGACGCCGGCAAGGTGATTTCCGCCGGCAAATATGTTCCGTTCGGCCATACGGACTTTCAGCAGATCGTCGCCGACATCAAACAGTTCGCCGCCAGCGGTGATGCCTGTGTCCTGAACACCGTGAACGGCGACTCGAACGTCCCGCTGTTCAAGGAAATTGCCGCCGCCGGTTTGAACGCCGCCGATTGCCCCGTCGTTTCCTTCAGCCTCGCGGAAGACGAACTGCGCGCGCTCCCCACCAAGGATCTCGTTGGCGAACTGGGATGCTGGACCTACTTCATGTCCATCAACACCCCCGCCAACAAGACGTTTCTAAAGAACTGGGATGCCTGGCTCAAAACCCAGTCGCATCCCGGCGTCGTGAAGGAAAAACGCGCCATGGACAGCCCCATGGTGCTTTCCTATGACGGCGTTTATCTGTGGAAACAAGCCGTGGAAAAGGCCGGCTCCTTCGACGTGGACAAAGTGCGCGACGTGCTGGAATCTGGTGCCATCAGCTTTGCCGGCCCCGGCGGCAGCACCACGATGCAAAAGAACCACCACACCACCAAGGATGTTTTCATTGGCGAAACCAAGGCCAACGGCCAGTTCAAGATCCTTGAAACCTTCCCGCAGGTTTACGGCGAACCTTTCATGCTCAAGGACCTCGACGCCAAACTGTCTGCCAAATAATCACTTTTTGCTGGCCTAAAGTGGCTGCGTCCATTCAGCCACGAGTTCCACCAGCATTGCAGTCAACCACAAGGGCGGGGGCCAAAACCTCCGCCCTTCTTCTAAAATGATCATTCGCGCCTTGCGCTTCATTCTGGCCCTATTGTTGTCTGCCGCCTCTGTCCTGAGCATCCACGCCCAGACGGAGCCCGCCATCCGCGAAAAACTGTGCCGCGTCCTTCAGGCCGAAGGTCCGGAGCAGGCCCGCCTGCTCGCCGAAATTTCCGAATCCGGCTCCAAGGTCGTACACGATGTCCTGCTTGCCTGGACGCGCGACGGCCTCTTCCTCTATGACGCTGGCAACGGCTCCAAACTGCCGGTTGAATTGGAAGATCAGACCGATGGCGATGGCAAGGCCCGCGCCATCCGCATCGATACCGGCAAATTTCTCACCGACGGTAAAAATCAGGAACTGCGCCTCGCCGCCGCCGATCTGACGGCCGCCGAAACCTCGGCCCCGCTCCGCGCGCTCATTAATAAGGCCATGGCCACCCTCGCGCTTTCCGATCCCGATCCCGCCGCCCGCTCCACCGCCGTGTTGAAGCTGGGCAATTCGCAAAAATTAGCAAACATCGATGTCTTGCAGGCTCGCCTCGCCAAAGAAACCGATGCCGGCGTTCAGAAAAACATCCGGGAATCCATCGCCATGCTCCAGCTTGGCGATCCGGATGCGAAAGTTCAAATCGCCGCCTTGCAGCAGCTCGGCGCCCTGAAAACCATCGGCAGCCTCGAAATGGTCAATGCGGTCGCCGCCAAAAATGCCGCCGACCCCGAGGTCGTCAAAGCCTCGAAAATTTCGGCCTCGCGCATCGGGGAGCATATCGCCGTCGTGAACTTTTTCGGCACCATCTTCCGCGGCCTGAGCCTCGGTTCCATTTTGCTCATCGTCACGCTGGGTCTCGCCATCACCTTTGGCCTGATGGGCATCATCAACATGGCGCACGGCGAGATGATTGCCATCGGTGCCTACACCAGTTATGTGGTGCAAAACATTTTCGGCACCGGTTTCGCCTTCTCCGTCAACCTGCCATTCAGTTGCTTTGGCCATCCGCTGGGGTTTGGCCTGAGTATTCCGGGCATGAACAGCACAGGCTGGTGTTATGAGAGCTATTTTCTCGTGGCGCTGCCGCTCAGCTTTCTCATGGCCGCGCTGGCCGGCTTGGTGCTTGAGCGCACGGTCATCCGCTTTCTCTACCGCCGGCCGCTGGAATCCCTCCTTGCCACGTGGGGCGTTTCGCTCGTCATGCAGCAGTTGTTCCGCATGGTCTTTGGGGCGAACAATGTGCAGGTCAACTCGCCCCGCTGGTTGCTCGGCCATTTTACCATCAACGACGTTTCCCTCGGCTACAACCGCGTCTTCGTCATCGCCTTCGCTGTGCTGATTGTCGCCGGCACCTGGCTCCTGCTCACCAAGACCCCCCTCGGCCTGCTGATCCGCGCCGTGATGCAAAACCGCGACATGGCCTCCTGCCTGGGCGTCCGCACCGCCCGCGTGAACATGTTGACCTTTGCCTTCGGCTCCGGTCTCGCCGGTTTGGCCGGCGCCTTCCTCTCACAAATCGGCAATGTCGGCCCCAGCCTCGGCCAGAGTTACATCGTCGATAGCTTCATGACGGTCGTCGTGGGCGGGGTTGGCAGCATCGTCGGCACCGTGTATTCCGCCGTGGGCATCGGCACAAGCGACCAGGTTTTGCAACAGGTCACTGGCTCGCCGGTCACGGGCAAGATTGTCGTGCTCATCTGCATCATTCTCTTCCTCCAATGGAAACCCGGCGGACTGTTTTCCATCCGCAGCCGCAGTCTGGATTAAACTTTCATGCACCGTAAATTTAAAAATCTGGAAATCTGTGCGGTGGTGGCCGTGGCGCTGTTTTTCATCGTGGTTTTCCCCTGTCTCAACGCCACCCCGGCCGGCAGCTGGCTGCATGTCAGCAACTTCACCATCACCGTCTACGGCAAATATCTCTGCTACGCGATGCTGGCCATCAGCGTGGATTTGCTCTGGGGCTACACCGGCCTCCTGAGTCTCGGCCAGGCGCTGTTCTTCTCGCTCGGCGGCTATATGATGGGCATGTATCTGATGCGCATGATCGGCGACCTGGGCCAGTATCATCAGCCCATTCCTGACTTTCTAGTCTTTCTCGGTTGGACCCGGTTGCCCGCATTTTGGCAACCCTTTTCCAGCTTCCCGTTCGCCCTGCTGATGGCCCTGCTGCTCCCCGGCGCGCTCGCGGCCCTGTTTGCCCACCTCGCCTTTCGCTCGCGGATTCGCGGGGTGTATTTTTCCATCCTGACCCAGGCGCTGACCTACGCGGCGTGCCTGTTGTTTTTCCGCAATAGTCTCCTGCTCGGCGGCAACAACGGCTTCACCGATTTCAAATTCATCCTCGGCCATGACCTGCGCGATCCGGCCACCCAGCGCGGCCTTTTCATCGCCTCGGGCATCGCCCTGCTAGTGGTGTACCTGCTCTGCAAATGGCTTACCACCACCAAGCTCGGTAAGGTGCAGCGCGCCATCCGCGACAGCGAAAACCGCGTGATGTTCTCCGGCTATTCCACCGCCCATTTCAAGCTCTTCATCTTCGTGTTTGCCGCGCTCATCGCCGCGCTGGCCGGCGTGCTGTACGTCCCGCAGGTCGGCATCATCAATCCCGGCGAGATGGCCACCGATAAATCACTCGAAGCCGTCGTCTGGGTCTCCGTCGGCGGCCGCGGTACGCTGATCGGGCCCATCCTCGGCGCATTCGCCGTCAATGCCATGAAAAGCTGGGCCACCCGCGCTTATCCCGACCTCTGGCTGCTGTTTCTCGGCACCATGTTTATTCTCGTGACCGTGTTCATGCCCAAGGGCATCGTCGGTCTCCCGGAACAATTCGGCAAACTCTGGCAACGCTGCCGGCCGGCCGGAAATCAAGCCTCGCCACCCGGCGGGGTAACCGAACTCTTCAACCGGGAATCAGCGCATGCCCATGCCCCGGCCGACACCGCGCCCACATCCTTGAAGCCGAAGCCAACCCTGCCTGAATCGTGACCACGCCAATCAAACAATTCATTCTTTTGCTCGAGGGCGTGAACAAAACCTTCGACGGTTTCAAGGCGATCAACGACCTGAACTTCTACATGGACGAGGGCGAGCTGCGCACCATTATCGGCCCGAACGGCGCGGGCAAGAGCACCATGATGGACATGATCACCGGCCGCACCAAGCCCGACACCGGCAAGGTGGAGTTCGGCCGCGACACCGACTTGACCCAGATGAATGTGCCGGAGATCAACCGGCTCGGCATCGGCCGAAAATTCCAGACGCCCTCCGTTTACATCCATCACACCGTGTTTGAAAACCTGCTCCTCTCGCTCAAGGGGCCGCGCGGCGTGTTCAACGCGCTGTTTGCGCGTACGACCTCCGAGCAGTGCGGCCGCATCGAAGCCGTGTTGAAAACCATCGGCCTGACAGCCAAGGCGGACGATTTGGCCGGCTCCCTCTCGCATGGGCAAAAGCAATGGCTCGAAATCGGCATGCTGCTCGCCCAGGAGCCGAAACTGCTCCTCGTCGATGAGCCGGCCGCCGGCATGACCGATGAGGAAACCCATAAGACCGGCGAACTGCTCCTCAGTCTCGAAGGCAAACACAGCATCATCGTCATCGAACACGACATGACCTTCGTCCGGCAGATCGCCCGCAAGGTCACCGTGCTGCACCAAGGCCACGTCCTGTGCGAAGGCACCGTGGACGACGTGCAAAACGACGACCGCGTCAAAGAAGTTTATCTCGGCCGGAAAAAGAAACATTGAGCCATGCTGACCCTTTCCAATATCAACGTCAGTTACGATGGCTCCCGGATCTTGCGTGGTGTGAACCTCACCGTGCCGGAAAAAAGCCTCGTCTGCCTCATGGGCCGCAATGGCGTCGGCAAAACCACCACGCTGAAATCCATCATGGGCCTGGTGAAGTTCGAGACGGGCACCGTCACCCTGGCCGGCCGCAATTTGACCGCGCTGAAACCCGACCAGCGCGCCCGCGCCGGCTTGGGCTATGTGCCGCAGGGACGCGATATTTTTCCGCACCTCACCGTCTGGGAAAATTTGAAAATCAGCCTCGTCGTCCACGGCACCAAGGCCAATGGCCAGGTCGATCGCGTCCTGGAGTTGTTCCCCATCCTGAAGGAGTTCCTCCAGCGCAAGGGCGGCGTTTTGAGCGGCGGCCAGCAGCAGCAGCTCGCCATCGCCCGGGCCCTGCTCACCGATCCGAAACTCCTCATCCTCGACGAGCCGACCGAAGGCATCCAGCCCAACATCATTGACCTCATCGGTGACACGTTGCTCAAGCTCAAAAAAGAAGGCCGGCTTAGCATTCTGCTCGTGGAACAATACCTCGACTTTTGCCTGGCCGTTGGCGACAGTTTTTACATCATGGACCGCGGCGCCGTGGTGGCTGAAGGTCCCATCGCGCAACTGAACGACGACATCGTCAAAAAACATCTGACCGTCTAATGTGCTGACCCTGCCTGCCAGTCCCGCCGTGCCCGCCGGCCAGGCGACCCTCGAAGTCACCCTGGTTGCCGGTGCCAGCGCCGTCACGTCGGTGTTCGCCGCCAGCCCCATGAAAATGCTGACACCCGTCGCCCGCGGCAAAAGTGTCTGGGCCTGCACCAGCAGCTTCGGCGGCGGGCTGGTTGCCGGTGATGAGACGCGGCTGGACCTCAACATTGGTGCAGAGGCGCGCTGTTTTCTAGGTACCCAGGCTTCCACCAAGGTTTATCGCAATCCCACCGGGCGGCCATGTTCACACACCACCCTGGCCCGGCTGGAACCCGGCGCGCTGCTCGTCTTCGCGCCCGAACCCGTGCAGGCTTTTGCCGAATCACGCTATACCCAGCGCCAGGAATTCCAGCTCGCCGCCGGCGCCGGGCTCGTGTTGCTGGACTGGTTCACCGCCGGGCGTGCCGCCTGCGGCGAACGCTGGGCCTGCGCGCATTTTGCCAGCCGTAACGAGGTGTTCCTCGGCGGCAGCCGCGCCTTTGTCGATCCCATTTTGCTCGCCTCCGCCGGGCTGGTCGAACGCATGGGCCGCTTCAACTGCCTTGCCACGCTCCTCCTCATCGGCGCCCCGTTCCAAGCCGCGGCGGAGGTGTTGTTGGCCGATGTTGCCCGGCGCCCGGTGACGCGGCGGGCCGCCACCGTCGTCAGCGCCAGCCCCATCCGCCAAGGCGCCTTGCTCCGCATCGCCGGGGAGGAAGTCGAATCCGTCCGCCACGAAATCCAAAGCCAGCTAACCTTCCTCGCCGACCATCTCGGCGACGATCCGTGGTCGCGCAAATGGTAAGCCACTTCACGTCCTCCCATGGCTGCCTTGCCCCCATTCCCGGTTTGTGCCCCCCTCACCTGCCCCGGGTACAGGCGGGCCTGTCCGCCATCGTAAATCAGCCATCATAAATCATGCACCTGTCTCCTCGTGAAATCGAAAAGTTGATGCTGCACAACGCCGGGACCCTCGCGCAGAAGCGCCTCGCCCGCGGTCTGCGGCTGAACCATCCCGAAGCCGTCGCCTTAATCGCGACGGTCATCCTGGAATTCATCCGGGATGGTCGCCGCGTCGCCGAATTGATGAACCTCGGCCGCCAGTTGCTCGGTCGCAACCAAGTCATGTCCGGCGTCCCGGAAATGATTTACGACGTCCAGGTCGAAGGCACCTTTTCCGACGGCTCCAAGCTCGTCACCGTGCACCATCCCATCGTCAGGGAAAACGGCGATCTGAAACTCGCCCTCTACGGAAGTTTTCTGCCCGCACCCGATATTTCTGTATTCCAGCATGTTGCGGAGGAACCCATTCCCGGAGCACTCAAGATTTTGCCCGGCGATATCGAGCTGAATGTCGGCCGCCCCACCGCCGAGCTGCCTGTCACCAATCTAGGCGACCGCCCGGTGCAAGTCGGCAGCCATTACCACTTTATCGAGACCAATGCCGCGCTGAAATTTGACCGCGGCGTGGCCTACGGCATGCGCCTGGACATCCCCGCCGGCACCGCCGTCCGCTTTGAACCCGGCGAAACCAAAACCGTCAAACTCGTGGCCATAGCCGGCAGAAAAATCATTCGCGGCGGCAACAACCTCGCCAGCGGCAAAGTCTCCGCCGCCGGCAAAAAATCCGCGTTGAAACAAGTGAAGCTGAAAGGATTTTCCCATGTCTCATAAAATGAAGCGCTTGCATTACGCCGACATGTTCGGCCCCACCACCGGCGACAAGGTCCGGCTTGGCGACACCTCGCTCATTCTCGAAGTGGAAAAGGATTTCACCGTCTACGGCGATGAATGTAAGTTCGGTGGTGGCAAGGTTATACGCGAAGGCATGGGCCAGGCCGCCGGCGTCGGCGCAAAGGACGCCTTGGACTGCGTCATCACCAATGCCCTTATCGTCGATTGGTCCGGCATTTACAAGGCCGACCTTGGCATCAAAAACGGTTTCATCTCCGCCATCGGCAAAGCCGGCAATCCCGACGTCATGGCCGGCGTCACCAAAAACATGATCATCGGCGTCACCACCGAAGTAATTGCCGGCGAAGGTCTTATTCTCACCGCTGGCGGCCTGGACACCCACGTCCATTTCATCTGTCCCCAGCAGGCCAACGAAGCCATCGCCGCCGGCCTGACCACCATGGCCGGCGGCGGCACCGGCCCCGCTGTTGGCACCTGTGCCACCACCTGCACACCTGCGCCCACCTACCTCCGTCAGATGCTCCAATCCGTAGACCCCCTCCCGCTCAATTTTGGTTTCACGGGCAAAGGCAACACCTCAATGCCTGCGGGGTTGGTGGATCAAATCAAAGCCGGCGCCATCGGCTTAAAATTGCACGAGGACTGGGGCACCACACCAGCCGCCATTGATTGCTGTCTCGGCGTGGCCGATGATCAGGATGTGCAGGTGACGATTCACACCGACACATTGAACGAATCCACCTTTGTCGAAGGCACCATCGCCGCATTTAAAGGGCGGACGATTCACACCTATCACAGCGAAGGCGCGGGCGGCGGTCACGCGCCGGACATTATCCGTATCTGCGGCGAGCCGAATGTGCTGCCAAGTTCCACCAACCCAACCCGGCCGTTCACCGTCAATACCATTGATGAGCATCTGGATATGCTAATGGTGTGTCATCATCTTGATCCCAATCTGCCGGAGGATGTGGCCTTCGCCGAAAGCCGGATTCGCGGCGAGACCATCGCGGCGGAAGATATTCTGCATGACCTAGGGGCAATCAGCATGATGAGTTCCGATTCCCAAGCAATGGGCCGCATTGGCGAAGTCATCACGCGCAGCTGGCAAACGGCGGACAAGATGAAACAGCAACGCGGCCGGCTCGTCGAGGAAAAGGGCGATAACGACAACGTCCGCATCAAACGTTACCTCTCCAAATACACCATCAATCCCGCGCTCGCGCACGGACTGGCGCACGTCATCGGCTCCATCGAAGTCGGCAAGCTGGCCGACTTGGTGCTGTGGAAACCCGCGCTCTTTGGCGCCAAACCCGAAATGGTATTGAAAGGCGGCTTTATCGCCTGGGCGCAGATGGGCGATCCAAATGCCAGCATACCGACGCCCCAGCCCGTCTTCATGCGACCGATGTTTGGCAGTTTTGGCCGCGCCGTCGGCAGCACCTCCATCGCCTTTGTCAGCCAGCTCGCGAAACAAAAGGGCATTGCCAAGGGCTACGGTTTGAGCAAGCGGATCGAGGCAGTCAGAGGCTGCCGCAAAGTCAGCAAGCAGGATATGAAATGGAACAACGCCATGCCGCGCATCACCGTGGATCCCGAAACCTACGCTGTCCATGCCGACGGCGAATTGCTGACGTGCGAACCAGCTCACCGTCTTGCGCTGGCGCAGAAATATTTTCTGTTCTGAAATCCACCCCAAGAGAATTGAACTGCCGCTGCCGAATAGGGAAAACAGACGCCAGACAGATCGCAATCGGCTTCAACCGTGTCTGCATCATTTCCGGGCTGCGGCTGAATTGAATCCTTGCTCTGTGACCGGCCGTCGTTTAATCACAGTCAGGAGCATGAGTGCAACCTACCAAGTAAGAATGTTTGAAGCAGAATGCCGGCATTGCCGGCGGGGTTTTCCAATTCCATTGCTGAACGATTTCACATACGGCGAGTTCATTCTGCACGGCGAAAGAGGTGGCGTTTTTGGCTATTTATCTGCATTCACATGTCCGTTATTCAAGGACATCCACTCACGACTGCTTACGATTGCTGGGTGCCAGGAGTTCACCAGCGCCGAGAGTGCTCGCTTTCAGGAAATTTTGGCGTGTTGCGCCGATGAGCTTGACGGGCAGCCTTTGGGGTTGCCTTCGGTCTGTCCTTTCTGCCGGTCACAGAACCTGAATTACCACGACCGCAGGCCGCTCAACGATGACTTGATTCGCGTCGTGACCTTCATCGGGTTTGAGTCACTTTCCGACAAAGCCAAGATGGAAAAGCTGTCAGATTTATGGCAGCAGTAATTATTAAAGATGCGCCCTGCGATTAAAACGGCCAGCTCGACCAACTCTGCCGCCGACTGGCGTGTATGGCAGTTCGTGGACTCGGCGTTTCCCACGGGCGGATTTGCCCATTCGAACGGCTTGGAAGCCGCCTGGCAGCATGGCGAGGTGCGCGGCCGCGCCGAATTGCTGGCGTTCGTGGAGGCGAGTCTGGAGCAGTTGGGCCACGCGGCGCTCCCGTTCGCGCTGGCCTCATTCGATACCCCGGAGCAATTGTGTGAATTTGATTCCTTTTGCGACGCCTTCACCAGCAACCATGTGGCCAACCGCGCCAGCCGGGCGCAAGGCCGCGCCTTTTTGACGGCGGTGGACCGGATCTTCAAAATTCAAACCACACCGCCCATCACCGCTCCGCCATTCGCCCACTTTGCCCCGGTGTTTGGCGCATGCTTGCGGCGACTGGACGTTTCCCGCGATACGGCGTCACGGCTGTTATTCTTTATTCATCTGCGCAGCGTGCTGGCCGCGGCGGTCCGGCTGAATATCACCGGCCCGATGGAAGCACAAATGCTGCAGCACCAGCTCGCGCCAAAAATGGAATCCGTCCTGCAGGCCTGCGACCATCTGACGTTGGCTGACCTCGCCCAGACCAATCCGCTGCTGGATTTTTGGCAAGGCGCGCAAGATCGGCTATACTCGCGGCTCTTCCAGAGCTGACTGTTTCTGACGGCTTCTGACCAGCCTGTTAAATTTGCATCAATTTTCCGCCGTGACCGCCGAGGCGGTGCCGGTGACTCCGCCTCGTAAACCCATTGATAAACGTGCCGTTTTGAACTTATCCCTCAATTAATTTCCACTCACTAAACCGCTGGCAGCAAACCTGCTAATCATTATCATAATAGAGGAGGATAAGTGATGGGGGCGGACGGAGCGCCTGGTTCAGGCTGCTTCAACGTCCTGAGTGCAGGCGGTCGTGAGTTGTGTTACGCCGCTGAGCTTTGGCCGTTGAAGAGATGGAGTCAGCCCTCCGTCCCCCCATAGCCCATGCCTCAATGGATCAATTGTCTGGCGCCGGTTTTTGGCGTCTTGGTTCAGCCTGCCCGATCAGTTCGGATCTGAGCCTGAGTATTTCCGCTGGTTTGTGTTTCCCGATGCTCGACGCCAGGCCGGGGAAGGCAGAGAAACGAACTGAACCATGGCAACCCGGCTGCCGCGCGCTTTCTTGACCATTCAATTCAATTGGATTCCTCGCTGCAGCTCTCGGCCACGCTGCCGGTTAACAGCGCCACCCAGCCTAAGCATCGGCAATGTCACCTTTGCCTATGGCACGGAAGTTTTGGGCGTTCTCAGAGAACCAATCTTGTGCAAAGGCCAAATAGAGATTACATCTTTTGGCGGCTGGCGAACCTGCACTGCAAGCCAGCGAAATTGAACCCAATGACATGACCAACCAACGCCGCCCGATCACACCTCCTCACGCTGGCCCTGGTCACAGCCATGGCCACGGTCACACTCACGAACACGCGGATCATCCCGGCCACTTTCATGAGCGCGAGCTGCCGCTGGACCGGGATTTTGCCCGGCGGGCCTTCACCATTGGCATTGGCGGGCCGGTGGGCAGCGGCAAAACCGCCCTGCTGCTGCAGCTGTGTCGGCGGTTGCGCGAAACCATGGGCATTGCCGCCGTGACCAACGACATTTTCACCAAGGAAGATGGTGAATTCCTGACCAAGCACGAGGCGTTGCCCGCCGAGCGCATCCGCGCCGTGGAAACCGGCGGCTGCCCGCATGCGGCCATCCGCGAAGACATTTCCGCCAATCTCCTCGCCCTCGAAGATCTGCACGCCCGGTTCCAGCCCCAGCTCCTCTTCATCGAATCCGGCGGCGACAATCTTGCCGCCTGCTTCAGCCGCGAGCTGGCCGATTACACAATTCAAGTGATTGACGTCTGTGGCGGCGACAAAATCCCCCGCAAAGGCGGCCCCGGCATCACCCAGTCCGATCTGCTCGTCATCAACAAAACCGACCTCGCCGTCGGCGTGGGGGCGGATTTAGGCGTGATGGAGCGCGACACCAAGCGCGTGCGCGGCAGCGGCCCGTTTATCTTTGCCCAGGTGAAACACGGCGTTGGGGTGGATGAGATCATCGCCCACGCCATCCATGCCTGGCAGCACGCCTGCGATATCCCCCCACGAAAAAAATAGGAAAACGGCGGCAAATTGAGCCGTTTAGACCCTGATGGGAATTGCTCGAGCGCGACAAGGCGAGCGCATTGAATGAAATGAGGCCGTGATGCGGCGAGTCGCCCGCAAAGCGGAAGCCCATCTGGGTGACCAGAACGACACAGCCTTGTATCTGGATGAAACCAGCTTCGTCAAGAAAGGCAACGTTCCGATGGGGGGAAATGCCAGCATTGCGGCCGCTTGGCCGACTATGAAGTGCGCGACTGGCAGGGCCGGCACCTTCACCTGACGCTGGTGCGCGTGGACTTGGAATGTTAATCTCAAGCATGCGTCGTGCAAATCCGCTTGAGGTTGTGGCTGAGTTTGTGGCCGGTGTAGCACAAACCGCAGCACAAGAGGGAATTCCCTGCGGGCAAAATCGGCGTAAGTCGTTGAAGTAGTGGTGCACCCAATAGGAGTTGAACCTATAACCTGCTGATCCGTAGTCAGCCGCTCTATCCAATTGAGCTATGGATGCATCCAAAGATTTCTTCCGCTTTTTATCGCAGAAAAACCGCCCCACGATCACGTTCGCTTCGTGCGGCGAGGGTTTATTCTGTTGGAATCAGGAAAAAAAGCAAGCTCATTTGCACAGCGTATTAAGGTGCAAATTGCCTCCGCCTCAAAAGCGGCAGGCAGGCCGGGGCATCTGGCTCACGCCAACGCCCAGCCGGGCTTGATTTCGGCGTCCAATTCGGAAACGGGCGCCCCCTGCGACAGCTTGCGCTCCGCCAAAATACCGATCATCGCCGCATTGTCCGTGCACAGGGATTTCTCGGCGAGGCGCAGTTGAAATTTCTGCCGGGCGCAGGCGCGCTCCAGCTCCACGCGCAGCGCACGGTTGCACGTAACCCCGCCCGAAGCGGTCACGCAGCGGACGCCGTGGCGCCGGGCGGCGCGCAGGGTTTTGGTAACGAGCACCTCGATGATGGCCGCCTGCACGCTGGCACAGAGGTCGCGGACTTGTTGCCCGTCATCCAGCAGCGTCGGATGGTCGCGAATGAAATAGCGCACGGAAGTTTTCAGGCCGCTGAAGCTGAAATCGTCATTGGCCTCGTGCAGCAGCGGGCGGGGAAAAGCAAAGGCGAGCGGGTTCCCCTCCCCGGCCAGCCGGTCAATTTCAGGACCCGCGGGATACGGCAGCCCCATAAGCTTGCCCGTCTTGTCGAAACATTCGCCGGCGGCGTCGTCAATCGTGCCGCCCAGCACGCGGTGGTTCAACTCGGAGGCCACCAGAACGATCAGCGTGTGGCCGCCGCTGACGATGAGGGAAATGTTCGGCTGAAAAGCGGCGAAGTCAGCGGCCACGGTGCCATCAGCGCTCCGCGTAATCCAGGGCGAATACAGATGCGCCTCGTGGTGATTAATCCCGATGAACGGCTTGTCCAAGGCAAAGGCGATGGCCTGCCCCGCCTTGAAACCCACGAGCAGCGCCGTCGGCAAACCCGGCCCTTGCGTGGCGGCCACCGCATCAAGCTGCGCGGCCGCGATACCCGCCTCCGCCAAAGCGGATTGCGCCACCGGCAGCAGATTTTTCAGGTGTTCGCGCGCCGCCAATTCCGGCACCACCCCGCCGTATTCAGCGTGCAGTGCGATCTGAGAGGAAACGACGTTGGCCAGCACGACACCGTCACGCACGACAGCCGCACTCGTTTCATCGCAGGAAGTTTCGAGGGCAAGCAAAGTCATTTGCCGGGGGCGTTGAGCGTGCGATAAACAAGCAGGCCCTTGAGCAAATCTTGCGCGCGATCGAGC
>Ga0302322_100001161_pt1 | contig 21427 bp, 16 predicted proteins | sample Fen_T0_2_FD_203757 | JGI IMG/M metagenome (GOLD analysis project Ga0302322, IMG submission 203757) | Peat permafrost microbial communities from Stordalen Mire near Abisko, Sweden - Fen_T0_2 | ecosystem: Environmental > Terrestrial > Soil > Wetlands > Permafrost | place: Sweden: Abisko...
TCGCCGAGATCGGCGAGGAGCACGTCGCGCTGTTCGCCAAGGCGATCTGGCCCGCGCTGCAGGGCGACACGTCGGTCGGCGTGCTCAACATCGCCGACCTGGTCGGGAACGACTGACGCAGATGGCTCTCCTGACCCCCTCGACCACCCCGCCCTCGACCCCGCCGGCCGAACGGTCGCTGGTGTCGCTGGCCTGGGGCGATCCGGCCGGCGACCACGGCCGGGTCTGCATCGAGCAGGGCGGGCGCACCTGGACCCGGGCGGACGTCCGCCGCGAGGTGTCGGCTCTCGTGGTCGACCTCCACGCGGCGGGCGTCCGGCCCGGGCAGAGCGTGCTCGCGCTGCTGGACCACGACGCCCGAGGGGTGTTCCTGCTCGCCGCGGCGAGCGCGATCGGCCTGCGGGTGCTGGTGCCCTACAACCTCCAGGCCGCCGCGGTGCCCGAGTGGCGCAACCTCGTCGCCACCGCCCGTCCCGACGCCGTCGTCGACGTGCGGCGGGACGGGAACTCGGGCGAGCAGCTGCGGGCGGACGGCGTGCCCGTCGTCCGCCTGCCCGACCCCGGACGGCCCCCGGCCGCCCTCCTCGACCTCCCGACCGCGCCGACCGGGCTGTTCTCGCTGGTGCTGTTCACCAGCGGGACGACGGGCGCCCCCAAGGCGATCAGCGTGCCGGAGCGGGTGGTCACCGCCCGGGTGGCGAGCGTCTCGACCCGGCTCGGGTTCGCCCCGGACGCGCGGGTGTTCCTCTCCGGGCTGCTCAACAACACCACCGGGGTGTTCTTCGCGTTCGGCGCGCTGCTGCACGGCGCGACGCTCGTCGTCCCGCAGGGCCGGGACGTCGCCACCTGGCCGCAGCAGGTCGCCGACCTGCGCGCGACCCACATCATGCTGCGCCCGGTCGCGCTGCGGCGGTTCGTCGACGCGGCGGAGCGCCGTCCGGTCGACCTGGCGTCGCTGCGGGTCGTCGCGTACGGCGCGGCGTCCATGCCCCGACCGCTGCTCGAGGAGGCCCGGCAGCTCATGCCGTGCCGCTGGGTGCAGGGCTACGGGCTGAGCGAGACGTACGGGCCGTTCTGCTGGCTCGACGAGGCCGACCACCGCGACCGGGTCTACCGCAGGTACTCCTACTGCGTGGGCCGCCCGGACGGCACGCTCGACGTCACGCTGCTGCCCGTCGAGGGCGACCCGACGTCGCTCGAGGTCGCCGTGCGCGGCGACCTGGTGATGGCGGGCTACCTCGACGTCGCCACCGGCCGGATCGCCGCGCCGGACGGCTGGATGCGGACGGGCGACCTCGGCACCTGGTCGCCCGAGGGCCACCTCGTGCTCAAGGGCCGGATCAGCCAGTCGGTGCTCAGCAGCGACGGGCACCGGATCTACCCCGAGGAGGTCGAGGCGGCGCTCGGGGAGGTGCCCGGCGTCGACGACGTCGTGCTCGTCCCGCTCGCCGGCGAGGACGGCGGCGAGCGGCCGGTGATCTGCGTCAGCGGGGCCCTGGGCGCCCGGGACGCCGACGAGATCCGGGCGGCGCTCGCCGCGGCCCTGCGCCGCACCCTCAGCCCCGAGAAGTGGCCGGAGCTCGTCTTCGCCACCGATGCCGCGTTCCCCCGCGGCGGCAACGACAAGGTCCTGCGACCGCAGGTGGCCGCCCGCGCCGCGGCCGCGGAGCTGATCCGGCTCTGAACCCGATCCCCTCACCGTCACCCCGTCATGCGAGGAGCACCTTCATGCAGTACCAGGCGTCCCACTCCGTCGTCTGCGACGCGCCACCGGCGCAGGTGTACGGCCTGATCAGCGATGCGCGCCGGTGGCCGGACCTGCTGGAGCCGTGCGAGGCGGTGGAGGTGCTGGCCGGCGACGGCACGTCCGAGCACCTGCGCATCAGCGCGCGGGTCAACGGCGAGCTCATGACCTGGGAGTCGCACCGCCGGTTCCTGCCGGAGGTCTTCGGCATCCAGGCCGTCGTCGTCAAGCCGATGAAGCTGGTGGCCGCCATGACGACGACGTGGCGCGTCGTCGGCGTCAACGACCGGCAGAGCCTGCTGCTGCTGGAGCACGACTACGACCTGCTCGACGACGTCACCGGCGAGGTCGGCGGGGTCGTCACCCGCGAGCAGGCCGAGGCGTTCATCGAGCGGGCGATCGACCGGAACTCCACGGTCGAGCTGGGCAACCTGAAGGCGGCCGTCGAGCGGTCCGCGGCTCCCGGCGGCCGGTCCTGGACGATGCGCCACTCGATCGTGTGCCGGGCCGCGGCGGACGACGTCTACGCCCTGATCCGCAGCACCGACAGCTGGCCGCGCCTCTTCGACGCCTGCACCGGCGTCACGATCCTGGAGTCCACCGGCGGCAGCCCGCAGCATCCCGGCGGCAGCCCGCAGCATCCCGGCGGCAGCCCGCAGAATCCCGGCGGCAGCCCGCAGCATCCCGGGGACAGTGAGCTGGTCCGGGTGGAGGCGGTCCAGGGAGGCCGTCCCGCGAGCTGGGACACCCGCCGCCGTTACCACGACCGGGTCCGCCGGGTGGAGTACGAGCTCGTCGTCCCCATGCCGCTCACCGAGCGGATGAGCGGCGAGTGGCGCGTCGTCGAGCTGGGCGACGGGCGGTGCCTGCTCACGGTGGACCGCCGCTGGCAGGTCGCCGCGGACGTCACGGGCAGCCCGTACGCCTCCCCCGAGGAGGCCGGGACCGCGCTGTACCGGCGGCTCGACGCCAACGCCGACGCCGAGATGGTGGCGATCAAGGCCCTCGTCGAGGAGGGCACCGACGCGATCACCTCCACGACGAACCACCACTACCTGCCCCACCCGCCGGACCGCGTCTACGAGCTGCTCGCCGACGTCTCGGCCTGGCCCGCCGTCCTGCCGCACTGCGACGGCCTCACCGTCACCCACGACGACGGCCGGCACCAGGAGTTCTCGATGGACGTGCAGACCCCGCACGGCGCCGAGACCTTCCGCAGCGTGCGGATCTGCGACCCCGGGACGCTCACGATCAGCTACTTCCAGCCCGTGCCCCCGCCGGTGCTGGCCCGCCACAGCGGCAGCTGGGAGGTCGTGGCGGCGCCGGGCGGGTGCGAGGTCGTCTCGCGCCACACCGCGCTCGTGGCCGTCGACGTCGCGTCCGAGGTGTTCGGCACGGACGACGTGTCCCGGCTCAAGGGGCGCGTGCGCGAGCAGCTGGAGCGCAACAGCGGCCTCACCGTGCAGGCGGTCGGCGCCCGGCTGTCCGCGCCCGCCGGGCCGGCCGTCGCCGTCGAGGACGTCGCCGTCGAGCGCGTGGGGCCCGTCGGCGAGCGGGAGGTGGCCCGTGTCTGAGCGCCCACGGCCCGCCCGCGTGCCGGCCGAGCTGTTCCAGGCGTGCGGCTACTTCCTGCCGCGGCTGATGTTCCTCAACTCCCGGTACGCGCCGCAGGTGCACTGGGGCGACGTCGCGCTCGCCCTCGACGGCTTCCCGCTCGACGACCTGGACCTCGGGTCGGCCGGGTTCTGGGACACCTGGCGCGAGCGCTGGGTCGCCCAGGCCGAGCGCTACCGGGCGACGGCGGAGGGCTCGACGACGGCGGCCGGGCGCGCCCGCGCCTACCGCGGTGCGGCGGCCTGCTACCACTGGGCCGAGTTCATGGACTTCGGGGACGCCGACCGCAAGTTCGCGCTGCGCAGCGCCGTCCGCGACTGCTTCCGCCGCAGCCTGGAGGGCACCGACCTGGTCGTCGTCGAGGACGAGCTGCCGCCGCAGGACCCGGACGGGCCCACGATCCCGTACTGGGTGCTCCTGCCGCCCGACCGGCCCGAGGACCGGCCGGTCCCGTGCGTCGTCCTGTCGAACGGGCTGGACTCGATGACGGAGGTCGAGGTGCTCTCGCTCGCCGAGGCGTACCTGGAGCGGGGCATCGCCGCCGTCCTCTTCGACGGGCCGGGCCAGGGGCTGAACGTCGGCCGCAGCCCGCTGCGGGTGGACATGGAGACCGTCGTCTCAGCGCTGCTGGAACGTCTCGGCAAGGACGGCACCATCGACACCGGGCGGCTGGCGTTCCTCGGCGTGAGCTTCGGCGGCTACCTGGCGCTGCGGGTGGCCCAGGCCCTGGGGTCGGAGTTCCGCTGCGTCGTCAACCTGTCGGGCGGCCCGAGGGTGGCCCCGTTCGCCGGGCTGCCGCGGCGGCTCAAGGACGACTTCCGGTTCGCCTTCGCGGGCGGGCAGGACGACGTCCCGGACGCCGCCGCGATGCAGGTCCGCTTCGACGCGATGGCGATCGACCCCGCCGTCGTCCCGGCGACGCCGGTGCTCAGCGTGCACGGCGGCCTCGACGACATCTTCCCGGTGTCCGCGCTCGAGGAGCTCGACCGGGCCTGGGGCGGGCTGCACGAGCTGCGGGTGCACGCCGCCGAGGCGCACGTCTGCCTGAACCGCCTCAACACGTGCAGCCTGGAGGCCGCCGACTGGGTAGCCGCCCACCTGGAGGCGCCCGCCCACCCCTGAGACCCTGCCCCCGGATTGCCTGATCACCACGGGAGGGCGGCCGGGGCCCTCACGAGGGGGGCGTCACCGCCCGGGCGGGCAGGTGGCGGCCCAGCGCCTCGACCACGCCGTCCACCGCGGCGGCCGCCCGGGTCAGGGCGTCCGTCACGCCCGCGGGCCCGGCGGCGTCCGCGTCCGTCGCGGGCCCGGCGGCGTCCGTCGCCGGGAGCGTGGACGCCGCCTCGCGCAGGCTCTGCCCGAGCAGCGCGGCGCGCTCGTGCAGCAGGGTCCACGCCGCCTCCCGCCAGGGGACGAAGTTGGTCATCGTGTAGTAGACCTCGAAGGTGAAGCCCACGGTCCGGCCCGGGTGCTCCGGCCCGACGGGCAGCCGGGTGAGCGCCGTGGCGAGCGGCTGGACGGCCCCGGCCATCAGGCCGATCGCCGCGTCGACGAGGACGCCGAGCTGCTCGTCGGACTCGTCGGTGCGGGTGAAGATCCGCAACAGGAACTGCGGCACCAGCTCGTAGGCGAGGCCCGCCAGCTCGGCGACGCGGTGGGCCAGCGGGTCGGTGACCACCGGTTGCGGGTCGGGCAGGTCGTACGGCTGGCGGGTGAACGCGCCGAGCACCGGCCGGGCCGGCTCGAACGTCGGGTCCTCCGCGCGCAGCGCGTGGTACTCCTCCCAGATGGCGAGGAAGCGGCCGTAGTGCGCCTGCTTCCAGTCGCCCCGGGCCCCCTCGCCCTGCTCGATGATCTCCTCGACGGCGGCGAGCGCCGACGCCAGGTCGGTGACGGCGACGACCTTCGGCCAGTGGATCGCCTCGGGCGTCAGCTGGGCCCGCGGCGGCCCGACGAACAGGCCCTGCTCCCCGAGACGTCCCGCCAGCCCCCGCAGACCGTCCGCGATCCCGCGGTAGAGGTGACCCACCGTGGTGAACTCCTGGCCGCGCGGGGCCAACTCCTCGGCGTCCACCGGGGTCCGGGGCGGTGCCGCCGGGACGAAGCCCTCGGCGTCCTGGCGCTCCATGCCCTCGGGGCGCTCCAGGAACAGGAAGTGGCGCAGGGCGCGCTCGCCGAAGGGGACGAGGTCGAGCTGCAGCCCCGACGGGAAGTACCCCGACCGCTGCGGGAAGTTGGGTCGGCCGAACTGCGGGGCGGCCCCGATGGAGCACATGAGGTTGGCGACGAGCGCCAGGTGCAGCATCTCCTCGACGGCGATGCCCCGCAGGACCTTGCGCCAGCGGGCCACCGCCTCGGCCTGCACGGCGGTGAGGCCCTCATCCGATCTATCCTTGAGACTGGCCTCGGCGAAGAGGTACTGACACATGATCATGTGCTCGAGCTGTGCGGCCTCCGAGAGCAGCCACCACAGGTGCTCACGGTTGCCGACCACGATCCTCTGTTCCATGGAAGATCAGTCTGGCACGCCCCTGCCGTCAGGTCACTGAGGAGTCCGATGACCAGTCCCGACGCCTCGCCCGAGCGGACGCCCCGCCCGGGCGTCGCCTACCTCACCAGCAGCCGCGTCGAGGCGTTCAGCGACGGTGTCCTCGCGATCGCGATCACGTTGCTCGTGCTGGACCTGGTGGTACCCGCCCGGCACCAGACGCCGTCCGGCACCCTCGGTCACGCGCTCGCCGAGGAGTGGCCCTCCTACGGGGCCTACCTGGTCAGCTTCCTGGTGGTCGGCATCATGTGGGTGAACCACCACACCGTGTTCGCCAAGGTGCGGCGCGTCGACCGGCCGGTCCTGTTCGCGAACCTGGCACTGCTGCTGTGCATCTCGGTGCTGCCCTTCCCCACCCGTCTGCTGGCCGAGTACCTCACCTCGGGCCCGGACTCGCACCTGGCGGCCGCCGTCTACAGCGGCACGATGCTCGCGGCCGCCCTCTGCTTCACCCTGCTGTGGTGGGCCGTCACCCGGGACGAGCACCTGCTCCACGACGAGGTCGACCGGCAGTCCGGCCGCGCCGCGCTGCGACGCTTCGGGGCGGGCGGCATCGTCTACCTGGCGACGATCGGCCTGTCCTTCGTGAGCGCGCCGCTCACCCTCGCCGTCCACTTCGTCCTGGCGGTCTACTACTGCTTCGACCAGCTGACCGTCGCCGCCCCGCCCCCCTCCTGATCCAGGGCGCCGACCCGGCGCGCCGGGCTCCCGTCCGCGGGGCGTGACCTGGAGCGCCTCCGGAACGTACTCCTCGGCACACCGCCCGTCCGCCGTCCGAGGAGGTCCCGGGTGCCACGCCTGCGAACCGTCGCCGTGGCCGCTCTCGCCGTCCTGCTCTCCGGCTGCGGCTCGCTCGGCACGAGCTCCCTCACGGCGGGCTCGCGCGCCACCGGCACCCCGCCCGCGAGCGGGGTCGTGGCACCGGCATCGGCGCCCGGGACGGCGGGTCCGGGGACGGCGGGTCCGGGGGCGGCGGGTCCGGGGGCGGCGGGTCCGGGGGCGGCGGGGCCGGGGGCGGCGGGTCCGGGGGCGGCGACGAGCGGGCCCGCGGGCACGATCACCGACGCCCGCAACGGGTACCGCCTGACGCTGCCCAAGGGATACGTCCAGGTGCAGGACCGGGCCACGCTCGACCGGATCGTGGGCGCCGGCACGAAGGCGGCCGGGGCGGGAACGGTGACGGCCGACAGCTTCGCCTTCTACGCGCTGAGCACCTTCACCGGGACCTCGCTCAACCTCGTCGTCACGCCCGCGGCCGGGCTGCAACCGGCGGACGTCGTCGCGGCGGACGCGCAGGCGGCCCTCACCACGCAGCTCACGGGCATGGGCCTGAAGAACCTCAGGTTCACCCGCATCACGGTCGCGGGCACGCCCGCCCTGCAGTCCAGCTCGACCGTGCCCGCGACGGGCGGCACGCGCCAGATGCTGCAGCTCTACGTGGCGCACGCGGACCGGCTGTTCACCCTCACCCTGGTCGGGACGCGGACCCCGACGGCGGACGCCGCCGCCGTCGCCCGCTCGCTCACGTTCAGCTGATCGGTGCGTCACAGGACCGCAACGGTCCGTCGGCGCCACCCCACCATCCGCACGCGAGCGCCTACCGTCGACGGCATGGCACCCGACGCCGAGGTGTTCACCGCCCTCGGCATCCCCTGGGACAGCCACTGGGACGTGGTGGTGCTCGACCCGGTGGGCAACGTGGTCGCGACGGCGTCGGCGCCCCGCCGCTCCGACGTCGAGCAGGTGGGGCGGACGCTGCTGCGCGATCGCTACCCCCGCCGGAGGCAGCCGATCCGGCTGCGCGTGGAGTGCGCTGCGGGCGACTCCCGGGCGGTGGACCGCGAGGCGGCCCGACGGCCGGGACGGCGTCCTCGCACCCCTCGCTGAGGGACGGCGCCGCCCGCAGCCCCGCCCCTCCGGCTCGGGGGACCGGAAGGGCGGGGGGACCTGCGAGGGCGGGGGACCCGGGGTCAGACCTCCTGCGGCTGGCGCGCCGGGACCTGGGTCCACGCGACGGCCGGATGCCTGCCGAGACGTCGGGCGAGGACGGCGTCGAGCGACCAGGGGCCGACCTCCAGCACGGCGATCAGCAGGAAGGCGAGCGCGAACATCGCCGCGGCCTCGCCGTGGTTCAGGATGGGGAACAGGTCCACCTTCTGGTGCACGGTGAAGTAGGCGTAGGCCATCGACCCCGACGCGAGAAGCGCCGCGGGAAGGGTGAAGAGCCCGAGCCCGACGAGGAGACCCGTCGCCAGCTGAATGACCGCCGCGTACCATCCGGGCCACGTCCCGACCGGGATGCTCCCGCCGTGGGGGACGGCTCCGCCGAGCACGCCGAACAGCGAGGCGATTCCGTGCGACAGGAACAGAAAGCTGACGGCCACCCGGAAGAAGGTGAGGACGCCGTATCGTAGAGTAGCGGGCATGAATACCTCCGGTACGGGGCGGGGGGCCGCGGTCCGAGGTTTGCACAACGGAAGTGATCCAGGCCATATCCTTGAAAAGGATTCATTGTCTTAAGACATAGTGAATGCTTCAAGCACAATTTCTCGGTGACCCTCCCGTCACGCTGCGGCCGGAACCCCCCGGTGAGCCTCGCTTTACCTGCTACCACCTAGCGTGGGAGCGTGCTCAGCCCGAACCCCAAGGACCGCGACGGACGGCGACGGCGCCTGGTGATCAGGGTGGCTCTCGGCCTGCCCGTGGTGGCGCTGCTCGGCTGGGCGGCGTTCACCTATTTCGTGATCATGCATCCGCCGGTCGACGAACCGACCCGCGCGGACGCCGTCGTCGTGCTCGGTCCCGCCTCGGAGGGCGGCGTCCTGGACGAGGCCCGCAGCCTCGTCGACCGGGGCCTGGCCCCGCGCATCGTGATCTCGGCCACCGCCTACCAGCGCGGCTGGCTCGGCAACCTCTGCTCGACCGGCGACTGGACCACGCCCTGGGACACGTCGTCCCAGCCCGCGGGGCCGCCGGTCACCTGCTTCGTGCCGACGCCCGGCACCACCCAGGGCGAGGCGCGCGCCGTCACCGAGCTCGCCACGACCAACGGATGGCGGTCGATCATCGTCGTCACGCCGACCTACCACGTGGCCCGCAGCCGCATGCTGTTCGAGCGCTGCTACAACGGTCGGCTGCAGCTCACGGCTCCCCCGGACACCACGCCGCTGTCGCGGTGGGTCTTCCAGGCCGTCTACCAGGGCGCAGCGTTCGTCAAGGCGAGCCTGCCGCGCGGCTGCTGACCGGGCGTCGGCGCGTCACCGCCCCGGCGTCCCGGCCCGTCAACGACCCGTCAACCCGGGCGTGCTAGACAGTTCGCCACGACCCGGCAGATCCGGGCCGCACCGGGCGTATCCCCCGGCGGCCGTCAGGGGTGCGTCACAGGCACGAGCGAAGGGGGTTGGGCCGGTGACAGCAGTGGCGGAGCAGGGGACCTACGGGTTCCCCGGCGACGAGGTGGTGGGCAGCCTCGCGCGTCCGAGCGTCGACGAGGTCGGGCAGCTGGATGCGTGGTGGCGGGCGTGCAACTACCTGACCATCGGGCAGATCTACCTGCAGGGCAATCCGCTGCTGCGCGAGCCGCTGGCTCCCGAGCACATCAAGCCGCGGCTGCTGGGCCACTGGGGCACGAGCCCCGGGCTGTCGTTCGTGTACGCGCACCTGTCCCGGCTGATCGCCACCACCGGGCAGGAGGCGGTCTACCTCGCCGGGCCCGGTCACGGCGGCCCCGCGCTGGTCGCCGCCGGCTACCTGGAGGGCACCTACAGCGAGATCTACCCGGGCGTCTCCCAGGACGAGGCCGGGATGCTCCGGCTCTTCCGCCAGTTCTCCAGCCCGGGCGGCATCCCCAGCCACGTCTCGGTGACGACGCCGGGCTCGATCCACGAGGGCGGCGAGCTGGGGTACGTGCTCGTCCACGCCTTCGGCGCGGTCATGGACAACCCCGACCTGCTGGCGGTCGCCGTCGTCGGTGACGGCGAGGCCGAGACCGGCCCGCTCGAGGGCTCCTGGAAGGGCGTCTCCTTCCTCAACCCCGCCCGCGACGGCGCCGTCCTGCCGATCCTGCACCTGAACGGCGCCAAGATCTCCGGCCCGACCGTCCTGGCCCGCAAGGACCCCGCCGAGGTGCGGGCGCTGCTGGAGGGCCACGGGTACGACGTCCTGGAGGTCGAGGGCGACGACCTGCCCGGCATGCACGAGCGCTTCGCGAGCACCCTGGCGCACGCCTGGGGGCGCATCCACGGGATCCAGCACGAGGCCCGCCAGGGCGACTGGGACGGCACCCGTCCCCGGTGGCCGCTCATCGTGCTGCGCACCCCGAAGGGCTGGACCGGCCCCGCCGAGGTGGACGGCACCCGGGTGACCGGCACGTGGCGCTCCCACCAGGTGCCGTTGTCCGGCGTCCGCGACAACCCCGAGCACCTCGCCCTGCTCCAGCGGTGGCTCGGGTCCTACCGTCCGGAGGAGCTGTTCGGGCCGGACGGCGCGCCCGTCACGCTCGTCCGCGGCCTCGCCCCCGAGGGCGACCTGCGCCTCAGCGCGACCCCGCACGCGAACGGCGGGCTGCTCACCCGCGACCTGGACCTGCCCGACTTCCGGGACTACCGGGTCGACGTGACGCAGCCCGCGACGCTGCGCGCCGAGTCCACCCGGCGGCTCGGGGAGATGCTGCGGGACATCTACACGCGGAACCCCGACCGGTTCCGCCTGTTCTGCCCCGACGAGACGAACAGCAACCGGCTCGGCGCCGTGTTCGAGGTCTCCGACCGCGCGTTCATGGAGCGGCTCACGCCGGACGACGTCGCCATCGGCCGGGACGGTCGGGTGATGGAGGTGCTGTCCGAGCACAGCTGCCACGGCTGGCTGGAGGGCTACACGCTCACGGGGCGGCACGGGATGTTCGCCACGTACGAGGCGTTCGCGATGGTCAGCGCCTCGCAGACGGTGCAGCACGGGAAGTGGCTGGAGGAGGCCAAGCACCTGCCGTGGCGGGCCAAGGTGCCGAGCCTCAACGTGCTGCTCACCTCGACCGCCTGGCGCAACGACCACAACGGCTTCTCCCACCAGGGGCCGGGCCTGATCCAGACCGTCCTCACCCAGCGCGGCGACGTCTCGCGCGTCTACCTGCCGCCGGACGCGAACTGCCTGCTGTCGGTCGCCGACCACTGCCTGCGCTCGCGGTCGTACATCAACCTCATCGTCATCGACAAGCAGCCGCAGCTGCAGTGGCTCGACATCGAGGAGGCCGTCGCGCACTGCACCCGTGGCGTCGGCATCTGGGACTGGGCGGGCACCGACGACGGCACCACCGACCCGGACGTCGTCCTGGCGTGCGCCGGGGACGTCGTCACCATGGAGACGGTCGCGGCGGCGCAGCTCCTGCGCGAGCGGCTGCCCGGGCTGCGGGTGCGGGTCGTCAACGTCGTCGACCTGATGACGCTGCCGCGCCCCAAGGACCACCCGCACGGCATGAGCACCACGCTGTTCAAGGAGCTGTTCACCGACACCGTGGACGTCGTCTTCGCCTTCCACGGCTACCCGGGGGCGATCCACCAGCTCGTGCACGGGCGGCCGGACGCCGACCGGTTCCACGTGCGCGGGTTCATCGAGGAGGGCACCACCACGACGCCCTTCGACATGACGGTGCGCAACCGCGCGTCCCGGTTCCACCTGGTCATCGACGCGATCAACAACGCCCGCCGCCTGCCGTCGGGCGCCACGGACCTGAAGGCGTGGTGCGAGGACAAGCTGGCCGAGCACTCCCGCTACGTGGTCGAGCACCTGGAGGACCTGCCCGAGGTCCGCGACTGGAGCCTCGCCCGCTGACCCTCAGAAGGCGGTCACCACGAGCACGGCGGCGTACCGGCCGGCCCGGGTGGTGGTGGGGGCGCGCAGCGAGAGCGCCGCCGTCACCACCACGGTGCCGACGCCGCCGCGCCCAGTGGCCGGGTCGTACACCGACGACGCCAGCACCCGCGGGGTCCGCAGGCCCGCGCCCGTGACCGTGCCCGGCGCGAGCGCGTCACCGGGCGCGACCGGCGCGCCGAGGCTCACGTTCATCGAGGCGGGCTGCGGGGCCGCGAACGCCGGTGCCCACCCCAGGTTCTCGCCGTCGATCACGTCCGGGCCCGACACGAAGTCCCCGCTCAGGGCGGCGCTCACCGTGTACCCGAGCTGGCCCGCCCGGGTGTCCGTCACCGTGACCGGGTTCAGGGACACGCCCGCCGTGCTCAGCAGCCGGGTGTTCCCCGGGTCCAGGTGCAGGTCGCCCAGGTCGACGGGCGTGGAGTCGGCGGTGATCGTCAGCAGGCCGGGCACCACGTTCGTGCCGATCGTCTGGTCCGACGGGAACGCCGGGACCTGCGCGGACGTGCCGCACTGCTGCGGGCCCTGGCGCTGGCACGCCTTCGGCAACGGGACGGTGGCCTCCAGCGAGCTGGACCCGTCGGCGGTGAGCGCCGGGTTCGCGCACCCGGCCAGGGTCAGGGTCGTGGAGTCGGCGCCCGGCACCTGCCCGAGCCGGTCCAGCCCGATGGTGACCAGGTTCGCGGGCAGCGGCGCGTACCCGAGCTGGGGCATCAACCGCTGGCCCGGGCAGAGCGCGTACTGCCCGAACCGCGCCAGCGTGAAGCCCTTGTCCTGCGTGAACCGGGTATCGGTCGCGGTGGGAACGATGAGGTAGCTGTAGCCCGACAGGGGATAGGCGCGCGGGTCGGCGGCGTCGTAGACGCCGTCCAGGACGGACGTCGGGGCCGGGTCGGCCGGGTCCGGCACTGCCGTGACCCCCCGCAGGGCGAGACCCACGTTCCCCGCCGTCGGGGGCACGTAGTATCCCGCCCGGTTCAGGACGTCGGCGACGGGCAGACCGGCCCCCTGGGCATAGGCGTCCTCGACGTACGTGATCGTCCCCTCGGACGACGCCTGCTGGAGGTACCCCGCCACCCCGGTCGAACCGGCCTGCGCGACCATGCCGGGAACGGTCGGGTAGACGGACGTCGGGCCGCACGCGACGCGGCCCGTGCGGGCGCAGTAGGCGCTCCAGACCGACCCGTACCGGGCGGAGAACCAGCTCGTCAGCTGGCGGGTCGTCGCCGAGCCGTCGCTGCGCACCACGGGCACGACCGGCCGGTCGGGCAACGCCAGGCCCGGGTTGTCGGCGCCCAGCCGGGCGTCGGACCAGTTCGTGATCACTCCGGTGAAGACGAGGGCGAGGTTCTCCCCCGACAGCCGCAGCCGGGTGACCCTGCTCCCGCCGATCGTCAGGTGGTAGGCGAACGACGTGCCGCCGCCGACCAGCGGGACGTAGGTGAAGGGCCGCGACGGCGGCGGATCCGCCGTCCCCTCGTCGGTGAGGCCGTACGGCACCTCCGACACCGCGAAGTCGGCACCGGCGGCGAACTGGCGGCGCCCCGACGTCGCGCCCAGGGGCGAGTAGCTGACGTCGAGGCCGCTCGCCGCCTTGATCTGCGCCACCCAGGAGGCCATCGCGACCCCCGCCCAGCTCGACCCCGCGCCGGTGATCGGGACCTGCCGCGCCGCCTGCGCCGGGCCCGCGTCCAGCAGGACCGCCACCCCGACCGCCAGCACCGCCGCCGCCACCTGTCGCCACCCCGTCATGACCTGCCCCCTCGCCCTCACCGGGCGCTGGCTGGGAGCGCCCTGGGTCCCCCACCCCGGATCACCGCAGAGGGTCCTCGCCGGACGGCCAACACCGCGTGATCCGCACGGTGAACGCGGGACATCGGCGCGGCCACGACAGGTACCCGTGACCGGCACCCGGGCCGAGGGTAAGGTCACCCGACGTGAGCCGCCCCTGCGCCGTCGGACTGCAGCTGCCCGAGGTCGAGCGGCGCGTGGAGTGGCCGGAGATCCTGCGCATGGCCCGCCTCGCCGAGGACGTCGGGCTGGACTCGCTGTGGCTCGGCGACCACCTCCTGCACGAGCTTCCCGGCGGCGGCGTCCGGGGGCCGTGGGAGGTCTGGACGTCGCTCGCCGCCCTCGCCGTCGCCACCGAGCGGGTGCAGCTCGGCCCGCTCGTCGCGGCGACGAGCTTCCACCCGCCCGCCGTGCTCGCCAAACAGGCGGCGACGGTCGACGCCATCAGCGGCGGGCGGCTCGTGCTCGGCCTCGGTGCCGGGTGGAACGAGCGGGAGTACCACGCCTTCGGCCTGCCGTACGACCACCGCGTCTCCCGTTTCGAGGAGGCGTTCACGATCGTCCGCCGCCTGCTGCGGGAGGGCCGGGCCGACCTGGACGGCGTCTACCACCAGGTGCACGGCTGCGTCCTCGACCCGCCCGCGCGTCCCGGCGGTCCCCCGCTGCTGCTCGGATCGGTGGGGCCGCGGATGCTGCGGATCGGGCTGCCCCACGTCCAGGCGTGGAACGTCTGGTGGAGCGACTACGGCAACACCGCGTCCGGCTTCGCCGCCGTCCGGGCCCGGGTCGAGGAGGCCGCCGCCGCGGTGGGCCGCCCGCCCGGCGACGTCGAGGCGACCGCCGCCGTCCTGGTGCAGCTGCCCGGCGGCACCGGCCGGGAACTGGGCGGCGGCGGCACCCCGGTCGAACCCGTGCGCGGGCCTGCCGAGGCGATCGCGGCGCACCTGCGCGCGCTGGCGGACGCCGGGGCGAGGCACCTGCAGCTCGTCGTCGACCCGATCACCGAGGCGTCGATCGCGGCCCTGGCCCCCGTCCTGGCGGCGCTCGACGCGGGCTGACCTCGGGTCACGCACGGCGACACCTGACGTCGAACCGCACCGCCGCCCGCCCGGTGAGCCGATCGGCCCGGGATGGGGCACAGTGGCAACGAAGCCCCGCGTGACGGGTCGGCGACGGAATCGGGGTGTGCGCGGTCCTCATGGCAGCGACACGGAGCACATCGGAACCGGCCGCCCCACCCCCGGGCACGCCGGCGCCCGACGGCGTCCTGACGCCGGTCGCCGGGGGCACCCGGTGGACGCTCACCGGCGTCCCGCCGCAGTTCGACCGGGTCCCCTACGTGCGCCACCAGGTCGCCCTCGTGCTCGGCGTCTGGCAGCTCACCGACCTCGCCTGGGCCACGCAGCTGGCCGCCAGCGAGCTGGTGACCAACGTCGTCCTGCACGCCCGGACGCCGTTCAGCGTCACCCTTGCGTGGGACGGCCGCACGCTGCGGTGCGAGGTCGTCGACGTCACGGCCGCTCCCCCGGTGCCCGACCCCACCCCCACCGTCGACCAGCCCACCGGCCGTGGCCTGCTGCTCGTCAGCCACATCGCCCACCGCTGGGGCTACCAGCCGCACGGCCACGGCAAGAGCATCTGGTTCGAGCTGACCCGGGACGGCGTGCCCCGCTGACGGATCCGGACTGGTAGACGTGCATCAGCGGCCCATCGGGCCGCCTCCTCCCCTGGGAGGACCCGGCCCTCGGGCCCCGGGAGGTGCGCGATGCTGCGAGCGGTGCGGACGTGGGCACGACGGAGGTACGGCGACGGCGTCGTCACGGGGGTGGCGGCCGTCCTCGCCGTCGCGGGCTGGATCGCGGCCCGCGAGCTCGACCGCCTCACGGCCGGCGTGGTGAGCCCGGACGGTTCCACCCGGACGGCGTCGTCCCTGCTCGGCCCGTCGGCGTGGTCGGCCCGGGACTCCTGGCAGGTGTGGCACACCAGCCCGTTCGCGGCCCTGCTGCCGCGCTTCCTGGCGCTCCACCTGGTCGCGCAGGCCGTCCTCCTGGCCGCGCTGACCGTGCTGGTCCGCCGGTGGGTGCAGGCCACCTCGCGGGTCGCGCTGGGCGCCTGGTGGGTGGCCGTCGCGGCGGCCGCCGTCGCCGGTGGCCTCGCCCTGGTCGGGACGGCGCTGCTCGCCGCCGCACCCGCGCACCCCGCCGGGCCCCCGGACGCCGCGTGGTCGCCGCCGTGGATCGTGCCCGCGGCCGTCGCGGTGGCGGCGTCGCTGGCCTGGGCGGCGGGCGCCGTCGTCCTCGTCACGCTGCTGCGGCGGGGACCCTGGCGCGACCGCACGGCCGCCGGGCTGCGCCGCGCCGGGCGGGCCCTGTACTACCAGCGGCTCGGGCTGGCCGTGGTGGCGCTCCTCGGGCTGTCGCTGGTCCCGCTGCCGAACGTCTTCGACCAGCTGCCCGACGTCCAGCGCGCCTGGTCCGACCTCACCGCCCGCTCCTGGACGCACCTGTCGGCCGCCGCCGTCGCCACGCTCGTCGTCGCCGTCGAGCTCTTCGTCATCGGGCGGTTGCGCAGCCAGCGGGCCCGGGAGCACTTCGGCCGGGCCGCGGTGCTGCCGCTCGCGCGGCCCTCGTGGTGGTGGCTGTCGGGGCCCGGGGCCGCGCTCGGCATGCTGGGGGTGCTGCTGGTCACCGGGCACGCCGGGGACGTCGACGCGGGGCACCTGGCGGTGTTCCTCGCCGTCCCGCTCGTCCCCTGGGGGCTCTCCTGGGCGGCGTACCGGCGCTGGTTCGGGCTGCGGGCGGGGTGGCAGGTGCCGCCGCCCGCGGTGGCGGACCCCGCCCTCGCGCGCGCCGTCCGCCGGGCGGGGGACGTCCTCGCGGTCGCCGTGGTGGCCGTGGCGGGCCTCGGCCTGGTGCGGTCGTACACCATCCCGGTCGTGCTCGGCCCGGCGCGGGTGCGCCCGGGGCAGGGCCGGGAGTTCATCTGGGGCCAGTGGGTGCTGGAGGTGGCGCTGCTCGCGGGCGGGATCGCCGTGGCGGTGGCGTGCGTGCCGCTGAGCGCGCGCGCCGTCCGCCGGATCGACGGCGGCCGGCTCCCGCACCGGCTGCGCGCGCTCGACCGGTTGCGCGCCGACGACTCCCGCCGGGTCGGCCGCCTCGCCGTCGCCGTCTGGTGCCTCTCGGCGCTGACGCTCGCGCTGGAGGCGGTGATCCCCTTCCACCTCGCCGACCTGCTCGGCGTGGTGGCGACGCTCCTGCTCGTGACCGGGGCGTGGGCGTTCCAGCTCGGCTTCCTGCAGGTGCGGCTGCAGCGCCACCAGCCGCTGGAGGTGTTCCGCTGGCTGCACCTGCGGGCCACGCCGGTCCTGTCGATCGCGGTGGTGGCCCTCCTCGTCAACGGGCTGGCCGGCGGGTCGGCGGCCCTGCACGAGCTGCGCCCGGCGCCGGACAGCCACCCGGGCGAGTCCCTGGGCGTGTCCCAGGTGCCGATCGGTGACGCCCTGGACGCCTGGGCGGCCCGCAGCGGGGCCTGCGACCGCACCGTGGCCGGCCCCGACGGCGCCGTGACCGTGCGGCCGCTGCTGCTCGTCGCGGCCGACGGCGGCGGCATCCGGGCCGCCGCATGGACGGCACGGACCCTCGCGGCGCTCGCCGACCCCGGCCTCGCCGGGCCGTGCGGCGCGGCGTCGGTGTTCCTGTCCAGCGGGGTGAGCGGCGGGTCGGTCGGGCTCGCGATCTCCCGCGGCCCGGCCCCCGAGGCCGCCGTCACCCGCCTCGCCGACCCGCAGCCGCTGGCCCTCGCGATCGGCGGGATGCTCGTGAACGACCTCGTCGGGGACGCCGCAGGCCTGCGGATCCCCGCGTACGACGCGCCCGGCGGCGCCCGCTGGCTCGACCGGGCCGGGCGGATGGAGGTCGCCTGGGAGGGGCGGGCCCCCGTGCTCGCCGGCCGGTTCTCGGCCGACCCCGCAGGGCCGGGCGGTGCGGTCGAGCTCAACTCCACGGCCGCCGGGACCGGCTGCCGCGCCCTGCTCGGGCAGGTCGGGCTCGACGACGAGACCCCCGGCGCGCCGCCCGCACCCCTCACCCGGACCCAGGCCGCACCGGCGGGCCTGCGCGCCGACCCGCCCTGCCGCCAGCCCGACGGCCTGCCCGCGGCCACGTTCGACCTGCAACAGCGCTACGGCTCGTGCCTGCGCCCGCTGACGTGGGGCACCGCCGCGATGCTCTCCGCCCGGTTCCCCTACGTCACCCCGAGCGGCCGGGTGCCGTCGTGCAAGGGCGACGGCGAGCTGCAGCTCATCGACGGCGGGTACGCCGAGGGCAGCGGCGTCGGCCTGCTCGCCGAGGCGGCGCCCGCCCTGATGAGCGCGATCCGGGCCCGCAACGCCGCCGTCCGCCCCGGCTCGGGCGCCTACCTGGTGCCCGTCGTCGTCCTGCTGCGCAACGGCAACGGCGCCGACCTGGTGGCCCCGCCGTCGTCCCTCGCCCCCGAGGCACTGGTCCCCGTGCACGGGAGGACGGCCGCCCACGGCCTGCAGACCGACACCGGCACCTGGCTGCAGCGCGCCTCGAACGCCTACGCCGACCCCTGCCCGCAGGAGGCGGAGGCGTCGACGTGCGGCGCGGCGGTCGAGTCGGTCCGGGGGCGGGTCCCCGGCGGGACGGTCGTCGTCGCCCCGGCGACGGAACCCGCCGTCGACAGCCCCCTCGGGTGGACGCTCTCGCACGAGAGCGAGACCCGGCTGGCGACGGCGCTCGCCGCCGAGCAGACGTGCGCGGGCACGGCCTCGGGGACGGCGCCGACCCAGACGGGCCGGTACCCGCGGCTGTGCACCCTGCTCGCCCTGCTCCGCGACACCTGAGGGACCCGGGCTTCACCCGCGGCAGGGTGGTGGACCATCGTGGGCGCATGTCCTCCCCGACCGGCGTGACGCCGTCCCCCTCCCTGCCGAGCGGGCCGCCCGGCCCCCTGCCCGAGGTCGCCCGGCGCGCCCTCGCCGCCTGCGGGGCCGTGGTGCCCCCGGGCGACGCCGCGGTCACCACGCCCGTCACCGGTGAGGTGCTCGCGACGTTCGGCCGCCCGGACGCCGCGGGCGTCACCGCCGCCGTCGAGGCCGCCCACGCCGCGTTCCTGGTCTGGCGGACGACGCCCGCGCCCGTGCGGGGAGCGCTCGTCAAGCGGTTCGGGCGGCTGCTGGAGGAGCACCGGGAGCCCCTGGCCGAGCTGATCACGCTGGAGGTCGGCAAGATCCGGTCCGAGGCGGCGGGCGAGGTGCAGGAGATGATCGACGTCTGCGACCACGCCGTCGGCCTCTCGCGCAGCCTCGGCGGCCGGACCCTGCCCTCGGAGCGGCCCGGCCACCGGCTCGCCGAGACCTGGCACCCCCGCGGGGTCGTCGCGGTGATCTCGGCCTTCAACTTCCCGGCGGCGGTGTGGGCCTGGAACGCCGCGGTCGCCCTGGTCTGCGGGGACCCCGTCGTCTGGAAGCCGTCGGAGCTGACCCCGCTGACGTCGCTCGCCTGCGGCGCCCTGCTCGACCGCGCCGTCGCCGAGGCGGGCGCCCCGGACGGCGTCCACCGGCTCGTGCTCGCCGACCGGGACGACGCCGGGCCGCTGCTCGACGACCCGCGCGTCGCGCTCGTCAGCGCCACCGGGTCGGAGCGGATGGGCCGCGAGGTCGGCCCGCGCGTCGCCGCCCGGTTCGGCGCCACCCTGCTGGAGCTGGGCGGCAACAACGCCGCCGTCGTCACGCCGTCCGCCGACCTCGCCCTCACCGTGCGGGCCGTCACCTTCGCGGCGGCCGGGACGGCGGGCCAGCGCTGCACGACCCTGCGCCGGCTGATCGTGCACGAGTCCGTGGTGGAGGAGCTGCTCGACCGGCTGGTGCCCGTGTTCGCCGGGCTGCGCGTCGGCGACCCGACCGATCCCGCCGTCCTCGTGGGCCCGCTGGTGAGCGGTGCCGCCCTCGACCGGATGCAGGCCGCCCTGCGGCGCGCCGAGGCCGACGGCGGGCAGGTGCTCGTGGGCGGGGAGCGCGTCGACGTCGAGGGAGCGCCCGGCGGCCACTACGTGCGCCCGGCGATCGTGCGGATGCCCGCGCAGACCGCGGTGGTGCGGGAGGAGACGTTCGCGCCCCTGCTGTACGTGCTCACGTACACCGACCTGGCGGCGGCGATCGCGCTGCACAACGACGTCCCGCAGGGCCTGTCGTCGAGCATCTTCACCGGCGACCAGCGGGAGGCCGAGATCTTCCTCTCGTCGGCGGGATCGGACTGCGGGATCGCGAACGTCAACATCGGCACGTCGGGGGCCGAGATCGGCGGTGCCTTCGGCGGGGAGAAGACGACGGGCGGCGGCCGCGAGTCCGGGTCCGACGCCTGGCGCGCCTACATGCGGCGGGCCACGAACACCGTCAACTACTCCGCGGACCTGCCGCTCGCCCAGGGGGTGACGTTCGCGTGACGCCCCCCGCCGGCGTCACCCCCGGCGCGCTGCCCGACCGAGCCGACGTCGTCGTCGTGGGCGGCGGGGCCGTGGGCACGAGCATCGCCTTCCACCTGGCCGAGGCCGGGGTCGACGTCGTCCTCGTGGACCGCGGCGACCTCGGCGGCGGCTCGACGTGCAAGGCGGCGGGCGGCGTCCGGGCGCAGTTCTCCGACCCGGTCAACGTGCAGCTGGGCCTGCGGAGCCTGGCCGCGTTCGAGGACTTCCCGCGGCGGCCCGGGCAGGCGATCGACCTGCACCAGCCGGGGTACCTGCTGCTCGTCACCGACCCGGACGACGTCCCCGTGTTCACGCAGGCCGTCGCGCTGCAGAACCGGCTCGGCGTGCCGTCCCGGCTCCTGGACCGCGGCGAGGCGGCGGCGCTGGCGCCCGGCGTCGTCACCTCCGACGTCCTCGTGGCCGCCTACCACGCCCGCGACGGGTACTGCTCGCCCGAGTCCGTCGTCCTCGGCTACGCCACGGGCGCGCGCCGCCTCGGCGCGACCGTCCTGCCGCACGTCGCGGTGACGGGGATCGAGACGTCGGACGGCGCGGTCCGCGCCGTCCGCACGTCGGCGGGCCGGGTGACGACGGCGGCCGTCGTCTGCGCGGCGGGCGCCTGGTCGGCGGGCGTCGCCGGGCTCGCCGGCACCGGGCTGCCGGTCGTGCCGTTGCGCCGGCAGATCCTGGTGACCGAGGCGCTCGCCCCGGCCGCGCAGGCGCTGCTGCCCGCGACGATGCCCATGACGATCGACGTCTCCAGCACCTTCTACCTGCACCGGGAGGGGCCGGGCGTGCTGTTCGGCATGTCCTGGCGGGGCGAGCAGCCGGGCGAGCACCTGGCGTACAGCGACGACTGGCTGCCCGACCTCGCCGAGGCGATGGACCGGCGCTGCCCGTCGCTCGCCGACGTCGGGATCGCCGCCCGGTGGGCCGGGCTCTACGAGGTGACGCCCGACCACAACGGGCTCGTGGGCGAGAGCCGGGAGGTGTCCCGGTTCCTCTACGCGACGGGCTTCTCGGGGCACGGGTTCCTGCAGGCGCCCGCCGTCGGGGAGGTGGTGCGCGACCTGTACCTGCGCCGCACCCCCGCCGTCGACGTCACGCCCCTGTCGGCCGACCGCTTCCGGACGGGCGCCGGGCACCGGCCGGAGCACGCCGTCGTGTGACGCCTGCCGGTCGACCGGCCGCCGGTGGGGGGGTCACCGGCGGCCGGCCGTCTGCGGGGTCGGCCGCGCGACGGGATCAGCCGCGCGACGGGGTCAGCCGTGCGACGGGGTCAGCCGTGCGACGGGGTCAGGCGGTGCAGCCCGAGATCGTCGGCGTCCCGCTCCCGTTGGCCGTGAACCCGAACGTCGTCGACGCCCCGGCCCCCACCG
>Ga0302322_100001162_pt1 | contig 21426 bp, 17 predicted proteins | sample Fen_T0_2_FD_203757 | JGI IMG/M metagenome (GOLD analysis project Ga0302322, IMG submission 203757) | Peat permafrost microbial communities from Stordalen Mire near Abisko, Sweden - Fen_T0_2 | ecosystem: Environmental > Terrestrial > Soil > Wetlands > Permafrost | place: Sweden: Abisko...
CTCACCCAGGCGCTGCGCGGGATCGGCAGCGCCCTGGGCGGCGCGGACGACGGGCGCGGGGTGTGGAGCCCGGGCCGGGTCGACGGCGACGAGGTCGACGTCGAGGCCGCCGCGACCGGCGCCGCGGGCGGCGCCGCGACCGGCGCCGCGGGCGGCGCCGAGGGCAGGCCGGTCGCGGGGCCCGCCGTCGCGGACGTCGCGCTGGAGGACGCGGACGTCGCGCTGCGCAAGGCCCGGGCCGACGTCGCCGGGGCCGAAGGCGTGGCGGAGCGGTCGTCCGACCTGACGCCGTTGACCTGACGTTGACCTGACGTTGACCGGGGGCCCTCCGAGGGCGGATCAGGCGTTCGGAGGGCGTGACCTCCGGTTGACGCCCCTGCCGCCCATTGGATGTGATGGGGTCCGCGGGTCGGGCCGGTAGAGGGCCGGCCCGGCCACGGGCGGGGGACGGCCAGGGTGACGCAGGAGCGCCTCAGAGGTGACCGGGTGAGCGATGTGCCGAGGCAGCCCGGCGAGGACGGGCGACCGCGGCGGGGGCTGCACCTGACGGCCGAGGAGGCGGTGGACTTCGCCGCCGACCTCGCCCAGCGCCGCGCCGGGGCCCTGGTGGAGGCCGGCCGGTACGAGGAGGCCATCGGCGTCTACGACGAGGAGGCCCGCAGCTACCGCGCGCTCCTGCGCGGGGCGACCGGCCTGACCCCCGATCCGGCCGCCGCCCGGCGCCAGGGGCTGCACCTGGGCAAGGTCCTCTCCGAGATCGGCTCGCTCAACGCGCGCCTGCGGCGCGGCGACGAGGCCCTGGAGTACACGGCCGAGGCGCTGGCCGTCCTGCGTGGCCTCGGGGCCGTCGACTCCGGCCTCACCGCCTACGTGCTGTCCCGGGCGCTGTGGGGCTACGCGTGGGTGCGGGCCGGGCTCGGGGTGGAGCTGGGGTCGGCGCTCGGCGCCGTCCAGGAGGCCGAGGCGCTCCTGCGGAACCTCGCCGCCGACCCCCCGCCGTCCCTCGTCGACGCCGTCACCGGCGACCTGCCCGTCGTCCAGGCGTTCCACGCCCACCTCAGCGACCGTTACGCGGCCGAGCGCTGACCCCCCGCGACCCGGCCGTGGGGCCGCCGCCCGGCGGGGGATAGCCTCCCGGGGTGACGGTTCCGGAGGCGCTCGCCGTGCTCGTGGCCGGCGCCGCGGCCGGGCTGATCAACACGGTCGTCGGGTCGGGCACGCTGATCACGTTCCCCACCCTGCTGGCGCTCGGGTACCCGCCGGTGACCGCCAACGTGTCCAACAACATCGGGCTCGTGGCCGGCGGTCTCACCGGCACCTGGGGGTACCGGCGCGAGCTGGCCGGCACCCGCGCCCTGCTCGTCCGGCTGGTGCCGGCGTCGCTGACCGGCGGGATCGTCGGTGCCCTGCTGCTGCTGCGCCTGCCCGCCCGGGCGTTCGCGGCGATCGTCCCGGTGCTGATCGCGCTCGCCCTGGTGCTCGTGGTGGTGCAGCCGCGCGTCGCGGCGGCCACGGCGGCGCGGCGGGAGCGGCAGGCCGCGGACGGCGGGGAGCGGGCGGCGGTGGGCCTCGCCGCCCGGGCGGGCACCTTCGCGGCGGGCGTCTACGGCGGGTACTTCGGCGCGGCGCAGGGCGTCCTGCTGGTGGGCCTGCTCGGCGCGCTGCTGGCCGAGGGCCTGCAGCGGGTCAACGGGATCAAGAACCTGCTCTCGTCCGTCGTCAACGGCGTCGCCGCGGTGACCTTCCTCGCCGTCGCCCCCGGGAAGGTGGACTGGCTCGTGGTGCTGCTCATCGCCGCCGGGTCGATCGGCGGGGGCCTGCTCGGCGCCCGGGTCGGACGGCGCCTGCCGCCGCGGGTGCTGCGCGGGGTCATCCTCGGGGTGGGCGTCGTCGCCATCGTTCGCCTGCTGGCGGACCTGCGGTGACGGCCCTCTCGGAGCCCTCCCCGGTGCCGCCCGCGGAACGGGTCGAGGGCCCCGGCGACCCGCGGCTCGACGACTACGCCGACCTCACCGACGTCGCCCTCCGCTCGCGCCGGGAACCCGCGCAGGGGCTCTACATGGCCGAGAGCGAGAAGGTGATCCGCCGCGCCCTGGACGCCGGGCACCGGGCCCGCTCGCTGCTGCTGTCGGACCGCTGGCTGGAGCCGATGGCCGACCTGGTCCGGCGGGTCGCGGCCCAGGGCGCGCCGGTGTACGTCGGCACGCCCGCGGCGCTGCAGGAGGTGACCGGCTTCAACGTCCACCGCGGCGCGATCGCCGCGATGCACCGGCCCGCCGCGGTGCCGTTGGACGACCTGCTCGCGGGCGCCCGCCGCGTCGTCGTCCTGGAGGACGTCGTCGACCACACCAACGTGGGGGCCGTGTTCCGGTCCGCGGCCGGGATCGGCGCGGACGCCGTCCTGGTGAGCCCGCGCTGCGCCGACCCGCTGTACCGGCGGGCGGTCCGGGTCTCGATGGGCACCGTCTTCCAGGTGCCCTGGGGGCGGCTCGCGCCCTACCCGCAGGGCGTGGGACTGCTGCGCGATCACGGCTTCGTGGTGGCCGCGCTCGCGCTGACGCCGGACGCCGTCCCGCTGGACCGGTTCGAGGAGCGCCTGCCCGAGCGGCTGGCGCTCGTGCTGGGCACCGAGGGCGACGGGCTCAGCGAGGCGGCGATCGCCCAGGCCGACCTGGCGCTGCGCATCCCGATGCTGGGCGGCGTCGACTCCCTGAACGTCGCCGCCGCCGCGGCCGTCGCGCTGTGGGCTACCCGCCCGCGCCCGCCGGCTGAGGGCTGACCCCGGGCTGCGGGCTACCCGCCGGCTGAGGGCTGACCTCCACCGCCAGGCCGTCGACCACCTCGGCGCCCGGCAACGCGGCCAGCACCGCTCCCGGCAGCAGCAGCTTGCCGCGCCGCACCCCGGCCCCGACCAGCACCAGGGGGCTCGCCGCGACGCGCGCGTCGACGAGGAGGCGCCAGCCCGCGGGCAGCCCGACGGGCGTGATGGCGCCGTACTCCATCCCGGTCTCGCCGACCGCGCGGTCCATGTCGAGGAACGACGCCTTGCGGACGTCGAGCAGCCGACGCACGGTCCCGTTGATGTCGGCGCGGGTCGTGGCGAGCACCAGGCATGCGGCGAGGCGCTCGACCCCCTCGCGCCGCCCGCCGACGAGCACGCAGTTGGCGCTGGCCGCCGCGGGCACGTCGTGGGCGGCGGTGAGGGCCGCGGTGTCGCTCACGGCGGGGTCGATCTCGCAGACCCACCCGGCCGCGGTCGCCCCGGGGGAGGCGGCCAGGGCCGCGCGGACCGGGTCGGCGAGCAGGTCGGGGCGGTCGGCGGCCGGCACCAGCACGAGCGAGCCGAGAACGGGGACGTCGGTCACCCGACCAGGATCCCACCCGCCCCGGTGTCCCCTCGACCGTCCCGCGAGACCCTGCCGGCCGCCTCCCACCCGTGATCAGGCCATCCGAGGACGATCACGGGCCTCGAAGAGTTCGTGCAGCGGGCGGCGCGGGGTGGCGGGTGCCTCGACGAGGGCCCGCCCGATGCGCAGCAGCACCTGCGGACGGCCCCAGATGCCCAGCGCCTCGGCGACCTCGGGGCGGACCGAGGACTCCTGCAGCGGCTGGTCGGTGAAGGTGGCGACGAGCCCCTTGGCGGTGGCCGTGAGCAGGAGCCGTTCCAGGGCCAGCCCGGACAGCACCCAGTCGTGCCGGGAGTCCTCCCGGGTGGAGATGACCAGCACCGTGCTGCGGGCCAGCTCCTCCTCCACCTCGTCGACCTCGGGGGTGCCGCGGTGGCCGCCGTGCACGAGGGAGTCGACCGGGAAGGGCGAGGTGCCGAGCGCCGCGCTCGGGATGCCGTCCACGTGGCCGCGGCCCTCGCGCCGGACCCAGTGCTCCACCTCGTCGCGCAGGCGCGCGTCCGCCGACTGGGCCACCACGGCCCGGCGCAGCAGGTGGGCCAGCCGCCGCCGCGCGGGGGAGTCCGCGATGCTCAGCCGGGCCCCTTCCGCGGAGGTCGCCCGGCGCAGCTCGAGCAGGTCGTCCTCGGCGACGACGTGGGACCGGTACACCCGCCGGTGGGTGTGGCGCAGCGGGATCATCTGGTGCAGCCGGACGTCGTCCTCGGACGCCGGGCGGTGGCCGACGGCGCGGACGGTCGCCACATGCGCGGCGTCCAGCGGGTCGGGCAGCAGCGTCACCTTCGGCTGGTAGCCGAGCGCGCGCAGCGCCACCCGAGCGTTGAGGACGGCGGCGCCGCAGGAGATCAGCCGGTCGCGCCCCGTCGGGTCGATCACGGGCAGCGCCCGGGACAGGTCCTCGAAGACCTCGATCCCGTGGCTGGTCCGGCGTAGCCGCCAGGGCTGGCTGTTGTGGATCGACGGCGCCCAGCGGGCCGCCTCGGCGAGGACGGACGTCTCCTCGTCGGACAACGGGGGAACGGCGGAATCCTCGTGACCCCTGGCTGGGCCGTGCAGGCTGTCCGCGGGTGCAGTCATGGCGACCTCCAGGCGGGTGCAATGGTCACGGTACGCAGCGTCCACCCGGCCGGTCACAGGTCCTAGGTCCTCCGGGCACCTCTGCTGAAACGCATCACTGCAGGTGAGAGGCCGTTTGGCGGGCTCTGGATACGCCCCGGGGCATGGCCGCTCCGGCGGTCTCAGCCGGCCTCGGACTCCCGTGCGGGGGCTCTGCCGGGGGAGCGCTCGTCGTCGGCGCGCAGCCCCGACAGGACGACCTCGCTGATCGCGGCGAGCTGGCGCACCTGCTCGGGGGTCAGCCGGTCGAACAGGTGCCGGCGCACCGACTCCACGTGGGCGGGCGCGGCGGCCGCCAGGGCCGCGAAGCCCTCGTCGGTGAGGCGGGCGAACGCGCCGCGCCGGTCGGTGGGGCAGCTCTCCCGCCGGACCCAGCCGGCCTCCTCGAGCCGCGCGACGGCGTGCGAGAGCCGGCTGCGCGACGACTCGGCGACCGTGGCGAGCTCGCTCATCCGCAGCACCCGGTCGGGGGCCTCGGAGAGGCGCACGAGGATCTCGTAGTAGGTGTGCGGAATGCCGCTGTCCCGCTGCAGCTCGCGGTCGAGCTGGGTGTTGAGCAGCTGGGTGGCGCTCAGGAACGCACGCCACGCGCGCTGCTCCTCGGCGTCAAGCCAGCGCGTCATCGGATGAGCTTACCACCTGGTAATTGAGCCTTGAATTAGGACCTCGGTCCGGGCGGCCGGCCCCTGATGGTGACCTGAGGCTCCGGGTCGGGCGAACGGCGGGCGGGAGGCCAACGGGAAGTAACCACTTGGATACGTGAGGTAGTGTCCTGGACATCGAGGCGGGGGACTCGACATCCCAAGTGCGGCGTAACCGGTCCCCCCGGCGGGGGTCCGGGACATCGTCGTCCCGTCGACTGGTGGAGGGCTCTCGATGCGCAGGCGTGGACGATCCTGGTTCCCGGCATCGGGCGAGCGGCCGGACGGCGGACCCCGCCCCGCCGCCGACGGCCCGGACCAGCTGCCTCTCGAGGTCGCGACACCCGCCGACCCCGGCCCGGCGGGTCCCGCTCCGGCCGACCTCACGACGTCGGGTCGCGGCCGGGGCCGTCCGGCCGGTCGGCTCGGCGGGTCGGAGGCGCTCGCCCTGCTCGACGCCTCGCCCGACGCCGTCATCGGCCTCGACGCCTACGCCCGGGTGGTCTTCGCCAACGCCGTCGCCGAGCGCACCTTCGGCGAGCACCGCGGCGGGCTGGTGGGTGCGGGCGTCGACGACCTCGTGCCGCACCTGGCCCGCGCCGTCACCGCCCTGCGCCTGCGCGTGGAGGCGGGGGACGCCGCGCCGGGGCCGGTCGGCGCCGGGACGGAGCTGGCCGGCCTGCGCGCCGATGGGTCCCGCTTCCCCGCGACCGTGTGGCTGACCCCGGTGCGCGGCGGGCGGCGGATGCTCATCGCGGCGACCGTGCGTGACCTGAGCCCGCAGCGCGCCGCCGACGCCCGCGCCCGCCGCCAGGCCGCGGAGCTGGGACGCGCGGTGCAGCAGGCCGAGCAGAGCCGGCTCCAGGTGGCCGCCGTCCTGCGGGCCGTCACCGAGCGGGTGATCGTCCTGGCGGACGCCGGCGGGACGATCGTCGCCGTCAACCGGGCCGCCGAGCGGCTGCTGGGCTACACCGCGGCCGAGCTGGTCGGGCAGCCCACCACGCGCCTCAGCGACCCCGACGAGCTGGCCGCGGTGGCCCAGGAGCTGGGGATCGGTCCCGGCGTCGACCCGCTGCTGGAGCTCACCCGCTCCGGGCTGCCCAACACCCAGGAGTGGTCCTACCTCACCAGCCGGGGCGAGCGCCGCCCGGTCAGCCTGCGCATCACCGCCGTCGGCGACCGGACGGATCCGGCGGGGTTCGTGTGCGTGGCCGAGGACCGCAGCTCGTTCACCTGGTCGCCGGTCGGGCCGACGTCGGGCACGCACTCCGGCGGCGGCGGGGACCGGTTGCTGCTCGACCTGGACGACGCCGAGACCCGCTCGCTGCGCTGGCAGGTGGGCGGCTCCCGCTACGCCCGCCGCGGCTGAGCGAACCCCTCACCCGGGGGACGGGGGCGCCTCGCGCGGGGTCTGCAGGGCGGACTCCAGGGTGGGGAAGACCGCGAACGCGCGGTCGAGCGCGGTGATCTGGAAGATGGTCGCCACCGGCGGGGTGCAGGCCGCGATGCGCAGCTCGCCCCCGACCGAGCGCGCCCGTTTGTGGGCGGTCACGAGCACCCCCAGGCCCGAGGAGTCGAGGAACGACACCTGGGAGAGGTCCACGGTCACCGCCTCCTCACCCTGGGCGAAGGCCGACAGCAGGTGGTCGCGTAGCACGGGTCCGGTGTGGACGTCGATCTCGCCGTGGACGGTGACCACGTGCCAGCCGTCCGCCTGCCGGCTCGTCACGATCGGGGACGGGGTCACGCGGGTCCTCCTGACGGACACGGGTCGTGGGGACCCGGCGAATCGGTCGCCGGACGTGTGGCCCGTGCGTGCTACGACGACCATCGAATCGTGTCGGGAGGGCCGCTGCCACCGCAGTCGGACGTCGCGGACGCCCGGCGGCCAGGTTTCCGCCGTCCGGGGGAGGGTGCCCCGGACCGTCCGCCCGACGGTCCGGGCCGGGAGCCGGACCGGGGACCGGCCCGGGAGCCCGCCGCGGCTCAGTCGCGGCCGATCGTCCGGCTGACGCCGGCCACGAGCGCCGTCGCGAGGATCCAGCCCGCCGCGATGAGGCAGTCGGCGACCCACTGCGTCGCGCCGACCGGGTCGTAGGCGCCGCGCAGGCCGAACGCGCCGATGGGGATCAGCAGGTCCATGGTGTAGACGGCGGCGGCGAAGTGCGGGTGGTGGTCGGGGTCCAGCGGGACGGGCGGCCGGGCGCCGAAGACGGCGGTGCCGACGGCCGCCAGGACGGCGAGCCAGGCGGCGGCCAGCCACGGCCGGTAGCCGTAGCCGACGAGGCCGTCGAGCAGGTACCCGCTCACCCGTCGCAGCGGGTGCAGGGTGGCCCGACGGCGGCGTTCCTTGGCGAGCAGCACCCGGCGCGCGTCGTCGTCGTGCCCGAGCCGGCGGTAGTAGGCGGCGAGCTGCTCGAACGGCTGCGGCCGGTAGGACTGCGCGTCCCGCGCCAGCCAGCGGCAGCGCTGGCCCACCCCGACGCCCGCCCCCATGGGCAGGAGGTGGTCGTAGGTGAAGCCGTCGAGCCGCATCGCGGCGGGCCACCGGTCGGGGGCGTCGCGCAGCGCGCCGACCTGCACCCGGCTGAGGTCGACGAGCCCCTCCACCTGCGCGGTCATGAGGATGAGCTCGCCCGCGGCGAGGCCCCGCGCGCGCAGGGCGCGGTCCGGTGCCAGCAGCCGGGCGTCGTAGAAGTTCACCTCGCCCGTGACCCGCGCGCCGCGCAGCAGCAGCTGGCCGTCCGCCGTGAAGCCGTCGCCGCACAGCAACCGGTCGACGACGACGTCGTCCAGGCACAGGGCGACCCCGCCCGGACGGCTGAACCGCGCCCCCTCGAAGAGCAGTCCGCCGTCCACCCGCGCGCCGATCAGCCGGGCCTCCCCGGACACCTGCAGCCCGCCGCGGCCGACGACGCCGCCCCCCACCACCATCCCGCCCGCCGACAGCGCCCGGTCCTGCGGGTTCACCAACCGCGCCCGGTTCAGCAGCAGCGTGCCGCTGAGCTGCAGGTTCTCCAGCAGGACCGGTCCGGTCACGGTCGAGCCGGACAGGCGCAGGTCGCCGCGTACCGTCGCCAGCCGGGCCTGCACGCCGGGCAGCTCGCAGTCGGAGAACTGCAGGGTCCGCGTCGACGCGCCGGTGAACCGCACGGCCTCCTCGAACCGGCACGCGTCGAAGTGGGCGGGGACGGGCACGTCGGCGTACGAGACGTCGAGCAGCCCGGTCAGGACGGCGTCCCGCAGCTGCAGCGCGCGGGCGGGCGTCTCGCCGTCGTCCGGGGGAGCGACGAGGAGGCCGGCGACGACCGACGCGCGGATCGGCCTGCCGCCCAGGTCCGCCCAGCCCCCGGTGCGCACGGCCCGGACGACCTCCTGCTCGGCCGGGCTGAGGTCCGTGGTCGCCACCGGCCCATCCTGCCCGACGGCCCCGTCAGCGGCTGTCAGCGGGCTGTCAGCGCGCCTCGGAGAGTGGCCTCATGGTCGATCCGGTCCTGGCAGAGGGAGCAACGATGGGCGAGGTCGCAGGTCAGTCCGTCCCGGTGTGCGACGACCGCGCGTCCCGTCGGGCCGCGGACGGCGAGCTGGTGCGGGCGGCCCTGCGGGGCGACGCCCGGGCGTGGGAGCGCATCGTCGAGCGGCACCAGTCGTTGCTGTGGTGGGTCGCCCGGCAGTTCCGGCTGAGCAACGACGACGCCGCCGACGTCGTGCAGCTGACCTGGCTGCGGTGCCTGGAGCACCTGCACCAGCTGACCGACGAGGGCGCGCTGAGCAGCTGGCTCGTCACCATCTGCCGGCGGGAGTGCTGCCGGCTGGTGGGCCGCCGGGACGCCGAGGTGCTGCTCGCCGAGTGGGAGGACGCGGCGCACGTCGCCGACTGGCCCTGGACGGCCGCGCCCGACCCGTGCGAGCTGGCCGCCCGCAGCGACGAGCGGCGGCAGCTTCGCCAGGCGATCGACCGGCTCCCGGGACGGTCCCGCGCCGTCCTGACGGCGCTGCTCGCCCACGAGGGCGAGGGGTACGCCGAGATCGCCCGCGACCTCGGGGTTCCCGTGGGCAGCCTCGGGCCGACCCGCAACCGGGCGCTGGCCAAGCTGCGGTCCGATCCCCGCCTGGCCCTGGTCGACGCCTGACGGGTGAGCGCTCGCTCAGCCAAGCCCTAACACTTCTTGCACACTGCCATGACGTAGCGTGCGTCACCCTGGGCCCCAGCCGTGGGATCGCCCAGGGGAGACGGGACGTCATGACTTCGAAGCGGACGCCGCTGCTCGTCGGCGTCGCCGTCGCGGGCACGGCGCTCCTCACGGCCACGGCGCTGCGCGCGGTGGGTCAGGGCGAGGCCGGCCCGGGGCGGATCGGCATGGCCGCCGGCCTCACCTCGTCGGTGACGCAGAACGGGATCGAGGTCAGGGCGTCCGCCGCCACGGCCCGCTCGGCGGCCGGCGGGACGGTGCCGCTCACGGTGACCCTGCGCAGCTCCAGCGACCAGGTCGCCGTCGTCGACCTGGAGGCGTACGGCCCCACCGGGCACCGGGCGTTCCAGCGTGCCTGGACCGCCCAGCAACTGCAGGCCGGGCGGACGTCGACGTGGCGCCACGACTGGACCGTCCCCTCGACCCCCGGCCGCTACCGGATCGTCGTCTGCATCTTCACCGGCGGGTGGGGGCCCCTGCTCGCCTGGAACAACCAGGCCGCCTACGTCGTCGTGGCACCGCCTGCGCCGGACGCGCCACCCGGCGGGTCGGAGGGCGGGTCGCAGGGCGTGTCGGACGGCGCCCGCCCGGGCACGGCCAGGGGTTCCGCCGGCCCGGGACAGGGCTCGGGGCCGATGGCGGGGATGGGCGTGGGCGTGCCGGACGCCGTGGCGATCGCGGACGGGCCGGCCCCCCGGCCCGACGACACCCCGGTCCCGCTCCCGGCGACCCCCTCGCGGCCGGCCCCGGCCGGCCCCGGAGCGCCGGCGCCCCGGACGGCCGGCGCCCGCCCGTCCCCGGGGGCCAACCCGCCGGCCGCCGCGCCGCCGCCCGGCCCCGGCCACTTCGCCACCCTGGCCGCCGGTGCGGCCCTCCCGGACGGCGCCACGTGCGCCGCCCTCGTCCGCGCGGCGCCCGTGCCGCGGGAGGTGCGGCCCGGCAACGCCGAGGCGGACGCCACCCAGGGCGGGCCCCTGGCCGGCGCGACGGGGCTGCTGCAGCGGGTGGACGGCGCCTTCGCCGGCACGACCGAGCAGGTCCTGCGATGGGCGTCGTGCAAGTGGGGGATCGACGAGGACGTCGTGAAGGCGCAGGTCGTCGTCCAGAGCGGGTGGCGGGCCGACCTGCTGGGCGACTGGGGGACCGACCCGTCCCGGTGCCCGCCGGGGCACGAGTTCGGCGTCGACGGGCGCGAGGGCTCCTGTCCCGAGAGCTACGGGCTGATGCAGGTCCGCTTCCCGTACCACCAGATCGCCTTCCCCGGGGCGCTCACCTCGAGCGCGCTCGGGCTGGACTACGCGTTCGCCCAGTGGCGGGACTGCTACCAGGGGTCCATGCCGTGGCTCGACTCGCTCCAGCACGGCTCGCCCTACGCGACGGGCGACGTCTGGGGCTGTGTCGGAGTCTGGTACAGCGGCCAGTGGCACACGCCCGCCGCGGACGGCTACATCGCCAAGGTCAAGGCGGCCCTCAGCGCGCGCGCCTGGACGCGCCCGGAGTTCGCCGGCCGCTGACGGCTGGCCTACTGGAAGTTTCGAATCCGAACCGTAACTTAAGCGGTTCTGCGCCCCTGCTGGGGCTGCAAAGCCGCAGCTCGTCCAGCCTCGGGTGACGAGTCGACCACATTCAGTGCGCCTTCACCGGTGCTCCGGGCGCGATCACCGTCCGCGTGATGCGTGAAACGCTCTGAAAGATTCCGGAAACTCTTGACAGTCTCGGTGCAAGGCGCCAATTCTGGACATCGCCAGCGGGCGGGGCGGAGGTGGCCCACTCTCTGCCCCGGAGCCGGCGCGGCAGGCTGACCTGCGACGACTGGCCCGGCAGCCGGTCCGGCGGACCCCAGGAACCGCCGTCACGGTCCGGTGCGGCCCGCCGAAACGTTTCTCGACGATGAGGAGACGCATGATGTCCGACACTGCGACGAGCAGGAGTGCAGAGGGCCACCGCCGTCGCTCCCTGTTCAGGCGGCGCACCCTGGTCCCGATGGCCATGATCGCGGCCGTCGCGGCGGTCGCCGGGGCCGTGTCCACGCTCGGGGCCGCGTCGAGCCAGGCGGCCGGGTGCTCCGGCTACGTGGGCCTGACGTTCGACGACGGTCCGCAGGGCGGGACGACGACGAACCTGTTGAACGCGTTGAAGGCGAACAACCTGAAGGCGACGTTGTTCAACGAGGGTCAGTACGCCAGTGCGCATCCGGACTCGGTGCGGGCGGAGGCGGCGGCGGGGATGTGGATCGGTAACCACAGCTGGGATCACCCGCACCTGACGCAGCAGAGCCAGTCGACGATCGATTCGCAGCTCTCGCGGACGCAGTCGGCGATCTCGTCGGCGGGTGGGGGGACGCCGAAGTTGTTCCGGCCGCCGTACGGGGAGACGAACTCGACGTTGAAGTCGGTGGAGTCGAAGTACGGCCTGAAGGAGATCATCTGGGATGTCGACTCGCAGGACTGGAACAACGCGAGCGTCTCGGCGATCGTGCAGGCTGCGGGCCGGTTGCAGAACGGTCAGATCATCCTGATGCACGAGTGGCCGGCGAACACGGTGGCGGCGATCCCGCAGATCGCGCAGAACCTGAGCAGCCGTGGTCTGTGCGCGGGCATGATCGATCCCAGCAGCGGCCGCGCCGTCGCCCCGAGCGGTTCGTCCGGCGGCGGTGGCACGAGCACCAGCTCACCGCCTCCCACCAGCGGCGGGGGCGGCGGCGGGAGCTGCACGGCGACCCTCTCGGCCGGTCAGCAGTGGAGTGACCGGTACAACCTCAACGTCGCGGTCTCCGGGTCGAGCACCTGGACCGTGACGGTGAACGTGCCCTCGCCCGAGAAGATCCTCTCCACCTGGAACGTCACGGCCGGCTACCCGAGCGCCCAGGTCATGACCGCCAAGCCGAACGGCAGCGGCAACACCTTCGGCATGACCATCCAGACCAACGGCACCTGGACCTGGCCGACGGTCTCCTGCAGCGCGAGCTGACCGCAGAGCTCACAGCAGGCCCGGCGCCCCCTCGACCCACGCGAGGGGGCGCCGACGCGCGAGGGTCACAGCACGTCGTGACCCGGGTGGGGCTCGGTGGGGACCGTGCCCAGGCGCCCGGCCTGGAAGTCCTCGAACGCCTGCACGAGCTCCTCCCGCGTGTTCATGACGAACGGGCCGTACGCGGCGACCGGTTCCCGGATCGGCAGACCGCCGAGCACCAGGACGTCGAGCTGCGGACTGCGGCTCTCCTGCTGCGCGTCCGCCGTGACGGTGAGCGTGTCCCCGGCCCCGAGCACCGCGAGCTGCCCGGTGCGGACCGGGCGCCCCGGCGTCCCCACCGTGCCCTGCCCCGCGAGCACGTAGACCAGCGCGTTGAAGTCCGGCCGCCAGGGCAGCTGCAGCCGCGCTCCCGGGGTGACGGTGGCGTGCACGAGCGAGATGGGCGTGTGGGTGACCCCGGGCCCGGGGTGCCCGTCGAGCTCCCCGGCGATCACGCGGACCAGCGCGCCGCCGTCGGGGGAGCTCAGCAGGGCGACCTTGGCCGCCCGGATGTCCTGGTAGCGGGGCGGCGCGAACTTCAGCGTGCGGGGCAGGTTCACCCACAGCTGGATGCCGTGGAACAGGCCGCCGCTGACGACGAGCTGCTCGGGCGGCGTCTCGATGTGCAGCAGGCCCGAACCGGCGGTCATCCACTGGGTGTCGCCGTCCGTGATCACCCCGCCGCCGCCGTGTGAGTCGCGGTGCACGAAGGTGCCGTCGATGATGTAGGTGACGGTCTCGAAGCCGCGGTGCGGGTGCCACGGCGTCCCCTTGGGCTCGCCCGGCGCGTACTCGACCTCGCCCATCTGGTCCATGTGGATGAAGGGGTCCAGGCGGGCCAGGTCGACGCCGGCGAAGGCCCGGCGGACGGGGAAGCCCTCGCCCTCGAAGCCGCTGGGGGCCGTGGTGACCGAGACGACGCCGCGCTCCTGCGCGACGCCGGCCGGGGCGGGGTGGAGGCGGGGGAGGGCGAGGACGTTCTCGGCGGTGACGGCGGGCATCTGGGTCTCCGGATCGGCTGGTCGGAGCCACCCCGGGCAGGGGGTCGCCTGTCCGTCAACTTAGTTGAAGCGTTAACTATTTCGCCACCCGAGAGTCCCTGCGAGCCCCGGGGAGAGCCCCGCCCGCCCGCGTCAGGAGGCTTCCAGCCAGAACTCGGCGCGCAGCCCCTCGTCCGGCTCCAGGACCACCAGGCCCGATCCCGGCACGCCCCGCTCGTGCAGGCTGAACGCGTCGTTCGCGTTCGTGACGGGCTCGACCGCGAAGTAGGGCCCGTCCCGGGGGATGTAGACGACGGCGTGGGTGAACTCCTCGCCGAAGCCCATGCACACGGTTCGCCCCGACTCCGGGTAGACGATGCGCACCGGGGCGCCGTCGAGGCGGCCGGTGAGGCAGTCGTCGACGAACGCGTCGCCGAGGGGCCGCAGGGCCCGGAAGTCCACGCGGGCGTCCACGGGCAGGGCCGGCCCGCTGGGCAGCGCCCGCTGCAGCGGGAAGTACTCCGTGAACGGCAGCTCCAGGTGGGCGGCGTCCTCGGGCCCGGCGAGCGAGCGGGCGAAGTACGGGTGGTGCCCGAAACCCACCGGGACGGGCGCGGAGTGCTGGTTGCAGATCTCGGTGGAGATCGTCAGCCGGCGCCCGGCCAGCCGGTAGGTGATCGTCGCGCTGAACGGCCACGGATAGTTGACCCCGCAGAATTCCCGCGAGTCGAAGCTCATCGCGATCGCCGACCGGCTGGCGAGCGACACCTCCCACGGGAAGTCCCGCGCCGTCCCGTGGATGGCCGTCCCGTCGTCGGCGTTCACCCGCAGCCGGTGACGCTCGCCGCGGAAGCGCAGCTGGGCCCGACCGATCCGGTTGGACCACGGCAGCATGACGAAGCTGCCGCAGTCCTCCGGGGTGACGAACCCCTCGCCGGGGGCGGGCCGCAACAGGTCGACCCACCCCTCGACCCCACGGACCTGGCCGAAGGCCACCGACCCGCCCGTCCCGGGGAGGAGGCCGACCCGCCATCCCTGGTTCTCCAGGACGTGGACCTGGGGCGTCGCGGGCGGGTCGGCCTCGACGTGCGGGTGCGTGCCGTTCACCGCGAACGCGGCGCGGTCGGGGGCTTCGGGGTTGCTGCTCATGGCGGCGGCGGTCCGGTCGATCGTGGCGGGTGGGTCAGATGTCGCAGTCGACGGTGACCACGGTGCCCGCGGGGGCGTAGGGGACGACGTTGCCGTCGACGGCGACGCCGTCCACGGAGAGCCGGGCGCCCTTGCCGCCACCGTTCTTCACCCGGATGACGTAGGTGGCACCGCGGCACACCCGGGTGACGGTGAAGTCGGGCAGCTCGGGGCCGAGGCACGGGTCGACGAGCAGGCCGTCGTAACCGGGCCGGACGCCGAGCAGGTACTGGCTGACCGCCACGAAGTTCCAGGCGGCCGTGCCCGTCAGCCAGGAGTTCTTCGCCTCGCCGTGCCGCACGGCGTCCTTGCCGGCGATCATCTGGGCGTAGGCGTAGGGCTCCAGGCGGTGGACCTCGCTGATCTCCTCGCGGTAGGCGGGGGCGATCTTCTTGTAGTACTCGAAGGCCCGCTCGCCCCGCCCGACGACGGTCTCGGCGATCACGACCCACGGGTTGTTGTGGCAGAAGATGCCCGCGTTCTCCTTGTAGCCGGGCGGGTAGGAGCTGACCTCGCCCAACTCCACGTGGTAGTCGCGGTAGGGCGGGTTGAGCAGGACGATCCCGTGCGGGGTGTCGAGCCGCTCCTTGACCGCGTCGAGGGCGCGGACGGCGCGCCCGTCCTCGACGCCGATCCCGGCCATCACGCAGAAGCCCTGCGGCTCGATGAAGATCTGGCCGTCGGTGTTCTCGTGGCTGCCGACCTTGTCGCCGAAGAAGTCGTAGGCGCGCAGGAACCAGTCGCCGTCCCAGCCGTGCTCGAGCACCACCTGGCGCATGGTCTCGATGTGCTCCCGGGCCGCCGCGGCCTCGTCGGCCAGGCCCCGCCGCTCGGCCAGCTCGACGAACTCCGGGCCGATGAACACGAACATGCCGCCGATGAAGATCGACTCCGCCGTCCGGCCCTCCCGGTTGGCCGTCGTCTGGAACGACTCCCCGGGCGTCTCGGAGAAGCAGTTGAGGTTGAGGCAGTCGTTCCAGTCGGCCCGGCCGATGAGGGGCAGGCCGTGGGGGCCCCGGTTCTCCAGGACGTGGTGGAAGGAGCGCCGCAGGTGCTCGAACAGGGGCGCGACGTCGTCCGGGTCGTTGTCGAACGGCACCGGCTCGTCGAGGATGCCGAAGTCGCCGGTCTCCTTGATGTAGGCCGCGGTGCCGAGGATCAGCCACAGCGGGTCGTCGTTGAAGCCGCTGCCGATCTCGTTGTTGCCGCGCTTGGTGAGCGGCTGGTACTGGTGGTAGGCCGAGCCGTCGGGGAACTGGGTCGAGGCGATGTCGATGATCCGGTCGCGGGCCCGCTCGGGCACCAGGTGGACGAAGCCCAGCAGGTCCTGGTTGGAGTCCCGGAAGCCCATGCCTCGCCCGATGCCCGTCTCGAAGTAGGACGCGCTCCGGGACAGGTTGAAGGTGACCATGCACTGGTAGGGGTTCCAGACGTTGACCATCCGGTTGAGCTTCTCGTCCGCGGACTCCAGGACGTAGTTCGACAGCAGGCCGTCCCAGTGCGCGTGCAGCGCGGCCAGCGCCTCGTCGACCTGCTCGCCCGTGGCGAACCGGGCGAGCAGCTCGCGGGCCGGCGCCTTGTTGATCACGCCGGGGGCGGACCACTTCTCCTCCTTCGGCAACTCCAGGTAGCCGAGGGTGAAGACGTAGCGGCGGCTCTCGCCGGGCTGGAGGGTCACGGCGAGGCTGTGCGAGGCGATCGGGTACCAGCCGCTGGCGACCGAGTTGCGGGACGCGCCGTCGGCCACGACCTGGGGGTCGGCGAGGCTGTTGTAGAGGCCGACGAAGGTCTCCCGGTCGGTGTCGAAGCCCGCGATCTCGGCGTTGACCCCGTAGACGGCGTAGTGGTTGCGCCGCTCGCGGTACTCGGTCTTGTGGTAGATCGCCGAGCCCTCGACCTCGACCTCGCCGATGCTCAGGTTGCGCTGGTAGTTGGTCGCGTCGTCCTGCGCCTCCCAGAGGCACCACTCCAGGAACGAGAAGAGGGTGAACGAGCGCACCCGGTCGCTGGAGTTGGTGAGGGTCAGCTGGTGCACCTCGGCGTCCGCGTCCAGGGGCACGAACGCGAGCAGCTCCGCGGACAGCCCGCCGCGCTCGCCCCGGATGCGCGTGTACCCCAGCCCGTGGCGGCACTCGTAGGCGTCGAGCGGCCGCTTCACCGGCATGAAGGTCGGCGTCCAGAAGTCGCCGTCCTCGTGGATGTAGAAGTAGCGCCCGCCCGCGTCGGTCGGCATGTTGTTGTAGCGGTAGCGGGTGAGCCGGCGCAGCCGCGCGTCGCGGTAGAACGAGTATCCGCCGCCCTGGTGCGAGATGAGGGAGAAGAAATTCTGCGACCCGAGGTAGTTGATCCAGGGATACGGGGTCTGCGGGGTGGTGATGACGTACTCGCGGGCCGAGTCATCGAAATGCCCGAAGCGCATGGAGGTGGCCTTTCGTCAGCTGTGCTGAAGGCAGGGAAACTGCCCTTCAACTGCGAGTACAGGAGCCGCTCGGCTGCGGCGCAACGCCGGGCGGTGCCCCCGGCGCCACCGGGCTACCATAGGCCGCCGCGACACATTGGCGCAACGAGCGCGGGGCCCGTCGCCGGGCCCGGAAGCCCCACGAACGCCCCCTGACCGATCGTCACAGGTGGATTACGATGGGCGCTCCCTAGAATTTTACTGAAGCGGTTGAGTAGTATTGGCCGTTCAGGGCCTTGATGATCTTGAATGCGCCGGGAATCTCCCCCCTGGTCCGGTGTCGCACGGTGGCCGCTCGTCCCCACGGGTGAGCGTCGCTCCACCGATCGGGCGACCGGACGCCGGCCGGGACGGCGGCGCGGCGCGTGCGGGCGGCCCTGCCCGGCGTCGACGGCGGTGGTCGACGTCACGCCTCCTGACATGCGAGGTGGGCACCCGGTGTCCCTGCCGGGAAGCCCGCCGCCACCCCCGCGCGGGGGTGGCGCCGGACGGTGCCCGGGGTGGGAGGACCGGCGCGCCGCGCTCGGGGGAGGCGCCCGCGCCGCCGCAGTCCCGCCCGGGGCGGGACTGCGGGGCCGAGCGCCGCGCGCTGGGCGACGGCGGGCAAAGGATTGCCGGGGTGCTCCGGGCCGTCGCTTCCCGGGTCGGAGGGCCGTCGCGGCGTGACGTGTCCGCCGGCTGCGTGCCGCCCTCACCGGCACCGGTGGGCCGGATGCCGGGGATTTCCTGAAAATCACTCATACCGGCCGCCCCCACCCCGCTGTCCGGACGTCGGGGGCGGCCGGCTCACGCGGTGACGGGACCGCCCCGAAGGCGCCGCCTGACGGTTTCCGCCCGGCGCCCGGAAAGGGTCGCGCGCTTCTCGTGGCGTTCCCGTCGAATTCCCCGCCACGGATCCGGACGACGGGCCCGCCCGCCGCGGCACGACCCCGGCCCGCCGGAACCGGCCGGAACCCCGGGCCGGAACGTGGGCAGCCCCGTCGGCACCGGCCCCTGAACCGGCCCCGACGGGGCTGCCCCGCCCGGACCGGGAACCCGGGCGCCGCGGACGAGCCGCGAGAGGTGTGGCGGGAGGAGGCCCGCCGGGCGCATCAGGACTTGACCGCGCCCTCCATGATGCCCGTGACGATCTGCTTGCCCGCCGCGATGAACACCACGATCAGTGGGATCGTGGCCAGCACGGCGCCGGCCATCATCCGGGAGTAGACGATGGTCTGCCCCGAGGCCAGCGAGCTCAGCGACACCTGCACGGTGTAGGTGTCACCGCCGAAGAGCACGATGAACGGCCACTGGAAGTCGTTCCACGCCGCCACGAACGTGAGCAGGCCCAGGACGCCCGCCGCGGGCCGGAGGGTCGGCATGACGACGTTCCAGTAGATCCGGAAGGTGCTCGCGCCGTCGACGCGTGCCGCCTCGACCAGCTCGTCCGGGATCGCGTCCTGGATGTACTGGCGCATGTAGAACACGCCGAAGGCGGTCACGAGGGCGGGGAAGACGACGGCGGGGAGCGTCTGGATCAGCCCCAGCCTGGACATGACCAGGTACAGCGCCACCTGGCCGAGCTGCTGCGGGATCGTCATCGTCGCGATCAGCAGGACCATGAGCGCGTCCCGGCCGGGGAAGCGCAGCTTGGCGAACGCGAACCCGGCCAGCGAGCAGAAGAACAGCACCGAGACCGTGATGACCACGGCCACGATCAGGCTGTTGACCAGGGAGTCCGCGAAGAACGCGTTCTCCTGGTCGAAGACCTGGTGGACGTTGTCCGAGAAGTGCGTGCTGGGCACCACGCTCGGGGGGAGCTTGGCGAGCTCCTCGTCGGTGCTGGAGCCGACGACGAACATCCAGTACAGCGGGAACGCCGACAGCAGCATCGTCAGGACGAGCATGACGTAGGTCAGCGGCCCGGCCGGGGTGTCCGTCGGCGACCCGCCCCAGGTGCGCCGCTTGGGACGCTCGGCGGCGGTCGGGCGCTCCGCGGCGCGCGCGCCCTCCGACGGTGTGCTGACGACGGCGCTCACGAGCGGCCTCCCCGGGCGACGCGGTTGGTGATCCAGGCGTTCATGCTCGTGATGACGATGATGAGCAGGAACAGCCCGACGGAGATCGCCGCCGCACCGCCCATGTTGAGCGACTTCCAGGCGGTCTTGTAGATGTAGATCCCGATGGTCTGGAACTGGTGGTACGACCCGCCGTTGGCGTCCGTCGCCTTGCCCTCGTCGAAGAGCAGCGGCTCGGCGAAGAGCTGCAGGCCGCCGATGGTCGACACGATCACCGCGAAGAGGATGCTGGGCCGGATCAGGGGGACGGTGATCTTCCAGAACTGGGTCCACACCTTGGCGCCGTCCACCGTCGCGGCCTCGTAGAGGTCCCGCGGGATCGCCTGCATCGCGGCGAGGAAGATGATTGCCCAGTAGCCGGTCCAGCGCCAGTTCACCATCGTGATGATGGCGAGCCACGAGGACCAGACCTCGGCGTGCCAGTCGACCGAGGGGAGACCCACCTGGGTCAGCAGCGAGTCCACGATGCCGGTGTCCAGGGTGAAGACCGCACCGAACACCAGCGTCGACGCCGCGATCGGCGTGACGTACGGGAGCAGGACCCCCATGCGGAACAGGGTCTGGAAACGCAGCTTCCGGTTCAGGATCCCGGCGAGCAGGAGCGCGGTGAGGATCTGCGGGATCGTCGAGAGGACGAAGAGCCCGATGGTGTTCTTGAGGGCGCCCCACATCTCGTCGTCGTGGAGGAGGGCGGTGTAGTTGTCCAGCCCGGACCAGCTCTTGCCGAACAGGCCCTGCGCGTCGGGGTCGTCGAGCCGCCAGCTCCGGAACGAGACGGCGATGTTGAAGATGAGGGGGAAGAGACCGAACGCGCCGAAGAGGATGAAGAAGGGCGCGATCATCAGGTAGGGCGTGACCTTGGTGTCCAGCCTCGTCAGCCTGGAACGCCAAGCGGGTCGAGGGGCCCCGCCGGACCCCCTGCCGGGCAGCATGGGCTCCCGGATCGGAGCGGGCGAGACGCTCATGCTGCCTCCACGTCGAGTGGTGCCTTGGGGACGGTGATACCTGTGGAAGCGGCGGGGACGGCCGGCTGAACCGTCCCCGCCGCGGTCTGTGCGATGTTCTCAGAACGTGTCGTCAGGTGGTACGGGCGAGAGTTACTTCGCCGCAGCCTTGGCGGCCGCGTCCTTCGCCTCGGTCCACCCCGCGTCCGGAGTGGTCTTGCCCTGCTCCAGCTTGGTCAGCACCGCCTCGACGGCGACGCGGACCGGGCCGGACTTCTTGCCGAGGTACTGCGGCTTGAGGTTCTTGGCGGCGTCGGTGAAGATCTTGCCGACCGGCGCGTTGCTGAAGTACGCGTTGGTGAAGCCGGTCAGCGCCGGGTCGGTGTACATGCCCGGCTGCGACGGCAGGTTGCCGACGCTCTTGAAGATGTCCAGCTGCTGGGCCGGGTCGACGAGCCACTTGATGAACTCGTAGGCCTCCTTCTGGTGCGTGCCCTGCTTGGGCATGGTCCAGAACGAGCCGCCCCAGTTGCCGCCGCCACCGGGGATCGCGGCGATGTCCCACTTGCCGGCCGCGTCGGGGGCCTGGGTCTTGATGTACGACTGCATCCAGGCCGGGCACGCCAGAGCGGCGAACTTGCCGTTCTTGAAGGCGGCGTTCCACGCCGGGGTGAAGCTGACCAGGCCGGCCGAGATCTTGTCGGTCACGAACTTGGTGGAGATGTCCCACGCGGCCTTGGGGCCCTGGTCCATCACGAGCTGGTCGCTCTCGTCGAAGTAGCCCGTGGCCTGCTGCGCGAGCACCGGGTTCATGATGTTGGTGGCCGCGTCGATGAACTTGTTGCCCGTCTTGGCGGTGTACTGCTTGCCCACGGTGTCGAAGTCGGCCCACGTCGGCCACAGCTTGCCGACGGCCTCACGGTCGGTGGGCAGGCCCGCCGCCTTGAAGAGGTCGGTGCGGTAGCACATGGCCAGACCACCGACGTCGGTGCCCAGACCGATCTGCGTCTTGCCGTCGGCGGACAGGCTCTCCTTCCACTTCCAGTCCAGGTACTTCGGCGCGTAGGAGGCGCCGTCGGGCTGGTCGAGGATGTTGACGAACTTGTCGGCCTGGCTCTTGAACTGGACGATGAAGCCCTCGTCGATCGCGGAGATGTCCGGAGCGCCCTTGCCGGCGATCAGGGACTTCTGCAGCGCGTCGTGCTGCGCGTTGTAGTCGCCCGTGTTCAGCTGGATGTGGACGTTCGGGTGCGCCGCCTCGTACTTGGGGGCGAGCTGCGTGAGGCCGAAGTCGCCCCAGAAGTTGACCTTGAGCGTGACCTTCTCGGCGGCCTTGCTGGAGCTGGACGACGAAGGGGTGCTGCTCGAGCCGCACGCGGCGAGCAGGAAGGACGCGGCGGCGCCGAGCTCGGCCGCTCGGACCAGTGGTC
>Ga0302322_100001163_pt1 | contig 21422 bp, 19 predicted proteins | sample Fen_T0_2_FD_203757 | JGI IMG/M metagenome (GOLD analysis project Ga0302322, IMG submission 203757) | Peat permafrost microbial communities from Stordalen Mire near Abisko, Sweden - Fen_T0_2 | ecosystem: Environmental > Terrestrial > Soil > Wetlands > Permafrost | place: Sweden: Abisko...
ATATCGACAAGCTCCGCGCCGATCTCGAGCGCTTCCTCGACGAGCAGGTCGACGAGCTGCCCGAGGGCGAGGAGAGCGGCCCCGATCACACGCTCGCGTTCCAGCGCGTGCTGCAGCGCGCGGCGACGCACGTGCAGGCCGCCGGCCGCCAGCAGATGACGACCGGCAACGTGCTGGCGTCGATGTTCCGCGAGCGCGACTCGCACGCGGTGTACCTGCTCGAGAAGCAGGGCGTGTCGCGGTTCGATGTCATCAACTACATCTCGCACGGCGTCTCCAAGGTCGCGTCGGGCGGGCCCGTGGTCCCACGGCGGGCGACCGGCGTCGAGGACGATGGATCCGAGGATGCCAAGGTGGCCAACCCGCTCGAGAGCTTCTGCATCGATCTCACCCAGCGCGCGCGCGACGGCAAGATCGATCCGCTGATCGGGCGCGCCAACGAGCTCGAGCGCATCATCCAGGTGCTGTCGCGCCGCCGCAAGAACAACCCGCTGCTCATCGGCGAGCCCGGCGTCGGCAAGACCGCGCTGGCCGAGGGCCTCGCGCTGCGCATCATCGAGGGCAAGGTCCCGGGCCCGCTGGCCGACGCCACGGTCTACTCGCTCGACATGACCGCGGTGCTCGCCGGCACGCGCTACCGCGGCGACTTCGAGGAGCGGCTCAAGGCCGTGATGAAGGTGCTGATCGCCGACCCCAAGGCGATCCTGTTCATCGACGAGATCCACAACATCATCGGCGCCGGCGCCACCAGCGGCGGCACGATGGACGCCGCCAATATCCTGAAGCCGCCGCTGGCCAACGGCGAGCTGCGCTGCATCGGCTCGACCACGTTCAAGGACTACCGCCAGGCGTTCGAGCGCGACCGCGCCCTGGCCCGCCGGTTCCAGCGGATCGACGTCGGCGAGCCGACGGTGCCCGAGGCGATCGAGATCCTGAAGGGCCTGCGGAGCCGCTACGAGGAGCACCACAACATCAAGTACAGCGATCCGGCGATCGAGGCCGCGGTCGAGCTGTCGGCGCGCCACATCAGCGATTCGCACCTGCCCGACAAGGCGATCGACGTGCTCGACGAGGCCGGCGCCCGCGCCCGCCTGATGCCGGAAGACCAGCGCCCCGATCTGATCCGGCCGCAGCAGATCGAGGAGATCGTCGCCAAGATCGCCCGGATCCCGACGCGCTCGGTGTCGACCCAGGACAAGAAGAAGCTCGGCGCGATCGACACCGAGCTCAAGCAGCTGATCTTCGGCCAGGACAAGGCGATCGACCAGCTCGCGACGGTGATCAAGCTGTCGCGCGCCGGGCTATCGAGCCCCAACAAGCCGACCGGGTGCTTTCTGTTCGCGGGCCCGACCGGCGTCGGCAAGACCGAGCTCGCCAAGCAGCTCGCCGCCGTGATGGGCATCGAGTTCCTGCGCTACGACATGTCCGAGTACATGGAGAAGCACACGGTGTCGCGGCTGATCGGCGCGCCGCCGGGCTACGTCGGCTTCGATCAAGGCGGCCAGCTGACCGACGCGATCAACAAGCACCCCTACTCGGTCGTGCTGCTCGACGAGATCGAGAAGGCGCACCCCGACATCTACAACATCCTGCTCCAGGTGATGGACAACGCGACCCTGACCGACAACAACGGCCGCAAGAGCGACTTCCGCAACGTGATCCTGATCATGAGCAGCAACGCGGGCAGCCGCGAGATGGCGCTGGGCAAGATCGGCTTTGGCGACTCGATCGCCGACTCCAAGGATGGCAAGAAGGCGCTCGAGCGGGTGTTCACCCCCGAGTTCCGCAACCGGCTCGACGCCACCGTGTTCTTCGACGCGCTGCCGGTCGAGGTGATCCGCAAGGTCGCGCGCAAGTTCCTCGACGAGCTCGACGGCCAGCTCGCCGAGAAGAAGGTGCAGCTCGAGGTCAGCCCGGCGGCGATCGACTGGTTCGTCACCCATGGCTACGACAAGGCGATGGGCGCCCGGCCGATGGGCCGGCTGGTCCAGACCACGCTGAAGGGCCCGCTCGCCAACGAGATCCTGTTCGGCAAGCTGGTGGACGGAGGCACCGCGCGGGTCGACCTCAAGGACGGCGCGATCGACATCGCGTGCGAGCCGGCCAAGGCCAACGCCGAAGCGAACTGATCGGCCAGGCGGCTCCTTACTCGCCAAGTCCTCGGCTCATCCAGCCCGGCGTATCCTCGAGGTGCGCGGGCCCCGCGCCGATCAGCGCGGACAGGTGGTTCTCGAGGATCTCGAGCTGGCCAGCGCCGATCTGTCGCGCCCAGCGGTCGCGCAGCTCGTCGAAGATCGCTTCGCCTTGTTGCAGCACGCTCGCGCCGAGCGCGGTGACTTCGAGGCGTTTGCGGCGCGCGTCGCGCGGGTCCGCGTCGCGCGTGACGTATCCGCGGTCCTGCAGTACGGCGATCGTCTTCGCGGCTGCTTGCTTGGAGACCGCCAGGCGGCGACCCAGCTCCGACGCGTTGTCGGCGCCCGCCGCGATGGCTCGCATGGCGAAGTCGTGCACCGGACGCACGTCGTCGTGGCCCCGGGCGGCGAGCTCCGCCGTCGCTGCGTCCACAAGTGAGCGGAATCCTCCGAGCAAGAGCAGGGCGAGGTCGGCGCCAGGGCGGGGCATCGGAAAAGTTTCCCGCAGTGACTGGACAACGACAACCAGGGTGTCTATCTATAGTTCGACAACAAAGTTGTCGAAATCGGAGAAACCCAATGAAGATCAGTCCAGTAGGTAAAACCATCGCAGGGATCACCCATCACCGCGTGCAGGTGAACGGAACCGAGTTGCACTACGTGGCCGCGGGCGCCGCCGGCTCCCCGATCCTGCTGGTCCACGGGTTTCCCGAGACCTGGTGGACGTTTCGGAAGCTCATCCCGCTGCTCGCCGCGAGCCACCGGGTGTTCGCGGTCGATCTCCGTGGCTTCGGCGACTCGGCGAACGGGCCGGGCGACTACGGCAGCGCGACCTCGGCCGAAGACCTGCACCAGCTGATCGAACAGCTCGGCGTTGGCCCGGTCCACGTCACAGGACAGGACATCAGCGGAGCGGCCGTGTTCCGACTCGCGACCGCACACCCCGGGGACGTACGCAGCTTCACCGCGATCGAGATGGGCCTGGCCGGATTCGGCCTCGAGATGCTGGCGGATGTCACCCACGGGGGCGCCTGGCACATCGGTGTTCTGGCCGCACCCGGCATCCCGGCGCTGCTGCTCGCCGGCCGCGAGCGCGAGTTCCTGGGGCAGTTCGCATTCCCCGCCATGACCGCGACTCCAGGTGCCATCGCAGAAGGTGATATCGACGAGTTCGTCCGCAGCTATGCGCGGCCCGACGGCTGGCGCGGCGCAATCGGCCTCTACCAGTCGATGCTGAAGGAAGCCGCCGAGATCAATGCGCTCGCCGAAGCGCCCGGGCTGACCGTGCCGGTGCTCGCGGTCGGCGCGGGCGGCGGTTCGTTCACCGTCAACACCATGACCCAGGCCGCGAGGACCAAGGTCAGCGCCGCCGTCCTCGAGGGCGTCGGACACTACGCGGCCATGGAGGCGCCCGAGCAGCTGGCCAAGGCGGTCCTCGACTTTCTCGGGCGTGTCGACGCCGCTTGATCGGGTCGTCGCGATGGCGCGGTCGCGGTGTCGCGGCGGGCACGCGTCAATCGACCGCCGGGCGGGTGCCGGCTGGCAACAGCGCGATCACCGCCTGCTCGAGCGTCTCCGCGAACCACGGTTCGGCGACGAAGTCGGGCTGGCGCTCCAGCATGGACGTCGTCGTGCCCAGCACCAGCGTGGTCCACATGTTGGCCACCTCGGTGACGCGCGCGGACGTCCAGTGCGGCCGGCTCGCCCGGATGCGCTGCGCGAGCGTGGCGACGACCGACGCGGTGGCTGCGTTCACGATCTCGCGCCCGGCGCCTGACAGGAAGGTGGTGTGCAGCGCCTCGTCGTGGTCGAGCTGGAGCTTGAACGCGATGAACCGGCGGACGAAGTGGCGCGCCAGCGTGTGCAAGTCGGTGTCCTCCTCGAGCACGGCCTTCATGGCTCGCTCGGCGCGCAGCACGTAGGCGACCACGAGAGCGCGCGCGAGGGCCTCCTTGTCCGTGTAGTACTGGTAGAGGGTGCCCACCGACACCCCGGCGCGCTCGGCGACCCGCGTGGTGGTCATCCGCTCGTATCCGACGTCGCGCAGAACCTGAAGCGCGGCCTCCTGGATCGCTTCGATCGTGGCCTTCGCGCGGCGCTGCAGGGGCTGTTTTCGCAGGGTTCGCGTCGCGGCCTTCGCCGCCGGGGATGCGAATGGACCGGTCGAGGGTCGGGACATATGGTGAAGAATATGAAGAATCCTTCGGATCGCAACGCGTTCGTCGTCACCGGGCCGACCTCGGGGATGGGCCGCAGCATGGCGCGCGCCCTCGCGACGCCTGACGCGACGGTGTTCCTGGTCGCGCGCGACCGCGCCAAGCTCGACGCGCTGGCCGGCGACATCGCCCGGGCCGGCGGCCGCGCCGTGGTGGTCGTGGCCGACTTCGCCGATCTCGCCGCGGTCGCGCGGGCCGCGCAGGAGATCATCGCGCGCGCCGGGCAAGACGGACTGCGGCTGGTCGGGCTCCTCAACAACGCGGGCATGCAGCACCGCCGTCCGAGCAAGAACGCGCAAGGTCTCGACCTGACCTACACGGTCAACCATCTCGCCGCGTTCGCGCTGACCGATGCGCTGGTCCCCGCGCTGGCGCCGGGCGCCGCCGTGGTGTTTCTCGGATCCCAGACCGAGGATCCGGACGCTCCAGGCGCGGCGTCGTTCGGGTTTCGCGGAGCCCGGTTTCTGTCGGTCGCCGACTGCGCGCACGGCCGATGGGCTCCGGGCGGCTCGACGGTGCCGGGGCTGGATGCATACGCGACGTCGAAGCTCTGCAACATCGTCACGGCGCGCGGCCTCGCGCGCGAGCTGCCGGCCGAGCGCGTCCGGTTCTTCGCCTTCGATCCGGGCCTGGTGCCGGGCACCGGCCTGGCGCACGGCGAGGTGAAGAGCGCGCTGATGTTCGTCGCCTGGCATTACCTCATGCCGGTCATGGCGCGGTTCAAGAAGGGCTGGAGCACACCCAGGCGCGCGGCGCGGGTCGCGGCGCGGCTTCTGAAGGATGATTCAGGTCTGATCCCGAACGGCGCGTACCTCGATGATGGCGGCCATCCGCAGCCCGGTTCGGCCGCGGTGCGCGACGACGCGCTCGCGGTCCGCGTCGTGGCGGAGACCCGCGCGTTTCTGCAAACCGCCAGGACGCAGGACCTGGCCGCGGGCGTGGTTCGCTAGCGCCAGCCACCGGCGCGCGGCCGCGGGCGGGCGCGAGCGTCGTGTTCGACGAAGGCCCAGGTCCGATCACGGCCGCTGCGCGGCAGCGCGGGCCGCGGGCGATCCGCTCACCCTGTCAAGGTGGCCGGGCACCGCGGGCGTGGTCGCCGCATACAGCCAGGCATGCAGGAACGGCCGCAACGCGGGGCGCGATCCGCGATCATCGTCGCTGTCGCGATTCGCGAGCATCTCGACGGGATCGGGTGAGCCGGCGGACTCACGGGCATAGAAGATTCGGGTGGTTGACCGTCGAGACCGTCACGTCGGTGCCGCTGCCGGCCGGGGGCGTCGGCCCGGCGGCAGGGCGGTACACCACGCGTGCGGCCGCGAGTGTCTTGGACGATGGCGCGCTGTCACAGCAGTTGTTCATCTTGCCGTAGCAGGTCGTGGTCATCAGCTGCTGGCAGCGACCGTCGGGCCAGGATCGGGCCGAGCGCACCGTGACCGATCTCGTGGTCTCGCCATCCATCCCGAGGCCATTGTACGAGACGTAGTCGGTCAGCGATAGCGCCTCGGCGTACTCGGTGCCAGTGCAGTCGGTTCCGGTGTAGTAGCTGCGGCGCGCGATCTGCGCCTGCTTGCAGATCGTCTCGCCGCAGCTGCAGCCACCGGCGTCGCCGTTCGAGAACGCCGTGCAGCACCCCGCGGTCGCGAGGCAGCTCGCGTACAGCGGTTGCGAGCCGTTCCACATGTCCTGGCCGCACACGATGAGCATGTTCAGGGGCGATGACTCATCGGTGAACGCGCCGTCGCCGTCGTCATAGATGATCGACGCGTCGGGGATGCTGGCCGACACGGCGGGCATGTTGGGGCAGTCCGCGACCTTCCCGACGCCGAGCCGCAGGCTGCCCGCGTTGACCAGCGGACCCAGCGCGCCGCGGTGATCGACGGGATACAGCGGGGTCTGCTCGTAGGCCCGGAATACATACTTCGCGCTGCCATCTTGCGTGTTCGCGTGAGCACCCGTATCCGCGTAGCCGGCGGCAGAATGGACCGGAACGGCGCCATCGCCGTAGCCGCCGGGGAACTGGCTGTTGCCACACAGCTTGATCTTGATCAGCCAGAGGATGCTGATGGTCTGGCAGATATTGACCGAGCCGGCCAGGTGATACACCGGTGCCGTCGCCTGGCTCTGGATGCTCGCGTAGGCGCCGGACCGCATGGTGTTGGGCTGGATGTCGTAGTCGATCGGCGCGGCGCTCTCGGTGCCGAAGATCTTGGCGAGCAGCTTGACCCACCACTTGGTCGCGGCCACGGCGACCTCGGTCCCGCCGGCCGCGGACGCGGCCGCCTCCGACCACAGGATGCCGCTGGGGTATCGCGCCTGATCCTTGAGTTGCCGGAACGCCAGCAGCATGCGCGCACAGCCGGCGCTGTAGCAGACGACCACGCACTGATTGCCGCCGCCGCAATAGGCCGCGACGGTATCGTTGATCTGCGCTTGGATGCCGGTGTCGCCCAGCGAGGCACTGCCGTTGTAGCCGAACCGGACGTTCGCCCAGCCTGCCGGAGCTCCCAGCAGCGCCGCGTCGGGCCAGCCGCTCATCGAGCGGCCATGGAGGTAGACGATGTAGTTGCCGGCCTTGGCGGATCCGGCAGCGCCGAACATCGCGCCCAGGACAAGTAACCCAATCCAGATCCGGCGTAACGTCATCTTGGCCTCGCTTGGTGAGTGAGTGTACGAGAGTCGCTCGCGCGCAACGGCGAGCTACGGTGCTGGAGTCGTGCGGCTGCCGCCCAGGGCTGCGCGGAGGTCTTGATAGCGGACGATCTGCGCTTCGGCCTCGGGAGATCGATCATCCGCGGCCGAGAATCCGGAGGCGGCGTAGGCCTGCGTCATCATCGCCGGGGCATCCGCGCGTTCGAACCAGAGCTGATCCGGACTCTGGGATTGGCGATACGCGTAGCCGTGGACCGCGCCCACGCGGTACGGCCCGTCGATCTGCCGATCATGGAGGATCTTGCCGAAGAACCGCACGGCGATGGTCTGGCGCCCGGCGTGCGTGGGAAAATATCGATCATCGAACACGGCGATCGGGGTGGTGCCGTCGGCCGCGAACAGCGTCGCCATCAGCCCGACCGGCACCGCGGCGGCGAGGTCGACGTCGAGCTCCACGACGAGGTGTCCGTCGAGCATCCGATCGGACGCGATGCCGCGGATCACCACGGGGGGATCCACGGCGTAGGCGAAGTCGAGCGCGAACTCGCGGGATAGCTCACCGACCCGCGCGAACGCGACCAGGCGAACCTCGCGGAGCGTCGTCCGCAGCGCGTCGACCTGGGAGGGCACCACGGCGCCAACCCATCGGCCGTCCGCTTGCTGGAGCGGGACCACCTGCGCGGTGACCCACTCGTTGGCCTGGCGGTCGCGCCACTGCAGCTGGGCGTCCGCTTGATCGAGCGAGGCGGGCGCACCATCAGCGACGTAGCTGGCGGTCAACTCCAGCGTGACGGCGGTGCCCTTGCTCGCGAAGCTTCGATCGATCGTGGCCGTGGCCGCGATCTCTCGCTTCGCCGCATCGACCGCAAAGGGCTGGCTGACGGAGATCGCGTGATTCCAGTGCGTCGTGTGCTTGTTCGAGTCGTCAGCGGGGCGCGACGACAGTGGATACACCATCGTGGCGCGATAGCGCTGGATCGTCTCGTCGAGCTTCGCGATGGCCTGCGCCCGCGACGCCGGATCGTCGATCCCGGTCGCTGCGGTCACCGTCACTCCAGATAGCTCGTTGCCGGCGCTCCGCGGTGCAGGCGACCGATCGATGGTTCTCGAGCTCGCGGACATCGCTGCGCGCGTGGGCGTGGATCGCTGCTCGCCCGGTGGCGATTGCCTCGTCGAGAAAACACGGTCAGGGGTGAGCCGCGTGATGATGACGATCAGCAGGGCGATCGAAATCGCAACGAGCCAGAGGCGCCAGCGTGTTCGGAGCATGAGTCCCTCCCATCGCAGGGAAGTGACCATGTCTACAGATCGTGGCAATCCAAGGCAAGGCCTGGCGATTACCGTGTCTTACAGTCAGCGCAACGCTTGCGATCGGGTCATCGACCTCGGCGGCGGCGCGATGCACGCGCCGTGAGCTGGCGATGGGCGGGCGCGCGTCGCGCCGCGGTTGCCGCGTCGCGAGCCTCGTGCGACATACAGCGGCGGCACCGCGCGGGCGGCGGCGGGCACGAGCGCTCCACGATCACCGCCGCGAACAGGATGGTCTCGCCCCATGAACGACAGCTACGCGCGCGATCTCGATCTCAACCTGCTGCGCGTGTTCGTCGTGGTCGCCGAACAGCGCAGCGTCACCCAGGCGGCGGCGCGGCTGTACCTGACGCAGTCCGCGGTGAGCGCGGCGCTGCAGCGGCTGACCACGGCGATCGGCGCGGCGCTGTTCGTCCGCCACGGCCGCGGGCTCGCGTTGACCGCGCGCGGCGGCCAGCTGCTCGCGAGCGCCCGGCTGCACCTCGCCGCGCTGGTGACCGCCGCGCTCGCCCCCCCGGTGTTCGATCCGCGGACCAGCGAGCGCACGCTGCGGCTCGGCCTGGCCGATGCGTCCGAGGTCTGGCTGTTGCCGGCGCTGCTGCGCGCGTTCGAGCACGAGGCGCCGCGCATGCGCGTGGTCGCGATCCCGGTGAACTTCCGGACCGTGGGCGACGCGCTTGCCGGCCAGCAGATCGACGCGGCGATCACCGTGGCCGACGACCTGCCGCCGACGATCCGCCGCGAGCCGCTGCATCCCAACGCGTTCGCGTGCCTGTGCGATCCGCGGCACGCGCGGCCGGGACGGCTGTCGGAGGCCGACTACTTCGCGCACGACCACGTGGTGGTATCGCACAACGGCGATCTGCGCGGCGTCATCGAGGACGTGCTGCGCAAGCAGCGCCGGATCCGGTGCTCGGTCTCGACGTTCGCCAACCTGGGCGCGCTGCTCGACGGCAGCGCGCTGCTCGCGACCGTGCCCGAGCTCGTCGCGCGCTACATCCAGAAGGTCTACCCGCAGCTGCGGATCGTGCCGCTGCCGTTCGCGTTCCCGGGCACCGCGACGACCGAGCTGTTGTGGCCGGCCCAGCTCGACGACGACGAGCCGTGGCGGTTCGCGCGGACGTGGATCCACCGGATCGCCCAGACCCACGCGGCGCCGCCGCGCCGGGGCCGCGCCACCCCGCGCCGCGCGGCGCGCTGATCGTCGGTCCGCGTCGGTCCGCGTCAGTCCGGCGACACCGGATCATCTTTTTCGCGGAACAGCCGCGACCGTACGCGCTCGTGCTGGCGCGCCTTGTACGCCTCGTGGCTCGACAGCCCCGACTCGTTGCGCAGCGCCGTGGCCTTGTCGGCGATCTGGAACTCGGTCAGCACGAACACGACGTGGGCGTTGTCGGGCGGCGCCTCGGCGCGCGGCAGCAGCCGCTCCATGCGCAGCGGCAGGTCGGCCACGAAGTTGATGATCCGGTAATCCGGCCCCGAGAACTCGTTGTACGGGCTGTCGCTCGGCACCGGTCCGGTCGCGCCGAGCCGCTCCAGCGAGATCTGCTGGAGATCGAGCAGCTGGTTCACCGTCTCGCCGGGGACGATGTAGTTGAACGGGATCAGCTGGCGGGTCAGCGTCGCCAGCATCGGGACCAGATCCTCGGGGGTCGGGACGATCAAGCGGAACCGCAGCTTGTCGTAGATGTTGGCCGCGAGCGTCGAGCGCTTGGCCAGCAGCTTGGTGATCTGCGAGTCGCGCGGCTTGCGGCTCCACTCCCACTCGGCGAGCGGCGCGCCGGCGGCGCGGAGCTGCTCGACGACCTGCATCACCTTGAGCTCGATCTCGCGGAAGATGATCTCGTCGGACACCGACATCTTGAGCAGCCCGGCGCGGCCGTTGATGTGGTGGATGATGTGCATGACCTTCAGCACGACGCACGCCCACTTCTGGTGCGGGCCGTGGCTCGACGCGACCAGGAACAGATCGCGCGCCGGCAGATCGCCGGCGACCTCGTCCGGGATCGCCATCGCGAACGCGCGCGACAGGTACTCGACGGCGTCGCCGCGGGTCTCCTCGAGCCGCGCCATCTCCTCCTCGTTGTCGGGGTCGAACTCGTTGAGCCGCAGGAACCGATCGACCTCGGCGTGGTCGGCGTAGTTGAGCCGGTGCCAGTCGATCACCGAGTCGCCGCGCAGCAGCAACCGGATCGCGTCCACATCGGCGAGCGTCAGCTCGGACATCGCGGTGAGCCGCGCCATCCGGGGAAGGACCGTGCTAACCACCCAGCGATTCTATGCTCGCTTGCCCTGCTTTGACAGTCGCAACGTCGCGGTGAACAGGCCGAACACGCCGAGCCCGGCGATCACGTTTCCAATCACGGCAATCATCAACTTCTTCCTCGATGGCAAAACGCGGCGCCCGGGCCGCGTGTTCCGATAATTTTCGCCGCGCTGGGCCGCCGAGTCCAACAAACGGCGCCCACTTCCACGCCCAGGGTGTGCCGGGGCACCGCGGTCGACCGTTGGGGGCACTTAACGCTCGGCGAGGCGGCTTCGCGCCTGGGCGCGCGCGGTGCGACCCCGGCATCGCCGCACGTGTCCCACGACCTGCGCGGTTGCGGTTGCGTCGCCTGGGGTAGGCTTGTAGGGTGCCGGCGACGTTCGCGTGCGGACACTGCGGCGCGAGCCTGGGGTTCGCCGGGGTTCGCACCGCGACCTGCCCGTACTGCGCGAGCCCCAACTTCGTCGAGCGGCCGGCCAGCGCGCAGCCGCCGCACCCCGCGTTCGTGATCGCGTTCGCCGGCGGCGCCGCGCGCGCCCGGGCCCAGCTGGCCGCGTGGCTCGGCGGCCGGTCGTGGTTCGCCGACGCGCGGCTCGCGCACGCACGCGTCGAGGATCTGCGCGGCGTCTACGTGCCGGCGTACCTCTATTCGGCGGTCGCGGACACCGAGTACACCGCGGCGATCGGCGAGCACTACACCGCGACCGAGACCCGCGAGACCCGGGATGCTCGCGGCGAGCTGCGCCGCGAGACCCGCCAGGTGACCCGCACCGAGTACCGCGCGCTGGCCGGGCGCCACGTCGGCTACGTCACCGACGTGCTGGTCAGCGCGTCGCAGGGGCTGGCGGCCGCCGAGCTGCGCGCGCTCGAGCCCTACGAGCTCGGCCAGCTGCGCCGCTACGCGCCCGCGCTCGTCACCGGCTGGATCGCCGAGGAGTTCTCGCGCGACGCCGAGGCGTGCCGGCAAGCGAGCCGCGACGCCGCGCTCGACGACATCGGCCTGGCGCTGCGCAAGTTCTTGCCCGGTGACAGCCACAGCGATCTGGCGTGGCGGACGACCGTGCGCTGGGAATCGCTCGATCCGATCCTCGTGCCGGTGTGGGTGCTCGCGCTGCGTTACCGCCGCGATCGGCCGGCGCTGCGCGTCGTGATCAACGGCCAGACCGGCGCGATCGCCGGCCGCGTGCCGCTGACCGGCTGGAAGGTCGCGCTGGCGATCGGGGGGCTGGCGCTGGTCGTGGCCGCGATCGTCGCGCTCGTCGTGCGCGGAGGTGCGCCGGGGTGACCGCGTGCGCCCGCTGCGAGACCGCGCTCGAGGCCGGCGATCTGCGCTGTGCGATCTGCGCGCTCCCTGTACCGGCCGCTGCGCGCGCGAGCGTCGCGGCGCCGCGCGCCCAGGTGCTGCGCTGCGGCGATTGTGGCGCGGCGATCGGGTTCTCGGCCGAGGCGCAGGCGCCGCGCTGCGGGTTCTGCGGCCACGCGATGGCGATCGAGCAGCCGAGCGATCCGCTCGAGGTCGCGCAGTGGCGGCTGCCGTTCACCGTCGATCGCGCCACCGCCGAGGCGCGGGCGCGCAGCTGGCTCGCCGGGCGCGGCTGGTGGGCTCCGCGCACGCTCGCGCGCGAGGCCGTGCTCGAAGCGTTGACGCCGCTGGCGTGGGCGGCGTGGCGGGTCAACGCGGTCGCGCTCGTCGCGTGGGCCGCCGATTCCGACGCCGGCGCCGAGCGCTCCGCCTGGGCGCCGCACGCCGGCCGGGTCGAGCTCGCGTTCCGCGACATCGTCGTGCCCGCGTCGCGCGGTCTGTCCGCGCGCGAGTGCCGCCGGCTGACGCCGCACTACGCGCTGGCGAGCGCGGTGGCGATCGACGACGCGGCGGTGGACGCGACGCCCGACGCGGCGCCCGATGCGGCACCCGATGCGGCGATCGAGAGCTTCGACGTCCAGCGCTCGGCCGCGCGCCACCACGCGCAGCGCGCGATCGAGGCCGCGGCGCGGGTGCTCGTCCAGCCCCACATCCCGGGGCGCCGCTACCGCAACGTGCGCGTGGCCTGCCGGATCGAGCGCCAGACCACGGCCCGCGTCGCGCTGCCGGCGTGGATCCTCGCGTATCGCTACCGTGGCGCCGCCTACCGCGCGATCATCCATGGCCAGCGCCCCGACCTCGTGATCGGCCGGCCGCCGCTCGATCGCGGCAAGCTCGCCTGGCTCGTGGCGATCGCGGTGCTCGCGGCGCTCGCCGCCGTCGCTGCGATCGCCCTACGTTCGCGCTAGTCGTCGCGCTTGCGCAGCAGGCTGCGCGCGGTCCACCAGCTCCACACCAGCAGGCCGCCGGCGGCGCGCGCGGTCCACCACCCCCACACGGCGCGGTCGTCCTCGCCGCGGCCCTCGAGGATGACCGCGATCGCGGCGCCCGAGATCCCGACCGCGGCATAGATGAACTGGTGGCCGAGCCGGTACATCAGCTGCGCCGGCGCCGCGATGTTCTTGAACTTCAGCTGCAGCTCGCCGGAGTGCGCCGACCGCATGAACTTGCGGAGCTCGGCGGGCAGCGCCGTCACCGTCATCACGAGGTCCTTCGAGGTCTCGACCAGGAGCTGCGACCAGTCGCCCTCGTCGCCGAGCACGAAGCGCTCGAGGTAGGGCCGGATCACCGTCATCGGGTTGAGCCCCGGATCGAGCTCGGTGCACAACCCCATCAGCAGGAGCAGCGTGCGCTCGAGGACGATGATCTCCTTGGGCACGTGGAAGTTGCCGCTGAGCTCGCGCAGCGAGATATCCATCTTGCGCAGATCGGCCACGCTCTCGAGGCCCTTCTGCGGATCGAACTTGATGTCCTTCAGGTTCAGCGAGTCGAGCGAGATGTTCTCCTGGAACTTCTCGTGGAAGTACTCGATGACCTGCTCGAACGTGTGCTCGTTGGCGCCGCGGGCGACGAACCCCATCTGCTTCATCGCGTTGACGATCCGGCGGGTATCGCGGGTCAGCGCGCCCTGCAGCAGCTCGACCATGCCCTGGCGCACGTTGCCCGGGATCTCGGCGACCGCGCCGAAATCGAGGAACACGATCGTTGGCGGCTGGCCCTCGGCGCCGCTCCGCACGAGCAGGTTCCCGGGGTGCGGATCGGCGTGGTAGAGCCCGTCGGTGAAGATCTGCTGGCAGTAGATCTCGACGACCTGGCGGGCGAGCTGGCCGCGGTCGATGCCGAGCCGCTTGACCAGGGTCCGGTCGGTGAGCTTGCAGCCGTCCTCGAAGTGGGTGACCAGGACGCGCGCGGTCGACAGCTCGTGGACCACGATCGGGAACGCGGCGTCGGTCCGGCCGGCGAAGTTGGCGGCGATCCGTTCGGCGCTGCTGGCCTCGGCGCGGTAGTCGAGCTCGACCAGGATGATCGCGCGGATCTCGCGGTACAGCTCGCCGAGCCCCTGGTACGGCACGAACCAGCCGATGATCCAGAAGATCCGGCGCAGCGTGTTGAGATCGCGGCGCACCACGTCCTCGATGTGGGGGTACTGGACCTTGACGGCGACCGCGGTGCCATCGAGCAGCTGCGCGCGATGGACCTGGCCGATCGACGCCGACGCGATCGGCTGCTCGTCGAACGCGGCGAACAGCTCGCCGGGCTTCTGGTGCAGCTCCTCGAGCAGGCGCGCCTCGATGTCGCAGTACGGCCGGGGTGGCACGGCGTCTTGCACGCCCTCGAGCTCGCGGCGGAACTCCTCGGGAAGGAAGTTCGTCATGATCGAGATCAGCTGGCCGACCTTGATGAACAGGCCCTGGAGCTCGCAGATCGTGCGCTCGATCCGGCGCGCGTTGCGCAGGTGGGTCTCGCGCAGCGCGCGCTCCACCCAGGCATCGTCGTGAAACCGCGCCCGCATCCGGAGCACGAAATAGCTACCGATCACGCGAAACGTCACCCAGTACGCGCGCCAGCTGCGGGTCCGCAACGGCGGCGAGCGCGCAGGCAAGGTGTTGCGGTAGCGCCCTGCGTCGCGCGGGGGGGGGATGGGCACATCGGGCGCGCAGGCCGGCGGCGCGACGGGGCCGCCCGCGGGGCGCGGTGGTGCGCTCCGGGTCGCGGACTTCTCCCCATGTGCGGCCGGTTGAGCCATGCGGCGTGAGGATACCAGGTTGATCGCGGGGCGGATCAGCGGTACCCCAAGGGGATGGCCGGGGACGACGAACAGGTGTTTCGAACCGAGCGCACGGCGGAGCGCCCTGCGGTTTCGGCCGAGCGCACGGCCAGTCCGGAGAATCCGCTCGACGATGTCCACGACGAGCTGCCGGAGACCATTCGCCAGCGGCTCGAGCGCCTGGTGCCCGAGCTCGTCAAGAAGACGTTCACCGCCGGGATGGGCGCGGTGTTCTCGACCGAGGAGAACATCCGCAAGATCGCGCGCGAGAGCCTGCCGGAGGTCGCCGGCTACATCGCGTCGTCGGCCGACGGCGCCAAGGACAAGGTGTTCGAGGCGATCGCCCGCGAGACCCGCGACTTTCTATCGAACCTCAACGTCGCCGAGGAGATCGCGAAGATCCTCACCACGCTGTCGTTCGAGATCAAGACCGAGATCCGGTTCATCCCGAACAGCGATCGATTTGTCGGCGCCGAGCCCGACGTCAAGGCGTCGGTGCGGCTGAAGCGCAACGAGGACCGCCCGGAGCGCAGCAGCGAGCGCCGCGACGACCGCCGCGACGATGAAGTCCGTGACGGCCGTGACGCCGCGCGCGACAGCCGGCCGCGCTTGCGCTTCTGGCAGCGCGAGCGCGACAGCGAGGGCGAGCCGGGCGAGCCCGATCCCGAGAAATAGGTGTGATCTCGGCTCCCGGGCTCCCCGGTGAGACCCGTCGAATGCTAGGCTCCGCCAGATGGGCCGGGTCTTTCCCGTCGTTGTAAGCGTGCTGCTCCCCGTCGCGACCGGCTGCGCCCAGCTCGTCGGCATCGACGAGACCCGCAACACCGGCCGGACCAACACGGCGGAGCTGACGCGGGTCTCGATCGGCGCGACGGTCTCGATCGCGCCGACCGATCTGACGGGGCTCGCGGCCACGTACCTGGTCGACGAGGGGGGCAAGCTCAACCGGGTCGCCGCGGATCGCGGCGCCGCGGCCGGCACGTGGACGGCGCACCTGCCGGATCCGACGCCGATCGAGCTGACCGCGGCCGAGGATGCGTTTCCGCACCTGTTCGCGTTTCCCACCATGCAGCTCGAGCTCGCCGACAAGCAGCTCGAGCACCCCGATCCGGTGCCGGCCCGCAGCGACGCGACGATCGCGCTCAGCGTCCCGCTCGACGTGGCGTCGACGGCCACCGATCTGTTCGCCGCGCTGGCGGTCGGCGCCTGGACCGAGCGCGATTTCTCTGTGCAGGAAGTCCCGGCCGGCACCACGTCGATCGCGCTGACCTACCCGTACAGCACGTCGAAACGCCTGGGGTCGTCGAGCACCACGCTCGATGCGATCACCACCGACGATGCCTTCGTGGTGCTGCGCTACGCCGACGCCGGTTCGACCCTGACCGGCGTGGCCGAGCCGCCGGCGTTCAATCAGACCGGCGCCGATACGGTGACGACCGGCCCGATGGTGCCGGTCACGGCGGACCAGACGCTCGAGGTCAAGGTCGATCAGGCCGCGCTGGCGTCGCGGTTCGCCATGGTGAGGCCGCTGGTGAGCTCGCCGAGTGCGCAATGGCGGGTGGTCGCCGCGCCGGGCTATCGCTACGCGATCCCGGTCGGCCCGCAGCTCATGGCGGGTAGCCTGGTGATGGACGATGTCGGCGTTTCGGCGGTGTTCGGCAACCCGTTCGTCGAGCGCGGCTGGCGCTCGCTGTTCGAGCTCGAAGCGTCCGGGACCCGGACGTTCACGCCGCTGGGCGGCATGGCGCAGATCACGTTGCACGCGGCGCTCCGGCAGTTCATCGAGCCGGGCACCCAGAGCACCGTGCTCGACCTCGCGGCCGGGCTGCCCACCCTGATCTCGCTCGACGGCGTTCCGCTCAGCGCGGACGGTCAGTCGATCGCGGCGCCCCACGATGTCGCCCGGGTCAGCTTCACGAGCGATACCGGCAACGCCACGCGGTCGAACCTCGAGATCTTCGACTTCATCGCGGCCACGGCCGACACCGGACCCGAGGTCCACCAGGTCTACGGCGCGCAGAGCCGCGAGCAGACCTTCGAGATTCCGCCCGAGATCTTCGAGGTCGGCCACACCTACGTGATCCGGGCGGGGTGCGTGTTCGGCGGATTCCCCAACATCGAGAGCGGCGACCTGGCGACGCAGGAGCTGCCGGTGTCGTTCTCGACCGTCGACAGCGCGGTCTTCACGGTGACGCCATGAAGCTCTGGATCACAGGTGCCTTGCTCGTGGGTCTCGCAGGACGCACGGCGCCGGCCCGCGGCGATCGCGGCGACCGCGCCGACCGCGCCGATCAGCTGTTCAAGAAGGGCAAGAAGCTGCTCGCCGAGAAGAAGTACCCCGAGGCTTGCTCGGCGTTCGAGGACAGCGACAAGACCGATCCGGGCATCGGCGCCAAGCTCAACGTCGCCAGGTGCTACGAGGAGTGGGGCAAGCTGGCCACCGCGTGGCGGTGGTACAACGACGCCGAGCAGCTGGCCCACACCACCAAGGACGATCGCGCGCCGCGGATCCACGCGCTGATCGCCGAGCTCGATCCCAGCGTGCCGCGGCTGACGATCCGCGTGCCGCCGGGCGCGCGGCTCGCCGGCATCGCCGTCAAGCTCGACGGCGTCGACCTCGACGTCAGCACGCTGGGCAGCGAGCGCCGCGTCGATCCGGGCCCGCACCAGATCGATACCGTGGTCGACGGCGAAAACCAGACCAAGGTCGTGCCGCTCGAGCGCGGCGGCAGCTCCGAGATCACGCTCGAGGTCGCCGCGGCGCGCAAGCCCACCGGCGAGGCGGGGCCGGGCATCTCGACCACCCAGCCCGATCCAGGCCGCACTCGCCGGCTCGCCAGCTACGGCGTCGGCGGCGCCGGCGTTCTCGCGGTCGGCATCGCGGGCGTCGTCGCGCTGCGCGCGCGCAGCGACTACCACCACGCGCTCGATGTCCACTGCGGCGGCGCGACCGATCTGTGCGACCACGAAGGCCTGACCCAGAGCCACAACGCGCGCAGCCGCGCGAACATCGCCACGGTCGTCACGCTCGGCGGCTTGGCCGCCGTCGCCGGTGGCGTCTATCTCTACCTCACGACGCCCCACGCGCCGCGCGGCGAGCACGCGCTCTACCTGGCGCCTTCGGTGGGCGGCAGTAGCGGCGTGGTGCTCGGCGGCGCGTTCTGAACACGTTCGCGCAGGTGGTGTCCAGGAGCTCCGCGCGACGCGCGGTCGCCCATCGTGAATGCTCCGCCGGCTTGCCCTCACCTCGCAAGAGGGGTTCGCGGGAATGCCCCCTCTCGATCGAGGCTACACACGAACCCGGGACCATAGGTCAAGGCGTTCATGTCTACACAAGACGTCGCCGCGTTGGTCCGGGCCGCTGCGACGGCTTGGCCGCCGGTGGCTTCGGCTCGAGCACCCGGTTGGCCGCGAGCGCAGCGCGGCGACCGCGGCAAAGATAGCCCCAGGAATCGTTTACGGTAGGCGGTCCGACCTTCCGAGCCGATGCGGCGAGACAGCAGGGCTCACCCGAAGTTTCGCCGCAGCTCGCTTGGCAATGAGAGGCAAGCCCCGGCGAGCGGCGTCCGCTGCCCGAGATCGAGTCGTGGTGCGTGCACTCCATCGATGAGCGCGTTCGACAGGTGTTCGAGCGCGTGCTCGCAACAACTGGCAACACCGAGGCATCACTATATGAGAACGATGATGAGTCTAGGTCTGATCTGCAGTATGGCTGCGTGCGTCGACCCGCAAACTGCGACACCGTCCGACCCCAGCGCGGGAACGGACGAAGCGACCGTCGGCACGACCGAGCAGGCGACCACAGGCAAGTCGCTCACCGCGCAGGATGTCAAGCTCGGCGATGGCTCCGAGGGCGGCATCTCCACCGCGCAGGACTGCGTGTTCATCCAGTACTGCGACGAACCGCCGGCAGGTGGCACGTGGAAGGTCGTCGGCAAGGTCCGCTCGAGCTGCTTCAGTCAGTGTTTCAACACCGCCATCATCAACGAGTTCATCGGCGACGCAAAGGCGGTGTGCGGCTCGACGTCGCTCAACGACAACAAATGGCGCATTGACTGCTTCTGAGCCGAGCCGGCGCCAACCGCGTGGAGCATGCTTGCGGCGCTTCGCGGGCAGGGCTATGATCGCTCATTATCGCCCTGCCCCAGATTCATAGTTAGGGTCGAGAGTATTGGCACTGTCAACTGACATTGAGGGCCGACCGCGCTCGACGGGGAGCCGCGCACGATGCGACGCCGCGCGCCACCGTGCACCTTCTGGGCCTCACCGACGCGGAGTTCTGCCCCGAACCGTACTGGCTTCTCGGGCACTGCCGCTCGGCTGAGAACGCGCAGGAACAACGCCCGCTTGTCGCCGAAGACGGAATACGGGCTCGGCCGGCCCACGCCCATGCCCATGCCCATGCCGGCGAGGAGATCGTCACTCCGTCGAAGCCCTTCGACCAGAACACCTGGGTCGCCTTCTCCAGCGCTTCCAGCTCGTCGAAGCCGCGCGGTCGTCCACGCGACCTCGTGGTCTTGTGAATCATTTAGTTCGAAATTCCTTGCGTCTGACCATCCGCCTCATTAAAGTACCAAACAGTTCAAAATTTGCAAGACGACCCTGTCGTCGCGAGGAAACCACCCATGAAACATTCGATCGCTCTCGTCACCGGCGCCACCTCCGGGCTCGGTTATGCCGCAGCCAAGTTGCTTTCGGCCGAAGGCTGCAGCCAGGTCATCGTCACCGGCCGCAGCCTCGCCCGGGTCCAGGAAACGGCCGCTCAGCTCGCGGCTGAGACCAAGACCCAGGTCTTCACGCCGCTGGAGCTGGATCTGGACACGCCGTCCAGCGTCCAGTCCGCCCTAGCCGAGCTCGTCAAGCGAGGTCGGCCGATCGACCTCCTGCTGCTCAATGCCGGGATGGTCCCTGGCAAGGCGCGCGTGCTCACTGCGGCGGGCGTCGAGGCGGCGCAGGCCCCGCTGATCGGCCATCATCAATTGACTGTCGGGTTGCTCCGCGCCAACCTGCTAAGCGCCAACTCGCGGATTGTTATCGCCGGCGCGGAACCTGCCCGAGGGGGCGTGCCCCTTTTCAGCTACACTGACGTGCCCACCTTCGCGGCCAAATACCACCGTGGGGACCGAACCGCCGCTGTTGAAGCCCTGCTGCACAACGGGCCGAACGTGAAGTACGTGCCCAACAATACGTATGCCGACGCGAAGCTCATCGTTGCTTGGTGGGCCGCGGCGCTGGCGCGCCGGCTACCCTCCGGCATGGCCGTGTACGCTGTCTCGCCCGGGGCGGCGACCGACACCAAGGTGGTGCGAAACGCTGGCCCGGCGTTGAAGTATCTGTTTATCCCAATCGTGAACCTCATTCCCGGCATGAATCAAACGCCGGAGACCGCGGCCCGTCGGTACCTCCAGGCGTCGGAGTTCGGAACCGACGTCTCAGGACAATTCTTCGCCTCGAAGCCCGGGAAGCTCACAGGCCCAATTGAGGCGCAGCCCCAGCCACACCTCCACGATCGCGCCAGCCAGGAAGCCGCGTGGCAGGCCGTGGTCAAGGTATCCGGAGTCGACTTCTCCTCCCAGCCCCCCTTGAGCGCGGTGTCCTGAGAGAGGACCCGATCGCCGTCCAAACTCGCGTTCGTTACTCCGTGAATCAAGAGAAAAGCGAGTCTTGGGTAGGTCACACGAGGGCCATGCGTGGTTCCGTGGTGTGGGGGGAGGGCAGATGGAACTGGGAGTTCCAACACGTCGGTGCCGGTCGCCTTGCCAATTTCGAACCGTTCGGTAAAGATAATGGGGCGAATCGTCAGACGCAAGGAGTTTGTGACAAAATGATTCGAAATGCCGGTAGGCCGCGTGGACGGCCACGCAACTTCGACGAGCTGGAAGCGGTGGCAAAGGCGACGCAGGTGTTCTGGTCGAAGGGCTATGACGGAGTGACGATCGACGATCTCGTCGACGGGATGGGTGTTGGTCGGCCGAGCCTGTATGCAGTCTTCGGGGACAAGCGAACGTTATTCCTGCGCGTCCTCAAGGCGTACGCAGAGAAGAAGGGCGCTGGCGCTGCGAATGCACTCCTCTCGCCGCAGACTCTTCGCGCCTCACTTGCCGGCTTCCTGAGGCACGCCGTAGAAAGTGCGACCGAGGAAGGGAGCGCGGCGGGTTGTCTTCTCGCATGCGTCGCGCCGCTTGTGGACGACGCAGTGGTCCGGCAGTTCCTACAGAAGGCTTCGGCTGGCGCCGCGGCGCTTGTGGAAAGTCGGTTCCGGGACGGGATCAGCGCAGGAGAAATCCCGACGGACTTTCCTGTCGGCGCGCGGGCGAGCCAAGTCATCGACCTGTCCAATGGTTTGACCATGCGTGCGAGAATGGGCGCGACGCGCAAGACGCTGCTCAGGGACGCAGAGGAAGCCGCCGACTTGGTGCTTCTGCCGCGGGCGACTGGCCACGGGCCGAGCGGCAGTGCCCGGAAAGCCCGTGCGGTTCGGGGGTGAGTTGCGGGTCCGCGAGACAAATGTATGGACGCGCGACAGCGATCCCGGCGCAGGGGACGGTGTCCTCGCTGCTCTGGATGCCGGCCGCGTGGCGCACGCGCGAAACGCGCTACACATGAACGCCTTGACCTGCGGTCAAGGGTTCATGTTCCGCCTCGATCGAGAGGGGGCTTTCCCGCCCCCTCTGCGCCGGCAAGCCGGCGCATTCACCCCTCCGCGCGTCGCGTCGCGCGG
>Ga0302322_100001164_pt1 | contig 21407 bp, 25 predicted proteins | sample Fen_T0_2_FD_203757 | JGI IMG/M metagenome (GOLD analysis project Ga0302322, IMG submission 203757) | Peat permafrost microbial communities from Stordalen Mire near Abisko, Sweden - Fen_T0_2 | ecosystem: Environmental > Terrestrial > Soil > Wetlands > Permafrost | place: Sweden: Abisko...
GAAACAGGCCCGGCCTATATTGGGGCCGATGGGGAACAGGAATGGTTTAAGGACGGCCAATTACACCGGGAAGACGGCCCATCCTATATTGGGGCCAGTGGACATAAGGAGTGGTGGGTGGAGGGAAAAGAGTTGACTGAAAAACAATTTAATGAGAAGTGTGGATCTAATTCTTAAAACCGCTTTTATTGCCCCGGTACATAGTTTCCCATAATAGATTCTTATCAACATCTTGTGTGTCGGGAACTATACCCAACACCTTATCCAGGTCAGCATCAATGGTGTCCAAAGACTCCCCGCCCTTAAGCCTTTTTTCGATATCCTTTAAAGATTCGTCAGTATTTTTAGCCCATTCATTAACTGATAATAAATCTGCTGTCGAAGGTATCCTATCAGTTGGTAAGTGGGCTAGCTGGGTAAGGTTTATGGTGGGGAGATTGTCTTCAGGTGTTAAAACTACTTCTACTGCAAAGTAATGGACGGGGACATTCTTAGATACCATTGATGCTATATATATAGACATGGTAGGAGTTACAACACCATTAACTACAAATACCCATATTTCATCACATCCACTAAGGAAAGAGGTAGCTGATCCCGTGATTAAAGAGATTTCAGATTTTGTATTTTGCAAAAATACTGGATACATTAGTTCTGGATTAAATACGGCATATTTATGTGTTAAGGTTACCCATCTACTATAATCTGCTGCCAACACTAGATTATCTTGGTTATAACCAGCACATACAACACCGATCTTTTTCATCACGAAAGGTATTGTAACATATATAACACGGTTGGTCAAGATTTTTTAATTGATTTATTAAGAAAATAAGAGTATAAAAAGACGATCAAGAAAGGATCACAGACATGTCCCCCCTCTTCGTAAAAGAATTCAAAAACACCAAAAATTGTTGTCCTCATTGCCGTAAAAAAGGCAAAGCTTCCTTGTGTTCAAAATGCCTTACCGTTGCTAAACTCAAGTACAGGGTATGGTATAGGGCTAGGAAAAATAAGGGGCTGTGTTGTACCTGCGACCATCGTTCTATATCGGTCAAAGGAGTAAACACGGGGCGTTGTACGCACCATAGAGATATGAACCAAAAACGCATTGAAAGATTCTTTAGTAGAAACCCTAATTATACAAAGGACCGATATCTGTTTTTGAAAAAGAAATATACGCAGAAAGGTCTATGCTATAAATGTAGGGGGAAGGAGCCTTTAGTCCCAGGTAAGGAACAGGGTCAAAACTGTTTAAACAAACATAAACAATATGTAAACAATAAAAAGATGGGGCATAAAACTACAAAAGTCTTTTATAGTAAGAGAGACTTTATGATCAAAGAGGCTAAGGGTATTCTAAAGACTATGGGGATCGATAATGTAAGGGGGATTGATATCTAGGGGTGAATCTCCTCGTTACATTAGTAGATATCTACCGCCAACACCTAGGGCATTGGATAAAGTGTCCTAGGTGTCTTACGTTCTACTTACACATTTATAACGTGGTGGAAGTATGTCCTACTTGCTTGTCCCACGCTGATCATCTATCAGGCTATACCCCGGCTCGATAAAGGTTAACTTACCCCCTACATAGCCATAGCCGGGGAGGATTGATACGCCAGAATGACGACAATGGGCGTGGCATCCCGCCGAAGGGCTCGAATCCCCGTGCTTAATATACCCCGCCCCGATCTCAGACATGTACCATGCTCTAGGGGTAATACCATCGGGCATAAAGAATAGCCGCTTACAGTCCTTACAAGTATTCCCATCGTTAGGCCCTATGTAAACTATAATAGGATCTTCTACATTATTAATTAAAGCTATTTTAGATAACGCATCCAAGGTGGAAAGATTCTTAGCCCGTCCCGTTTCAGCTTCCGCGATTTGACGTACGTTATATTTGACTTTATCCACGGCTTCTTCTAACGCCTTGGTAATAGTAGTACCAGCATCGGCCCCGTTCTCAATTTCATGTAGGGAAGTTTGAACTGCATTTATAACCTTAGCGGCGGCTAGTTCTTGGTGGGCATCAAAATATCTTCCAACCATACTTTCAATCGCTCCATATAATTTTTCATTAGGCTCCATACCTTCAGCCTTAGCCGCACTATCAAACACCCCTTTAAGGGACAAGTCTTCTCGGTGCTGGCCTGTAGTACCTATTCTTATACCAGGGGCACTAGGGCCTAGGAGACGATACTTAGCCCGTACAAAAAGGTCCTGGACGACCCCAGATATAGCTTTAATAGCTTTTTTAGGTAGAAGGAATTTTATCAAGCCCTATAAAGATTGGGGCGGATAGATCGTGTCGTTCTCAATTAGCGGTGTGGGGATGATGTCCATGGGGATCCTAGGTGGGGGATTTTCGGATCGGTTGAGCGGCGGAGTTGGGTCATGGCTACCTAGCGAGGATTCGTCGTTTGGCTGCGATGTATGTTTGCACCGACATCATCTCGACTATTGCGTATCCGTCTGCCGTTAAATGGGTCCAGGCTCCCGCCTCGTCGAGGAAATAGGTCGCGTTCGTGTTTGCTCCGGGCGTACCTAGCCTGTCGTCAGCCGCGACATCAATTAGGCCATCGGCAAACGTGGACCACCCAGCCCTCAGAAGCGTGTTGAACGAAACCCGCTCGCTCTCGTAAGTAGCCGGGACCAACGCATTCCCTCGCGGCATCATGGTGCCAACTAACACGCGAAATCCGGCTGCCTTCCTTGCTGCACAGTATTGCGAATAAAGCGCAATCACGTCCGCCGCTACCAAACCAGCCCCGGCTCCTATCGATAGGTCATTGGTCCCGCACCAGAAAACAAGCATGTTAAGAGTGGCCGATGCGCTGTAATTGGCGTCGATTCGCGCGGGGTCCGCTCCTATCCTAGACGCTATCGTGGTCCCGCTTACCGCCTGATTGTGCGCGGTTGGGCCACCTCGAAGACACGCGCATAGATTCGTCGTCCACGCGCGTCCCTCGGTTTGGGAATCACCAGAGAAGTAGATATTGTCTCCCGCCTCAGTTGCGGGTAAAAACCTCTCGGACCACTGGCGGTATCTTCCAGCGATTAAGGTCACGGCAACCGCTCCAACCTCCAGGAAATGCCGGTGGCAAGTTGGGCCGTGCCGCCTGTAACTGCAATTCCGATGCTGGTTAGTTCGGCACCATTGGCCGGATAAGAATCCATGTGCAACGGGACGATTGCTTGCGCGGCGGTGCCCAAGCGTCTGACAGAATCGGTCGACAATCTCCTGCGCCCTATCGCTATCTGTGGCAATTGACACTCAATAGTGGCTCGGCAGTATTCGCCGACGGTTAGGTATGACCCCACTCCCCCGAGAAACATAGATCCAGCATATACAATATCTGTCGTAAACCATGCCGCTCCCGTCCATCGAACTGACCAAAACAGGCTGTTAGCATCTGCAACGTCGGCACCGTTTACTCTCAGTCGGATGGTCGGATTTCCGACCGCGCTTGTTACGTCTATGTTTTCCAATACGAGACGAAAACCACCAGCGGATTCGCAGTACAGCGGAATATCTAGATTGGTGGACGGGGCAACCGTCGTGCCCTTCGTCGGGTGCAACGCGATCCAATTGGTGTCAACAGCTCCCCATTTTTTCCAGGCCAGTAGACCGGAAACGGACGTGATTACCGTGCCGATTGCGGCGGTGAATCCAGATACGGAAGGATCTAGAGAGTCTGGGATTACGATACCACCGACAATCGAACACCTCCAGCCGGCGCCGTGCCTTGGTAAAGCGCCTGGTTTTGGGCCGCTGACCCGTCCACGGGGCTCCATTCCAAATCAGCCTTCCAATAGGACCCAGTATAAGATTTACTAACACACGCCCCGATACCAATCTCCCCAGCCACAACAACTCTAGTGGCCTTCCCCCTAGTAACGGAACTTAAGTAAAGAGCGGCCCCGACCGTAGGCTCTTCTGTACAATTAACAGTTAGAAGCCCTTTAGTCTCCACTTGCCCGACATAGCCCGGGGTAGAAGCCTTTTGGACGACCCCTATTAAAGACTGGCTGTTGGTCGTCCCGTTGGCCAGGGCTAGTAAATATCCATAGTTTTGACCGGAACTCTTTACTATATCCCCGGTTATGGGAGTGTAGATATCATTATTAGTAAATTCTAACATATCACCCTTCCTTAAAGATTATTTCCCATTAGTTAACTGGCCGACCATCTCTTTAATATCTTTAATCGCGTCCTTAGTATCGGCCTCAAACCCTTTTATAAAGAAATCCACGGTTTTATTATGTTGGGCTAACAGTTTCCTATGGGCGGGGGGAAGGTTGTCCTCAGACTTAGACATAAGGTCCCAAGCCTGGTTAATAGTTTTTCCAAATTGCGCGGCTTCAGGAGACTGACCAACCCCTTTCCCATCCGACCCTGGGTTTTGGCCCTGGGTAAAGGTCTCCCCAGTAGGAGCCTGGGCGGCTTGTTGTTGGGCCTGTTGGAGTTGATACCATTGCATAAAGAATGCATCCCGACGGTAAGCCAACATAGGATCTTTGCTGGCGTTAGGAATCTTCATAAAGTTTTCCATGATTTGCCCAACCGTAAATACGCTATTGAGCCGATTCCAGACAACTTCAGATAAGGGAAGATCTCCCCCTAGTTCAGGGGCTAGTAGGGGCTTTTCCACCTTCTGGAAGACATCGTTAATAGTCATCCAGATTTGGGTATCTTTAGATAGCTGCTCCGCTTCTTGTTCCGCTGTTTTAGCGTCCAGGCCCATAAATACGATACGGCCCATTTTCGCTAGTTTAGGGCTAATCAGTGGAAACAGATTTTCATTAACAAAATCTTCGAAATCAGATAGTAAAGGTCTAATACCAACATCCCGGGCGGCGGTCAGTTTATATTCATTATTAGACTCAGCCAAGGTCTGACTGTTAGTCCCTTTACTTAAATAGGCCCATCCAGGGAGTTCATCGGGAGACATCATAAAGGCCGAGATAATTTCCCGAGCGTTCATGTCTGTTAGATATTGGAATTCCATGTCCCGTTGCCCAGAAGCATCCAGGGCTTGCCAAGTAATTTCCCCGTCGGTGGGACATCCTAAAACGGGCATACGATGGGACGAACTGGCCCCATTAATATTGTTGTTGAATTGCTGTTTTAAGTTATTAAGGACCGTATCGTCAATGTCATCCGACTTGATAATCAACATACCCCTAGCTGCGCGCCCAGACTGAAAATAAAGCTTGTTATGGGTAGTGATATTGATATGGGTAGTAATCGAGGCAATAACAGTATCGATAGGGGTAACAGGATATCCGTCTAGGTCTACGTTACCGGCTGGAAAGAAATTTTTACATTTCATTTCATCGGTAGTAAAGACCTGTTGATCTTTACCATCGATAACCTGAACCCACTCATATTTCCCCTTTACAAAGTCTTCCTTAGTAAGGGTCTTCCCAGTTACCTCTGATAATAAATGAAATGCTTCATCCCTAATAGCTTGTAGCGATTGTTGATCATTCGAAGCTGGAAGGATAGTAGCTGCGTCAACGTGGGTAAAATGGTGGAAACGTTTTTCACCACTTATTAGATCTTGGTGTGCAATTTCTGTGGCTATACGACCATTTACAACAGCGTCCCTAAAGCTTAGCTTTAGATAATCGGAAAAACTAAATTGAGAAGTTAGTGCCCGGTTCTCTTTATGGCCACAGGAAGATAGGAGGCTAATAGCTTCGGTCTGTTCCTTGGCGAACGTAGCTTTTTCTTCGGGGGATAGGGTATCTATAATGCCGGTATTGGGTTTATACGCAAACCCCATACTGAATCTGTCCTTAACAGGACGGCCAAAGTTAGATCCATGGTTTTGACGAGTCCTAACACAGGTCGCAACCAGGGAATCTTGGATCGCAATCCGTTGTAGGAAGATGTCCGGGATAAGCCGAACCTTGGCCCGATGGACCCCAGAAAAGGTGTTGTTCTGGTTTGGGTTGGTCTGAAATGATAACCGTTCAATTTCCCTGGTAGGGCCGTTTAGAACGTTTAGGATAGACTTGGCTAAGGGAGAAAGGTTGGGGTCTTCCCTAGTCACCGTTTTTATGGTAGAATTGTCGAGGTTTTTATAAGCCTCGGCCTCGCCTATGCCGAAAGCAAAAGCAACCTTTTTCTGTTTCCGAGAAGACTTTAAGGCCATACCCCATAAAGATTGGGTTACATACTATTCCGCAGTAACTACCCGTACTTTTGCCTTGGTTAATGATCTGTTAATAATTACAAGTCGATATACCGTACCAGTATGCATACAAAAACCGGGTCGAATAGCGTTCCCAGCTAAAATAGGTTCTACTCTTAAAGTATTGTCTTCGTCCCCGTTCAACCTAACCGCGATCTCTTGGTCTGATTCGATAAGGAGGAATTGTTTTCCTTCACTATAACAGACAAAAGAACCGGCCCCAGGGGTAAAGGTCCCAGTTGGAAGGGCTACCCCCGACACAAACTCTAAAAATGTATCCGTAACACCTACAATTTCATAGCTACGAAGATAGGCCGTAGCGAAACCGTCAAAAATATCAAGGATATCATCTACTTGTACACCGTCCGAGCTAAAGACCCGGAATTGGGCGTTACTAGACATAGCTACAGTCTCAGTCACCCCAGAAAAGACCTGGGTGATGTCCCGAACGATAGTGATAGAACTGTTCGAAGCCAAGATAACGCTCCACAGCCCCTCGTTTAGAGGATCGAATGGCCCCGCCGTATCACCGATAGTGGTACCAGGAATATAAACATTATCCCCGGCTTGAATACTACCAAAAACGTTCCCTAGAGAGCTTGTAACGGTTACAGTGGCGTTAGCTTGGACAGTAAGGGTAAGTGTACCAGTTGCCACCGCCAAGGTCCTGGCCGTCCTGAAGACGGGGTTAGAACCACTGTTATAAACTAGCCGATATCTATTAGTATAGTTAGGGACCAAAGCTATACTAAAAGAGGTGGTGGAATCGTACCCTAGGACCTGCGTGCCGTTGAAGCATTCCACAGACTGTAAAGCCGGGATACTGTAGGGAATATTCCCTGGATTATTTACTATAAGGCCACCCAGTTGGCGGTTCCAGTCCACGGCCTTTTGGCGCGGATTGTTAGTAGCATTAGAATCTTCATACCCCAGTACGGTGTAGTTTATATTAAGCGTACCCATTGATATAAAGATTGTTACTATAACAAAAACCCCAACAGGAGAAAAAATAAACTCCTGTTGGGGAAAAGTGGCTTAAGGTTTATAGTCCTAGCCACCAAAACTATCTAACTTATAAAAACATTATACCACATTCTAAGGAAAAGTCTACTAAAAAGTATACCAAAAACCTTTTCTCTTCCCCTTGGATTGACCCTTCCCTTTTTCTAGCTGTTGTCCATACCACCCCGTCCCCGCCCCTTCTTCATATGAAGCCGTGTCTGTAGCCAGTTCCACTATCTTTTTCTTAGCCCAATTTTCTACGGTATAAACTCCGTCCAAATAGTCTTCCTTAGGAGTCACTACTGGGGTGTTCTTTACGTTAAACTTCCCCTTGGGGTCGAATTTATTCATAACCATGTAACGTAGGGCGTCTGGCAAGTCTTTGTTATCGTCGGTTACGTTATTGGTGATACGGCCTGCGGCGTCAAACTTCCATTTATGTTCATCTAGGTGTTTATATAAAAGGTCCATCATAGGATCTTCCCCTAGGTCCCTAACGAAAAAGAGTTCGGGCTCTTCCCCATTAGGGGATAGTTTCATCCTCACCACGCTTATACCACCCACAACGGAACCTGTGCCCTTCTTCCAGGCTTGCATATGCCATCCATGCTGTTTAAACATCTTGACCATCTTAGGATCTTCTGGGTCGGCATATACCTTAGGATCTAACCATTTATATGGTTCCGAGGTCTCTATTTGGGCATTAGGCTCAAGTTCTGTTGCGGCTTCAGCATATAGAACGAAACAGTTCTTCCCCCACACAAAGCCTATTACAAAGGCAAAGTAGTGGGAAAAACCAAAGTCTATGCCACCAATCCATTCCCCCATACTACCGATCTGCTTAACCAAAGCATCTTTAGACAGATCAGGGGACAATGAATCTTCCCCAAATATCTTTACATATGCCTGGGCCGGGGTGATCATATGGGACACTTTATCTAGGCGAGGATACACCTTACCGAATGACCCTGGCTTCCAACACAAGTGCTGGGCCTTGAACATTTCAAGGGTATTAACCTTGAATTGTTTTTGGACATAGGTGATACCTTTTAGGAACTTTGAATTCGAAGTTTGCTTTGTGGCTAAGCGGCCCCGACAAAAAGCAAACATTTTACATTTACTTAAACACCCCTGATAACCTTGGTCTTTTATATAAGTTTCTTTTTCTTTTTCAGGGAGAGAAGCATAGTTTTCCTCAGTAATAGACTTAAGGCTTTCATTGCTTCTGTAAATAGTAATTTTAGGTTTTTCAGGTTCGTGCCTGGAGGCTGGACACCTTTCAGTCACGTCCAGGGTGTTCCAGTGTCTTATAAGAAGGCCAGACACTGCTGCCCCGTCTATTTCCTGTTGAACAATACCTGTATTGGTCTTTCGAGTAGAGGTCAGCACGCTAACAGGCTCAGCATAGGTCCCATCGCTACGCATAACCTTGTCAGGGATGTTTTGGGCCTCTCGATAGACGTTAATGTTATCCATAACGTCTAACTCGTCCATAATAAGGATCCCGTGCTTACCATTCACGGACTGCATAGTAGCCACGATAACTTCACATACCGTGATTACTTGGGAGTAGGATTCTTGTTCCTTATCTGGTAGTGACTTCCATTCCTTTTCTTTTAGGACGGGTAGTTTGCTCTTGTATAGTAAGGAAAAATCTTTTAGTTCGGTGGGGACGTAGAAACAGACTTCGGTTGTTTCAATAGAATCACGTTGAACATACCCCATTAAATGGGGCTTACTAAAAAAGCCTTTAATGTATTTTTGGACGTTCTTGGATTGTTCCTTAATTGCGGCTAGGTGGACAACCTTCCCCCGCATATGGAGCAACAACATAACCTCGATTACGGATTCACATAATGACTTTCCGGCGCTTCGTCCAGAGTAATATAAAATCCTAGACACGTCCTCTTCACATCCATAGACAAGACTGGAATAGACTTCCCACACCATGTCTAAGGGGGTGGAATTAGAATCTTCATCTATGATGGTACCAGGGAGATCTAGGTCTAGGAAGGTATGAACCCAATTGTGGAGTTCTTCCCTTGTGGCCGGGGGAGTAAAGAGAGCGTCCCGTATTTCACGCTCTTCCCCACTAAGAACCTTTTTAGCCATTTTCTGCACCCTTCTTTAGGGCCTGGGTACGGCGAAGTTCTTCAAGTTCAACTTTCTTTTGCTCTGAAAGCTTCTTTAGAAGATTTGCTGTCGGGGGCTTTTCGGTTTCTTCTTCTTTAGGGGGATCGGCCTGCTTGGCCTTTTCCATCGGCTTAAGGAGGCTGTTCTCCCCAGCATATACCATAAGTGTGTCCAGGACGTTGCTGTACTGGTGGAAGTTCTTTATACCAAACTCTTCTAAAACAGTGGGATCTTTGGTTATCAAGTATTGGGCATATTTTTCTCCCATTACCTGATGAACCACCCCCAAGGCCGTCGTAAGGAAATCTATACCCTGTAATATAGTCCTGGCTAAAGAATCTTTAGCTTTATAGTATAGGTCTTGTAAATATTCTTCCCTCTGGCCGTGCCAATCCAAGGTAAGGGCAGTATTAACTAACTGGCCCAGGGATATAGCCGGTGCTTGTTCTTGGATAGTTTGGAGGGTTTTACCCTGTAAAAAGGAATTGAAGAGTTGGATCTGAAGTTCAGGAACAATATCAAATGAGTCTAAGACATTATCGCCGCTTTTTGCGAGAAACACCTCCAGGGCGTTTCTTTCTGATCGATTTAATAGTCCCAGCTTTTCTTGGTGGAGTAACATCTACTGGAAAGATTAGGCGGCCGTTAAGGTTGATCTCCATTTTCCAGCCTTTTCCTAGAATATAATCGATCCCCCACCTAAGAGGACCGAAGTCCTTTTTAGCAATATTGGCCGCGCCTTCCCAATTAAAAGTAAGGGTTTTATCTTCAATATTAACCAAGGCCTCAGACTTCTTTGCCCCATACTTAAGGATAGGCCATCCTTTAAGCTGAAGGATCTGTGCCTCGTGTAAGACACCAAACCTTTCGGTCAGATCTTTACACAGTAAAAGTTGCTGTGCCCAATCTAGGGATTTATAGTCTAAGTCCATTGGAACGCTCCTTAAATGATTCTATGAGGCTTTCCACCTTGGAACCGAACGGTGGCTTAAACATCTCACAATAGGTATCAAAAGCCTTGGATACTCCTTGGGACTCAGATACCTTGGATATACGAGAACTAATAGGAAAAGTACGATATTTAACCCCATATTTGGCACGCAGTTCTACAATACGATCCTTTATGTAGCCTGGGGAACCATAGATATCAACCCGAATATCTGCTTTAGGTAGCAGTTCTTCGGGGATGTCTATTACACAAGGGGTTGATTCCCTATCTTCATATTTATAGATTCTCTTACAGACCTTATTGGTTGAGATTTTAACCGGCTTTCCTCCTAGCAATAAAAGGAAGCGATCTTCATATTCGGAATCAGTTAAAGTCCTCCACCTTGGAGCCCCCACGTATAGAACTTTCCCCATCTTGGTAGGACCATGAATGTGCCCCGAGATAATGGTCTTGAAGGGTACTGCGTCTTGATCTACCCCATCCTTAGCATAAAATCCCTCTTGAAGTTTAGCTCCATCAAAGGTCTGATGACACCAAAGAGTTTCGCAGTCCGGGTTTTGTTCTTTAAGCTTTACAGCTTCTTGGATAAACTCTTTAGGATCGTAATAGTATGGCATCCCACACGATAGATCGTCAAGCCGACAAGGGCCGTCAATGACAACCGCTCCCTGGGTGTGGGATAACATGGCGTGAGGATGTCTAATAGACGGGGTATATTGATCATGGTTCCCTACAATAACAACGGGCTTAGATTTTACAATATCTTCAATTTGACTAAAAAGCTTGGTATAGTAGGATATAGTAAGAGTATTGACTACATCGTGATTATTATACAAATCCCCCATAAAGATAACCCGTTTAGGGGTGTATTCTTTACAAGTTTGTACAATAAGCTCGGCTAAAGATTCACAGTCCTTGATTTCTTGTGGGGTACAGTGGATATCCCCTATAATTAGACTCGGTATCAAATTTTCACCATGCGGACTTGATCTAGGGGAACGATGATGTAATAGGAATCGATAAGATTGGGGTTATTATAAGTATTCTTAGCCCACTCCTGAACACGACACTTATTATCTACAAAAATGGAATCCCCTTTTTTCATCATTACCTTAGCGTCGACCGTGGACATAACTCCGCTATCCGTCCAAGTATTCCCTACCAGGACTTCCAATTCTATGAGGGTATTAGAATTTCCAATAGATTGTCCTGTGGCGAGGTTAGTCTTGGGGGCCTCGGCCTTAGGGAAGGGCTTGGTGATTACATAATTTCCGTAAGATGTAAGTGACATTTTTTATTTACTTTCAATAAAGATTGACTTGCTATTTGGAGTAGTTATAAATTTAGGGCATCCTCGTGGAATTCCATACCACTTGTCACGTTCCAGGGTGGTTAGGTCCCAATTTTCAAGGCATCGGCTAAGGTATTTGGCTAGGATAAAGTCTGGAGTATCGCTACCATTTTCTAACAAATGTAAATTAATGAGGGATTGGAGTTGGGATTTGAAATCGGTTTTATTTTTATGTACACCATATTTCTCATTAAACTCTTTCTCGGTAAACTCCGTCCCCTCCACCCAAAACTCTTGACGCCCATCATATCCAATCCAAGCGAAACCGTCCAAACGGTGTAAAAGGCCGTTCTTATACCATCCTTGTGTCCCATTGGCCCCAATATAGGCCGGGCCGGAGTCACGATGGCGTTTATCTTCTCTAATCCATTCCTGACTCCCATTGGCCCGAATGATGGCCGGGCCAGTATCACAATGTAGTACCCCGTTCCAAAAATGATACTTATCACCCCTGGAATCTGTCCACCACCCATCATTAATCATGTTTTGGGCCACCTTCCACTACCAACTCTTCTCCTTCGGGCTCGGGTTCGGGACCAAAGAACTTAATAGCTTCGTCCCTTCCCTGGGCCAATACTTGTTCCAAGGTAATTCCTTTATTGCTGGCTATCAGCATAAGACCCGCCAACAACACACTGCCTGAAGCCACTACCTGGTTACCAGCCTTGTCCACATATGCTACAAGGTTAGTGTCATTGGTAGGACGGATATCTATTTTAGGGCCACGTATTTGGATCTGTGAGCTACTAAACATTTTCTTATTATACCAAAGCTGACTAAAAAAGTCAACCCCCGAAATCAACCCCTTTAAGCCTCAATACTTTATGTTCATAGGGGGTCAAAAACTCCAAAGCCTTCCTAACCTTCATCACGGTTTCATGTTCTTCTACCATGATATCGGGACGGGTTTCCACTGGGTCAGGGTATTCTGTAATAGCGGTGTCCCCTTCATTATCATCATCTTCAGGCATGATAGAATCTGAACTTACGGTAGAGGCTGCGGCCAACAAATCAGACATTTCTTCTTCTGTTACCTTTGGTAGAACCTTGATCTTCTTACCATTTTTCTCTTTAGGGGAAGTGTTGACAGCTACCACCACATCCTTAATATCGAACGATCCTGGGACCTTCCTAGAAATAAATTTATGGGCTCGGTACAGTTTTCTCTTATCGGCAGGGTAGAAGTGGATAAGGGTCTGGTTATAGTCTTCGATCAGATTCCCAGTCATACGCCCAATACACACGGCCCGCCAGGTATCGGAATATTCACCACAAAATTTATCAACACCATTGGTAAGGCCTTCCAGGGTGATTTCTACCAGGTCCATGAAGGTGAGGTGGCTTTGGGGGGTATTACGGCCAAAGCTAGTGGCCTTAGATATGGCGAGTGGAGCGTTGATTTCAATCAAAGCGTTTCGGGCCTTGATGACCTTATTATATATAGCCAGCAAGTCTTTAGGCTGTTGGAACGTCTTTGCTACAAGTTTAATAAACAAGAAATTTATGTCATATTTTTGAATCTTATCAACATCCCGAGCCTTGATACCGGGGGATATAGAAGCTGTAAAAACCGATTGACGCTCCCTGAAATAAGGCCGGGCTGCTAGACGGTTCTTCTTTTCATTTAAAATAAAGTCTAAGAAAATCCCATAAGCCTCCTCGACCTTCCCACTGTTGATAACACTGGTTTTCCATTCCTTTTCTAGGGATTGAAGTTCTTCTACCTGGGAGCGTTGCTGGGCCAGAACCTCCTCGTCGTTATCCATTTTACCATACTTGGCAATTTTAGCCTTTACCCTACCGGCAAAGAGTCTAAAATGTTCTTGATCTTCTGTAGACAACCAGTTATTGTTTGACATTTTATCCTAGTTTTAAATCCTCGTTACGCCAATCCCACACGGAGATCTTTCCGGGTTTACCTATACCATAAAAACAAGCCATACAGTCTTTAGGGAAAGTGTTACCTTCAATAAAAGACAACCGCCCTTTCAAAAGCTTGGTTTCAGCATATGGTAGGACGTTTTCAACAAACCAATCAGTAACACCAATAGGCACCAACATTACTATAGGTTTATTAGTATTCTCAGAAAAAGTCTTATTAAAGAAAGAAAAGTCGTAGATATCACCAAAGGGAGGATTACAAAAAGCCACCCCACCTTTCTCCAAACAAAGGGAAAACGTACTTATTGAAGGAATGAGGCTTCCGTCCGTCTCCTTATACCATTGATCTCTAAGGTCTTGTTCGGTACCAGTCTTAAGGAATTCTTCAATATATTCCTTCCCTAAACACTTTACATACTGTTCATAGCCAGGCCCAAAAAACTCTTTGCATACCTTATTGCTGTTTACCGCAGCCAGATCTAATACGATAGGGCCAAAGAATAGTTGAAGACGATCTAGGAAGTCCTTGGGGGTTCTGAAGTCTTGTTTAGTATGCCCCTTATCCTTGCTTTGTTTGGCCATCTACCATATACCCCGTAATTAAACAAAGTTTTTCAAAAAACTCATTAAGTTCACTTCTCGAAACATTTTTAAAGACTTCTTCAACCTTGGTTTTACATTCTTCTGAGAATTTTTCTCCGTGAAAATCACCAATCAGTCTTAGAGCAACTATATCCAACCGGCTTAAAGAAAGTGCCCCATATGTAAAGTCCTCAAAAGCTTCCCATAGGAGAGGAAAACCAATATAGACAAATTTAGCTAAAACTACGGCATATTTTTGGATCTCATATTGGGCGTGGGAGTCCATTCGAAGGTTGATAAAATGTAATAAGTTATGTAAATCCATGGTCCAGATCATGGTAGTATACATATTTACTGGCAAAAGCTCCCGGGCCGTTTCCCTGGCTATACCTGATTCAATCAGTCCAACATAAGCATCAAAGGCTTCAGCCGAGTTTAAGGCTAGAGTCTCTTGGGCCTTGATCTTAGTTTCTTCCGGTAGTTCCCCGTCCGACCCTTGTTTATTTACTTTAGACTGGGCCTTAATAGCATCCAGGGTAGGGACGTAGAATTCACATTCAAACTTACTATACCGTCCTGAAAACTCAGAAAGTTTGGCGGTACGATGCCGGACCCATTGACGGGCAATGAAAATCGGCATCTTGACTTGAAACTTCATTTGAACTTGTTCGATAGGGGATGTATGCCTATTCTTTACAAGGTGGCGTATAAGGCTTTTTGTATCGCTGATTTTTTGTCCAGCACTGATACTAGCCCTAGCTGCCCGAACGATCTCGTCGTCATTCCCCATATAGTCGATCAGGGTTATGTACCCGTGATCTAAGACGGGATATTGGACACCTAGGACATCTTCAAGGGCGGGGTTAGAGGGACGGGGCATGGAATTCCTTGTTTGATTGTAGGTAGAAAGTACATAAATACCTGGAGCAATTAAAGCCGAACCTTGGAAGCAGCTATACTTCCACACCCGTGGTATATTCCTTTTCAGTATAATCCTTCTTAACCACTTCCCACTTCACGTCCTGGCAATCTTTTTCTAAAACAATCATATTAAACTTATTCTTATTCAGGAGGTAGAGTTCATACCCAAACCACCCCATAAGAACATAAAGATTTATAAAAAGAATAACACTAACCATTACTTAGCCTCCATTACTTTTACTGGTCCATAAATGTCGTCAAGAACTTCTCTATGTGCCCGACCTTGATTGTATAATGGTAACACGTTTTTGACGCAATAGCAAGCATAAACAAAGTCTTTTTTATTTTCAAACAACCTAGTGCCACGCCCCACCCCCTGCCGGATCCTGGTTTCAGAACAATTTCCAAACAAGTCAACAATTAGTGATACCGACTTAATATCGCTACCCATCCCGATACAAGATGTCCCCACTAGGACGGGGAATTCACCATCGTCAAATCGTTGTATTAGATCGTAGGTGTCTGATTTATGGTGTTCTTTAGGGACGAGATGTTTATTATCTTTAGTTACCCCACCATGGGCAAACATGGCTTTTATGTTTAATCCATGATCCAACAACCATTGGAATTGAAAGATTTCATCTACCAAGACTAAAGCCCTGCGCCCCTTCGCTACCGCGCTATGTATGAGTTTTACAGCATGTTTATATATCAGGGGATTACGATGGACGTGGATCCGGGTAAGGTTCATAACATCTTTGGATGATATCTTCTTTATCTTTTCCTTTCCGGTAGGTGTGATTTCCTTAATTTCGTTTCGTTCATTCGAATCTATCGTAAATTGATAGAAGTTAGGTGGTGATAAAAATCCTTGTTCCACCCCGTCCTTGACAGACATCCTAAGCAATACATCTCCGGTAATGGCTTGGAGTAGGGGGCTAAGGCCATCGGTACGCATCTGAGTCCCCGACACGAAACCACGGTATGGAACCATTTCCATAAGCCCCATAGTGACGGACTGAAGCTCATCCGGGGGACAGGTATGGGATTCATCTACTATTAGAAGTTTTTTAGCCCGTAAGTTGTCATAGTGTTCATCCCCAGGCTTAACCAGGGACAATGACTTAGCTACAGCCACGGTAATAAGTTTATCGGATTGTTTCTTACCGTCAAAGAATTGGCCAACTTTGCCTTTTCCAAAGTGTAGGATGAAGTCCCGGATAGTGTTTTCTGCAATGTTGAGGGTAGGTGTAACTACTACTGTTGGTAGACCGATCTCCTTCGTAACAAGGATCTCTATAAAAGTCTTCCCCAGCCCCGTAGCAAGCTCCACGGCCTTAGGTAGGGCTGTAGGTACAGCCGGGGCAAAAAGCTCTGTGGCCTTCGACTGGTACCACCTAGGACTACGGGCCGGAGGGGTTGCCCAGGGGATTACCCCATATTCGGGGAGGGGATAGGACACCACTACTTTTTCCCCACATATAGTCTCTAGGACAGACGCTATACCAGAATATGTCCAATACCCCTCCTTATCCTCGAATAGGAGAGTCTTGGATTGTTGATCCTTTAAATCGGAAATCTTTTGTACCAGGTCGCTACGGCTATTTTTATTAAAGAACCAGTGCCGAGACCATTTCTTTCCACCCTTTTCCCATTTAACGTCCTGGTCTAAGATGTTTTTCCACATCTTAATAGAATGGTTTAGCCTTTCGTCAGTATAAGCCAGATTTTCCCTAAGCCGATCTAAGATTTCTGGGGCAACGTCTATACGAATTTTTACCGGGGTGACTAAGGTTAGGGACATACAGCGCCTTTACCATAAATCTTTACCTTACGGGTTCCACGTAGAAGGGCTTTAAAGAAAGTGTTTACTTTTGCCATAGCAATTTCGTTTTTAGTATAGAAAATAGCTTCGTAACTCAAAGTGTATGGCCCTTCCTCGGCTTTAACCCAGGACAACTTAAAGACCTTTTCCCCAGCCGTCCCATAAAATATCCATTCACACAGATTCATTTCTACTTTAGGGTTACCTAGATTCCACTTTAGACGCACCAGTTTCCTTCGAAAAAAGGATTCAGGTAACAGCCAGTTTTCAATCAAAAACCTAGGGTTCTGGACGATGGGGATCAGGGGGTTGGTCATTTGTTCTTATAGTAATCAATTAATGGTCCAAAAATTAAGATAAAAATACACACGGGGAAGGCTATAGCTAAACTAATAATAAGTTTAATCGTTTCAATAACAGATTTCATCGGTTTCGGATCTTTTCCCAGGCGGTTATGATTTTATCAATCACAACCATGTTTTCTAAGCAGAACTTATCCCCAAATACTTCCTTACCAACTTTATTAAATTTAATTAAGTTGAAGTTTTTGTTATTTTTAGAGAGGTTGTTCTTTCCATACTTCTCATTAAACTCTTCCTCGGTCAATTCCCGCCCCTTCACCCACCATTCTTTATACCCATCGGCCCCAATATAGGCCGGGCCATCTAGGCGGTGTCTACCCCCGTTCACCCACCATGCTTTATATCCACTACTGCCCACATAGGCAGGGCCATCTAGGCGGTGGTATTTTCCATCCTTAAACCATGCTTGGCCCCCATCGGCCCAAATGCGGGCCGGGCCGTCCAGGCGGTGTAAAAGGCCGTCCTTATACCATGCTTGACCCCCATCGGCGTAGATAATGGCCGGGCCGGAATCACAATGTAGAAAATCATTTTTATAATGGAGACGGTCGCCATTTTTTTCTGTTACCCAGCCGTTTTCGATCATTTTAGATAAATCTAGCCTTTCCGTCTACGTTTTCGATTTCGACTACTTGGTGAAATAGTCCCTGGAATTCACTAGAATGATCTACCACTAGTACCAGCTTATTGCAAGCAGAATCTGCTAACATTTCCAGGCAAGATTCTTTATCGGTTCCAGAAAGGCCGTATAACGACTCGTCTAAGATCACCCATCCAGGATAAGATCCCCGGCGACGGCTAATAACATCCCCCCAGGCCAGATCCACGGCCAGATCTACCGAGACCTTCATCCCCCCAGAAATCCCGGCCTTGAACCCGATTTTGTTTCCCCGACTGTATAGGACGGGGGTAATACGGGCTGCGATGTTCCCATTTTGGGCTTCTTTTTCTGTTTGGAATTCAATACTTAGGTGTCTTACGTTGGCTACCCGTCCCAAGATATCATTGGCAGAAGAACTTATTTCGGCCAATACTTCTTCGAAGATACCACCCAAAAAGCCCTGGCGACCAACCATGGCTACTAGGTCGGACTCAAAATTGAATTTAGTCTGGGTATCAAGGATTTTGGCTCGGATACTTTCAATTTCTTTTTGGTTGGTGACAATATTCTTTACTTTAGAAACAAGATCGATCTTTGTTCTTTCCAGGTTAGACATCTGGTTAAAAATGTTACTATTTTCGGTATTATATGTACCAACAATAGCATTAAGGGTCTTAAGGGCGGTATCAATACTTGCTACGTCTACCGGGGCTTTAAAGTCAGCCTTAGCTAGATTTTCTTTTTCTTTAAGTACCTTTAGTTTCTCTTTCTTAGAAGATTCGAATTCCAAACGAATCCCAGTTTCTTTTTCCTTGTACAATAGAATATCGTTTTCAGCTACAGCTATACCGGGGTTCTTTTCAAAGGCGGGGTATTCCCCCGCTTCTTTTTGTAGGGTGCCTAGACGGGACTCTTTCTCTAAGAGATCTTTTAGCTGGTCATTAATCCTTTTGCCTTCTACCTTGATATCTTCCAGTTTCTTCTTAGAAGACTCGGTAGCCCATGTTTGTTCACATGTGGGGCATATCTGGGCTTGAATTTTCTTATATTCATCCTTCAACCGGGCGATTTCTTGCTGTAGACGGGGTTTTTGCCGGAGTTCTACTTGGATTTTAGATATGGACTGTTCTATAGTATTTTTCCCAGAGTTATGGGTAGACATCCTTACCCCGTCCTCTTGGATCATCTTTCGGAGGTCTTTTTGTAACGACTGGATCTTATCCCCTAAAACACCTAGCTCCATGGGGGCAGCCATAGAACTAATTTCCAGTGCCTGGTGTTGGATCTCACTAAGGATTTGGGTGAGGGCCTTAGAATTTTCTTGGACCGCAGATTTATATTCGTTCTGTTTTAAAACAATAGCGTTTTGCGTCTGTTCGATTTTTTCATGTAACAGGGACTGATCATTTTTAAGCTTTTCAATTTGGGATACTATACTTTCGATTTCTTGTTCTAGTGGGGCAACATCGCCGCCGCCCCTTAACTCCAACTGTTCCAATACCCCCTTCTTTACACCAAGATCTTTTTCTAACGTTGATATAACCTTTTGAGCCTCCGCAGCTACTAGTTCATATTTATATAAATCTAACAACTTAGATAAATATTCTTTTTTCTCAGAATCTGAAAGTGCTAAAAATCTCCCAGGTTCGCCTTGGGGCCGATAAGTAATAACGGCCCGAGCCTTTTCATCTAGTCCAAAGATTTGATCTAGCTGGGATTCAGCGGCCTTCCCCTTTAGACCCTTTACTAAACCATTACCAGTTAGACCTAACCCCTTAGCCCTAGTAGCCGTGTATAGGTTATCCCCGGCCTTCCAACTTACTTTAACACTAGGTAGATCTTCCGTATGCCAAGACTGGAGTTCAGTAGCAGGATAAGGACACCCCCCCATGACGTACGAAATAGTATTCAGGGCAAAACTCTTCCCACACCCCGATCCTGATCCAGTCTCTTCTACCTTGCCCTTAAACAGGCACATACCAGTTTCAGGCAAGGGGAGTTTGTGAGATCCTACGAAAGGACCAAAATTTTCTAGTTCAATGTCTGTTAAAGTATGTATCATTAGCTATAGTTCTTGTTTGTTCCGGCCAAAGGATCTGCCTTAGCTATACGTTCACGCATAATACGTTCAATATCCGCAGGACGTTCTACGGCGTGTCGCATAGCTCCATTGTCTAGGGTTTCTTTTACTAGGGTTGATTGAGGACCTGAAAACGCCCTTACCATTATATAATTACATTTACATATAAGGTCTGTAACAGGTATTTTATCAAAAGGTTCACTAGAAAGCAACCTTTTAGTTTCCCAGCATTTTAGGCACTTTAAATTATATATAGGCATCTACGTCCTGTCGTTAGGATCAAACTCCCTAGCAGCCCGATCATAGTCCTTAGCATCACGGGCCTCTTGCCTATCAACGGCTTCTACCCGAGGCTGGACAACTATACCACCCAAAGTCCCCAAACTAGTGGCAATACTAATGGAATTTCGGAGGGCTTCTTTCAGGGCTGGTGTAGAATCCAAAATACCTTCTTTTAGCCCACTAACAAGCTTTCCTTTAGCAACGTCAAAAGTCTTGGCCTTTTTAGGGTCAAGTTTCCCAGTAACGGACATATACATTTCATTAATGTCTTCACTTACTTCCAAGCCATCAGGATTAGATTCCGTCTTTTCTACCTGGGTAACATACCCCGCATTAGAATGTAGAACCAGGAGTGGAGCTACTAATACTTCATTCAAGATCTCATTATAGATTTCAATATCTAGCGGAGTCCCATTCTTTAGGGATTCTTGTAGTTTTTGCCTCAAAGCAAGGAGAGTCCATCCACCCCCAATAATACAACCATGTTTGATCGCCCCACGAACAGCGCACACGGCATCTTCGGCCCGGTCCCGACGCTCTTTTAGTTCACCGTTGCTAGATCCCACGACACGAAGCTTAGCCAGCCCCCCGGACAACTTACCGTACCGTTCTTGGTGATAGATTCGGTCATATTGAGATTCAGCAGCAGCAATAGAAGCTTTAATTTCATCGGCCCGAACCAGGACCTGTTCAGGATCGGCATAACCAACGATATTGCTACGATACCTGTTACATTCAAAAAACTTAACCCCTTGAGGAACCAATACCCTAGTCTCGGGGTCATCATCCTTCCAATACAGATTCCCGATGTCGTCTTCTTTTAGATCGTCCAAGGATTTAGTTACCCCTGGATCAAAAATACTAGCCCCAGTAATAGCGGCCAAATCTTCTAGGAAGTATGTCTGGGCATTAAGGATGGCATCACGATTAGGGATAAGGGCGGGGAAGATATTGAGTTGAGATCCATCCCCCCAAACACTGGCTAGGTTGGCAAGAACATTGTCCCCGTATCCAGCGGCATAAACAACCAGGTTAGGGGTCTTAATTTCCCCAGACATATATCCGACCTGAAGCTTCATTAACACCCTAGATAAAGCATTCCAATCGGAAATCCGGCCATTGAACAAAATAAACATCGGCTTATCAACCATAACCCGTTGATTTGCTTGATCATTAATGAAAACTGGGAAGAACTTTCCACAAGATTCTTCAAAACCTGTAAGAACCGGGAA
>Ga0302322_100001166_pt1 | contig 21389 bp, 10 predicted proteins | sample Fen_T0_2_FD_203757 | JGI IMG/M metagenome (GOLD analysis project Ga0302322, IMG submission 203757) | Peat permafrost microbial communities from Stordalen Mire near Abisko, Sweden - Fen_T0_2 | ecosystem: Environmental > Terrestrial > Soil > Wetlands > Permafrost | place: Sweden: Abisko...
CATCGTCGGCAAGCGCATCGCCATCGTCCACGACATGCGTGGTGTCACGCGCGACCGCCTCACCGCCGAAGGCGAATGGCAGGGCCAGCCGTTCACACTTGTGGACACCGGCGGCATCGGCCTGCTGCGCGGCGAAAAATCCAACGACGTCATCGTCAAGGCCGCGGTGGAGCAGGTGATGATCGCGATTGAGGCGGCCAACGTCATCATCTTCGTCGTCAACACCCAGGAAGGCGTGATGCCGCTGGATCGGGAAGTCGCCGAGCGGTTGCGCACCTGCGGCAAGCCCGTGCTCGTGGCCGCCAACAAGGTCGACAATTTCAACGCCGAGAAGGACGCCGATGAATTCGCCATCTTCGGCTTTGATAAAATTTTCCCCGTCAGCGCCATTCACGGCCTCGGGATTGAGCGGATGATGAATGCGGTCACCTCGTTCCTGCCGCCGATGCCGGTCAGCGAGGTGGTGGAGGGCGCGGAAGGCGAAGCCGACCCCGCGACGGCCGAAGGCGCCGAAGGCGAGGCCGCCGCCGCCAAGCCCAAGCCGCGCGGCCCGCTGAAGATCGCCATTGTCGGACGGCCAAACGTCGGCAAGTCCTCCATCATCAATGCGCTCACCCATTCCGTGCGCGTCATCGTCAGCCCCATTCCCGGCACCACGCGCGATTCCATTGACGTGCCGTTCGAGGTGGATACCGACGGCGTGCGGCAGAAATATGTTTTGATTGATACCGCCGGGATGCGCAAAACCCGCCGGGTGGATGATTCCGTGGAGTTTTTCAGCGTGCAGCGCGCGCAGGATTCCATCGCCCGCAGCGATATCACCGTGCTCGTCATTGATGCCGAAATGGGCATCACCGAGCAGGATAAAAAGATTGCCGACGTCATTGTTGAACAGCGCCGGGCGTGTATTGTCGTCATCAACAAGTGGGATTTGTTTGATGCCGAGGTGCGGGTCGCGCGCGAAGAGGAGATCGCCAAGCGCGAAGAAAAGAAGCGCACCGAAGGGCAGGCCAAGGCGCTGACCACGCTGGGCGAGTTCGGCCAGTGGGTGCAGGACAAGCTGTTTTTCCTCGATTATGCCCCCGTGATTTTCACCTCCGCCAAGTCCGGCTTCCATCTGGACCGCCTGCTCGAGGCCGTGCGCTACGTCGCCGCCCAATTGCAGCAGAAAGTACCCACCGCGATTCTGAACCGCACCTTGCATGATGCCGTGGAGCGCCGCCAGCCGGTCAGCTCCATGGGACATCGTTTGAAATTTTATTACGCCACCCAGGTGCGCCAGGCGCCGCCGACCTTCCTGCTCTTCGTCAACAACGACGAACTGATGACCGATCAATATAAGAAATATCTCGCCGACGAAATGCGAACCGCTTTCGGCTACGAAGGTTGTCCCATTGTCCTCGCGCCGAAGTCCCGGCCCAAAACCGTCCAGTCCGTGCGGAAACCCAAGCCGGCGCATCTGCAAAAGCCCCGTGGCCAGGACGGCGAGCGGATCAGCAACCGCACGGCCGTCAGAACGGCGGGCAAAGCCGGGAGCAAAATCGGCGGCAAATCCCGGAGCCGGCCCGGCGGTGGCAAATTCCCGCCCAGCCCCACCAAAAACCTCGCCAATTACAAGGGCGCCAAGCGTCCGCGCAAAAACTCCCATCCGCGCGGCAGCAACCGCGCCAAGGGGCGGCGGTAAGTTTTTGGTGCTGCCGGCAAACGGTCATTAACGCTCGCCAAGGCTTGTATCTGCCTGTTCGTTACTGCGCGTGCGCATCCTTGGCGTGCTCCAGCCAGGGGTGGCAGGTGGTTCGTTCGCTTATTCGATGGCGCCTTCTTATCGGGCGCGACTGGACAGAGTAATCCATTTTAAGATGCCCGGTGGGGTGGAATTTGGGTTAAAAGTGGGTTTGTGGTGGGTTTGAAGGGGGTCTTATTGGGTTTGTTTTCGACTTTTGAATTTCCGTAAAATCATCGTATTGCATTTAAATACAGCGGCTTAACATCGAAATTCGTTTGGGTTCGTTTCGTAATTTTTAATATTTCAGCGGAGACCAAGGTTGGCGGAATAGGGAAAATTTTCCCGTTCCGGTATGCGGATGCTGGCCGGGGTTGGCGCCGGAATTTTTGAAAAATTTAAGGTGCTATTTTTCACGGTCAAAGAATCCTGCCTGGCACGGGCGGGCAAAAGTGAACAGGCTCCTCCCGGTTTGGGTTGTGGAGCAGATTTCTGCTTTATAGGGAATGTTTAATCTTGCTTTGTGTGAATGTAAAGCTATTTCCAAAACTATTTTTGTGATGGTTTTCACGGAGGGTAAAAATGCCATTTATCCGGGGGGGGGACCGCTGCGGGAGGGGACGCGGAGCGGTACGCGGTGAAAAGTGCGGTTTTGAGCCTCGCTGGCTGGGCGGCTCCGCGGCTGGAAAGCCATCTGGCGGGAGCCATGATGCGCGGGTTGGCAGGCGGAGAGCAGCACTGAGGCAAGGTGCGCCCATTCTTATCTAAGTGACTGTCTCGCAGATTGATTCTGCTTGACAAATAGTCCGGTTTGAGTAGGATCTTCTTTGGTGGTGGGAATATATATTTGGACTTATATGAAAACTTTTCTAAGCCTTTTGGTTTCCATTCTTCTCGTTCAGTCGGCCTCAGCCCAGGTTTATTCCATGCATGTCGTCGGGTATGTCAACCGCACCTTCGGTGTGGGGGCCACGCTCTTCAACAACCCGTTGGCAGCAAATGCCAACAACAACTTGAGCAGCTTATTCGGGCCGGGTACGCCCGAGGGCACAAGCATTTCCTTGTGGAATACCACTACCGCCAAATTCGACATTACCGCGCTTTACTCCGGCGGACTATGGTCCCAAGACCTGACCCTCAACCCTGGCACCGGCTGTCTCGTGACGACACCGACAGAATTTCTTAACACGTTTTCGGGTTATGTGGAGAATCATGATGGCACCCTTTATTCATTTGGCGACAACACGATTCCGTCGTTTTCCGGTTCGTCTGGATTGTATCTGCTCGGTGACAAAGAGCCCATTGAGGATGTCGGCTCGGATATTTTCCTCAACCTCATAGGCCGGCTGCCCAATGTTGGCGAGCAGGTGGTGACACTCTCCTACACGAGTACTTACTTGGGCGACAATAATTGGGATATCCTGCCCACTTTGGGGGTCAGCGATGCCGTCTTTCTGAATCTAGGTACGACGCCATCGACGCTGTTGCTGCCCGAAGCGGCCGCTTCCGGATCGGTTACAGGTTTTCCGCTGGGAACCGTGCCCGAGCCGGGCACGATCGCCTTGACGGTTCTGGGCGTGGCATTGCTGCCGTTCTGGCGTCGTCGGGCGGTTTAGCCGGAAACTGGCATATCTGAGGTGGTGAGCGCAGAGAGCGGCTTACTGCGTGGGCTGCCAAGACGGCCTGGATCTTCCAAGTTGACCCAAATTGGCGAAAACGCGCGTTTCAGAATTCATTGTTCTGGTTCAAAACAGGTTATGGAAAACGCAAGTCAGTCTGCGCTCTCGGTAAGTCACGAGATCATCCGGTTTGGAGGAGTAATAATGACCTAAAAAGGGGCAGGAATTGTCGGCTATTTTTACAGCTTGGTTTGGATCAAAAAATCACGTTTTCTGATGTGGTTTTATACTTGAAAAAAGCTTGCTAAAACAGCCGGTCATCCACCATCAAGTTGACGCGCCGGATTGGGCGGCTTGGCCCCGGTCAAGCAGGGTTTTTTAACACCGGAAGCAGCGTAAAACCCTTGATTTTATTTGCGATTATTGAGGGTCTCATTTTTTTTCAAATTCTGCTTGAAAGATACCATATGTGGTAGCATGATGACTGCCGTTCCCCAATTAGTTGGGGGGCGACGTTTTTTCGAAAATCTCTGTTTTTCTTGAAAAAACGGCGTTTTTTAAACTTTGGTACGCTTTTGTCTCACTTTAAGGCGACCGGGCTTAATTCCAACATTTAAACGGACTTTTATACCATGATTGATGCACGCGAGGATGTTTCGTCCCCGGCTCCAAAAGCCGCTGGCCGCCGTCCCACCCAAGTAGCCGCTAAACGCTCTGTGAAACCCGCCAAATCTGCCACCAAAAAGTCGCTGCGCCTCGAGCGCGTTTTTAGCGATGCCAAAGTCAATCCTTTCGACCAGATCGAATGGGAAAAACGCACTGCCGAAATCACCGACGACGGCGGCAAAGTCATCTTTAAGCAGGAAAACGTCGAAGTGCCGAAATCCTGGTCGGTGCTCGCCACCAAAGTGGTGGTGTCCAAGTACTTTTATGGCGAACAGCACACCTCGGAACGTGAAACGTCCGTGCGCCAGCTCGTCCACCGCATCACGCGGACCATCGCCGACTGGGGGATCGCGGACGGCTATTTCAGCAAGGCGGATGGCGAACTCTTTTATCAAGAGCTGACCTGGCTCTGCCTCAATCAATACGGTGCCTTCAATTCGCCCGTCTGGTTCAATGTGGGCCTGTATCACCAGTACGGCATCGGCAAGGATTCCAGCAAGGGGAACTGGTTTTTCAACCGCAAGACCAAGGAAGCCGAACGCGCCAAGACGCAGTACGAATATCCGCAGGGCAGCGCCTGCTTCATCCAGTCCGTGCAGGACAACATGGAGGACATCATGCACCTCGCCTACAGCGAAGCCATGCTGTTCAAATACGGTTCCGGTACCGGCACCGACCTCACGCCCATCCGTTCCAGCCGCGAGAAACTCAGCGGCGGCGGCCGGCCCAGCGGTCCCATGAGTTTCCTGAAGGTCTATGACCAGGTGGCCAATGTCGTGAAATCCGGCGGCAAGACCCGCCGCGCCGCCAAGATGAACACGCTCCGCGACTGGCATGGCGACATTGAGGAATTCATCGACGCCAAGCAGAAGGAAGAGAAAAAGGCCTGGGCGCTCATCGAACAGGGTTACGACGGCTCCTACAATGGCGATGCCTACGGCAGCGTCATGTATCAGAACGAAAATCTCTCCGTCCGTGCCAGCGACGAGTTCTTTGAAGCCGCGCTGTCCGGCAAGGAATGGTGGACGCGCTCCGTCAAAGAAGGCAAGCCGCTCCAGAAAAAGGATGCCGCCACGCTGCTCACCAAGATCGCTGAAGGCACGCACATTTGCGGCGACCCGGGCGTGCAATACGACGGCGCCATCCAGAAATGGCACACCTGCAAGGGCACCGAGCCGATTCACTCCACCAATCCGTGCAGCGAATACGTGTTCGTCAACAACACCGCCTGCAATCTGGCCTCGCTGAACCTCATGAAGTTCAAGCGCGAAGACGGCATTTTCGACATCGATCGCTTTAAAGCGGCCGTCCGCCTGTTCATCACCGCGCAGGAAATCCTCGTGGATAATGCCAGCTACCCCACCAAGGACATTGCGGAGAACTCCCATATCTTCCGCACCCTCGGTCTGGGCTTTGCGAACCTCGGTTCGCTCTGCATGAGCTACGGTCTGCCTTACGATTCCGACGAAGGCCGGGCGCTGGCCGGGGCCATCACCTCCATCATGACCGGTCACGCCTACGAGCAGAGCGCGGAGATCGCCGCGAATGTCGGCGCGTTTGCCGGCTATCGCGATGCCCGCTGCGCCGGCGTGGCCAAAACCGTCGCCAAAGACAACGTCGACTCCATGCTTGGCGTCATCAAGTTGCACCGCGAAGCCGTGGAAGGCATCCAGCCCAGCGCGGAATTCCATTATCTCAAGACCGAGGCCCGCAATTGCTGGGACCGCGCCCTGACCCGGGGCCAGCAGGTCGGCTACCGCAATGCCCAGGTAACCGTCCTCGCGCCCACCGGCACCATCGCTTTCCTCATGGATTGCGACACCACCGGCGTGGAACCGGACATTGCGCTGGTCAAATATAAACTGCTCGCCGGCGGCGGCATGTTGAAGATTGTCAACCGCGGTGTGCCGGACGCCTTGCGCCGGCTCGGCTATGATGCCGCCGCCGTTACCAAGATCATCGCGCACATTGAAAAGAACGACACGATTGAAGACATCCAGGAAAACGGGGTCACGATTGCCAGCGGTTTGAAGCCGGAGCATCTGCCCGTGTTCGATTGCGCCTTCAAGCCCCACCAGGGCAAGCGCAGCATCGGCTATCTGGCCCATTTGAAAATGATGGCCGCCGCGCAGCCCTTCATCAGCGGCGCCATTTCCAAGACCGTCAACATGCCCAATGAATGCACCGTGGCGGAAATCCGCGACACCTATGTGCAGGCGTGGAAGATGGGCCTGAAGTGCGTGGCGATCTACCGCGACGGCTCCAAGCGCTCGCAGCCGCTCAACACCAAGAAGACCAACGAAGGCGGCGACAAATCCGCGGTGGTTTCGACCGCCACGCTGGAAAACCGCATCAAGCAGCTCGAAGCCGAAGTGCTTCAGTTGCAGGATGAAGCCGGCAAACCCCTCCGCCGCCGTCTGCCCGACACCCGCACCGCCGTGACGCACAAGTTCGATATCGCCGGCCACGAAGGTTATCTCACCGTCGGCCTCTTCGACGACGGCCAACCGGGCGAATTGTTCATCACCATGGCCAAGGAAGGCTCCACCATCGGCGGCCTGATGGACAGCATCGGCACCCTGACCAGCCTGGCCTGGCAGTACGGCGTGCCGTTGGACGCACTTGTGCGCAAGTTTGCACACCAGCGCTTCGAACCGAGCGGTTTCACCAAAAACCCGGAGATCCGCAACGCCTCCTCCATCACGGATTACGTCTTCCGCTGGATGGCACTGCAATTCATCCCCGGCTACCGCGAAAGCTTGCAGGTCGTCCGCTCGCAGCCTGACCTGGCCATGCCGGGGCTGGCCGAGGAAATAAAAAAAAACGTGAACCGGCCGGTGCCTGAGCTGCTGCCGATTGCCGAGGAAAACGTGGAAATTGTGCCGCGCAAGCCCAGCGCGGGCCACAAGCATGAGCGCCGCGCCGCGACGCTCACCTCGATGATCACGAACCAGCAGGACGCGCCTACCTGTCCGAACTGCGGCAACGTGGTGGTTCGCAACGGGGCGTGCTACAAGTGCTTGAACTGCGGCGAAAGCCTCGGCTGCTCGTAGTCATAACTTCCACTCCAGCCGGAGAATCTTCGGATTCTCCGGCTTGTTTCATTTTGCGGCGAGGACTATTTTTTCAAGATGAGCGATAACACCACTTTCATCCGGGAAGATCCCTGGCGCATCTTCCGCATCATGTCCGAGTTTGTAGATTCCTTCCAGACCATGTCCCAGGTCGGCCCGGCTGTGACGATCTTTGGTTCCGCACGCACGAAGCCCAGTGACAAATATTACAAGGCAGCGCAGGAGATTGCCAAAGGGCTTGCCAAGCACAATCTGGCCGTCATCACCGGCGGCGGCCCCGGCATCATGGAGGCGGCGAACAAGGGCGCGGCGCAGGGTGGCGGCAAATCGGTGGGGCTCAACATCGAGCTGCCGCACGAACAGGGCGGCAACAAGTTCTCCAACGTGCCAATCCATTTTCATTACTTCTTTGCCCGCAAGGTCTGCTTTGTAAAATACAGCCTGGGCTTCGTCTACCTGCCGGGCGGCTTCGGCACGCTGGATGAATTGTTTGAAGTGCTCACGCTGGTCCAGACCGAGCGCATCCCGCAGTTTCCGCTGATTCTGTTCGGCCGCGACCACTGGGACGGCCTGCTGCGCTGGATGAAAAAGGAGCTGGAAGTGAAAGGCAAATTCATCAGCCCCGGCGACCTCGATTTGCTGAGCGTCACCGACGACCCGAACGAAGTGGTGGAATTGATCCGCGACTACGAACGCCGGCTGGGTGCGCCCGGCGCGCTGCCCAAGGCCTTCGCGTAACCCTCGCCCGGATTTATGAATATCTCGTTTGTGGGATTATTGATGACGGCGCGCGGGTGTGTTTGTTGATTCATCCGTTCATGGCTCCAAAAATCCGTTGTTGACGCATGCGCCCGCTGCTCCAGGAAATCACCACGGCACCCACGCCGGAAGCGCTCGTCGAAAATCTGCGGGGCGAACCGGGTGTGGTGCTGCTGCGCACCTCGCAGTTTGACCTGCCGTCGGCGCGGTATTCCCTGGTCACCGCGAAGCCGTTCCTCACCTTCCGCTCTTTTGGCTCGCGCTGCGAAATCACCTCGCCCGCCGCCGGCCCCGCGCCGCAACTGCAGTTCGGCAACCCATGGCATCTGCTCGATGTCCTCATGGCGCGGTACGAATTGCTGGATGAAATTGATTCGCCCTTTCCGCTGGGCGGCGCGTTCGGCTGTTGGGGCTATGACCTGAAGAATTTTACCGAGCCAAAGCTTCCGCGCCGCGCTGTGAACGACCTGGAACTGCCCGATTGCCACGTCGGTTTTTACGACAGCCTGGTCGTGTTTGACCATCGCTTGGGCCGGGTCACCGTGGTCGTCACGGGGTTGGCGGCGGACGGTTCGCGAAGCGAGCGGCGTACGCAGCAGCAAAGTGAATTTTGGAAAGGCCGACTTGCGGCCAGCTCGCTTTCCCCCAGTCCGCGGGCATGGTCGGAACCGCTGCACCCCCGCTTGGCAGAAGCAGGTGGAGGTACCGTTGTTTCCAATCTTACCCGCGCCGATTTTCTCGCCGCCGTCGAACGCGCTCAGCGTTACATCCGGGCAGGGGACATTTATCAGGTCAACCTGTCCCAGCGGCTGAGCGTGACCTTATTACCAGCGGCTGAGATGCCGAATGCCACGCCAGAAGCCTTCCGGGACTCGCCTGGCACGGAGACCCGCCCCGCTGGTTTTACGGAGGGTTGGGACTTGTTTCAGCGGCTGGCCGCAGTTTCGCCGGCCCCGTTCGCGGCGTTTCTCGATTGCGGTGATTTCCAACTGGCCTCGTCCTCGCCGGAACAATTTCTGAATCTCAGCGGTTCGCAGATCATCACCCGCCCCATCAAGGGCACGCGCCCGCGCGATGCCGACCCCACCCGCGACGCGCAGTTGGCGTACGAACTCCAGACCAGCCCCAAGGAACTCGCTGAGCTCGTCATGATCACCGATCTCCTCCGCAACGATCTGGGCCGCGTCTGCGAATACGGTTCCGTGCAGACGCCGGATCTGGCGCGGCTGGAGCGCTTCGCACAGGTACAGCATCTCGTGTCCACCGTCGCGGGCCGGCTGCGGCCGGACGTCACCCATTTTGCCGCGTTTGCAGCTTGTTTTCCCGGTGGCAGCATCACCGGGGCGCCCAAGTTCCGGGCGATGGAAATTATTGACGAACTGGAACCGGTTTCGCGCGGGCCGTACTGCGGTTCCATTGGCTACCTGGGATTCAATCGCGAAAGCCAGTTGAACATCGTCATTCGCACGGCGATCTGTAAAGACGGCGTGGCGCACTTCAATGTCGGGGCCGGCATCGTGGCGGATTCCGATCCGGCGGCGGAATACGACGAGACCCTGGCCAAGGCGGCGGGATTTCTGGCGGCGCTCAAACAGGGGGGCAACCGGCGTGAGTCGGCTCTTGTCAAAAGTGATGGGGAAAAAAGTGATGGGGAAAGTTGATTTGAGCCGCGTTACCTCGGCTGTTTTTTCGGCTGGGATGGCGATTGTGTGTAATGATCCAGTGTTGAATGTGGGCTTGGGGTGCGTCCGCTGGCCAAGCGGCGGAGGGCGCCGCAGTCCAAGACGCTGTCGCGAATGCCACGACTTTAAAACGCCAACCAGCGGTCTTGGGCTGCACGGGCGGAGCGCGAGCGTCGTCGCCGCTTTCATGCAGGCGCGGTGTTTGTGACGCTCATTGTTTCGGTTCAGTAATGAGTTTAAGGGCGGCGGCGGCTTGTTTTCGGACGTTGGCGTTAGAATCTTTGAGCGCCAGTTGTAACGCCGGAATGGCGGATTGGGCCTGATCGCCGAAACGGCCCAAAGCAGCCGCTGAGTTTTGACGAAGATAGGTATCGGGGCTTTGGAGTTTTTGAATCAAAATCGGAACGGCCAGGTTGGGCTCACGGTGCAAGGTGCCCAACATAACGACGGCTCCATTGGCGGCGGTAGGACTATCGCCCGGCGGGCCGGTGACACAGCCCACCAGGATCGACACGAAATTCGACCTGGCATCATTTTCTGGGGCGATTTTAATCAACGCCTTGATCGCCATCAGCCGAACCAGCGGACTGTCATCTTGCAACGATTTTACCATCAACGGCACCACCATAGCAGCTTGATCGGGATAGAACTGAAGTGCCACCAGTGCATTATTTCGAACCGAGGAATCATCGCGTTGCAAGGCGCGAAGTAATTCGGGGAACAGCGCGGCTTTTTCGCTTTTCGACGCGCTTTTGATGACTTCTTCAAAAATTGAAAGCTCATTGCCGAGCACCCCGTCATCCTTTTCGATTTTGATATCATTGATGATTTCTGGGATGACGCTTTTAACGCCGTCCCCCAGCTTGTAGGATGACAGTTGGCTAAGAACACTGGCAACGCGCATGCGGGTCACGCGCTTGATTTCCGCCTGTGCTTCGGGTAGCTCCGCCGACGGTGGCTTTAACGCGCGAAGGAGCATTTGGATGCCTTGTGGCCCGAGGGAGTGCCAGAGCTTCAATTGCTTGTCGTCTCCAAAATACACAATGCTATTGATCCATTCGCTTTCGGTTTTGCCTTGAATCATCAAGGGGCGTTCGTGGATGACCTTGACTGCGACGGTCGTCGTCCCGGCTGCGAGCAACACACTCACGCCAACGACGATGGCCGTTTTCGCTTTCGACCACGCCATAAGTTTCAAGGCTCCTTTGATGAGGGTTAAGGTTGAACTACCGGCCGCCGCACCTTTCGCCATCGCGGCGGCGGTTACAGAAATTGCCAGGGTTGCGGGGGCGGCGTGAACCGAGTTGGCTGCTAACACACCGGCCAGGATGGCGGTGGTCGAACTAACTTCGCGACGGTGGAAAAAGCGTTGCAGCTTTACCAGGGCGCGGGCAACGCGTTTGCGGGCGGTGTCTTCCCCCAGACCCAACTGACGGCCAACTTCCGCGAGACTCTGGTTCTCAAAGTACCGCAGCAGGATGGCTTGGCGGTCGGTTTCGCCGAGGGAGCCCATGGCTTCGTCGAGCAGCGGCGACATTTGTGCCCAGAGCGGATCGGACGCGGCGGGGGACGTTAGATCTTCGAGTTCGGTTTGCACTTGCACCTCCTGTTCGATGGTGGCTCGCCACCGGGAGTGTTTGACGGCCGCCCGCGTCTGGGCGAGGGCGGCGTACCGCGTGGTTTTGAACAGCCAGCCGGCGAGAATCGTTTGGTCCGAAATTTTGCCGGCCTTTTGCGCCAGAATGATGAAGACGGCCTGCGTGATTTCCTCGGCCAGATGCGGATCGCGCACCTGCCGCAGGGCGGCCGCGTAGACGAAGCCGATGCGGCGGGCCACGAGTTCCGCAAAGGCGGATTCGGATTGGCGGGCGGCGTACTCGCGCAGGAGGGTCAGATCGTCCAAATCTTGCATTTACCTATAAATGCCGGTTTGGGCGGGAACCGGACAACTTTTTTAATAATATTTCCTGCTTTTCAAAGGGGCCAAACTAAAGTCGCGCGTTGCAGACGGGGGCGGGGTGTGTTAGGATGTCAGCCATTTAAGATGCTAGACGAAGATTCTAATTCCAAGAACACCGACAATGGCTCGAAAAAGCCGGCCGGCACCGGGTTCAACAAGGTGCCAACTTTCACGCTGCTGGCGTGGGCGGGCATCATCGCGTTGACCGTGGTGTTGTTCATGATGCGGAGCCGGGTTGCACCCGCCACGACGTTGTCGCAATCGGACTTTCTCCAGAAGTTTCAATCCAACCAGATCGTGCATGCGACGATCAATCTGGGGGGGCAATCCTCGCTGCTGACGCCGATCACCGGCACGTTTATCCAGGTGGACAAGGACGGCGCAGTGGTGAAGCAAAATGGCAAGCCGACGGAGGTGCCGTTCACCGCGCCCAATATTTATCTCACGCAGAAAATGCTGGATCAACTGCTGGTATCGCCCTCGGTTGAGGTTGGCGCGCCGAATGCCATGTTGATGAGCGTCTTCTGGGGCGTGGTTCCGATTTTGGGGATGGGGCTCCTGATCTGGTTTTTCTTCATCCGGCAGATCAAAATGGCGGGCAAGGGCGCGTTGAGTTTTGGCAAAAGCAAGGCGCGGATGCTGGCCAAGGATCGCAATAAAACCACCTTCAAGGATGTGGCCGGGGTGGAGGAGGCGATGGAGGAGGTTTCCGAACTCGTGGAATTCCTCAAGGATCCCAAAAAGTTTCAACGGCTGGGCGGGCGAATTCCCAAGGGCGTGCTGATGATCGGGCCGCCCGGCACCGGCAAAACGCTGCTGGCGAAGGCCATCGCCGGCGAGGCCGATGCGGCGTTTTTCAGCATCAGCGGCTCGGATTTTGTTGAAATGTTCGTCGGTGTCGGTGCCAGCCGCGTGCGGGACATGTTCGAGCAGGCGCGCAAGAGCACGCCGTGCCTGATTTTCATTGATGAAATTGACGCAGTCGGCCGTTCCCGCGGGCACGGACTCGGTGGTGGCAACGACGAACGCGAGCAGACCTTGAACGCGCTGCTGGTGGAGATGGACGGTTTTGACACGCAGGAAGGCATCATTATCATTGCCGCCACGAACCGGCCGGATGTGTTGGATCCGGCGCTGCTGCGCCCCGGCCGCTTTGACCGGCAGGTCACGGTGAATCTTCCCGACGTGCGCGGTCGCGAGGCGATTTTGAAAGTTCATGCCAAGAACGTGAAGCTGTCGCCGACGGTGGATTTGTCCATCATCGCCCGCGGCACCCCGGGTTACTCCGGCGCGGAACTCGCGAATTTGCTGAACGAAGCCGCGCTGCTGGCGGCGCGCACAGGCCGGAAATCCGTGGAGATGAAGGAACTGGAAGAAGCGCGCGATAAAGTCCGCTGGGGCCGCGAGCGCCGCAGCATGGCGATGTCCGACGAGGAAAAGCGCGGCACGGCCTGGCACGAAGCCGGCCATGCGCTCGTTAATGTGTTGCTCGAGCATACCCATCCGTTGCACAAGGTCACCATCATTCCGCGCGGACGGGCGCTGGGCGTGACGATGTCGCTGCCCAAGGACGACGTGTTAAACATGCGGAAGAAGCAGGCGATTGACACGATCATCATGACGATGGCCGGCCGGATCGCGGAGGAATATATTACGGAAGATATTTCCAGCGGCGCTTCCAGCGACATTCAACAGGCCACCTCGCTCGCCAAGGCCATGGTGATGCACTGGGGCATGAGCGACAAACTCGGGAACGTGCTTTACGGCGAAGCGCAGGAATATGTTTTCCTCGGCCGCGACATGATGCGCACGAAGGAATACAGCGAAGCGACGGCCCAGGACATTGATTCCGAGGTCAAACGCATTGTGGACGAGGGGTACCAGACGGCAAAGCATTTGATCGAGACCCACCGCGACAAGCTGGAATTGATTGCCAACGGGCTCTTGGAATACGAGACCCTGGATGGCGTGCAGGTGGCGGAGATTGTCCGCAGCGGCACCTTCACGCCGCCGCCCAAGCCACCCACGGAGGCTGGTCCGCTGATGGGGGCGCCCGCCGGGACCCCGTTACCCGAAGTGCCGGCCAAGCCCACGCCGCCCAAGCTGCCCGGGCTCGGGGCGCCTTCGCCCGCGCCGGCCGCGTGATCTACAGTTTAAAACACAAAGGACGCAAAGTGATTTGCGTCCTTTTGTTTTTTGGAAATTGAATTACTGACTCATCAGCGGCTTTCGGCCAGTGTATCAGGGTTGTTTTTCCAACCCTTTTAAATCTTCGGCGAGGAACTGGGCCACATCTTTGAACCGCACTTGGTTTTCTGAGTTCATGGCCATCAAGGTCTCATGCGCTTCCAAGCTGGTCCGGGTGATCTGCTCGTGCGTTGGGTTGCTGGATTCTGGCTGGCAGGGTTGCGTATCGGCCGGCAATTGCGGCGCCGCAGTGATCAACCGGAACAGGTGCAGGGCACCGAGGTTGTCCAGCAATTCGGTGACGCGCGGGCTGACATTGAGCAGTTCGATGCCCCCCTTGTCGGACGTGGCCCCATCCGGGTTCAATTTCAGGCCAAAGCCGGCCAGCACGCCCAGAAAAGTGCTGTCCATCAGCACGCATTCACTGAGATCAATGATGAAATGGGCGTAGCCCTTCTGCGCGAGTTCGGCCAGCAAGGTCTTGAAATCGGGGCTGGAGGCAAAGTTGGCCCGGCCAGCGATTTTGATGCAGGCAAATTCCTTGGTGACCAGAACGGTTAGGTTGGCAGATAACATGTTATGTCAGATTTTATGTGGCGGTTTGCGGTGTCACAATTTGCACCAAAGCTTGCTGCAATACCAAAGCCTCGTCCAAACCGCTGGAAACAAGCCGCTGGTTGCAGCGTAATAGCACATCCATGGCCTGTACCAGTTCCGCCGGGGTATATCTTTTGACCTGCGGCATCGCTTTGTAAAGCACATAAGGATTCAGCGCCAGCGGGTTAAATCGCCGGTCACCAGGTAATTTATCGGCTGGAACGCGTTCGAGTTGAGTCTTGAATGCATTATAATCGCGAGTTTCTTTGATCCAGCCTTCACGTAGCATCTCCTTGAGCAGGAGCATGGCACGAACTTTTCCGATCAGCCCATAGAGCAGGCCAATTTCCGACTTGTCCTTGTCAAATTTGGTCTCCCACAAGGCTTCGTCGAGCCGGCGGAGCAGGGCGGGCAGGTTGCGGTCGCCCAACGCATCGCCCAGGGCAAACGCCTTGGAAGTCTTGTTGCGGGAACAAATTGTGACGACATCCGCCAGCTCGATCCGGTTCCGGTCGGCAACGAACAGACATAGTTTTTCCACTTCGCTTTCCAGTTGCCGCGCGTTTGGCCCCACACGGTTGATCAATTCGGCCATCGCGTCGCCGGTAATTTCTTTTTCGCGCCGCGCAGTTCCTTCTGCAGCCGCCGCTTCCGCGCGCTCGACCCAGTCTTTGTCGTCCACCGACCACGCTGAGAAATTCTCGACCGTGCCCAGTTTGTCGAGGGTTTTGTAGAAGGCTTTGCGCTTGTCCACTTTGCCGGCGCTGATGAGCAGACGTATGCTAAGCCAGGCGAAGGTTTTAAGTTCCTCGGCCAGTTCCGCCAGCGCGGCGGTGACCGCTTGGGAGCTGGCGGTGCGTTCTTCGCCCAGAAAATTGCAGTCGCGCAGCCATACCACCTTGCCGCCGCCGAAGAAGGGCAGGGTTTGGAGGGCTTCGCGGAGCTTGCCGAGGACGGTCAGGGCATCGCCGCTGTTGCCGACGCTGGCCTCGATGATTTCGTGGTCCATTCCGCCCAGTTCGGCAGACCAGAGGGTGAAGACCTGACGGGCGCGCTGCTTCACGGCGAAGTCGTCATCGCCACAGATCAGCGCCAGCGGATTGGATTTTGCGGCCGCCATCTCAATCAGCATCCGCTTCCGGGCCGGATTCGTTCATCTTGTCGAGCACTTCGCTCATGTCCTCGACCTGCTCGAACAGGGCGGCGGCCACGAAAATGGGCTTTTTCTGCGCCGCGGCCAGCGCCAGACAGTCGCTCGGGCGGGCGTCAATTTCCACGATCTTCCGGGCGATCTCGTTCTGCTGCTGCAAGATCAGGCGCGCAAAGTAGGTGGCATTCTTCAAATCCGTGATGACCACCCGTTCGACATTGATGTTGAAACCCTGGAAGATCCGGTTCATGAGGTCATGCGTCAGGGGGCGCTCCTTGGGGGTGTCGCGCAGAAACATCCCGATCACCGCGCCCATCTGGGGCTCGACGTTGATGACAAAAACCTTTTTGTCATTCCCCACAAACAGGGCACAGCCGCTGTTGGCGGGGAGAATGCCCCGGATCTGGACTGGCACCACGTCTTGTTTCATGCCGAAAATCTACGCTGTGCCACGCGAAAAACAAGTATAGTAATATCAGGCGGGATTGTAATTCAGCCACGGCCCCAGCCATTTTTCGACTTCTGCGGTGGGCATGCCCTTGCGTTGGGCCAGATCTTCAATCTGGTCTTTCCCCAGTTTGCCGACGGCGAAGTATTTCGCCTCCGGATGGGCAAAGTACAGGCCGCTGACACTGGACCCGGGATACATCGCAAAGCTTTCCGTGAGCTGAATGCCGGTATGTTGTTCGGCATCGAGCAAATCCCAGAGGATCGCCTTTTCCGTGTGGTCAGGGCAGGCGGGATAGCCGGCGGCGGGACGGATGCCACGGTACTTCTCCAAGACCATATCTTCGGTCGTCAGCGCCTCCAATTTGCCAAAACCCCACTCCTCGCGGACGCGTTTGTGCAGGTATTCGGCAAACGCCTCGGCCAGCCGGTCGGCCAGGGCCTCGGCCATGATGGCATTGTAGTCATCATTGTCGGCCTTGAATTTTTCGACAATTTCCTTCAGGCCGTGCCCGCTGGTGACGGCGAAGGCGCCGATGTGGTCGGCCGGTTGTGCCGCCGGCGGGGCACCGGCAGCCGGTGGTTTCGGGGCGACAAAATCCGCCAGACACCAATTCGGCGTGCCGTCGCCTTTCTCGACCTGCTGGCGCAGGAAATGGAACTTCGTCCGCAGATGCTTGCGCGATCCGTTGGTATAGACTTCCACGTCATCGCCGGCGGCGTTGGCCGGGAACAAGCCATAGACCGCGCGCAGTTGCAGCGATTTCTTGGCGACGAATTCCGCCAGGAGCTGCTGCGCATCGGCAAACAGCTTGGTCGCCTCCTCGCCGTGCTTCTCGTGCTGCAGAATTTTCGGATAGACGCCGCGCAGTTCCCAGGTGTGGAAGAACGGGGTCCAGTCAATGAACGGAACCACTTCTTCCAGCGAGACGCTGAACGTCCCGGCATGGCCGTGGGCGGAACCGCACGCGCATTTTCCCGGATTGAAATCGCCGGAGGACAGCGTGCGCACACCGGTAAATTCCGGCTTGGGCAGATCGTCGTGGGCCAGCTTCGGCGCGTTGGCGCGGGCGGCCGCCAGCGGCAGCAGTTTCACGGCGGAACCGGCGTGGTGCGCGCGGAGCTTTTCGTAATCTTCGCGGAGCTGTTTGACGAACGGCGCCTTGCCTTCCTTGCTCAACAGGCTGCTGACCACCGGCACAGCGCGCGAGGCGTCGAGCACATGCACCACCGGTTCGCTGTAATGCTGCACCACCTTGACCGCCGTGTGCGCGCGGCTGGTCGTTGCACCGCCGATCAGCAGCGGAATTTTGAAGCCCTGGCGCTCCATCTCGCGCGCCACGTGCACCATCTCATCCAGCGAGGGCGTGATCAAGCCGCTCAGGCCGATGATGTCGGCCTGTTCCAGCCGGGCGCGCTCCAGGATTTTTTCGCACGGCACCATCACGCCGAGGTCAATCACCTCGTAGTTGTTGCAGGCGAGCACCACGCCGACAATGTTCTTGCCGATGTCATGCACATCGCCCTTGACCGTGGCGAGGATGATCTTGCCCTGCGCCTTCACGACTTCGCCGCGCGCGACCATGGCGGCCTTTTCGGCTTCCATGAACGGCGTGAGATACGCCACGGATTTCTTCATCACGCGCGCCGATTTCACCACCTGCGGCAGAAACATCTTGCCCGCGCCGAATAAATCGCCGACCACGCTCATGCCGGCCATCAACGGCCCTTCGATGACCGTCAGCGGCTTGCCATATTTGGTGAGCGCTTCCGCGGTGTCGGCGTCCACGTACAGGTCAATGCCTTTGACCAGCGAGTGGGCGAGGCGCTCTTCCACCGTGCCCTTGCGCCATTCTTCCGCGACCTTTTTGTCGCTGGCCGTGGTGCCCGTGCTGGCGGCCTTGAGCTTCTCGCCAAAGGTCACGAGCCTTTCCGTCGCGTCGGGGCGGCGGTTCAGCAGCACGTCTTCCACCAGTTCCTTCAATTCCGGCTCAATCTCCTCATAGACTTCCAGCATGCCGGCGTTGACGATGCCCATGTCCATGCCCGCCTTGATGGCGTGGAAGAGAAAGGCGCTGTGCATCGCCTCGCGCACGGGATTGTTGCCGCGAAAGCCGAACGAGACGTTCGAGACGCCGCCGCTGACTTTCGCGTGCGGCAAATTGTTTTTGATCCAACGCGTGGCTTCAATGAAGTCGACCGCGTAGTTGTTGTGCTCTTCAATGCCCGTGCCGACGGTGAGAATGTTCGGGTCGAAAATGATGTCCTCCGGCGGAAAGCCGACGTCGTCCACGAGAATGCGGTAGGCGCGTTCGCAGATGCGGATCTTGTCCGCATACGTCGAGGCCTGGCCCTGTTCATCAAAGGCCATCACCACAACTGCGGCGCCGTATTTCAGCACCTTGGCCGCATGTTCCCGGAACTTCGCCTCGCCTTCCTTCATGGAAATGGAGTTTACGATGCCTTTGCCTTGCAGACATTTCAGGCCGGCCTCGATCACCTCGAACTTCGACGAGTCCACCATGAAGGGCACCTTGGCCACCTCCGGTTCGCTGCCGAGCAATTGCAGAAAACGCGACATGGCGGCCACGCCCTCAATCATCCCCTCATCCATGCAGATATCGATGATGTTCGCGCCGTTCTCCACCTGCTGACGGGCGACGGCGACCGCTTCCTCGTATTTGTTTTCCTTGATGAGCTTGGCGAACTTCGGCGACCCCGCCACGTTCGTGCGCTCGCCGATCATGATGAAATTGCCAATCTGCTGCGTGAACGGCTGCGAGCCCGAGAGCCGCAGGGGCAGGGGAGCGACCGGGGCGGTTGCGCCCGCGCTCTTGGTCCGGGCGGGAGTGGTCGTAACGGTCTTCCGTTCCGCAAACTCCCGCGGATGCCGTCCGGCCAGCGCTTTCGCAATGGCGGCGATGTGTTCCGGCGTGTTGCCGCAGCAGCCGCCCGCGATATTGATCAAGCCGCTGTCCGCAAAATCGCCCAAGAACCGGCCCATGTCCTCCGGCTTCAAATCAAAGCCCGTCGGCGAGAGCGGATTCGGCAGCCCCGCATTCGGGTAGCACGAAATCGCCGTGTTGGATTTCTCCGCGAGTTCCGCGAGAAACGGCCGCATGAGATCCGGTCCCAGCGAGCAGTTCAGCCCGATGGCAATCGGCTGCACATGCTTCATGGCATTCCAATAGGCTTCGATCGTCTGCGCGGAAATCATCGTTTCTCCGCCGCGGCCGACCGCCGCCGAAATCATGATGGGCAGGACTTTGCCATCCTGCTCAAACACTTCCTGAATCGCCACCAGCGCCGCCTTGGCATTGAGCGAATCGAAGATTGTTTCCACGAGCAAAAGATCCGAGCCGCCCGCAATCAGCCCGCGAATCTGGTGCGTGTACGCCGTCTTCACCTGGTCAAACGTGCAGACGCGGAAGCCCGCGTCATCCGCATCCGGCGAATTGGACAGTGACACCGTCAGCGGTCCGACCGCCCCGGCCACGAAGCGCGGCCGCCCCGTCTGGTTCGCGATCCGGTCGCACCATTCGCGGCATTGTTTGGCCGACTGCTCGTTGATCTCCCAGGCGAGGTCGTTGAGAAATTTGTTTTCAATGACGCCCTGATAAAACGCCGGGTCCTTGCGCCCGCCGTGCTCGCGCGGGTCTTCCACGAAGAATTCGCTCTGACCGATGCTGGTGGCGGAAAAGGTGTTCGTCTCAATGATGTCCGCGCCCGCTTCGAGGAAGCGGCGGTGAATGTCTCCGATCGTCCCCGCCTGCGTGAGCGAATACAAATCGCCGTTGTTTTTCAGGTCCTTCTTGGAATCCGCAAAGCGTTCGCCGCGAATCTCCTTTTCGCCGAGACCGTAGGTGCGGATGGTGGTGCCCATCGCGCCATCAATGATGACGATGCGTTCGCGGAGCGCCTGCAGCAACAGCTGGGCATGTGGACTGAATGATTTGGCCTGATTCACATCTAGAATCTAGCGTGTCGAAACCCTGCTTGCCAAGCAATAAATCAACGAATCATGATTTGATGATATGTGCGTGAGGGCGGGGGTGGTTTTCGCGGTGGGGGCGTGATGCGTGATGCGTGACCTGGTGGGATTACAAATTGGCTTTGAATTGGGTTCGTTTTCAGCTTTTTGCTTTTCATAAAATCATGCATGTTGTTTTAATTCAGCGACTAGCATTAAAATAGTGGGTTCTCCGCTGTTTTCGGTGGCATCGGCGAGCAAGAGATTTGAACCGCGTGAAGTTTTGGGCCGGAGGCGTGAGCCGATGTCGCTCCTCCGGAGCTGTAAAATCAAGGGGAACGGTGCAACTACAAAGATATCGCCCCTGATGGGGCTACCTGACCGTTTCCGCCGCACCGCGCACGCGAAATCCTTGGCACGTTGGAAAATGGGCTGGCCAAACCCATGGTTCCTGGGTAAACTCCGCCTACCGGCATTGCCCGCATTCAATGCCGGTAGGCGAGGTTTTTTAAGCGGCAGTAGTTGCGGATATCAAACCGATGGTAGGGGGAGTTAGTAATGAGCAACTCCATGACCTGCTTGGGGACGGCGTTGCTGACGCCAAACCATTGGTGGGGTGGTCGCCAATTGCCAATAAAGGTGGCGGCGCCCTTGGATTCCTTCCGGCCAGTCCACGAAAATTGAAATCCAATCTTCTATTCCACCGAAAACAGCGAAGAACCAAATAGTGGTCCTTGTCTCCATGAGGCGGTTAAAAGCAGCAAGCGGAACCACGCCAGCAGGTGGCTGCGGCATCGACTGCACTTCCGGCGTTTGGACATGATACCGTCCAAATGATTATGCCGAATTCAGTGGGATGGTTCCTTGAGACTACAGGAAAATCATCCCTTTTTGATCTCCGTCGCATGGCATTAAACGGCAGCCTTGTTCCAGTGTGCCGGAGCCGCGGGTACGTCCAGCCGTGGCGCCAGCCAGCGGAGGACTCGGTCCGGCAAGCCCGGCATTAAGAGGGTTAAGGCGGTGCTGACATGACCCTGGGGCAAGCGCCAGATAGCGGGCTGCCCCCACGACTGCCAGAGTTCGAGCGGGGTGCCCCACCCGATTTGATCATACATCCCTGCGATCAATAATACATTTTCCTGCGAAATCGCCGGCCGGCCCAAGGTCAGGTTTAACGGCGTCCGGTCCAGTTCCTCACCCGCCGCGCGCCGTCGCCGTATTACTTCTCGAGCGCGCCGCCCGAGGACCGGTTCGCCCTGTGACAACATAAGACCCAGACGCGTGCCTGGTATCGCCATAACGATCGATGCCAGACGCGCGTCGCCGCAGCCCGTCAATCCTGCCACGTAAGCGCCGAGCGAAACTCCCACCAGCGCCACGGCGGGGCAGCCTGCCGCGAACAACCACCCGCTCAGACTGCGGATTTCGGCCACCGCCTGCGCATAGGTCTGAGCCATCTGCAAGTAATCCCGGCTGAGCAACCCATACTGGCGAAGGATTTCCACCCGACCAAACGGGCGTGGACGGCGTTGAAAGTGGTAAGGCAATTCCAAGG
>Ga0302322_100001167_pt1 | contig 21378 bp, 16 predicted proteins | sample Fen_T0_2_FD_203757 | JGI IMG/M metagenome (GOLD analysis project Ga0302322, IMG submission 203757) | Peat permafrost microbial communities from Stordalen Mire near Abisko, Sweden - Fen_T0_2 | ecosystem: Environmental > Terrestrial > Soil > Wetlands > Permafrost | place: Sweden: Abisko...
AGGGCAAAAGTGGCCGCCTGCTTTATTTCTGAAGGGGATTGGCTTCTGCGAGTTGCCGTGCCGCGCGGGTGTCGGGATGGTCGGGACCCAAGGTGTTTTGCAGGTGCTCCGCAGCCGAGCGAAATGCGGTGCGGGCTTCTTCCCGTTTGTCCTGAGCTTGCAGCGCACGCCCCAGGGTCAAGTATGCGCTGCCCATGGAACTGGAAAACGCTCCGGGCTGGGCATCCGCTTGCACCATGGCAACTGCCCGGACTGCGTCGGCTTCTGCTTGGTAGGAACGGTGCGCAGCGAGCGAAATAGCGGAACGATGAAGCAGGGCGAGGGGTAGTTCACCGGCGCCCCGCGCGTGCGCTTTGACTGCGGTTTCGTATAGAGTCACGGCTCGATCCGCGAGTAGCCCTGCCTGTTGTGAATTTCCCTCTCCTGCAGCCAGCAGCGACTGCGACAACGCTAGCCTCCCGAACCATGCATTGTCAGGCGGGAACGTGCGCCGCAGAATCGGTTCTAGCTCCGTCAACGTTGCGGCCGCGCGAGGAAAATCGCCTTGATCGAGATAGACGTAGGCGCGAGTGTTCAGGGAATAGTAGATTGCGATCGGACTCCCGGCTTGCTTCCCTCTGCGGTAAGCGCGTTCCGCATAGTCGGCCGCCTCATTGAGACGGCCCAGTTGACGCAGTATGAACGCGTAGTTCACGAGTTGCATCGGGTCGACGTTCTCGTCCGTGCCTCCAACCCGACCGATCTCGATGGTGCGGCGCATGAGTTTCTCGGCTTCCAGCGGTCGTCCCACTTTGCTGAGCGCCAGCGCCCAGTCGTTGAATAGAACTCCAGCCGATTGCGTCTCACTCCGGCCCATGGATGACATCAAAGCCGCAGCCTTCTCAAACGTGGGGATGGCTTTATCATTCTGTCCCGCCACGCGGTAGGCTTCGGCCAGGTCGATGGAAATCAGCATTTCCTCCATTTCCGAGTCAAATTGGGAGTGTCTCAATATCTCCTGCGCGGCTTCCACGCGCGCAACTCCTTCCCGCGCATCGCCGCGCTCCAGCGCAACCTCGCTGCCGTTTCGAAGGCAATTCACTCGCACCAGCGCGACCTGGGGATCGTTCGAAATCTCACGGAGGCCCTCCTCGACAAGCGTTTCCGCGCGTGCCAGATCGCCTTCCCGCACCAGCCCGCTTGCGAAGTTGCAGGAGGCCTGCGCGCGAACCGATTTTTCGGACAGACCGCGTGAGAGCTTGTAGGCTTCCTCGAGAACTCGGTGTGCTTTGGCGTCTTCTCCCAGAACGGAGTATTGGAAGCCGAGGGCAGCCAGGAGATCCACACGATTGGTGTCGTTCGTCGCCCGCTGTTGTGTGGCAATGTGCTCGGCGCGTTCGAGCAACTCGCTGACTGTGAAGGGCCTGCCTGAAGGCGCCGCATCCGACAGGATGAACTGGTGGAACTCGTTGAGGGCTTCCGTACGCTGGACTTGGCGCAGCGCCAAGTCGCGTTGGGCGCGCGCGTTACGCGCTTGAACCAAGGTGCCCACTGCGCCGCCAACTAGCGCGACCACCGACAATGCCACCAGTGCCACCGCCGTCCGATTCCGCCGTACAAATTTCCCGGCGCGATAGGAGAGCGTATCCGGGCGCGCAGTGATGGGTTCATTTCTGAGGTACCGGCTCAGGTCGTCGGCCAACGCCGTGACGGAAACGTAGCGCTCCCGCGGATTCTTCTTCAACGCCTTTGCCACAATTGTGTCGAGATCGCCGCGCAATAGCCGGCTCAGTTTCTCTGGGGTCGTGATGCGTCGTTCTGCATTCGCCGTCGCGGAATCCGTTTTGTTTTGGGTCACGACGTCCGACAGACGTAGCGGCTCTGTCTCCACAATCGCCTTTACCAGGTCGGCGGGCGTGTGCATGCCCGGCCCGGCTGGATGCTGTCCCGTCAACAACACATAGAGGAGCACGCCCAGCGCGTAGACATCGGTGGCGGTCGTTATGGGTTCGCCGCGCAGTTGCTCGGGAGCAGCGTACTCGGGGGTCATGGCTCGTCCACCTTCGACCGTGAGCGCTGTGGCTGCTTCGTCCTGCCCTTCGCCTTCCAGCAGCTTGGCAATGCCAAAGTCGAGCAGTTTTACCTGGCCGTCATTTCGGACCAGTACGTTCGACGGCTTCAGGTCGCGATGCACGATCAGGTTCGCATGCGCATGTGCAACCGCGATGAGCACGTCGAGAAACAGGCGCACCCGGTCTGCCACGTCGAGCTGGCGTTGGTCGCAATATCGATCAATATGGTCGCCCTCGACATGTTCGAGGACGAGATAGGGCTGTCCGGCCTTCGATACTCCTGCATCGAGCAATTCCGCAATGTGCGGATGCGCCAACCGCCCCAGAATGCTGCCCTCGCGCTTGAAGCGTTCCTCTCCGGCTCTCCCCATGAGAGAGATATTCAGGAACTTGACCGCCACCTGGCGTTCAAAGCGCCCGTCGCTTCGTTCGGCGACCCACACGCTGCCCATGCCGCCTTGACCGATTTGCGACAGCAGCGTGTAGGCGCCGACGCTCTGGCCCGCCAGTCCGGGAGGCGTGGCTAGCGGAACGGGGCTGCACTCAAGGAAACCTTCCTGCACCGACGCACGCTGTTCGTCGAGTAGCGATCGCAACTGTGCCACGAGCGCGGAATTTTGCTCGGCCAGCGACGATAGCCATACCGCGCGCTCCTCCTCGGGCATTGCGAGCACCTGGTCTAAATATGGGATGATGGCTCGCCACTGCTCGGAGCTAAGTGGGGACATGGGCTCCTTAGAGTGACAGATCGGTGCGAATTTTTCGATGCAGATAAATCCGCGCCGTCTCCCAGTTGCGCTGCACGGTGCGTTCTGAAACCTTCCGCATCGCGGCGATTTCTGCGAACGAGAAGCCGCAGAAGAACTTCAGGTCGATGATCTCGGCGAGCCCAGGCTCCACTTTGGCAAGCTCGTCCAACGCTTCGCTGATGTGCGCGAGTTCCCGGTGGTCCACAGCCTGCTCCATCGCATCGGTGTCAAGCGAAGTAATCTCGAAGAGGCCGCCACGCTTCTGGGCATGTCGTTCCCGGGCATGGTCGATGATCAGATTCCGCATGACGCGCGCGGCGTAGCCCATAAAGCGAGCCCGGTCGGGGAATGCGGTCCCCTCTCGTGCGGCCATGTCCAGGTATGCCTCGTGTAAGAGCGTCGACGCTCCAAGGCTCATCGCAGCTCCCTCGTGCGCGAGTGCGCGTTTCGCCAATCGGTGCAGCTCTGAATAAAGAGCGCTGAACAGCGTGTCGGCAGCTCCAACGTCACCTTTGTCGGCTGCGCCAATGAGCCGTGAAATGCTGGTTTCCACGCAGCGTCCTTAATGCGCTCCGAAACGGAGCGCGTTTAAAAGTCTCGCACTTCGGAGGATTAGTCAAGATGAAGGAGTCGTGGATGCTTGCCCCCAGTGGGGGAAGAACAGGCACTCTTCGAGCCTCGACCACCCGCCATCAAAGCGGTCGGAGCTAGAACGGCTTGCGCACTCGAAAGGGGATCACAACTACTGCTTCGAGCGCTACAGGCTTTCCTTCTTTGAGCGCAGGCAGGAATTTCCAACGCGCGAGAGCGCTAGCGGCATAGGAATCGAGACGATCGTCGGGACTGCTCAGAACGCTCACGTCGCCAACTTTTCCGTCGCTATGAATGACTGCGCGAAGAGTGACTGAGCCGTGAACGTTGGCGCGGATCAGTTCCAGAGGATATCCAGGATCGGATTTCTCGGTTGGCACTGGAGCTAGTAACTCACCTTGTTTCACCCCAGCATTGAGTTCGGCGAAACGGATGACCCAGCTTCCGGTTACGGAGTTGAGGTTCGGCATGTTGAGCGTCATAGCGTAGAAGCGTCGGTCGCCGAATACTTGCCGATCAACGTCGGTGGCTTTGTCGTTGGAAACGGGCGCTACTACACGGCGGTCAGAAGCCGCTCCGGGTGCGCTGTTTGGCACTTTGGCGCTGGCCATCTCTCGGGTGTCGTTGTTGCCGTTCCCGTCTCCGCCAGGAGATCCGTTGCGCTGAACGGATGCGGTTGCGCCCGGAACTGCTCCTACGTGAAGGCCAGAAGGCAGCGTGCCGTTGCGACCCTTTGAGCCAGTTCCCGTGTTGGTTGCGGACTTTGAGCCGGCAACTTCGGGAGTTCCGGACGCGCCTGCTTTGCCATTTGGACCTGCGCTGAAATTACCGTTGCGGCTGCCAGATGGAACTGCGACTGGTCCTGTTGGAGTGATGGGATGAATACCCAACGCAACAAGGCGTCCGCTTGAATTGCTGCCTCCACCGCTGCCTACGCTTGGTGGAGGAGCGACTGGTTGAACGCTGCCGGGAAGCGGATCTTTGCCCGTTCCGTGGCCGCGACCGGAAAGTATGTGCTGTTCGGAGAGCGCCAGTTGTGGCGCGGGTGCTACGGCTTCACTTGGACCAATGTTGATGTTGCCAACGCGCACTCGCGAAGGCGCGGTGAGGTCTGGAGGAGGCTCGACAACTGCGCTCTCGGGCCCAGCCATTCCGCGACGGCGATCGGCCTGGACTTCTGGTGGAGGCGGAATCACGTCGGACTTCATCGCTGTGCGATTGGTGCGATCCCTGCTGAAGTCGGCTTGCGGCGCGGGTTCCACGACTTGCTGGTCGGGAGCTGCGAGACGGTTCGAGAGGGACCGCGTCGCGTCGAGCGGTACTGCGGGAGCAATCGCGCCCGTGGCGATAATGTTGGGGAGAGGAACATCGTGCGTGAGTTTGAGATTCGTTGGCGCAACGATGGTTTGCGAGCGGTTGTCGGCTTCGCGCGGAACGGAAATGATTGGCTGCCTGGCGAAGACGGGATCGCCAGTCTGCGCCTTCACGGGCTCGGAAGTGCCGGTGTCGAGCGGCGGCAAGTATTCCTCGGGCGAATAGGTGATCAGGGAAGAGCGGTCAAAGGGCTTCGGGCTGATCAGTTTCTGCTGACGGATCCACGCTAGAGAGAGCGCCCAGATCAAGGCCACGCCGGTCACGTGGAGGACGACGGACTGAAAGAAGCGGCTCCAGGGCAGCGGTTGGTGGACGAAGACGTCGTGCCAGAGCCCGAGATCGTTCGGGTTGGGAACAGCGGCCAACTGCGGGCGTAGCGATTCGCGGACGCCGTCGCGGAATTCGGGGCTCCCGGGATCATGCTCGATCAAAAGCTGCGTCAATTTTTTCGCGGGGAATCCCATCCTCGAGTTAGATACCTTTCCAGCCAGTTCCCACGACGGTGGCCCCTGGCAGGCAGAAAACTGGGGCACACTGGCAGATCGCCCGGGACGGCGACACTTTGGAGATTATACGGGAAAAGGCGGCTGTGGCATTAACCGATTGGGCAGGCAGAGTGGACTTTTCCGCCAAGATGACAGCCGGAAAAGCGTATTCTGGCTGCATTGAATAAGGTTGATACACTCCCGCTCTCCTGAGGTGCGCATGGCAAAGTCAAGGCGTTGGGCTTACTGGCTGCTGGTTAGTTTCGTAGTTTTAAGTTGGATGCAGGTCTGGGCACAGGGAAGTACGCCGGCCAAAGAAAAGGCGCCGGATTATTCGGGCATGTACAGCTTTCTGCGCGAAGGCGAGTTTGTGCAGGTGACTGTGCAGCAGGATCATGTGACGGGATTCGTCTCGCGGTATGGCGCGACGGAGAGCGATCGCGGCGTGTTTCTGGATCATTTCTTTAAGCAGGGTAAGCTTGAGGGCAAGCAGCTTTCATTTACTACGGAGACGGTGCACGGAGTCTCCTATGAATTTCACGGAACGGTGGAACGTGGCGACGGGAAAAATCCGGGGGATGAAGCCTACTACGTGTTGAAGGGAACGTTGGTTGAGAACACGGTGGACGACACGAAGAAGGTTTCGTCGCGGTCGATGGAAGTTGCGCTGAAGGGCTTTCCGCAGGATATGGGAGCGGCACCGGAGCCGAAGTAGGCTTGGCAGTAGGCAAGATGTTCAGCCCGCCAGGGAGAAGGCCTTCACTTCAATTGGGGCGGTGGTGATGCGACCGTCTTCGATGACTACTTTCAAGAACTGACTACACGGACCACAAAGCCAGTATTGCTCGATGGGGCTTTGCCGGTCGTGGTTCGCGTGGTGCGTTAGAGCGCCGTCAATGGAGAAGATGCGGCCGTCGCGCAGGTGGCTGAACGGGGCTTGGCACGCGGGGTTTAGGCAGTTTGAGAGCATCTGGGCCTCCGAGGCCGGCGTTCTTTTGTATACCTGAAGCAGACTTGGGAGTCCGCGGCTAATGGGCGTGATTCTTGTTGGGCCACGTCTGGTTCGATGACGCTTCGAGTCCTTCGAGGTGGCGAATTTCTTTTTCCAGCCAGACTTTGAGTGCTGCTTCTACTTCCGCCGGCGTGTATTGGCGAGTCATGCTGTGGACGGATTCACCCTCGCGATTTAGAGGAATGAAGTGGCAGGCGTCGACTTCGTGACGAAAACGCTCGGGAACGAATTCAAAGAGCCAGCATTCATGGCAGGCAGTGCTGTGCTCGACATCGAGGCGGTTTGGGCACGAGGGAGAGTCGAGGAACATGTGGACGGGCCGCCATGGCATTTCTCCGCCGTAGCCGCCGCGCGTGAGAAACGCCAGTTCCTGCCTCAGCAGATCCAGAATTTCGAGCCTGGAATTTGGCACAAGCACCTCCGGAAAGAAACACGGGTCCACTGCAGCGATCTAGCATGGAATTGTGGATTCTTTGCGACCCGGATGCCGTGATCCGGCTCACAATCGAATGTTTACGCGTGACTTCTGTTTACGCGGTGTTGGTCGGGATTGGTGATTCTCTCGTTCCAGGCCGAGAGCGGAGCAGCTCGTTCCCGCAACCGCCGGCACGGTGCCGGTGCTGCGGTTCGGGTGCTGCGCTTAAATGGGACCGCGGTACTAAGCAGGCAACTGTCTAGAAGGCACTACCGCCGCCGCCGCCGAAACCGCCTCCGCTGAAGCCTCCTCCAGAGAAACCGCCGCCACTGCTGAAACCGGAACCGCTGGAACTGGAGCGCGGAGATGAGACGAAGACCTGGTGCATATCGCTCGCCATGCTGTGCATGGAACTGGAAAAGAAAACTGGATTAAATCCGGTGTAGCCGTTGGGCGAGGCGTACCACGTAGGTGGATTCTTGATGATGCCGTCGAATGCTTGCGCCCAGTGATGCTCGACGCCGAGAGCCATCGCGTAGGGCAAGAATTTCTCGAATGTGTCGGGCGGCATTCGCTGAATCCGGTCTTTGTCCACGCGGTTCATGAATTCCTGGAAACCGAGAACTGCAATCTGAGTACGCGCTCCAGTTAGCGTCTTCGCGGTCATCTGGCGAGCGAACAGCCACCAAATTAGTCCGGAGATGGCGATGGCGAAAACTGCGAGCGGAGCGGAATAGAACAGATTGGCCCAGCCCAAGGCCTGCACACAGCCTATTGCGACCGCGATGGCGACCGCGGCTCCAATGCTGTAGCCATTGGCCGATTCCGGATCGAGTGTGTAAATGCCTTTCTGCTTCAAAGCCGACATGATGTTAGTGCGGATCGCTGGGATCACAGTGTAGAAGCGATTCTTGAGGTCGGAGAGCTTGGTTTCGGAGCCACTGAGAAAAACGTTCGCGAGCATCAGACGCTCGTGAGCGGCCAGGCCGGTGCCCCATTCGGTCATTGGTTTCAGCAGGCGGAGAACGTAGTCCTTGTGATGGAAGACCAGGAACGTATCAACTTTCTCCTCGATCTTTATATAACCGCGAACCGCGAGGTCAACGATCGTGGACGTAATGTCGCGCGGATGAATGGTGTCGCCTATCAAGGTGCCAGCCTCGGCGGGGCTCAGGTCTTTCGGAGGTTCGTACTGCGGGGCGACGGAAATGCCGGGATCGGGATCGCGTCCCACGGCGTACCAGAGACCGGCCATCACAGCCAGAACGAACAGTGGGAGGAAGATGACGGGGTTGCTGCCGAGAAACCAGAAGAGTTTCGTGAGTGCGCTGGGTGCGTGGAGAATGCCCTGCGGAATGTAAACGTCCACCGTCAGGCCGCCACGCATGGGAAGTGGCCGCGTGGTTTCGACGGCGACGTCTGCGCCGTTTACCTGTGCGTCGGCGTTGCTCTCTTTTGATCCATAGACCCCAGTGAAAGCCTGGGCGCGCAGACCACCCGAGGCCGTGTCGGGAAGCGTGATGAAAGCGGATGCGTGGTCAATCGGGACCTGCCAGTCGTTGCCAGTGATGTTCCAGTAGAACTCGTCGTAACCATCGAAGTAACGAATGCCGTTGCGGACGGAGTAGTCAATGTTGACGACTTTCGTGGTGTCGGCTGCTCCCGGAATGTAAATCTTGAGGTCTCGATACGCGCCGGATTTTTTCGCCTCGTACTTTAGTGAATTGCCACTCTCGTCGGTGACGCTCTGCACAGTAACGAAGAGCGTGTAGTTCGTGCTTTGCGGCCCGGGGTACTCGATGGGGATGGTGCGATGAATGCCGTGCCACTCGCCGACGAAGGCTAGCGTGATTTTTTCGCTAACGAGCGCAGAGCCGTCGGGAGCGATCGAGATGGTGTCTTTGAAGTCGGTGATGTGCCAGTTGCGGGCTTCGGCTTGGGCGGAGTTTGTGGTCAGGATGCTGCCAAAAAACAAAAGCAACACCAAAAACTTGACCACAGAGGGCACAGAGATAAGCAGAGGAAATCTTGCTGCGGCCTTCGGGCGATGGCTCGATCGCTTGAAGTGCATTTCTAGAATTTCACGGCTACCGGCTCACGATCGGAGGCGGCGGCCTCGAAGAACTGCTTTTGCTGGAAGCCGAACATCCCGGCCAAAATGTTGGTTGGGAACGACTGGATCTTGGTGTTCAGATCGCGCACGACCGCGTTGTAGTAACGGCGGGCGTTTTGAATGGCGTCTTCGATCTCGCTCAGAGAATTCTGCAACTGGGTGAATTCCTGTGCGGCCTGCAACTGCGGATAGTTTTCGGCGACAGCGAACAGGCTCTTGAGCGCTCCAGTGAGCTGGTTTTCGGCCGCGGCTTTGTCGACGGGTCCGGTGGCCTGCATCGCCATGGAGCGAAACTTGGCGATGTTTTCGAACGTACCTTTTTCGTGCGCGGCGTAACCTTTGACGGTCTCCACTAGGTTCGGGATCAGGTCGTGGCGACGCTTGAGTTGCACATCAATATCAGACCAGGCGGAATCCGCGCGCACGCGCAGTTGCACCAGGCTGTTGTACATCCCGATAAGAAAAATGCAGAGTAGGACCAGAACTGCAAGGACAATCCATCCCATAGAGATTCACCTCGACGCGCTTCAAGGCGACGGTAGCACGAGCCGAGGGTGGGTGCAATGCTACGCTTGATTCGCTGTGGCTGATACGTCGTGGTTGACCGGCACGCACGCGGATGCGCTGTCTCGCGAATCGGAAATGCATGATCCCTCCGCTTCTCAAGTGACTCGGGGTAAACTCTACGATCAGTCAGGCGTTTACGGAGGGGGAAAGCCGATGTCCCGTCGAAGGCGAGTACTTGGGTTTGTCTCAGTAATGGTCTGTTGGACGCTTGCTGGCGCCCAGGAAACGCATGAGCACGGTGCCCCCGAGAAATTGGGCCAAGTCTCGTTTGCCATCTCGTGCAAGCCTGCCGTCCAGGCCGGGTTTAATCGGGGTGTCGCCTTGCTGCATTCGTTTGCCTACCGAGCTGCGCAAGAGGCATTCCACGGCGTGGCGGATCGCGATCCGCAGTGTGCGATGGCGCATTGGGGCTTGGCGATGTCGTACTTCCGACAGCTCTGGGAGCCTGCCATCTTGCCGGACTCAGATCTTCGCGCGCTGCAGGAAGTTGAACAGGGAATCAAGATTGGACGAGGTTCCGAACGCGAGCAGAAGTTCCTTGAGGCAGCGAGACTCGTATTTCAGGACGAGGCGTCGGTGCCATATCGCATGCGGGCCGCAAAATACGAGCAGGCGATGAAAGCGCTCGCGTCGGCGAACAAGAACGACGTCGAGGTGCAGGTCCTTTATGCACTGGCGCTGCTGGCGAATGCATCTCCCGCGGACAAGACACATGCCAGGCAAAAAGAGGCAGCGGCCATCTTGGAACCGCTGGATCTCGCGTATCCGGACCATCCGGGGATCCCGCACTATTTGATTCACGCCTACGATAACGCGGAACTGGCCTCGAGGGGTTTGCCTGCGGCGCGCGCGTACTCGAAGGTTGCGCCGTCCGCGCCCCATGCTCTGCACATGCCAAGCCACATCTTTACGCGGCTGGGTCTGTGGGAAGACTCAATAGCTTCGAATATCGCGGCCAGGGAAGCAGCCCGCCAGCAAGACGACATCGGCGAGGAACTGCATTCGATGGACTACCTGGTGTACGCGTATTTGCAGAGCGGCCAGGAATCGGCGGCGGATGAAATTGTGCGGCAACTCAAGGCGATGCCGAAGCTCAACACGGCCGATTTCAAGATTGGATACGCCTCGACCGCCATGCCGATCCGGTCCATCGTGGAACGGAAGCAGTGGGCAGACGCAGCCAGCATTGTGCCTCCGGAAGCGGCTCCGCCGCATGTCATTGCAATTGCTTTTTGGGCGAGAGGGCTGGGACTGGCGCGCGGCGGACATGCTTCGGCAAGCCGCAAGCCAATCGAGGACTTGCAGGGCCTCGAAGAGAAGCTTCGAAGAGTGGGCAACGATTATTGGGCGAGGCAGGTAGGGGTGATGATGCGCGAAGTCATGGCGTGGTCAGCACAAGCGGAAGACAAGAAGGAACAAGCGGTGGCGCTAATGCGCGAGGCGGCAGACGAGGAGGACTCGATTGAGAAGCTTCCAGTGACGCCGGGGCCAATCGTTCCGGCTCGCGAACAACTCGGCGAATTATTGCTGGAGCAAGGGAACGCGGATCTGGCCCTGACAGAATTCCGTGCGGTGCTTGTCAGTTCTCCTGGACGGCGAGGAGCAATACGAGGAGCGGCCCATGCCGCTGAGGTGTTACGCCGGAAGTAGGTTGCCGAAAAAGTGCTACTGCCGCGGAGCGAAGTACCCACGGCGCGCCCGCACCTGGAGGTCTTTCTTCAGAGAAGTGATTTCGATGGAGCGGTAGCGGCCGTCGGCGTCGAAGTCGGCAGGCTTGTAGGCGATGTCGTATTGGCTGCGAAGTTCGTCTTCAATGGCGGCGAAGGAATGGGTAATATCCTTCATCTTGAATGGGAAGAAAGCGCGGCCGCCCGTCGCGGAGGCCAGATCTTCGAGCACTTTGTCACCGCGCAGGATCAGACCGCTGTCATCGGTAGAGATGGCGTAGATGAGGACTTCTGCTCGTTGCGCCATTTCAATGGCTTGGGCGCGCGTGACTTCACTCTGGTTGTCTTCACCGTCACTGACCACCACGATCGCTTTGCGAATCGGGTGATCGGAGTGCTCGCGGAGCAGCTTTTCTTTACAAGCTTTGTAGATGGCGTCGTAGAGCGCGGTGCCACCGCCGTCGCTGAGATGCTGGATGCCTGCGGCGAGTGCGGGCACCTGGTCGGTGAAGTCCTGCGCCATATGGCTGTCTTTGTTGAAACCGACGACGAATGCTTTGTCGAAACCGGGACGGATGATGTGTTGCAGGAACCCGGTGGCGGCGTCTTTTTCAAAGGCGAAGCGGCCTTTTACCGAACCGCTCACGTCCATGAGTAGTCCGAGTTCGATGGGCAAGTCGGTTTCGCGACGGAAATTGACGATCGACTGAACCGGTTTGTGATCGTCGAGAATCGCGAAGTCGGCCTGATTCAGATTTCGAACGAACTTACCGTGACGGTCGGTAGCGATGAAAAGTACGTTGACTTCATCGACGCGCTTGCGGATGGTCAGGATGGAGTCGTCGGGACCGTTATCGGTGGTGGTGGCCGAGATGCCCACGACAGCCGCGACGGGAACGGCATATTGAGTTGCTTGGGCGCGGGCGAAATTAGAGAAGCTCGCGAAAAGAATGATCGCCAATGCAGCCAAGCCGGATTTGAACGACGTCCTCATCAAATTCTGTCTTTCTATCTTGGAGTCAGAGACTCCTACGGCATGCCCGTTCCATCATTACAGTGCACGCTAGGGGCCGAAAACCCAAGAATCCAACTCTAGAATGACTGTAGGCCGGAAAGCTGTGCAAGTCCAAGTTACAAAAGGAGTACGCAAACAGTGCCATGTTAACTGTCGGGAGGTCAATGGCTTGGACGGGTGGTGCAAAACAGCCACAGTGGGTTACAGGAGGAGGATGTCAGGGAGGCCTCGGTCGGAGCCGGTGCTCACAGGGGTGGGGTCAAATCTCCACACTGACATTTTTGCTCGATTGATCAGGTGTTGTGAAAAAACTGCGGGCCCTTTCTTATGAGACTAGACCTGCATCGCTCGGGAAATTCGCAGGGACAATCTGCGAGACTACCGGGTTGGGCGTCCCTGAGCGATAATCGGGAGCCGGTTTTGGGGTGGGGGAGGAATGCGAGATGTATTTTGAACAATTTTATTTGAGTTGTCTGGCACATGCGTCCTACATGATCGGGTCGCAGGGCGAGGCGGCGGTGGTTGATCCGCAGCGTGATGTGGATATCTACTTAAAAGCGGCGGAAGAGCACGGTCTGAAGATCCGGCATATTTTTGAAACGCATCTACATGCGGATTTTGTTTCTGGACACAAGGAACTAGCGGCTCGCACGGGAGCGACGATCTACATCGGCGCGCAGGCAGCGGCGGAGTTTCCACATGTAGCGCTGCGAGACGGTTTCGAGGTGAAGGTCGGGTCAGTGCAGGTGCGGGCGTTGGAAACGCCGGGGCATACGCCGGAGAGCGTTTGCCTGGTGATCACGGATGAAGAAGCGTCGGTGGGTAAATCGGGGCAACCATGGGCGGTTCTGACCGGCGACACATTGTTCATCGGTGATGTTGGGCGTCCGGATCTATCGAATACCCATACGTCGCAGGAGTTGGCTGGGTTGCTGTATGACAGCCTTCATCAGAAGTTGATGACTTTGCCCGACTCGGCGTTAGTGTATCCGGCGCATGGTGCTGGATCGCTCTGTGGACGGGCGATGCGGGCGGAAAAATCCTCGACGATCGGGACCGAGCGGTTAACAAATTATGCGCTGCAGATTGCGAGTCGAGAAGAATTTGTCCGGCAACTGACTACGAATCTGCCGGCGCGTCCCGAATACTTTCTGCAAGACGCGCAGATCAACCGCTCGGGCGCCACAGCGCTGACGGAATTGACGCCGCTGCGGGCGCTTTCTCCTGGAGAAGTGGAAAAGTTGCTGCAGGAAGGGTCCTGGGTACTGGATGTCAGAGCGGGGGAGCAGTTCGCCGCTGGTCACGTGCCTGGCTCGGTGAACATTGCGCTTTCTGGGCAATTTGCTTCCTGGGCGGGAGCGATGCTGGGGATTCACTCGCGGCCGGTGCTGGTGGGCGACGATCATCAGCAGGTCGAGGAGGCGCGGTTGCGCCTGGCACGTGTGGGGATCGAAGATTTGCGCGGCTATCTGGCGGGTGGAATCGCCGAGTGGCAGAAGGCTCGGCTTCCCGTCCTGGTGACACCGGAAATTTCAGCCCAGGAACTCAGCGCGAAACTCAACGGGAGCGGCCGCGAATTCGTGGTGCTCGATGTGCGACGCGAAGGGGAGTGGAACGCGGGGCACGTTGCGGGAGCAGAGTGGAAGCCCCTCGATACTTTTCCGCAGACCCTGCCGAAGATTGATGCGAGCGGGACGGTTGCTGTCCACTGCAAGAGCGGATATCGCAGCATGATTGCTTGCAGTTTGCTGGAGCGGGCGGGACATCGCAACGTGGTAAATGTTGTGGGAGGGTTCGACGCGTGGCTGGCGGCGGGGTTACCGGAAGTTACAGAGCAACCGGTTCAGGCATGACGTTTGAAAATGTACGTCGAGCATTGGCAGTCGTGGTTGCCATTGCCGCAATGTCTCTAGGAGCGTGTGGCCAGTTGAGGGCCGAAGTCAATTCAGCGGCAATTGACGAAATTTTTTCAAAATTTCCCGCTCGTGATCCGGGCTGTGCCGTGTTGGTGATTAAAGACGGCCGACGGGTATTCCGCAGGGGTTACGGCGTGGCAGAACTGCGGACCCGACAAAAGTTCGGACCTGAGACCAATTTCCGGCTGGCTTCCCTTACAAAACAATTTACTGCGATGGCAGTCATGCTATTGGTCCATGACGGCAAGTTGCGGTACGAAGATCGGCTAGCCGATATCTTTTCGAATTTCCCCGAGTATGGAAAAACGATCACGATCCGCCAACTCCTGAACCACGCCTCGGGCCTGGTTGATTACGAAGACATCATGGCGGTGCAATACAAAGGCGTTCCTGACGAGAGAATTCCGCAAATCAGCGATGCGGGTGTGCTCAAGTTGATGAAAGAGCAAACGAAGACGCGGTTTACACCGGGCACGCGGTGGGCCTACAGCAATTCTGGATACGTGGTGCTGGCACAAGTGGTGGAACAGCGATCGGGAATGCGGTTCGGGGATTTTTTGCGGACGCGCATTTTTGAGCCGCTGGATATGTCCGGCACGATTGCTTATGAGAAGGGCTTGAATGAGGTTGTGCACCGGGCGTACGGACATACGGCGAGCCGCGGTGTGTGGCGGCAGACGGATCAGAGTTCGACTTCGGCGACGCTGGGAGATGGTGGTGTTTATACGTCGTTGGAAGATCTTGAGAAGTGGGATCGAGCTCTGCGAGAGCATTCTTTGCTGAGCGAACGCGACATGCAGCCTGCGTACACGGTGGCGACCACTACGAATGGTGGGTCTTTGCATCAGCCCGATGGGAGCGCGGCTCCGCTGTATGGATTTGGATGGTTTCTTGATTCACACCGTGGGCATCGGCGTTACGCGCACTACGGCGAGACGGTTGGGTTTCGGAATGCTATTCAGCGTTTTCCGGATGACCGATTGACCGTGATTGTGCTTTCGAATCGCGCCGAAGTGAACGCGCCTGCATTGGCTGAGCGGGTGGCGGATCTTTTTCTGGGCAAGCCATAACGCCCGCTGTCCCCGACAAAACTTGATCAGACTCCTGTGGCAGTTTGAGCTTTTGCGATTGTGTCTTCCGATTGCGCTGCTGGGCGTGCGGGTATCTGCGGTAGAGACGACATGAGCCGGCGAGTATAAGCGTGAGTTGGCGCCGCAAAGATCTGGGCGGTCGGACCGCATTCTACGATCTGGCCTTCGTTGAGGATGGCGATGCGATGGCAGATTCCCGCGACGGACGGCAGATCATGCGAAATGTAAAGGATGGACATGCCAGTCTCGCGATTGAGACGCGCGAAGAGTTGGAGAATTTCAGATTGCGTGATCACGTCGAGAGCGCTGGTGGCTTCGTCGGCGATTAGCAGAGCGGGACGATGCATGACCGCCATGCCGATGAGCACGCGCTGGGCTTGCCCTACGCTTAATTGTGCGGGGCGCTTCTTCAGGAAGTCGTCTTCCGCCGGAAGGCTCACGCTGGTGAGTGCGGAACGGATTGCGGCTTCGCAATTGGCCTTCGTCGAGGCTGGGTCGCGGTGAGCGCGCCAAGTTTCTTCCAATTGCGTGCGGATGCGCAGAGCCGGATTGAGCGACGCTAGAGGGCTTTGCAGGACGAGGCTGAGCGCTCGTCCGCGAAGGCTGCGCAGGTCGCGTTCGCGCATCTCGAGCAAGTCGGTTCCCTGGAAAATTATCTTGCCTTGAACAGTGGCGCGCTGTCGGCCTAGCAGGCCGAGGATTGCGAGAGAGAGCGTGCTCTTGCCGGAGCCGCTTTGACCGATTAAGCCAAGGACTTCTCCCGTTTGGATTTCAAGAGACAGGTTGCGCAGGACCGGCTCTTTGCCGGGATAACGGACCGTTACCTCGGCAGAGAGCAACGCGGCATCGGATTGGGACGTGGCGGTAACCGTCATTGTCTGTTGACTAGAACGTGTTTCGCTTAGCGTCGCGCGCTTGCTGTTCCATTCATCGTCAGGCGCTCGGCGTTCCAGTAGGTTTGCGGGAAAAGGATGCCGGGTGTTGCTCCCGCGACTGAACTGGAGACTGCCGATAGTGCGTTGTTGTTGACCAGGTAAATGAAAGGCGCTTGCTCGTAGATGATCTGCTGCACGCGATCGAAACTTTGTTTGCGTTTCTTCGGATCGGAGGTTGACGCTTGCGCGCGCATCAGCTTGTCAATTTCAGCCTCCCAGGCGGTTTCCGGAGCTTTCTGCTTGGGATTCCAGGCGTGATTTTCGGCGGAACTCAGCCAGATGTTCATCTGGCCGTTGGGATCCAGATCCACGTTGCGGAATCCGAGGATGACGGCTTCGTAATTGAACTTTTGTGAAATGCGTTCAAGAAGCGAGGGAAAGTCAAGCGTGACGATGTTGACCTTGACGCCGATTTTGCCGAGGTCTTCCTGGATCAACACTGCCATGCGCTCGCGGGGTTTACTCCCAGCGCCAGTGGCGAGCGAGAACTCGACAGGGTTGTTGCTCTTGTCGAGAAGCGCGCCGTTCTGGAGATGGAAGCCGTCCGCCTTGAGCAATTCGAGCGCGGCCTGGATGTTGTATGCGATTGGCTTGAGATTGCTGTTGAACCAGAATTTGTTGGAGGGCGAAATGGGGCCGACGGCAGGCTGGGCATGCCCGTTGAAAACAATTCGGGCAACGTCTTCGCGATTGATCGCCGCGGACATGGCGCGGCGGAAATTCGTAGAGCGGAACCACGCGCGCTTGTATTCGGGGATTGGCGCGGTTGCGACTTGGTTGAACCACACGAAATCGGAATCGAGCGACGGGCCTGCATCGTGCACGAGTTGCGGCGAAGCGGAACCCAAACGGTCGAAATAGTCGGTGTCGAGAGTGTTGATGAGATCAAGCTCGCCTCGCTTGAAGCGAAGCATCTCAACATCACGATTGGGTTGGATATCAAGATGGATGGAATCGAGATAGGGCAAGCGGCGGCCCTGCGAATCCTTCTTCCAGTAGTTTGGATTGCGTTCGAGGTACAAGCTTGATCCCGCCTTGTATTCGGCGACTACGAACGGGCCAAGGACGGCGCGCTCTTTCTTGCCTGAGTGCGCGGACATGATCGCTACTTGATCAAACATGCGGTCCAGGCCGACAACAGGCGCGGGAAACCTGATGGTGATCTGCTCGGGTGAGATCACTTTTGTAACGATTGCGCCGGGGCCAGAACGGAATGAGTCCCCGGTGGACGAGTGGAGCGCGGGATCCATGGCGCGGTTCATGGTGAAGGCAACGTCTTCGGCCGTGAACGGCGTGCCGTCGGAGAAATGGATGCCGCGACGAAGTTTGAACGAGATCTGCTTGCCGTCGGCCGAGATTTTCCAGGACTCGGCTAGTTCGGGCTCCAGTGCCTGGGTTTGGCGGTTGATGCGGGCGAGCACGCCTCCGGTGAGATAGCGGACAGCGAGGGAGGCATCGTCGTCAACGAGGAGCGGGTCGAAGGTCTTGGGCTCGGCGCGCAGGCAGAATCGAAGGTCGCCACCGTTTTGTGCAATTGCGGTAGTGGCGACGAAGGCAAGGCAAAGTAGCAGCGTGGTTGCCCGGAGAGCTGAGGAGAAGGAGATTCCTCGCTTCGCTCGGAATAAAAACACTAAAGATGGGGACGTTGATTGGCGGCCGATCATGCGGTCACCTCCTCGTTGGACAAAAGAATTTGAAATGATGTCATTACTACGATGAGCAGGAGCAGAGGAACCAGACGCCAGGGTTCTTCGCGGAAAGAGATCAGGCCTTCGAGTTCCCGAAGCAGGCTTCCCCACGAAGGCAACGGTTCGGCGACACCGAGGCCGAGAACTCCGAGGTTCGCTTCACTCAGGATGAAAACAGGAATCGAAATCCAGAACTGCGCATAGAGCACAGGTTTCAGATTCGGAAGAACATGAATCAGGAAAAGGCGGGGGCCGTCGAGTCCAGAAGCGCGCGCCTGAAGTACGAAGTCGGAGTTGCGGAGGGCGTCGGCGCTGGTCGAAAGAACACGCGCGGAAGCCGCCCAACCGAGAACGCCCAGAATAAGAAACGTAACCAGTACAGACGCGAGCGGCGAAACGTTCAACGGCAGCAGCGCACGGACGGTGATCAGAAGGAAGAGCCACGGCAGAGAGAGAAAAAGGTCGGTGAAAGCGCGCGCGAGCTTCAACCAGATTCCGCCGAGATATCCGGCGAGTCCCCCGACCAGAGCCGCGAGCGCCGTGGAAATTAACGCGGCGGCGGGCGCGAGCAAGAGCGAAATGCGAGTGCCATAGAGCACGCGAGCAAAGCGGTCGCGTCCGACTTCATCGGTACCGAGAAGATGAGCGCGAGACGGCGGGGCGCCCGGGGTTTCGCGAAATTGTCTTGCGTATCCGTCGGGTGCGAGCCAGCCTGCGGCGAGCGAGAGCGCGCACACCGCGACGATGATTACACACGCGAACACACGGATAGCTTTCATGCTGGTTTTATGCGCGAGCCGGCCGCAGCATATGAACCATTACATCGGCTGAGGAATTGGCGAGCAAGGTTACGACTGTAACCAGCATGGTGAGGTTGACGAGGAGCGGAAGATCACGGGAAAGAGCGGCTTGCCAGGCGAGTTGGCCGATGCCGGGTAGTCCGCAGAGGCTTTCCACCGGAATGGCGGCACCGAGCGCCATGCTGATGGTGATGCCCGCGAGCGCAATCAGTTGGGGTCCGGCTACCGGGAGCACGTGGCGGGCAAGGATACGGAGTTCTCCGAGTCCGCGGGCGCGGGCAGCCAAAATGTGCGGCAAAGCATAAGCTTTCGCGAGTAGGTTGCGGGAATAGCCAAAGATCTTAGGGAAAACGATGAGCGCGATCGCAAGATAGCCCGGCGCATTGAGAATCACCGAGGCGAGGGCGAGCACTGCTGCCGGAATACAAAGGAAAACGCCGCTCAATACAGTGCCCAGAAGATCCGACGCGGGTTTCTGCCAGAGGCAAGCGGCGAAGGCCAAAGTTGACGCCAGCAGCCAACCTAGCAGCAAGCCGGTGCCTGCCACGCGCACAGTCACGGGCAAGCGATCCCGCAAGAGGTCCTTCACCGGTTGTCCCAATGCCTGGGACGTGCCGAGATCGCCGTGAACCGCGTTGAAAAGATACGTCGAGTAGAAGTCGAGAATGTTGTGGTGAGAGGCGTGCTCCGCGCGAATGGCGCGAATGCTCTCGGCACTGAGAGAAGGATCCATCTCACGGGCGTCTGAGTCGAAACCGGGGGCCAAGCGCACGAGGGTAGCGGAAAGCAATCCGCCAAGCAGGACGAGAGCAACGATTGAGGCGAGATGGCGGGCGATTCTCTCGAGCATGTGAGGACCTAGTTCACCGTCGCGCCACGAGCGCGGGATGGCGGAAGCTCTGCGGCGCGGTCGGGTTCGGCGTGGTGCAGTTGCTTCATGGAGTACATGCGCCGGTCGGCTTCGGCGAGCAGGCGTTCGACATCAAAGCCATCCTGCGGGCAGAAAGCTGTTCCCACGCTGAGCGAGACCAGGTTGCGTCCGGCGATCTTGCGACCGGATTCAATTGCGAGTTCGTTGAGGCGAGAGGCTTTTTCGGCGGCTGCCTCGGGCTGCATCCCTGGGGCGACGATGACGAATTCGTCTCCGCCCATGCGGGCGACGTAATCGTAGCCACGGCAGGTTTCTTTCAGGTGCGCGGCAAAGTCCTTGAGGAGGTTGTCGCCTTCGAGGTGACCGTAGAGATCGTTGATCTGCTTGAAATTGTCGAGATCGCAGACCATGACGGACAGCGCAGTGCCGGTGCGGCGGCAGCGCGCCAGTTCGCGCGAGAGATGCACGTAGAGCGACCGCGCATTGGGCAAGCCGGTGAGGTAGTCGGTGATAGCGGAACTCTCGGCCTGCTGAAACTTCAGAGCGTTTTCGATGGACAGAGCGATCTTGGCGCTGACGGCAAGCAGAATGCGCAGGTGGTCCGCGGTGAAAGCATCGCGTTCGGAGCGATACATGGCAAGCACGCCAACCACGCCGTTGAGACCTTCGAGCGGCACTGCGAGTATGGATCGCTGCGTAGTGAATTTTGCAGGATCGGAAACGTAGCCTGCTTCGATTTCGGGGTTGCCGTTGACGATAGGCCTGCGATTCTCGGCGACCCAACCGCAAATTCCCTCGCCGCTCTTGATGTTGAGAGAAGACAGCAGACGGAAGTTGTCGCCGCTCACCAACTCGGGTACGAGTTGGTCGTCCTTCAAAAGGAATACAACCATCGAATCGTACGGAACCAGTCTCCGCAAACGCACGGAGAGCACAGAAAGAGTCTCGCCAAGGCTGAGCGAATTGCCGAGATCCTGGCTGAGTTCGAACATGGTCTGCGCTTCCTGACGAGCGGAGGCGATGGAGGAGAGGAAGTCGGCTTCGCTGGCATGAGCAGGCGGAGCGGCAGACTGTTCGAAACCGGCGGCCGGTTCGACCTTTCTATCAACACGCACTTGCACGGAAAACCCCGGTTCTTCGCTGTGTTCTGTGGAGACGGCCAGCGCTTCGAGTTCGCGATAGCGGCGCGCGAGAACTTCGACTACGGCGGGATCGAAAGACGAGCCGGACATGCCCGCAACCTGATCCATGGCGGCATCCAGAGGTAAGGCGTTGCGATACTGGCGATGAGACGCCAAGGCGTCCAGGCAATCCACCGCCGCGAGAACGCGGGCTCCTCTCGGAATTTCTTCCCCTTTTAAACCGTCAGGATAGCCGGATCCGTCCCAACGTTCATGGTGCGACCGAACGATGGGAGCGACGGGATAAGGGAAGGCGACGCGCTGCAGAATTTCCGCGCCGACGATCGGATGAATCTTCATCTTCTCGAATTCTTCGGGAGTTAGGCGGCCGGGTTTGTTGATGATGTGTTCAGGAACCGCCAGCTTGCCGATGTCGTGCAACAGGGCGGCGGCACGCAAGGCCTCAACCTCTTCCGGGGTAAAGCCAAGATCTTTTGCGATTTCAAGCGCGTAAACGCGAACGCGCTGGAGATGCTTGTGGGTGGTGTGATCTTTGGCTTCAATCGCGAGCGCGAGCGCCTCGATGGTACGGAGATGGAGTTTTGCGACGTCCTCGACATGGTGCTTTTCAACTTCCACATGTTTCTTTTCCGCTTCCAGTCGCTCGAGATACAGACGGTAGGAGCGATAGACCCAGTAAATGACGGGTAGGACCAACAGAGTGGTTTGCCAACCGGTGGAGCGGTTGACGAAGTCCACAACGAAGACCACCGCAGCGCCGACCAGATAGTAGGGAAAAGACCAGAAGTAGCATTCTGACCAGACTTTGCGGGGCGATTTGCCCTCGGTCAGCGAAATGATGATCGTGACTGGCAGAGTATTTGCCAGAAAGAAAATGAGGGCAGTGGCAACAAGGA
>Ga0302322_100001168_pt1 | contig 21375 bp, 19 predicted proteins | sample Fen_T0_2_FD_203757 | JGI IMG/M metagenome (GOLD analysis project Ga0302322, IMG submission 203757) | Peat permafrost microbial communities from Stordalen Mire near Abisko, Sweden - Fen_T0_2 | ecosystem: Environmental > Terrestrial > Soil > Wetlands > Permafrost | place: Sweden: Abisko...
AAGAAGGCGAAGAATCCCAGAATGATAATGACGTCGTGCAGGTTGGCGATGATGGTGGCGAGCGCAAATCTCCATTCGAACCGCATCCACAGGTAGAGCATGATGCCTACGCAAACGAAGAACAGGGCAGCAGCGCCGTCGGTGGCGAGTTCCTTGCCGACCTGTCCGCCGACGAACTCGGCGCGCAGCCGATTGGCGGTCGGGTCGGTCTTGATCTTCTCGCGATCATAGTCGAGGCCAAGCGGGATCAACGCTTCGATGACGGTGTTCTTCTGCTGCTCCATCAATTCATTTTGACTGACTCCCTGTGCCAGCTTCAGGGGCAGGCGAATCAGCACGTCGCGCGACGAGCCGAAATTCTGCACCGAGACCTCCGGGAAACCCTTCTTTTCGAGTTCGGCGCGGATACCGGCTACGTCGGCTTCCTGCTTGAACGGCGCCTCGATGACGGTGCCACCGAGGAACTCGATCGAGAAATTGAGGCCCTTGGTGGACAGGAACACCACCGCCAGCAGGAAGGTGATGAACGAGATCGCGTTAAACACCAGCGCGTGGCGCATGAACGGGATCGGTTTTTTGATGCGAAAGAATTCCATGCTCGCTACCTTTCAGGCGTTCGCCCCGCGAAGCGGGGCGACGTTTACATTCGTTATGCCGTTTTGTGCCAATCGACGTTGCCGATCATCAGCTTCGCGACCTTCTTTTGGCTGCCGTAAATCAGGTTGACCATGCCGCGCGAAATCATCACCGCGGAAAAAATCGAAGTGACGATGCCGAGACAATGCACCACCGCAAAACCGCGCACCGGACCCGAACCCCAGATCAGCAGCGCGAGGCCGGCGATCAGCGTGGTGATATTCGAGTCGATGATGGTATCGAGCGCGCGATCGTAGCCCGCCGTAATCGCCATCTGCGGCGACATGCCATGGCGCAATTCTTCACGGATGCGCTCGTTGATGAGCACGTTGGAGTCGATCGCCATGCCGAGCGTCAGCGCGATGGCGGCGATGCCGGGCAGCGTCAGCGTCGCCTGCAACATCGACAGCACGGCGATCAACAGCAGCAGATTGCAAGACAGCGCCACCACCGACACCACGCCGAATAGCATGTAATACGCCACCATGAACACTGCAATCAGGGCGAAACCGAACAGTAGCGACTTCTGGCCCTTTTCGATGTTCTCCTTACCCAGGCTGGGACCCACGGTACGTTCTTCGATGATATCCATCGGAGCGGCCAGGGCGCCGGCACGCAGCAACAGGGAGAGGTTATTGGCTTCCTTGGTGCTGCCCATGCCGGTAATCCGGAAGTTGGCGCCCAGCTCCTGCAGGATGTTGGGCCAGGTCAGCACCTCGGGCTTGCCCTTCTCGATCATGATGATGGCCATGCGCTTGTGCACATTATCGCGCGTCACCTGCGTCATGATGCGGCCGCCCGTGGCATCCAGTTTTACATTGACGGAAGGCTGCTGGTATTCATCGAATCCGGCACTGGCATCGGTAATCTTGTCGCCGGTCATGACGACCTGCTTTTTCACCAGCACTACTTCTCCGCGCGAACCGATCATCTTTTCAGTGCCGAAGGGGGCCGGCTCGGTGCGATAGCGCTCGAAGGCATCGCCGCCGGGGCCGCTTGCGAATTCTTCCGGAACCAGACGAATTTCCAGCGACGCCGTACGGCCGATCACGTCTTTGCAGCGGGCCGGGTCGAGGCAGCCTGCCAGTTCCACCAAAATGCGCCCTTCGCCCTGCTTTTGCACCACCGGTTCGGAAACACCCAATTCGTTGACGCGTTTGCGTAGTGCTGTAATGTTCTGCTCCAGCGCCTTGTCCTTCAGCTTGATGATCGCTTCGGGCTTGATGGTGGCAGTGATCGTCGATTCGTCGGCGGTGCTCGATTCGCGCATCAGCAATTCAGGATAAAGGGAATCGAATTCCTTGCGCGCCTTGGCCAATTCGGCGGCCTCCTTGAAGCGCACGATCACCCGGTCTGCTTCGCGCGACACGCCGTTGTAGTAAATTTTCTTTTCGCGCATCAGGCCGCGCATCTCGCCGGCATAGCGTTCGACTTCCTTGTCCTGTGCGGCCTTCATGTCGACCTGCATCAGGTAGTGCACGCCGCCACGCAGATCTAGGCCCAGGTACATTGGCAGGGCATTGATCTTGGTGAGCCAGTCGGGCGAATTGGAAGTTTGCGACAATGCCACCACGTAGTTCTCGCCAAGCTTGGCGGCGATGGTGTCCTTGGCCTTGATCTGAACATCAGGATCGGCGAACTTGATCTTGAGCGCATCGCCTTCCAGTTGCACTTCGCCTGACAGTTTGGCCTCCTTCAACAGGTCTTGCACCTGTGTCTGGGTGGCGGCATCGATTTTGGTCGAGCGCAAGCCGGAGATTTGCACCGACGGCGAATTGCCGAAAATGTTCGGCAGGGTGTACAAAACGGCCAGCGTCAGCGCGAGCCCGATGACGATGTATTTCCAGGCGGGATATCGGTTCATGGAGTTCTCTTCATTCCTGGCGGCTGCCCAAGGCAGAAACGCCGTGCAGTGGCAAGTGCGCGGCTACTTGCCGACGACATCCTGGTAGGTGCCGGTCGGCAGCAGCGTGGTGACGGTGTGCTTTTGCAGGTGGATCACCGTGCCGGAAGCGACTTCCAGCCCGATGTAGGTGTCGGTCACCTTGACGATCTTGCCGATCATACCGACGGCAATCACTTCGTCACCCTTTTTCAGCGCGTCCACCAGCAGCTTCTGCTCCTTGGCCTTCTTGGTCTGTGGTCGGATCATCATGAAATACAGCAACACGAACATGATGACGATCGGCAGCAGGCCGAACATGCCACCATCGGCGGCGGCCGGTGCTGCAGTCTGGGCGAAGGCGGAACTAATCATTGCAAACATCTCCTGTACGCATCATTTCCGCGCCGATTGCGCGGTTGGGACGGTGAGCCCGAAAGTGAATTTTCACGCAACCCGGGTACCGCCAAAGCAACTGGAAATTATACCAGTTCAGGCGTCCGCTTCGTCGGCGGCGCGCAGCCGGTCGGCGTGGAATTGGCGCGTAAACGCCTCGAATTGCCCGGTTTCGATGGCCGCGCGCATCTCCCGCATCAACTGCTGGTAGTAGAACAGGTTGTGGATGGTGTTCAAGCGGGCGCCGAGAATCTCGTTGGCACGCTGCAAATGGTGCAGGTAGGCGCGCGAAAAGTGCCGGCAGGTGTAGCAGGTGCAGGTCGCATCCAGCGGTGCTGTGTCCTCGCGATGCTTGGCGTTGCGGATCTTGATGTCGCCGAAACGGGTAAACAGCCAGCCGTTGCGGGCATTGCGGGTCGGCATCACGCAGTCGAACATGTCGATGCCCTGGCTCACTCCCTCGACCAGGTCTTCGGGGGTGCCGACGCCCATCAGGTAGCGCGGTTTGTCGGCCGGCATCTGCGGGGCGGTATGGGCGAGGACGCGGCTCATGTCCTCCTTGGGCTCGCCGACCGAAAGGCCGCCGATGGCGTAGCCGTGAAAGCCGATATCCGTCAATCCGGCCAGCGATTCATCGCGCAGTTCCTCGTGCATGCCGCCCTGCACGATGCCGAACAGGGCATTGGGATTCTCGAGCCGCTCGAATTCGGCCTTGCAGCGCGCCGCCCAGCGCAGCGACAAGCGCATCGATGCGCCGGCTTCATCCGGTGTCGACGGATAGGCGGTGCATTCGTCGAATACCATGACGATGTCGCTGTCCAGCGTGCACTGGATGCGCATCGATTCTTCCGGCGAAAGGAAGCACTTGTCGCCGTTGACCGGCGAACGAAAGGCGGCACCTTGCTCGCTGATCTTGCGTAGGTCGCCCAGGCTCCACACCTGGAATCCGCCGGAATCGGTCAGGATCGGCCGATCCCAGCCCATGAAGCGGTGCAGGCCGGCGTGCTTCTCGATCACGGCGAGGCCGGGCCGCAGCCACAGGTGAAAGGTATTGCCGAGCACGATTTCTGCGCCGATTTCGCGCAACTCCAGCGGGCTCATCGCCTTTACCGTGCCATACGTACCGACGGGCATGAATACCGGGGTTTCCACTAGGCCATGCGCCAATCGCAATTGCCCGCGGCGGGCGCGCCCGCAAGTTCCCTGCAAATGAAATTCCAATGCCATACTTCCTGTCAAAAGTTGCCGCATTATCGCACTGCGGCCGATTGGCGACCGATGAGGATCCGGCGTCGTCATTCGACGACACAATTTCGATTTGTTTCAATTGTTTACCTGCCATGTTCAGTGCAGTCTCGACATGACAGTAAAATCGCTGGATTATTCAAAGAAAAATTCCGTAGGGCGCGTTGGAAAAAATACCCAGTAACAAACTCAAAATAGGCATGTTCGTGGCCGAACTCGACCGGCCTTGGATCGACACGCCCTTCTTGCTGCAAGGTTTCCTGCTGGAGGACGCCGAGCAAATCAAGCAGCTGCGCGAGTTTTGCGAGTGGGTGTGGATCGACCCGCGCCGCTCGGTCGGCGCCGATTTCGACAAGCCGATCGCAAAGAAGGCCCAGGAACGCCGTGACCTCGGCACGGAACCGCGCGTGGTCATGCAAAAAATCCAGAAGCCCTCCGGTACCGGCACGCCTTCCGCCGCACCGATCGCGACGCGCAAGCAATTGCTGCCTGCGCGCGGATCGACCAGTGCCGAAGCGAAAGCCCGCGGCTCCAAAGGCAAGCCGCGCGACTTTGCCTATGAAACCAAGCGTTCGTCGGGCGAAAGTTCTGCCGAAAGCGACTCGCCGGCGATGGAGCGCGACCAGCCCGCCGCGGCGAGCGGTTCCGGAGGTGGCTTGCGCGGCCTGTTCGGCCAGTTGAAGGAAAGCGTCTCGCAACTGTTTGCGCGCGAACAGGAAGACAAGCCCGATTACGATTCGGTCGAAGACGTAACGCGTCCGCGCGAAGATGCAGAGCGCCCCGGTTTCATCCCCGAGACGGTGCTGCTCACCGTCTACGAGGACGAAAAAACGGTCGAAAACGAAATGGAAGCGGCCACTGCCGCGTTCCAGCGCACCAGCGAGTTGCTCGAAAAAATGGTTGCCGATGTTCGTTCCGGCGACAACCTGCAACTGGAGGGTGCCGACGAAGTGATCGACGAAATGGTCGACAGCATGGTGCGCAATCCCGATGCCATGATGTGGGTCGGGCGCCTGCGCGAACTCGACCTCTCCTCGTACAGCCACGGCCTTACCGTGGCGATCAACCTGGTGGCGTTCGGACGGCATCTCGGTTACCCCAAGGAACAACTCTCGCATCTCGGCCTGATCGGCCTGTTGCTCGATATCGGCAAGATCAAGCTACCGACCGAGCTGCTGGAACGCAAATCCCGTTTCACGCCGGCCGAATACGAATTGGTGAAAAAGCACGTGCAGCTTGGTTTGCAGATACTGGAAAACACGCCTGGCCTGCATCCCGACGTCACCGACGGCATTGCGCACCACCACGAACGGGTCGACGGCAGCGGATACCCGCTGGCATTGTCCGGCGACAAGATCAGCATTTTCGGCCGCATGGCCGCCATTGCCGACACGTTCTCGGCCGTCACCAAGGCGCGTCCTTACGCGGAAACCGTGGCCCCGCACGAGGCGCTTCGCATGTTGACCGAATGGAGCGGCCGCCAGTTTCAGCCGGAAATGGTCGAACAATTCATCCAGTCGATCGGCGCGTTTCCGGTCGGCAGCCTGGTTGAACTTTCCACCGGCGAAGTCGCGGTGGTGGTCACCCACAACAAGACCAAGCGGTTGCGGCCGAAGGTGCTGATCGTCACCGACCCGGACAAGACGCCGCGACGCCACCCCAGCACGCTTGACCTTCTCTACGACGTTTCCGACCACCCCGTGCATATCCGCCGCGGCCTGGCCAGCAATGCATTCGGCATCGACGCGCGCGAGTACTACCTCGCCTGATCGACGCCGGCCGATGCCATGAGCGAAATCCCGACGCGTCCCGCGCCCCCTGCCGGCCCCGGCGTCGATGTGCACGCCAATACCCAGCAGCTGGACCGCCAGCACTTGCGGGTCGCGCTGGACAATGCGGTGCAGCACGCGCGCATGTCGCAGCGCAACGTCTCGGTTTTGATGGTGAAACTCGACCGCCACGATCGTCTCGACGCCATCATCGGCGCGCCGACCGGCGAAATCATGCGGCAGGCACTGGCTCGATTGCCCGCGATCCTGCGACCGGCAGACCGCTACGTGGCCGTATCGGACGACAAAATCTGCGTGCTGCTGCCCAACCTGAAATCGAGCGCGCAGGCATTGCTCGCCGCCGACCGCATTCATCAGACGCTGGCCGCGCCGTATCCGGGCGATCAGCGCCAATCGATCGTGCGGCCGGTGATCGGCATCGGCTGCTTTCCCGAGCATTCGGCGACCGCCAACGATCTGATTGTTCACGCCGACATCGCTCGCCGGGTGGCACGCTCGCGCGATCTCGCACAGCATATTTACCAAGGTGACGAGCACGACGAGTCCGAAACGTATACGGGCCTAGACAGCGCGTTGCGCAATGCCTTGCGCGCCAATCAGTTGTCGATGTCGTACCAGCCGCAAGTATCGTTGGCCGACGGCAGGTGCCACTCGGTCGAGGCGCTGTTGCGTTGGGATCTGCCCGAGCGCGGTACGATTTCGCCGGTCGCGATCGTCCGCATCGCCGAACTCAACGGCCTGATGGGGGCGCTGACGACCTGGGTGCTGGCCACCGCCTTGCGTCACCAGTCCGAATGGCGGCGCGAAGGACTCGACATCAACATGGCCATCAATCTTTCGCCGCTGAACCTGGTCGATCCCGGCTTCACCGATGTGGTCGAGCAATGCCTCGGCACCTGGGGCAGCGATCCGGCCAAAGTAACGTTGGAAATCACCGAGAGTTCGACCATCGAACACGCCGAGCAGTCGCTCGCGGTCCTGCAGGACCTGAAGAAAAAGGGCCTGCATCTATCGGTGGACGATTTCGGTACCGGTTACTCTTCCCTGTCGTACGTAAAACGCTTTCCGCTCGATGAGCTGAAGATCGACAAACTGTTCGTCCAGCACATGCACGATTCGAAGCGCGACGGGCAGATTGTCCGTTCGGTAATCGATCTCGCCCACAATTTCGAATTGACCGTGGTCGCGGAGGGCGTGGAAGACGAATCGACTTATCGCGACCTGAAAAAGATGGGCTGCGACAGCGCGCAGGGCTACATCGTATCCAAGCCGCTGACCCCGGCGGAATTGAGAACCTGGATCAAGTCCCGGCCGACCTGAGGCCGCCGGTCACACTTCCCATTTGGGCCTGACGCCGCGATCCGAATCGATTGCGTCGAACAGGCCCGCGACCTGAACGCGCTCCTGTTCACTGAGTTCCGGGCGCCAGACTTCGAAGATCAGGATAACCCTGGTTTCGGCGCTGTCATTCCACGCCTCGTGTTCGATGGTGTCGTCGAACAGCCAGGCTTTGCCCTTCACCCACTCGCGCGTTTCGTTGCCCACGCGCAGACGGCAACCGGCCGGAACGATCAGTGGCAAGTGGCATAGCAGGCGCGTGTTGACCATGCCGTGGTGCGGCGGGATATGCGCTCCAGGCCGCAGCAGCGAGAAGAAAATAGACGGCGAGCGGAAGGTGGTCCGGCAAATGGGCAGGCCTTCCAGGGCGGCCAGCGTCTTGGGGCAGCGCGGAGCATTTTCCGCCACCAGTTCCCCGTCTTTCCAGAGGTAGAAAGCGCTCCAGGCAGGATTGTTCAATAGTCCGACCTGTTCTCGTGGCGGCCGCTCCGGATTGTCCTGCACGTAGGGTTGAAAGGCCGCGCTTTCCCGCATGACCTCCAGCACTTCGGCGCATATATCGTCGGTCGCCGCCTCCACCCGATCCAGCCAAGGGAATTCGCTCCGATCGAAAAACTGCCTTTGCGGCAACTCGGGAAAAAAATAGTAGCGCGGCTGCTGCGTATAGATCTTGCGGCGGCCAAACATGATGTCGATGGATGCGTCGAAGCGGGAATCGCCGTGGCCGCCGGTCACGCCCGCTTTGGCGAGCGAACCGCGCACGCGGGCCTCTGCGTCGTCGGCAAACCGTTCGCTGATGGCAGCGGCCCGATCGACTTCGCGCTGGATTTCCGGCGCAAGCCTGGCGCCGGCGCGCGCCTGCTGAACGGCTTGCTGGTAGTGTGCCGCGGCGCTGCGCATATTGCCCGCATTGGCCAATTCGTCCGCTTTGAATATCAGGGCCATCATGTGGCGGGGATCGAGCTGCAACGCGCGATCTACCGCAGCCAATGCGCCGTCGGGGTCGTGATCCGCGCGACAGGCTGCTGCCATGGCAAGATGCACCGAAGCATCGGCTCTACCGGTGGCAATAACGCGGTCGAATTCGACGCGTGCCCGCTTGGCATCGCCGGCCTGCAATGCAGCCAATCCGGCCTGGACCAATTTTCTGATATCGGTTTGAGGCTGATTCATTTTTTCCGAAGCATAACCAATTGCTGGACGGCATTATGCACGAAGGTGCGCAACCCATGCGCCGCCCATGGCAAAATCAGCAATCCAAGCGGCAAAAAAAGCGTTCATGACCCCTTATCTCGAACTGATGCGCCACGTGCTCGAACACGGCGTGGAAAAAACCGACCGCACCGGCACCGGCACCCGCTCCGTGTTCGGCCACCAGATGCGCTTCGACCTGCAGGCCGGCTTTCCGCTGGTGACGACCAAAAAGCTGCACCTCAAGTCGATCATCCACGAACTGCTTTGGTTCCTGAAAGGCGATACCAATATCGCCTACCTGAAGCAACACGGCGTCAGCATCTGGGACGAATGGGCCGACGCCAACGGCGACCTGGGGCCGGTGTACGGCTATCAATGGCGTTCGTGGCCCGCGCCGGACGGACGCCATATCGACCAGATCGCGGAAATTCTCCAGCAAATCCGCACCAATCCGGATTCGCGCCGCATCATCGTTTCGGCCTGGAACGTGGCGGAGATTCCCAGGATGGCGCTGGCGCCTTGCCACGCCTTTTTCCAGTTTTACGTTGCCGATGGCAGGCTATCCTGCCAGATGTACCAGCGTAGCGCCGACATTTTCCTGGGAGTTCCGTTCAACATCGCTTCCTACGCGCTGCTGACGATGATGGTGGCGCAAGTCTGCGGTTTGCGATACGGGGAATTCGTGCATACGCTGGGCGACGCCCATCTGTACCTCAACCACCTCGACCAGGCGCGCGAACAGCTGTCGCGCGCGCCAAGACCGTTGCCGACCATGACGCTGAATCCGAACGTCACCGATCTGTTCCAATTCGCATTCGAGGATTTCACGCTCACTGGCTACGATCCGTACCCGGCCATCAAGGCGCCGATTGCCGTATGAGGCTCGCGTGAACCGCCTTTCGCTGATCGCCGCGCTGGCGAAAAATCGCGCCATCGGCATCGGCAACAAAATGCCGTGGCATTTGCCGGCCGACTTTGCCTGGTTCAAGCAAAATACTCTCGGCCACCCTGTCATCATGGGCCGCAAGACCTTCGATTCGATCGGCAAGCCCTTGCCGGGTCGGCGCAATATCGTCGTGACACGCAACCCGGCATTGCTATTGCCGGGCGTCGAGATGGCGCACTCGCTGGCAGACGCGATCGCCATGACGCAGGATGCCGACCCATTCATCATTGGTGGTGCCACCCTGTATGCCGAAGCAATGCCGGTGGCCACGCACCTGTACTTAACCGAAGTCGACGCCGAGCCCGCCGCCGATACTTTCTTTCCTGCGTGGTTGCCCGCGGAGTGGCGCGAAGTGTCCCGACAACACCGCGATGCCGATGCCGTCAACCTGCACGCAATGGATTTCGTGGTGTGGGAACGAAACGGCCGGGGCACCGGCTGATTGCGTCAGGGTACGGCGACGCCAAGTTGCCGTAGATAGGTCGCGATCGACGGCGGGATCGGGCCCCGTTCCGCCGCGCGTTCGGTCCACAGCCGCGCCTCGTCGAGCCTGCCTACCGCCGCAAGTGAAATTGCCGCTCCCAGCATCCAGCGGGGTTCTCCGCCGCGCAAGCGCAGGGCGCCAAGATACGACTCCGACGCTTCGACGTGCATGCCAAGCCGTTGTTGTGCATTGGCGCGCAAGGACCATGCATCGGCATCGTCGATGAAGCGGCTTTCCAGCCTCTTCAGTAAATCGAGGGCTGCCTGAGGCTGATTCTCGCTGACCAGCATGCGCGCCAATTCCCGGGCCAATGGTTGGGTGGCGGCCGCGTCCCGGTGCTCTTCAGCGGCCGCGAGCGCCTGCCGCAGAGTCTCGATCGCGGCCGCGTGCGCTCCGTCATTCCACAGCACGCGGGCGGCCCGCACCGTTTCCTCGCCGGCGATTTGGCGAATCGCAATCGACGACTTCGAACTGTCCGACGGCCGCACCTGAGACGCGGGACTTGCCGTGGGGCTTGGCGCCAGCGTCAACGCCGACAAATGGGTCGAAAGGCGCAACAAGTCCGCTGCCGACTGGCGCGCTTGCCGGGATTCCTTCTTCTTGGGCGCTGTCTCGACCGGCGGTGCGGGTACCACCGGCGAAGCCGACGCCGGTGTTGTCGCTACAATCACCGGCGCGACGGCCGCCGGTGACGCTGCGGCGACTGCGGGCTCGGGCGTCGCGGCAGAGGCCATCGTTGGCGGCGGAATGGCCGCCGCCAGCGCGGGTGGCGGCACAACGATGGGCGGCGGCGCGGACACGATGCGCGCCGGCTCTTGCCGAAACATATCGCGGTTTTGCCAGCACAAGGCAGCCAATAGCGCGGCGATCGCCAGCCACATCGCGAGCCGACCGGCGCGCCTCCTGGAGGGCTGCGGCAATGGCGCGTGCGCGACGGGCGCTGCGGCCGATGCGTGGCCCGCTGCGGCGCGGCGCCGGTCGATGTCCTGCAGCATTTTGTTGACGACGCTCACGAAGCGTCCACTGCGGACAGTAAACGCTTCAGCCACGCGCGCGGCCACCACTGCGGCGATACCGAAGCGGTATCGTCGGCCGCGAGCACCACGTGCTGGCGGGTGATTTCGAGCGTGCCTTCGCCGAAGGCCAGCATCATCGCCTTGTGCGCGACCACGTTGATAATGCGCGGGATTCCGCCGCTGCGGCGTGCCAGTTCCGACAACGCCGCGGCGGTAAAAATCGGCCGCGATGCACCCGCCACCTGCAGGCGGTAGTTCACGTACATGCCGACATCCTCCTCTCGCAGCGGCTCGATGTAATCGGCGAAGCCGATGCGCTGCGTGAGTTGGCGCAAGTGCGGCTGGTCGAGCTTGGCGTCGAGTTCGGGCTGGCCGAACAGGACGATTTGCAGCAGCTTGTGTTTTTCGGTCTCGATATTGGACAAGAGGCGCAGGCTCTCCACCGTCTCGTCGGGAATGCACTGCGCCTCGTCGATGATCAGCACCACGCGGCGACCGTCATTGGCGTGGCCGGCAAGGCAAGTCTTGAGTTCCTTGACGATGTGGTGCGCCGAGGCGTCGACCGGCACTTCGATCTCGAGTTCTTCGCAGACCGCGAGCAACATCGCACGCGCATCCAGTGCGGGATTGGGGATATAGGCGGTAACGCAATTGTTGGCGAGCGCCGCCAGCAGCCGCCGGCACAGCAGGGTTTTGCCGCAGCCGACTTCGGCGACGATCTTGACAAAGCCCTCGCCGGACTTTACGGCCACCAGCAAGGTATTCAGCGCATTTTGCGCGCCGCGATGGGCAAAAAAGAACGCCGTATCCGGTGTGAGCGAAAACGGCGTTTCCTTCAAGCCAAAATGATGCAGATACATTACTGCGCCTTGCTGCCTCCGACCGTGATGACGCGGCGCGCAGCATCGAGTTCATCGACGCGATCGCGGGCATCGCGGCCACGCTCCGCCCAATCCTCACTGGTGCGGATGATGGTCGGCTTGATCAGCACCACGAGTTCGCGCTTGGCGGACGCCTTTTGCTGATTGCCGAGCAGGTTGGAAAAGAACGGAATGTTGGTGGAGCCGGGCAAGCCGGATTTGGTGCCCTGCGCGGTCAATTGCATCAGCCCACCGATGGCAACGATGTTGCCGTCGGTCACCCGCACCACGGTATCGGTCTCGTTGGTGGAACTCGACGGCAGCGGCAGTCGGTAGGTGCCGATGGTGCCGAGGTCGATCTGCTTGGTCACCTCGGTCACGGTGGTGATACTGGGGTGCACGTGCAGGGTGATGGTATCGCCCTGGTCGATTTGCGGCGTCACGTCGAGCGCTATGCCGGAAAAGAACGAGGTCAGGTTAACCGTCGGCAGGGTCGTCGAAGTGCCGGTGGCAATGGTGCCGGTGGTGATGGTGCCGCCGGTGATGCTGGTGACGAAATAATCATCGCTGCCGACTTTCAGTACCGCCTGCTGGTTGTTCAGCGTAGCCACACGCGGGCTGGACAGGATCTGGGTATTGCCCTGTGTCTCCAGGAACGTCAGCACACCTTCGAAGCCATTAGTGGCGAAAGCCAGGCCGAAGATGCCGCTACCCAACGCCGGGAAACCGGTCGCGTCCTGCAATAGCGGGGTGGTGGTGCTGGGGAGCACGGGGACCTTGCCGTCGGGCGAGTTCATCAGGAAATTCCGGTTCGGCGTGGTGGCCGAACCGATCACGCCTCCCGACCCGCGGCCGCGCAGGATCGACCAGTCGATGCCGCTTTGGAAGCCATCTCGCAATTGCACTTCGACGATCTTGGCTTCCAGCATTACCTGCCGCTCGACGGAAATGCGCATCGCCTTCAGGAAGGCTTCCACCTGGCGCAATTCATCGGGCATGGCTCGCACCGCGATCACGCCGGACTGCGGACTCACCACCACATTGCGGCCGGCCGCCGCACCGACGATGCCGCGCAACGACTCGGTGATCTCGGCCCAGAAGTCGGTCTTGGTGGTGGTCGATACTTTGGCGTTCTCCTGCGGCTGGAACTGCTGTTGGTTGGGCTGTCCGCTGTTGGGGTAGTTCTGCTGCTGGCCGCCGGACGAGTTACCGCCCTGCGTCGGCGCCTGGGTGCCGGAACTTACCCGCACTTCACTCTTGCCGTTGCGTTGCGCGTTGAGGTAATTGACGGCGTAAATGCGCGTCTGCAAGGTCGGCGCGTAGACGACGATGCGCCGTCCGTCGATCCTGAAATCGTAGCCGTACACGTCGCGGATCGCTTCCAGCGCCTCGCGCACCGTCACACCGCGCAGGGTCACCGACAGGGTACCGGTCACGTCCGGATGCATCAGCATGCTGTACCGGGTATCGGTGACCATGGCCATGAACACCTCGCGGGCCATGGCGTTGTTGACGATCAGGTCGAAACGCGCCTCGGCGGGGACGGCAGCAGCACTGGTCGCCTCATTGGCTTGCAGCGCGTCGCTGATCTGCGGAGGCACCACCACCGGCGGGCGGGCGGTGGATGCCTGCGCCAATTCACCGCGAATCGCTTGTGCGGGATCGGTCTTCGGGCCGCTGCCGGCGCAGCCGAGCAGAACGGCGAGTACGCCGGCCAGCGCGGCATTGCACAGCGCGGATCGCGACGGCTGCGAACGTATAGATAGATTCATTTCTTGTGTCCTTTTTTGCTCGTGGCCGCTTCTTCGCCGAGCGTGATGACCGGCGAACTCGTGCGGGGCGGACGTTTTTCGACTCCATCAAACAACGAAAGCTTTCTCGTGCCTTCCACACCATGCATCCAGATCTCCGCTTCGCCGATCTTCTCGATGCGCGCGCCGTCGATGCTGTCGCCCACCTTATAGCGGCGCCCGTTCCACACCAGCAGGTGCTCACCGTTTACTACCACGACCTGCCGCGGCTGAAACAAGGACGCAGCCTGTTGCACCGGCGGATTCAGCACCGCACTGTAGGCCGCAGGCGGCTTGGTAGGATCTCGCAGTGCCGCCGGTGCGGGCGTTTGCGCCACCGCCAAAGTTGACGCTACCAGCAGACATGCCTGCATCATGGCTTTCATGGCGCAGCTCCCGCAACCAGCAGCCGCACCGTAACTTGCGGCGGGACAGTATCGGCGGCCAATCTCAAGGCACTCCAACGTACCGAGGGCAGCGCTTGTTCGAGACTGACCAGGCAATCCATCAAATCAAGATAGCTGCCCGACAGGGTGATGTCCAGCGCGGCCCGCTGTGGCGCGGCCGCCAGCGACGGATTGGCCGCCAGCGCGGCCGCCGAGGGCGTATCGCCCTTCAGCGAGGCGATTTTCACCACCGACACCCGATCGGTCTTTTTCAGCACCCGTTCCATCAGCACCGGTAGCGCCGACGTATCGATGGGCGATGCCGTCATGGCCGCGATCTCGGCATCGACGGCATCGATCTCGCCCTGCAGTTTGCCCAAGTCGGAACTGATCGATACGACCTTTTCGCGATCGTGCTTTTGCAGGTTTGACTGCAACTGGTCGCGGCGCGCTTCACTGTCGTCCGATTGCTGGTCGATACTTTGCGTCAGCAGCCTTTGCTGTTGGGTCAGCGGCGTCACGAACAGCCAATCGGTCAGCGCCGCAAAGAGAGCGATGACGCCCGCAAACACCAAGATCCGCTCGCGAAGCGAGAGCGCATCGAGCCGGGACATCAGGCGATTCCACATTACCCTCATGGCTGTCGCACTCCGTCGTCGGCCAGCGGCCGGGCCAGATCGGCGGACAAGGCAAAGGTGTACACGCCGAGCCTGGTGTTGGTTCGCACCGGCTGGGCGGCATCGGCGGTGGTACCGGCGAAATCGGCGCTTTCGAGTTTCACGCTGGAAACCGGTCTGGCGGCAAAGAAGCCGGTTTCGCCGAGGCGGTTCATCCAACCGGCGAGTGCCATCGGATTGATGGTTCGGCCGGCAATTTCCAGCCGCGAGCCCCGCGCAGAAATCTGCGTCAGCCATACCTCGGCCGGAATCGTGGCGGCCATCAGGCGCAGTGTCGCGCTGGGGCCGCTCGCTTCGGACGCCGCGCCGTAACGCAAGCCGTCGCGCAAGGCGCGCTTGGATTCCAGAACGGTCTGCTTGGCACGTACGGCCTGCTCAAGTGCGGCAAGTTGCTGGGGCGTCGCCATTGCTTCTGCGCTGCGCGCCGAATCCGCCGAAACGCGCGCGGCCTGTTCCTGTACCTGCCGGGCGATTTTCTCCTTTTCAATGACCGCCCACCAGCCAACCCCGATCATCGCCAGCACCGCAACCGTCGCCCACACGGTCACCGAGCGCGCGGAAAAACTCTTCTTGGTCGGCAGCAAGCCGGGGTTGAAGAGGTTTATGTGCGCGACAGGCGCTAGATTCGATGCGCTCATCATGCCACCGGACGCAGCAAGGCGCCGAGCAAAGGCAGGTAAGCAACATCATCCCAGGGCGGCGCTGCTCCGGGATTATTGAGTCGAAAAACATTGGCAAGAGACAATGCCTTGGTTTCGATACCCAATTCGGCGCGCAACCGGTCTGCCAATGCTTCGCCGCGAGGGCCGGCCGCAATCGCCATCGAGCCGATCGCCTGGCGAGGATGGTTGTCCTCCCACAAGTCCATGCTGCGGTGCAATTGCATCAGCGAGCGCGAGACCGCTTCCGCTTCGGGGCTGTCGGACATCAACGCCGACTGGACTTCGCCGGAAACGAGAATCTTATCGAGATCGAATTCGAACCGCCGAAAGAATTGCAATTCGCCGCCGACGGTAACCGTCATCAGCGCGCGTCCGGCATCGACCGACATGACGCCGGCAATGTCGCCTTCCTTGGCAACGGCGGCTGTCGACGCGTTCAGCAGATTCCGCTGGGCGGTTTCGGGAATATCGACGATCGACAACGCCAGATCGAGCAGCACGCATTCCTGCATCCGATTTTTGATCACGTCATTTTGCGCAGCAATGACGATAACGTTCTGGATGCCGCCGAAACTGTCCTCGTCCTGGTGCATGGCCAAGATGTCGAGGGTGAAATTGTGAGGTGAGCCATCGAAGAATTCCATGGCCCGCCAGCGCACCGCGCCGCGCATCTCCTCGGCCGGCACATTCGGCGCTTCCACCTGCATGATCTGGTAATCGCGCGGATCGAGCACGGCGATAACTCGTCTGGCCGCAGGCAATCGCGAGGTGACGCGCTTGAGGAACGCATCCTTACTGCTCACGCCCCGTAATTCACTGCCCCAGGCGGTCAAGGTGGCGCCCTTCTCGCTGGCCTCCGTCGCCAGCACGAAACGCATCGCATGATCGGTAAGGGTCAACGCCAGCGTACCTTCGTTGGCGTTTGCGCGCCAAGGCCAGCGAATTGCGGACGGCAGTCCCAGCATCACCCATCCCCCGTGGTTAGATCATGATCGTCGGCGTTGTTTCCGGCCAACGCTGCTGGGAAGATATTGTACCCACTATCTTGCCCATTGCAGCAAATTGTGCTTTTCGGACAGGGATTTAGCATGACGGATTGTTCGTGCATCGGCTGACCGTTACCACCAGTTGCCGCTCCACATAGGTAGCGCTGGTGGTGCCCCCATTGGGACAAACGCCGCCGTTGGGAATGTTGCAGGCGTTCGCGGTCAGGCGATACACGGTGAACGCGTTGGCGCCGTCGGTGACATCGGTAAGACTGCAGGAGACCGAGGAGGTGAAGCCGGCCAATTGGCCGGTCATCGCGATATTGGTGGCGGCAAAGCAGGCGGGCCGGGCCGGCTGAGGGTTGACGGCATTGGGCGGCGGCACCCGCAGCACCTGGAACACGCCCCATTCGAGGCCGGCACGCGCCGACTGGTACGCGAACGCCGCGCCCACATCCAGCGCCGAACTGCGCGCCTGCAGGCTCACTACGACGGTAATCGCGGTGGCCAGCAGGGCCAGCACGACGATGATGAAAACCGCCGAAACCATCGTAAAGCCGGCCATGGACAAGGAGGATTTTCCGGTCCATCTTCGTGCGGTCATCAGAAGTTTTCCCGCTGATAGACGATGCTATTGGCGCCTTTGTAGACACCGAAGGAAATACGGGCGGAGGGATCCTTGGCGTAGGTCGCCCCGCACCAGTTTCCCTGCAAAAAAGACAAGTTCGCGCTCGTCGTGGCTGCGGATGTAGGCGCCCAGACCTGCAGGCAGGAGGCGTCGGCCACCGCGCCAAGGCTGACGGCCAGATCGTAGGTGCCAGTGCGAGTGCCACCGGGCTTTTGCAGAGTAAGAGTGGCAGCTCCCTTGGCAAAAACCACCGGCGCCCCTACGACGACCGCATCGGCGACCGTCAGCGTTTTTCGGAAATTGCCGAAATTGAATGCCGTGGCGGGAATCTGGGTACAACTGTCGTCGGTATTGGTTACGTATCCAGAACCATTGTAGAACTGGGTAGAAATACCCAAACTGAGATTTCGAAACTGCGAGCCGGCACCATTGGGGATGCGCAAACGGCCGAAATAAAGCGGCGAGATGGCGGCCGTCACGGGAGCGGCCGTCATGGTGACACCATCGCTGTCGGCGGGCGCTGCAGTTACAGTCACACTGGTGCTGCCGGTTGGTGCGGTCGGACGGCTGACTTGATGTTTGGCTACCACGGACGCAGTGCCTGTTGTCCAGGTACCGGTGGGCGCAGTGGCGCTGGCCGAAAGCGCCGATCCCGCCGGCAAGCCGGCGATGGCAAAACCGTAATTCGCCCAGGCAGTCAATCCCAGCTTGGCAAAGCTTCCGGCGTAGTTTTGCGTCGTGGCGCCACTTTTGTTCTGTGCCGTTAGGGTGAATGCGGTCGTAAAGCCATCCTGACCGAAGTAAGTGAACGGCGTCAGCGCCGCTGGTACACAGGCATGCGTCGCAGTCCCGGTCGCCACGGCGAATTGGTAGGGTATGAAGCGTCCGACGTTGCCTGTGGTCGTCCCCGTCACGGTATTGGTCCCGAGATAGCTGTTGGTGCTGGGCGTAAGAGTAATGATGCCGACTTCGCTCCAGGCGAAAGTCGTGCCGGTTGCCGCACCATTGGTAAATGTACCGAATGCCGTGGGATTGGTTAATGCCGTAACAAAGGTACCCCCAACGAGATTGACTCCAAGGCTCACCGTGGCGGGGACGATTTCCCGACCGAAGTTCGGCGTCGTCCCGCCTCCTTGCGCGGTTGCCGTCACCGTCGCTGTAAAGGCGTCCCCTGCTTTAATGAACGCCGCTCCCGCCGCATTGGCCGCACCCGGATTGGCTACAGCGCCGGCGGTCGTTTTGATGCCGGACACGGTGAACCCGAACGGCGTGGTGACGAAACTGGTCGAACCGGTCAATGCAGGACTGGAGTTAGCCTTGCTGGCCCACAAAGTAGTCAGGCCTACGTCCGCAAAATTGAGCGTGAAGGGCGCATTGCCGTTGGCATCGAAAAACATCGGTACCGCGACATAGCCGCCCCCTGGCATGCTGCCGTTATTGTTGCGCTGAATGGTCGCCACCCCCGTACCGGTAATCGTCATCAGATTGCTGGCGCTGCATGTGGTCGGGTTGTTGCATTCGTAGCCGAAGTTGACGGTATTGGCGCCGGTCAAGGCCGCTGTGCAAGCCTGCGTTGTGGTCGTCGCCTGTACTGCACGCAAATAGAAAGTTCCCGATGTAGTGCCGGCAACCTGCGTGGGAATGGCGCTTATGCCACCGCCGGCCGCGCTCGAAAATATGAACCCCGCTTGCGTGAAATTCAGGTTTGCATCGCAGTTGCTCCCGATGGGGCTGGTGGTATTGTCCTGCGTTACACAACTGGTAGCGGCACCGGTATGTTCAGTGATCCCGCCGGAGTTGAGATTGATATTCACGGACTCTACTGTGGAATCCTGGAGCCCGAATGTCACGGTATTCTCGTTGGCAAAGGTGTAACTGCCGACGCCGCCACCACTGTTAATTACCGGATTGATGGTTGATACACTCGACCAGACCGGATTTGTCGAGCTGGTCGACATTGCCACGACGGTACCAGCCAGGCTGAAAAGCGCATGATTGATGTCGTGAGGTTCGACAACGATATTGGCAATGCTGCCGTTACAGGCGACGGCCGTGCCGGCATGAGCAATATGAAAGTGATCCAGCGTTGTGCAAGTCGAACGCGTCAGGCCGGCATCCGCGCCCTCCTGGGTCGCGTTGATTTCGGTTGAATAAATGTAGACCTCATCGATGGTGCCGTTGGCGCTGTTGGGCGTGCCGCCGGATGGGGTTATGCCGCTGGTGCGGTTATCGCCGATATAGATTGTGCTGAACGTCCCTATGGCGCCGCTGGTGGTCGAGCGGAAGGGAGTGGTCGTGTTGGTCGCGATCAAATTGCCATTGCTCATGATCTGTTGCACGGTTTGATTGTTGCCGGGCTTGACGTTCCAACTGACCGCGATATGTATCCAGCCGCTCGCCAGCGGCGTCAAAGCGGCGCTGGTCTGGGCGGTATACGTCGTTCCGGCGCTATCGGTAATGACGAACTTCAGCGCACCGGAAGCCATTTTCATCAAAAAGAACGGTTTGTTGGCGACGGTTGTGGCATCGAAGATCATGGTGTCCGCCGCGTTCCAGGCCGCCGTCGTCTTGTACCAAAGGCTTACCGACCCTTGATTGGCGGGCGTAATCGGCGTCGCAACCGCATCGATAACATTGTTCGCGGTATTGGACGCAAACAATCCTCCCCGGCACAATTTGCCGCCGGCAATGTTTGTCACATTAGCCGTTGTACGCGAAGCGTTCAGCAGATTGCCGGAAGTGTCCTTGATCTCACCGGCGCTGCTGATCCAATTCGATTCATCGAAACGGTACTCGGCGCCCTTGGCGGCCAGCTGATTGGCCGGGTACCAGAGTATCGCGGTACCGATCGTGGTATCGATAAAGGACTGATTGAACGAATACTGCGTGAAGTCGGCGATGGCGAGTTGCACACCCACCGCCGCGTTCAGGCCACTGGTTGCCGAGCCGGGTGTGTAACGATAAATGAAATTCCCGTTCGTACCTGCCGCGCTCTCGTTCAACACCACCTGAAAACTGTAGCGTGTCGCCGAATTGCCAAATAGGGCCACATTGACCCAGGAAATGACGAAGCGGCGGTTTGGCGCCACACCCAAGAGTTCATATTGCACGGATGCACCGGAAACGGCGTTGCCGTTCGTATCGTTCGCCGTACCGGCGATAATATCGATCCAGTAGGGCAACATTAAATTCGCAGGTACGGTACTTGCGCATCCGCCGGGAGCAGCCTTCGTCGAAGCCGTGGTAATGGGTAGCGCTTGCGGCGTGTATTCTTTCCAGAACCCCGAGGAATCGGTCGGGAATGCGAGAATGCCGTTCGAATAGATCCGCACGCCGGAATACGCCACGCCGCCGAAGGTAAATGTGAAGCCGCCGGGGAAAACGACATCGGACCAATCATCGTCGCCCTTCGGGAAATTGGTGCATGCGGGTGTGGCACCGCTGGCATGCCACCCGGCAGTGGTCGCGGTACCGGACGGCGTGTCGTATGCGTACGTAACGGCGGTATAGGCATAGGTTGACGCCGCTTTCGCGGCCAAGGAAACAGTCAGCGCCGTCAAAGCAGCGACGCAATACAGCGCCCGCTTCCAATCAAGGCAGGTTATCGACATGGATCGCATGGTAAAGGGAGACCGTCTCGGCTGTGCCGTTTGGTAAAGTTCGCGAAATGGACAGTGCGACAGTTGCCAGTCCGGTGCGTGTCGCAATGGCGGAGGCATCGTAAGTAAATCCACAGGACGTCACATTGCTGGCAACAACTCCACCGCCACCGCCGGGGCTGATCGATTGGCTGACAAGAAATCCATAACCGGTGTACCGGGTCAGGCTACCACCCGCGCAGACGTAACTGACCGGCTGGCTGACCACAAAAAAACGATACGGAGGCGCAAAATCGCTTGCCGGCAACGCGGCTGCCGAGGTGATGGCGACGTTGGCATAACTGCCGGTGGCACCGGAGAAGGTTCGGCGGTTGTTGCCGGCATAGGCATCCGAACCGACGATCCCCTGGCCGAGGTTATAGACTACGATGCTCTGGCCCGTCGCGATCGAAACGGCCGGACCGAGCACGTCAAAACTGGTATCGATGGCGGTGAAATCAAGCTTGTCGCCGCTTTCCGTGGCGTAGCGTCCGCCGTCCGTGGTAGGAATGAACTCAAGCGCACTGGTACCGCCGCTCACAAGCACGCGGACACTATTGGGCAGCGCCATGTGCAATTCACGGCTAATGCGCTCGACGGCATTGGCCGCCACATCGGTCAGCTCGGCGCGCACCGAGCCGCTGTAATAGGCCTGCACCGGTCCCACAATGAAGATGCCGACCACCGCGAACAGGATGCCGATAATGACCATCACGATAATCATCTCGATCAACGTGAAGGCGCGTTGGCGCCGACAATTGGATATCGCTGGATTACGGCGCGGCATTGGGGGCGTACCTCGTCCGATAGCCTTCCAAAAC